>Ga0335071_10008128_pt1 | contig 10779 bp, 8 predicted proteins | sample Lox_Sample_15_FD_206724 | JGI IMG/M metagenome (GOLD analysis project Ga0335071, IMG submission 206724) | Soil microbial communities from Loxahatchee National Wildlife Refuge, Florida, United States - Lox_Sample_1.5 | ecosystem: Environmental > Terrestrial > Soil > Wetlands | place: USA: Florida...
GCGCGGCGTCGAGGATGATGCGCGCCTCATCGCCGACGGCGAGCTTGCCCGCGTCCGCCGCAGGCAGGAAGATCGTCATATAGACGTCAGTGAGGTCGAGGATCGTCACGATCGGCGCACCGGCCGCGACGACCTCGCCGGCGCGCGCCAGCTGATACTGGACGCGGCCGTTTCGCGGCGAGACGAGCGTCAGGTCCTTGATGATCGCTTCGATTCGCTCGACTTCCGCTTCGGAATTCTTGATCTGCGACTGCGCCTGATCGCGCGCCGACGTCACCGCTTTCACGGCGGCGTCCGCCGCGTCGAAGTTGCGCTTGCGCTGCTCGAAGTTTTGCTTTGTAAGATGCCCGTTCTTGACAAGCACCTGCCCGCGTTCGAAGTCGGCCTTGGCGAATTCGAGCGCGCTCTGGCGCGAGGAGATGTCCGCTTCCGCGGCCGCAAGCGCGTCTTTCGCTTTCTGCACGTTCGCCTGAGCGGCGCGCAATTGCGCTTCGATCTCGGGCGACGAGATCCTGGCGATCACCTCCCCTTCCTTGACCGCCGACCCCTCCTCCACCGTCACTTCGAGGAGCCGCCCGGCGTATTTGGACGAGACGTCGACCTGGGTCGCCTCGATGCGTCCGTTCGCTTCGACGATTCCGGGAGGAAATTTTTGGCCCCGCAAACGCGCGATGAGGTTCCGGATCGGCTGGGCGTGCGCCGACGGACAAAGCCAGGCGCCGCTCTTCGGCTCCCCGCCGGAGAAGAAAGCGCAGGCCGCAACCCACAACAAGAGGGCAGAGGTCACAAGGCGCCGACGAGCAAAGTCATGAGCCACAACCTGTGCCTCCAAGCCTCAGGCAGCCTTACTAGGCAAGCCCAGCAGTGTTGTAAAGAACGAGTAGGAATGCCTGGCTGCGATAAGAGGTCGGAGTAAGCCGCGTAAGCGAAAGACCGACGCCGAGTTGAAGCTTCTGGAAAGGCTTTCGAACAGAATTGGCGACGGTAGGATGCGTCGATCAGCCGTCATGGGGCCGAAGCGATAAGCTAATTGTGAAGGCCGCATTTCAGCGACTGATGGCGGCGGCGTAAGCACGACCGCGGCGCTTTAGGGCGATCAGGGCGAAAATCTTGGGCACAGGCTCTCCGGGTGCATGTTGTCGGGCGCCCGAGGTCTTATTCCGTTCGGCCGGCAAGGCGAATGAAAGCCGCGGAACTGTCACCGCTTCCCTTTCGCGCGTGTTTTTTGCGGACGGGCGCCGAAGAGGTTCTCGACCCGCGCCAGACGCTTCTCGCCCTCGGGCGTGAGCGTCCCAGACGCGCCCACCAGCTTTCGGAACACCTCGAGCGCCGCGTCTCTTTCGCCTTCCTCGGTCTGGAGGAGAACGGGCAGCGCCGAGATGGCCCGCTCTTCGTCGAGTAGGACAAGCTGAAGCTGCTCACCCAGCATCTCGCGGAACTGCGGGATGCTCAGCCGCTCGTTTGACTTGCGCGTCTCGCGGATGATTTTCAGCATCCGGTATCCACGCTCGTCGAAGGCGCCGTCGGGCTCCCGAACGTAGGCCAGCGCCCGCAGCACCGCCTGCTCGACGCCGCCCTCCTCGAACTTGCGCTCAAGGCTAGAGCGCAAGTCAGCTACGGCTGCTTCCCGGGTGAGATCGCGGTCGATCCGGCGCTCTGCGCCACCGGCCGTCGAGCCGAGTCCGAGCATCGCCTGCAACATCGGCGAGCCGTAGGTGGTCAGAAAGAAGGCCTCGGTCATGCTGTCGCGGATCTCGCCCCAGCTGTCGAGGGCCGTCGTGATCCAGGATGACGCCTGCTTCTCCATCGCGAGCAGCGGATTGTCGGCGCTGACCGGCCGACGGTCGGCGCGAACCCCTTCCGCGAGAGGCCTGACTGCGGACATGAACGGGTTCCGGTCGGAAAAGATCGTGAAGCGCAGGCGGTTCGGATGGAGGGCGCGCATCGTCTCGGCCATCGGTTCGCTCACCGCGGCGCGAACCCAGGGCTGGGCGAAGGTGCGGTAAAGGCCGAGGTTGACCTCGGACAGGCGCGCGACGGACGCAAAGCGCTTGTCGTCCGCCGGGCTGTTAACGCCGAAGGCGCGGATGTCGTCGAGGGTGCGCCGCTCGAGGCGGAAGAGATACTTGCCGTCAACGAGATCGCTGTTCGCGGTGTCGTCGCCGACGTCCGTTATGACGGCCTCGTAGAGGCCGGGCGGAGTCGCCTCGATCATCTCCATGCAGGAGACGAACTCACGGTGCTCCTTCGCGGCCACCTTGCCCGAGACGAAGATGCCGAGGTGCCCGATGCTGTGATGCAGCGAATAGACGATCGTCTGCCTGTTGGCGACAATCTCGCTCGTGTTATCGTAGAGATCGAGGATCCAGTCCAGAGCCTGTTGAGGGGGCGTGATGTCGTCGCCCCAGGAGCAGAAGCAGACGATCGGCGACTTGATGTTGCGCAGATCGATGCGCGCACCCTCTGAGTTGCGGATTTCGCCTGCCGCCAGTTTGTTGCCGACGAACAGGTTGTCGGCAATCCACTGCATCTCGCCCGCGTTTAGGATCACGGGCGAGCCCCACCAGGTCTCGAATTCGAGGAAGCGCTCGGTCTCCGAATCGACCTTGGAATAGACGTTGTAGGGCTTGGTCCAATAGGTGTTGGCGGGATTGAGTTGCTCGAAATTGGCGACGAGGCTCGCGCCGTCGAACAGCCCCTTGCCGAGGTCGCCGGCGAGCGCTGTCAGCCAAGTGCCGCCGAGCGCGCCGCCGAGGTAACGCATCGGGTTCTTGCCCCGCACGCCCGCCCAATAGGAAAGCGGCGTGCCAGCGAGCATGATCACGCCGAACAGCTCCGGCCGCACCGCCGCCGTCATCATGATCTGCCAGCCCGCCTGACAGTTGGCGATCACGATCGGCCTGCCTTCGGCCTCGGGATGCCGCGCGTCGACCTCGGCGAGGAAAACCGCCTCTGCGCGACACACGTCCTCGATCGTCTGGCCCAGAACGGGCGCCGGCAGGAAGCCGATAAAATAGACGGGATGGCCGGCGCGAAGCGCCACGCCGATCTCGCTCTCGGGCTTCATGCCGCCGATCCCCGGCCCATGGCCCGCGCGGGGGTCGACGACGACGATCGGCGGCTTCAGGGGATCGATCTCCGCGTCCGCCGGCGGGACGATCCGCACCAGCGCGTAATTGACGGGACGCTCGAGCTTGCGGCCGTCGAGCACGACCTCGGCGGGGAACGTCAGAACGTGCGGCGCCTCCTTGGCAGCCTGCGCGAGCTGGATGTTCCCCCGCTGGTTCAGGGTTTCGAGAAACAGCGCGCCGCGTTGCCACGCGTCGGTCCAATATTCCACTGCCGCTGCGAGTGCAGGCATATCTCGCGCCATCTCATCGCTCCCGACCATCTTCCACGCAGCCAATTCGTTCTCTGCGAGGAACCACAGCGCGGACGCATGACGGCTCTTTTGATATCGGTCAAGTTCTTGGGCAGCCTCTGCGATCACGAATTTTGCTAGCTGAAAGAGGGTCGGAGTGACAGATGAAAACCATCTCGCGTTTCATCGGAACTACCATTCTCGGCGGCGTTCTGTTTCTCGCCCCGATCGTTGTGCTCGCGCTCGTTCTCGGCAAGACGTACGATTTTGCGCGACGCGGCTTGCAGCCTGTGGCCAAGCTTATTCCGGATCGTCTGTCGTCGGGACCGACGGCGACCGCGATCCTCGCGGTCCTCGTTATCGCCCTCGCGTGTTTCCTGGCCGGCCTTCTGGCGCAGACGTTGTGGGCGAAGAGATTCGTGAATGAACTCGAAGGGTCCGTTCTTTCGAAGATCCCCGGCTACGAGTATCTGAAGCAGGCCGGAACGAGTGTGCTCGGTGTGAGCGAGTCGGCGGAGCATCCGGTGGTTCTGGTGGAGCTTGGCGGCGCGTGGCGCATCGGGGTGCAGACTGACGTCGTCGGCAAGCATCTCGTCGCCGTGTTCGTGCCCAATGCGCCGAACCCTCTGTCGGGCGCAGTCTTCCTCGTCGCCGCAGATCGGGTGCGTCCGGCGAGCGTCCCGCTCGCGGCGGCAATGGGGGCGCTGAGGCGTTGCGGAACCGGGTCCGCCATTCTCAGCGAGTCCTTTTCGCGCGAGAGACCGTAGCCCTCACTTGCCGCCGCCAAATGCGTAGGTCGCTCGCCGAGCGAACTGTGTCGGGCAGTCTCTCTGTCTCGCCAGGATTGAAATTTCCGCCAATTTAGCCGAGGGTCCAGCATCGGGAGTGATAGAGGTTGGCGCTCGTGAAGCCGAAGGAGGCTTTCGTCCGTCAGCTGAGTGGTTTCCGACGAACCAAGCAGAGCGATGAACCGCCTTCGGTCGGGAGGTACGCCATGAGTTGGACGCGTCGTTTCAAGAACTCTCTGTTTGCGCTTGCGCTTGCGGGCCTGATTGCGCCTGAAGCGAATGCGATCGAGATTGTTACGGGAGCAAGCCCCGCGACGCAAATGGACGATGGATTGCTTACGCAAGTTCGCGGAGGACGCGGGGGAGGCGGCCGCGGCGGAGGCATGCGTCACCACGGTGGCGGAATGCATCGGGGCGGGATGCACGGCGGCGCGCGGTACGGTGGTGGGATGAATCGCGGCGGCATGCACGGCGGAGCGCGCTACGCCGGCGGGATGCACCGCGGCGGCAGCGCGCGCCACGCCGGCGGGATGCATCGAGGCGTGAATGGCAACATCAACCGGAACGTGAATCGAAACGTCAATCGCAACGTCAACCGAAACGTAAACCGAGCTGGCTACGGATATCGCGGCGGCTACGGGTATCGCGGTGGCGCGGTGTGGGCGGCCCGACCGGGTTGGTACCGATGGCCGGCCGGCGGCGCGATCGCGGCTGGCGCAGCGCTCGGCTGGGTCTCTGCTGCGACGGCGGCTGCCTGGGCCGGCTCGCCGCCGCAAGCGGGCTTGTGCTGGTACTACACCGACGCGAGTCGGCGTGAGGGCTTCTGGGACGTGTGCCCCTAGGCTTGAAATACCGCGACTGTGTTTCGCTTGGTCCCGGCTTGGAGCCATCTTGCTTTTCAGCCCCCGCCACAGCGGGGGTCTAGAAGGCGTCCCGCCCGGTGGATGGCTTCCCCTTCCCGCGGGGATCACAGATATCGCTGACAGCCGACAACCGTCCTCTTTGACCCTGGGCGTGGCTCTGGCGTCGGCCGAAGAGCGCATGATCGGTGATATCCTCAGGAGCGAACTCGGGAGAAAGGGATGGCTGCGATGAAGGGCAAAGACCGAAAGGTCAAGGATGATAAGGGCTCGGGCGATCAGGAAAAGCTCAGCAACAAGGTTTATGAGCGCGAGCTTGCGCAGCTTCACGCGGAGCTGGTGAAGCTGCAGCTCTGGGTGGTCGCGAAAGGCCTCAAGGTCTGCGTCGTCTTCGAGGGACGGGACGGCGCCGGCAAAGGCGGAGTGATCAAGGCGATCACCGAGCGAGTGAGCCCGCGGGTCTTCCGCGTGGTCGCGCTGCCGGCGCCGACCGAGCGCGAGAAATCGCAGATGTACATTCAGCGTTACATCCAGCATTTGCCGGCCGCTGGCGAGATCGTCATTTTCGATCGCAGCTGGTACAATCGCGCGGGTGTCGAGCGCGTCATGGAATTCTGCTCGATGGATACTGTAAAGCGCTTCCTTGAAATGGCGCCGCCGGTCGAAAAAGCCTTCACTGAAGAGGCCGGCATCCTGCTCCTCAAGTACTGGCTGGAGGTGAGCCCGGAGGAGCAAACCCGGAGGCTGGAGGAGCGCATCAACGATCCGCGCAAGATCTGGAAACTTTCGCCGATGGACCTCAAATCTTATAGCCGCTGGTACGACTATTCACGCGCCCGCGATGACATGTTCAGGGCGACCGACACGCCTTGGGCGCCATGGTTTGTGGTGCGCTCCGACGACAAGAGGCGGGCGCGCCTCAACGCGATCGCGCACCTTTTGTCGCAGATTCCGTACAAGGAACTGTCGCGTGACAAGCCTGATCTGCCGAAGCGGCAGAAACCGGACGGCTATGTGGAGCCAAACTACCCTTACAAATATGTGCCCGAACGCGCCTGGCCGGTTGCTTGACGGGTCGTCGCAGCTATGGACGCAGCGCACTATTCAGCAACCGAGACGCTTCGCGACGGGCGAACCTTCCTCATTCGCGCCCATCGGCCCGAAGACCGGGAGGGCATACTGGCGGCCTTCGGGAGAGCCAGTCCCTGGTCCATGTACCTCCGCTTCTTCGCGCCGAAGCGTATGCTTTCAGATCGGGACGCCGAATATTTCCTCAGCGTCGATTTCGTGGACCACATCGCGATTTTGGCCGTGGTTGAAGAAAGCGGCTGCCCCACCGTCGTCGGCGGCGCAAGCTATGACGTGATCGCGCCCGGCACGGCCGAGATCTCCTTCGCCATCATCGACGAATATCAGGGACAGGGGATTGGCGGCGCGCTCATGCGCCATCTGGCGAAGATCGGCCGGGACGCGGGTCTCAAGGATTTTGTGGCCGAAGTGCTAGCCGAAAACGCGCCAATGCTGAAAGTGTTCAAGCGCAGCGGCCTTCCGATGACGTCAAAGGCCGAGGGCGCCGAGGTCCAGGTGACGCTGCAGCTCGTCTAGCCTTGCGCTTGAGCGCGTCACAACGGACACTTGATGAAGGTCGTATCGAGGGTCGGGTCGCCGGTCGGGCTGTAGACGATCTCGGAGTTGGACCGGACCTTGATTTGCAAGGATTGGGACGTGTAGCTGATCGAGTCCTGGCAATCGGCGCTGATCTTGATCACATCCTTAGCGCGCGAAACCTGCCGGACATGGCAGCTGCTGGCCGGCATGTAGATAGTCTGCGGCTGAATGATCGCGGCCTGGGCGAACTTGTCCACCGGCTGCCGGAAGACGAGCGGGCCGTTGCGCCGCACGAACAGCCGCTTGCAGTCGGGCAGATTCGTCGTCCAGGCGCCGAGCAATCCGGATTCGAGCGCGTCCGCGAAGCAGGCCGGCGCGCCTGCCAACGCGCCTCCGACGCACGCGGCGGCGATGGCGAGCCTGCTTCCCCTTCCCATGCGATGCCTCATGATTTTGCCTTTGAGCGACGGCCGCCCGTCCCTCGACCCAAAGCATAATTGGAAAACGCCGCGGCCGCCAGGAGAGGGCGAGCACTATGCACGCGACGGCGGCCTGGTCGGCTCTGGGCGGCGGGGGATTGGCGCTGCGCTCGCTCATAGATTATGCGGACGCTCCTCGCGAAGGGTCCAAGTCGACCGACTGCCGTTCCGGCCTCATTTTTCACCTCGTCGCCTCTTGGAGCGCCGCCAATGGACGCCGTCATCTACCTTTTTATTCTTGCGGCGCGCTATCTCTACGGATTGGCGCATGAGCTCTACGCCTGGCTGTGGAAAGGCGCGACGACATTCACGGTTCTCCTGGCCACATACGTTCTGTTCCAGGTTTGGTCGATCCTGCTCAGAAGCACGGAAAAGCAGGTCGAGACGACAGCCGCAGACACCCGGTTGATCGTCCAGGGCAGGCTGATGGCGATCGAGGCGAGACTCGCGGCAATCAAGAATAAGCTCGATCGAATCGAGCGGGCGCTCAACAAGTGGAACCGGGACTGACTTCGCAGGCGGCGCGGGCCCGAATTCATCCCAGGTCCGAACATTCTTTGCCGGCCCCCCGGTGTGAAAGTCATTGCGCGCCGGTCTCGCATTCGTCAGAATCGCTCCCAGATCCGCGAAAGACCGAGCCATGATCGACATCGGTTGGGAGGAAAGGGTGTACCCGGCGGCAAAAATCGCCGTGGTCATGGAGGGCCTCGCCGCGGAAGGGGTCTCGCCCGCCGACGGGCTGCAAGGCGTCGCGATCGCGCCGGACGAGTTGCGGTCGCCGAGGACGCGTGTGTCCGTCACGCAGGTCGTCGCGGCGTATCGAAACGCGCTGCGCCTCAGTCGCGATCCGAACTTCGCATTCCTGACGGGGTTGAGGACGCATGTCGCGTCGTACGGCATGTACGGCTTCGCCATTCTCAGCAGCATCGACTTTCGCCAGACCATGCGTTTCGCCGTCCGCTACCATCAGCTCGCTGCGCCGCTGGTCAGGCTGCGCTTCGCCGAGGACAGGGGCCGAGCCGTCTGGACCATCGACCCGCTGCCCCATCCGGCCGTGAACCCGCGCCTCTACCGGTTCATTGTCGAACTCCAGTTCGGCGTCATCGTCTCGCTTCACCGCGACGTGATGGGATCGGCGTTCTGTCCCACTTCGTTTGAGGTCACGTTCGGCCCCTCCCGCCCGGAGTCGCAGTACGAGAAAGACTTCGGCTGCCCGGTCGCCTTTCGGCAGCCGGCGAACCGGATGGTCTTCGATGCGGCTTGGCTGGATCGGACGCCCGAGTTCGGCAACGAGGTCACCTACGCCACGCTGCTGGCGCTCTGCGACGATCTTCATGACCAGCTCCAGCATCGGGTCGGGGTCGCGGGAAAGGTCCGCAATTTCCTCCTCACAAAGCTCGGAGGGCACATGAGCCTGGAGGACGTCGCCGCCCATTTCAACACTCCCGAACGAACGCTGCGCCGAAAGCTGCGCGAGCAAGGGACATCGTTCCGGGAGATTGTCGATCAGTTGCGGGCGGAAGTGGCGGTTAAGTATCTTCGCGACACGCAGATGACGATCGACGACATCGCCTATGCGCTCGGCTTCAGCGAGACCGCCAATTTTCGCCACGCGTTTCATCGCTGGAAGAGCGCTTCGCCGCGTGAATTCCGGCAAACGCTGCAGAATGAACAGGCGACAATCGGACCCCCGGGGTACGCGGTTCCGGCCGCGCCAGCCCGACTGCCGAATGGATTCGGCGTCAGCTGATCCTCGGCAATGCTGGAGGGCCGCCACCTTCCGATGACGCTGGCGGATCGTCTTCATCGCCGGCCATACGCGAAGATTCCGAGAGTTTGGCCGAAATTCCCCTTTGAGTGGCCGAGCGCAACCTTTTGCCGGCGAAAGAAAGGCGGCACTGTCGTCAAACGCTGCGGGGAACGGCACGCCTCGCGCGCAGGCCGACGACCAGGGGATGGACTGGCGGTTTCTTGAGCGCGCAAGTCGCCGGGAACGCTGCATGCGGGAAAGAGTTCGCAAAAGGAGGAGCGCTTTGTCCGGCAGACTGATCAACATAACTCCCTCCGCCTACACGTACCCGCTCCTAATCAAGCATTTGCTGCATGCTTCGATGCTGCACGCGGCGGATCAGGAGATCGTCTACCGCGACCAGAAGCGTTTCACCTACCGCAGTTTGCGCGAGCGGATCGCTAGGCTCGCAAGCGGTTTAGCGGGGCTGGGCGTTCGCCCCGGAGACACTGTCGGCGTCATGGACTGGGACACCCATCGGTTCTTGGAGGCTTTCTTCGCCGTGCCGATGATGGGCGCGATCCTCCAGACGGTGAATGTGCGTCTGTCGCACGAGCAGATCATCTACACAATCGAACACGCCGGAGCGACGACGCTGCTCGTCAACGACGATTTCCGCGAGCTTTTGAACGCGATCCGTCCTCGGCTCGCCAAAGTCAAAACCATCGTCCTCATGTCCGACAACGAGTCGTTCAGCGCCCACGAGAGCGACATCGCGGGCCACTACGAAGACATGCTGGCGTCGGGATCGGTCGAATACGACTTTCCGGATTTCGACGAGAACACTCAGGCGACGACATTCTACACCAGCGGGACGACAGGCAATCCCAAGGGTGTTTATTTCAGCCATCGGCAGATGGTCCTGCATACGATCAGCGAACTCGCGGCGTTCGGCCTGGCGCCGAAGCAGGGCCGCTTTCACAGCGAAAGCGTCTACATGCCGATCACGCCGATGTTTCATGTCCACGCCTGGGGCTTCCCTTACGCCGCCACGGCGGCCGGCGCGAAGCAGGTCTATCCCGGTCGTTACGTTCCCGATCTTCTGCTCAAGCTGATCAAGAACGAGGGCGTCACCTTCACCCATTGCGTGCCGACCATCCTGCTCATGCTTTTGGACGCCCCCGCAAGCGCGGACGTCGATCTGAGCGGCCTGACGATGGTCATCGGAGGCGCTGCCCTCCCCAAGATGCTGGCTCTTCGCGCCATGGCGCGAGGGATCGACATCTTCACCGGCTACGGAATGTCCGAAACGGGCCCCGTTCTCAGCCTGGCGCATCTCAAGGCGTCGATGCTGAGCGGCGTCCACGACGAGGAAGTGAACTTCAGGACCAAGACCGGACGCCCCATTCCCCTCGTGGACATCCGCGTCGTCGACTCGGAGATGAAGGATGTCGCCCACGACGGCGCGACGTCCGGTGAAATCGTCGTTCGTGCGCCATGGCTCACACAAGGATATTACCAAGACCCCTCCGCGTCAGAGGATCTCTGGCACGGCGGCTATATGCATACAAATGACATCGCCAACATGTCGCCGCACGGTTATCTTCAGATAACGGATCGGATCAAAGACGTGATCAAGAGCGGCGGCGAATGGATTTCGTCGCTGCAGCTCGAAGACTTCATCATGAAGGTCCCGGGCGTCAAAGAGGCCGCCGTCATCGGCGTCAAGGACGAGAAGTGGGGCGAACGACCGGTGGCGATCGTCGTTCGGGATTATCAGGCCGAGGAGGCGCCGACGGAAAACACGATCAAGGCGCACGTTGGCCGCTACGCCGACGAGGGCGAAATATCCAAATACGCCGTTCCCCAAACGATCCTGTTTGTGGATCAAATCGAGCGTACGAGCGTCGGAAAGATCGACAAGAAGCTGCTTCGCCAACGCTACACCCAGGAC
>Ga0335071_10008130_pt1 | contig 10777 bp, 6 predicted proteins | sample Lox_Sample_15_FD_206724 | JGI IMG/M metagenome (GOLD analysis project Ga0335071, IMG submission 206724) | Soil microbial communities from Loxahatchee National Wildlife Refuge, Florida, United States - Lox_Sample_1.5 | ecosystem: Environmental > Terrestrial > Soil > Wetlands | place: USA: Florida...
CACTGACGAAGAGTCGTTCTGCTCGGAGCAGCGGATCTTCCGCCCCTTCGTCAAGCCGGCCTGGTCACCGGACCTGCTCCATGCGCTGCCCTACGTGCTCCACGCCCTCTGCGTGCGCGGCCGGCTTTATGCGGAACTCGGCGGGCCGGGCGCCGCCTCGGACGAGGCGGCGCACTACGCGTTCGCGCTCAGGGCCACCGCCGGCAGGCATGTGGCGCGCGTGCCACGCGTCCTCTGCCGCAGGACGACGCGCGGCCTCGAGCCCGCAGTGGGCCTCACAGTGCTCCGCAAGCATGCCGCCGGCCTCGAGCCGCCCGCCGATGCCGAACCCGGAGCCGCTCCCGGGACCTTCAGGCTGGTGCGACCCTCATCGCGCCCGCCGGTAACTCTTGTGGTTCTCACACGGGATGCCCTCGTCGACCTCCCCGGTCGCGGACAGGTCCGGGTGTTCGCCGAGTTCGTGACGAGCATCGTCGCCCGCACGACCTATCCGGACTGGCGACTCCTGGTGGTTGACGACGGCGGCCTCTGCCCCGCCTCGCTCGCGGCTGTCGAGAGGGCGGGTGCGCGGCGGATCACCTACTCCATGCCCGGCGCGGAGTTCAACTTCTCCGACAAGGTCGGCTTCGCGCTCCCACACGTTGAGACTGAGTACTTCGTCCTCCTCAACGACGACCTCGAGGTCATCGAGCCCGGCTGGCTTGAGGCCCTTGTGGACTACCTTGTGGAGCCCGGCGTCGGGATCGTCGGCGGCAAGCTCATCTTCGCCGACGGGCGCACGCAGCACGCCGGTGTGATCGCCGCCGGCGCGGACGGGCCGACGCACAGGTTGTACGACCGGCCCGCGGATGCCGACGACGGCCACGGGCCCGCGGACGTCGTGCGCGACCTCTCGGCCGTCACGGCGGCCGTCATGGCGAGCCGTCTCGACGTAGTCCGCCGCGCAGGCGGCTTCGACCCTGCCTTCCCGCGCGACTACAACGATGTCGACTTCTGCCTGCGCGTGCGGGCCGCCGGGTTCCGCGTCGTGTACACACCCTTCGCGCTCCTGTATCATTTCGAGCGCTCAAGCCTCGCGCCGCAGCCGCCCGCGCACGAGGATCTGCGCATGTTCCGGCGCCGTTGGGGCGCCTGGTGCCGGCTCGACCCGTACTATCCGCCGGGTGACTTCTGACCGGTGCGGTATCATGGGCGCGATGTGCAGGGGCATGTGCACACCCCCCACCCGGAGCAGACCGCTTGACTGACTACATCGACGTGCTCGCGCAGATGCACGCCACACTGCAGCCGAAGACCTATCTCGAGATCGGCGTGTACCGCGCGGCGTCCCTGCGCCTGGCCGCGCAAGGCGTGCTTGCCGTGGGTGTCGACCCGGAGCCTCAGGTAGATCCTGAAGACGGCGACCACTTTGTCATCGAGCAGCGGACCAGCGACGAGTTCTTCGCCGGGCCGAGGCCGCGGGAGCTGTTCGGTGACCGCTCGGTGGACCTCGCCTTCATCGACGGCATGCACCTGTTCGAGTACACGCTACGCGACTTCCTCAACATCGAGGCTCTCGCCGGACCGGAGTCGACGGTGGTCATCCACGACTGCCTACCTCCGGATGCCGTGGTGGCGGCCCGCGAGCGCGCGAGCCTCGACTGGTGCGGGGACGTCTGGAAGCTTATCTTGTGTCTCCTGGACCGGCGCCCCGAGCTCTCGCTTTCCATGATTGACGTATCTCCGTCGGGCCTCTGTCTGGTCACTGGGCTGGATCCTGCCTCCTCCGTGCTGACCGAGGAGTACGACGACATTCTCGAGACCTACCTGCCCCTCGAGTTCGACGAGTGGCAGCGCAGGCTTCCGGAAGTTCTGCGGCGCACTACCGGTGACCGTGCGCTGCAGCTATGGGTCGTGCGAGCCGAGCTTGAGCAGCTCGGACTGGACGCCGCGGCCCTGGAGCAGGAGCGGGACCGTGCAAAAGTGGATCTTGCCTCCGCCCGCAGCCGCATCGTAGAGCTTGAGGCCTCGGTCGAGACGCTCCGCCGCCAGTCGGCGGCCGCGACCCAGCGGCGCGCCGACGCCGAGCAGCGAGTGGCGGCCGCGCAGCGCGACTCCGCACGGCTCGCGGCCGAAGCGGCGCAGGAGCGGGCCAGACTCGCCGCCGTCTCGGGTTCGCTCTCCTGGCGACTCACTGCCCCGGTCCGCATCGTCGGTCGGGCACTGCATCGCTCGAGCGGAGCCAGGGAGGCCACAGCGCCAACACCCGGCGCCCCGTCCGCCGTAGTCCCTGACGCCGTCGAGGATGACGCGTCGAGGAGCGAGCGACTCGGTGACCCCCTTCTCCTGAACGCCGCCGTCGAAGCCCTCGCGTACCGGCCGCTGGTCTCGATCCTGATGCCGGTCTACGACACGCCCCGTGAGTACCTGGAGCTCGCCCTTGAGTCTGTGCTCGCTCAGATCTATCCCGACTGGGAGCTCTGCATCTGTGACGACGGGTCGTCGAAAGCGGAGACTCTCGAGCTCCTCAAGTCCTACGAACGTCGGGACCAGCGCATCAAAGCCCAATCCCTGGAGCGGAACCAGGGTATCTCCGTCGCGAGCAACACGGCGCTGGCGATGGCCGAGGGCGAGTTCGTGGCCATGCTCGACCACGACGACGAGCTTGAACCGGACGCCCTGCTCGAGGTGGTGCGACGCCTCAACGAGGACCGTTCGCTCGACGTCGTCTACACGGACCAGGACTATGTGCTAGCCGACGGCACCTTCTCCCGCCCCTTCCCAAAGCCGGACTGGTCGCCGGAGTTGTTCCGCGGAGTGATGTATGTCGGCCACCTCCTCACCGTGCGGCGCGCGCTGGCGCTCGAAACGGGCGGGTTCGACCAGGCCTACGACAACGTTCAGGACTTCGAGTTCATGCTGCGCGTGTCCGAGCACACCGACCGTATCGCCCACGTGCCGCGCGTGACCTATCACTGGCGCATGATCCCCGGCAGTGTGGCGTTCGGCGGAGATGAGAAAACCCACATCGAGCGACGGCAGGCGGCGGCGGTGAACGCCCATCTCGAGCGGTGCGGCATCCCGGCACAGGCACAGTCGAGCCCAGACCACGCGCACAGGCTCCTCCTCGTGCCGAAGGCGCGCGGCGACGCACCCAGGGTCAGCGTGATCGTCTCGACGACGAGCCCCGCGGAGAACCTGGATGCGTGGGTGCAGGGCCTGCTCGGCGACACGTCCTACCCGGATCTCGAGATCGTTGTGGCCGCCGGCGGTTTGCCAAAGGACGCGGCGGCGCGCCTCGCAGAGGCCGGCGTGATCGTGAGCCCGGACGCTGAAGGCCCGACCCGCTCCCGGGTCGCAGGCGCCGCAGCCGCGTCCGGAAGCGTGCTGGTCTTCCTGAACCCGGCTGTTGTGCCGGTCTCCGCGGATTGGCTGGACCATCTCGTCCTGGACGCGGAAGAGAGCGGCGTCGCCTGCGTCGCACCCGTCGTCCTCGCCGTCGACGGCTCCGTGGACAGCGCCGGCCTCATCGTCGGCGGCGACGACGTCGTCACGCCGGCGTTCCATGGCTGGCCGCCGGAAAGCGACGGGCACGCCGGCTCCCTGTCGTGCGCACGCGAGGTCAGCGCCGTGCCCGGCATCTGCTTCGCCATCGGCAAGGTAACGTACGATGAGCTCGGTGGTGTGAGCCCCCAGCTGACCAGTGCGCGGTTCCAGGCTGTAGACCTGTGCCTCCGGGCCTCGTCGCGCGGGCTACGCAACCTATGTAACCCGCGCGCGCAGGTGCGCCTTTTGGGGGCGGACGTGGACTTCGAGCACGACGTCGCACTCGACCGGCTCCTAGTGCTGGACGCCTGGGAGTCCGTCCTTCGCAACGGCGACCCCTACTGGAACAGCGGGCTGACCGCCGGAGGCGACACGTGAACGTCGTCTTCGTGAGCCACTGTGACTTCCACGGCAACAGCGCGATGCACATCTTCAGCATCGCCAACCAGTTGGCGGACCTCGGTGTGGCCTCCGCCGTTTGTGTGCCGAACGACCCTGCGACCGTACGCTCGCATGGTGAGGCGAGATTCATCGTGCTGCACCATTCCGAGGTCTACGACCGCCCGATTCTCTTCGCCGACGGGCGGGGCCCAGATCTCATCCACGCCTGGACGCCGCGGGAGCTGGTGCGACGGGTCACTGAGTCTCTCGCGGCGAGGTACGAGGTGCCGTTCTTGGTTCATCTTGAAGACAACGAGCAGGTGATTCTCGAGGACGAGTTAGGAGGCACTGCGGTTGCCGAGCTTGAGCGACTCCCGGCGGCGCTCGTCGACGAACTCGTCGCGGACCACCGGACCCACCCACTCCGGTCCCGCCGGTTCATGGAGCAGGCGTCGGGCGTCACGGCGCTGATTGACCGTCTGCTCGAATTCAAGCCGCAGGGCATACCCGGCCTCGTCTTCTGGCCCGGCTACGACGAGGCCTTCGCCAATGCGGAACCCGACCCCGCGTTCCGCAGGAGGCTGCGACTGCCGGCCGACGCGACCGTCGTCGCATATACGGGCAATGTCCATCACTCCAACGCGAGCGAGGCCCGGAGCCTCGTTGCAGCCGTAGCAGCGCTGCGCCGCCTCGGGCACCCGATGGTGCTCATCAAGACGGGCTGGAACTTCGCCGACGTCCCCTTGTTCGAGCGCGGCACTCGCGAGAAGTGGATCCGCGATCTCGGATTCCTCGCAAGGGATGACGTACCGCGACTCGTTGCCTGCAGCGACGTCCTGGTGCAACCCGGCCGCTCCGGCGACTTCAACGACTATCGGTTCCCCTCGAAGCTCCCCGAATTCCTCGTGTCGGGGCGCCCGGTCGTGCTGCCGCGGACCAACATCGGACGGTTCCTTCGAGATGAGACCGAGTGTGTGCTGTTGCACGAGGGGCACGCCCTCGAGATCGCAGCACGGGTGGAGCCTCTCCTTCTGGACGAAGAGAGGCGCATGCGCATCGGAGCCGGCGGCCGCGCCTTCGCACTGAGCCACCTGTCCTGGGCGCGAAGCGCGAGCCTTCTCAAGGACTTCTATCAGGAGATCCTCGGTGGCGGTGGTGCCGTCGGGAGCGCCGCCGCCACGCGCGAACCGGCTCCGGGAACAGTCCAGGCCGAAACGACCCCGCGAGAGGCAAGCGCAACTCCACGGCCCGCAGCCGCCCCGTACAAGCTGCCCAAACTGATTGCCTTCTACCTCCCACAGTTCCACCGCATCAAGGAGAACGACGAGTGGTGGGGCGAGGGCTTCACAGAGTGGACCAACGTCAGACGCGCCGAGCCCAACTTCGAGGGTCACGAGCAGCCCCTGCTGCCGTCCGACCTCGGCTTCTATGATCTCGCCGATGCCGATATTCTCGACCGGCAGGCGGCCTTGGCGCGCAGGTTCGGCCTGCACGGGTTCTGCTTCTACTACTACTGGTTCGACGGACGACGTCTCCTCGAACGGCCGGTCGAGCACATGCTCGAGCGCGGCAAGCCCGACATGCCGTTCTGCATCTGCTGGGCCAACGAGAACTGGACACGCCGATGGGACGGGTCGGAGGACGAGACCCTCATTCGCCAGGACTACCGCCCCCAGTACGCCGAGCGCTTCATCCAGGACGTGATCCCGGTCCTCAAGGACCGGCGATACATCCGCGTCGGTGCGGCGCCACTCCTTCTCGTGTACCGCGTCGACCTTCTACCCGACGCTGCCGATGCCGCGCGTGCCTGGCGTCGTGTGTGCGCAGAGGAAGGCATCCCCGAGATCCATCTCGCCGCGGTCCAGAGCTTCGGCATCTCCGATCCCAGGCCGTTCGGGTTCGACGCCGCGGTCGAGTTCCCGCCGCACGTGACGCGACACTTGCTTGACTCCAATGAGGTGCCCGGCGTCGCGCCGGACTTCGAGGGGTACCTGGAGGACTACCTCGCGGTCGCACGCGACCTGGTCGTGAGTCCTCCGCCGCCATTCCTCAAGTACCGGGGCGTGATGCCTGCGTGGGACAACACGCCCCGGCGCCAGCGCAGGGCGCACGTGTGTGTCAACAGCTCCCCCCAGGCCTACGAGACCTGGCTGCGCACTGTCGTCGCGCAGACCATGGCGCGGTCGTCGGTGCAAGAGCCCCTCGTCTTCATCAACGCCTGGAACGAGTGGGCTGAGGGAGCGTTTCTGGAGCCGGATGAGTGCAATGGGTATGCTCGGCTGCGGGCCACGGCGCGCGGCCTCTGCGACGGCCTCGCCGACTTCTACGCGCAGCGGGGATTCCCGCTCACCTCAGACATGGTCCACCGTGCGCTCGCCAGCGACGGCCTTGTCCAAGAGGATGAGCTTTGATCGGACTGCGGCGCAGACATGCCGAAGGGGGCAGGCCCCCGCTGATCGACGAGGATGAGCTCCTCCGCGTCGCCGCGCGCTACGCGACGTTCTCGGCGCCACGGCTCGGATACGGCACCGTCCGCGACTATTGCGACAGCTTCGACCACCTCCGCCCGCTCGCGACCGCCAACGGCGATCTCAAGGACCTCCAGCGTCCCTGGGCGCTCAAGGCCGTCGTCGGCGCCCTGGGCGGGCGCGCCGGCCGGATTCTCGAGATCGGCGCCGGAGAACCCTTGGTCGCGGATCTCCTCGCCCGTCTCGGCCACGAGGTATGGGTCGTGGACCCCTACGATGGATCGGGCAATGGCCCGGTCGAGTACGAGCGGTTCCGCGACGAGTTCCCTAGGGTGCGATTCCTCCGTGAGCAGTTCGGGACCAGGGCGCGAGGGCTCAAGCGCGGCTCCTTCGACTGCATCTACTCGATCTCAGTCCTCGAGCACGTGCCGGCCGACAAGATGCCCGACGTCACGGCCGGCATGCGCCGCTTCTTGCGGCCGGACGGCCTTGCGATCCACGCCGTGGACCACGTGCACCGGGGTAGGGGCGACGCCGGTCATCTCGCCAACCTCCGCCTCATGACAGCGGGCTGGGGACTCTCGTCCGCCAATCTGGACGCGACCCTTGAGGCCGCCACGGCTGACGTAGACACGTACTACCTGTCGGCAGAGAGCCACAACCGATGGCGCGGTGGCCTAAGCTACGACGAGTTTCCCATGCGCGTCTGCATCAGCGTGCAGACGTGCAGCCCAGCCCGCGACCTGCAAGGAGGCGTCTGAGGTGGCAAGCGATCATCGGTGGCCGGCTCGCCCGCCTCGCGTCGACGGGCAGAAATGGGTCAGGTTCCTGCTCGGAGACAAACGCATCCGCGGACTCACGCCTCCCCCACTTCCCGACGCGGCCACCCAGGCCAAGTTCGTAGGATCCTGTGGAGCCGAGTCGTTCAAGGAGGCGTCCACTTTCTGTGAGAAGCTCTATCAGGTTGCGACTGCCGAGACCGGTGGCCTGCAGGCCGACACCCCCGTCCTGGATTTCGGCGTGGGCTGGGGCCGGCTGTACCGGGTCATGCTCAACTACGTCGGCCCCAACTGTCTCATTGGCTCGGACATCGACCCGTCGTGCGTCGAGCTTTGCTCGGAGGAGATGCCGTACGGGACGTTCGTACACAACGACGTACTCCCCCCTTTGGACTTTCCCCCGGACGAGTTCGCCATCGTCTACGCCTACTCGGTGTTCTCGCACCTCGCGCCAAGTATCGCCGATGGCTGGATGAAGGAGTTCTCGCGCATCGTCCGCCGCGGGGGGCTCGTGGCTTTCACCACACTCAAGACAGCCCACCTCAGCGTGTGGGCAAGCCAGCTGCACGGCGACGATCCCAACTACGTCGCATGCCTGGAGCGGAGCGGGTTCGACCGCGATGCGTGGGACCGACGGACGGGGCAGGGTGAAGCACTCTACCTGCCCATCGGAGGCGGCGACATGCGCGATGGCGCCTTCTATGGCGAGACGATCCTCAGCGAGCCGGCAGTACGGCACATGGCACACCGCGCCGGGCTGCGTCTCCTGCTCTTCGAGGACGGTCCAGACCTGCCGCAATCGTTCGTCGTCTTCGGGCGCCCATGAGTCAATGGAGGTGACCACGTGATCCCAACCGGTGCGGATGCGGCCCTCTTCGACTTCAAACGAGTCTTCGTCGTCGTCAGCAACGTGTGCAACTGCCGCTGCGTGATGTGCAACAACCGCCACCACTCTCTCGGCAAGAGCCAGTTGACGTTCACGGACGTCCACCGAATCGCACGGTTCGCGGTCGACAACCACGTTGACGTACTCGACCTGTCTGGTGGGGAGCCGTTCGAGTTCCCGCACATCGCCCGGCTGATCCGCGAGTTCGGCGCTTCAGAGACAACGCTGAACATCGTCACCAACGGCACCATCATGACAGGCGACCTCGTCGACGCGATTGCACAGGCCCCGAGCCTGAGACTCCAGGTCTCCACCCACGGCTTGGGCAAGGTCGAGGATGACATCAAGGCCTTGCGGGGGGCCGCCGGGAAGGTGGAGCGCACGCTTGGCCTCCTCGAGGACGCAGGCGTCAGCGTTTCGCTCGCCACTGTCGTCCAGCGGCGCAACCTGCACCAGTTGATGGACATCTATCGGCACTTCTCCATGTTCCCGGCATCGCACCATTCCTTCGTCATGTACGAGCCGATGGGAGACGTGCCGCCTGAGCACATCGACCCCGATGACGTCCGTATCACCGCCGACCGAGCCGACGAACTACGCGAGCAGATGATGGCGGTCATCGCGGCCGCGCACGCAGACGGCAACGTCATCAACCTCGACCCGCCGCTAGTGGAGAAGTACGTGGAGCGCGTCCTGGTCGAAGGCAGCGCGAAGGCGTCATCGGAACCCTCCAAGGCAGCCGAGGCGTCGACGCCCGAGCCCTCGTCTGCGCCCGCCAAGCACTTCTCTCATCCTGGGCTTCTCTGCACCATCCCGCGGCGCAATCTGTTCATAGATCACACGGGCGATGTCCGTCCCTGCTTTCACTTCGATTGGCAGGCGCTCAACAGCCACTGCAGCCTCTCGGAGGCGCCAATCGACGAGCTCGTCTTCTCGCCCGCGTATCGCGAGATGATCCTCACGGCCATCGGGCCTGGAGGCTGTCCGGGATGCGACGCGGCGTGCTACATCTGGGACCCGGACTTCCGGCGGCGCGCGACTCAGCCGAACGCGGATGACACGCTGGTGGCGATGCTTGCCGAGCGAGGCGCCCCTTGGCCATCACCACACGACGCAGGAGATGCTGCGTTCGAAGGTCGTGGCCGCCGTGAGCTGCGCATGGCTGAAGCCCGAGCCGCGTATCTGGAAGAGGCGCTCCGGACTGTCGAGCTCAGCTCGTCCTGGCGCATCACGGCTCCTCTTCGCCGGTTGCGGCGACTCGCACGCATCGCACGGGGGCGGTGACGCCGAGGCCGCGGCCAGTTCAGGTCGGCTAGAATGCGCTCATGCGCATCCTCTTCGTCCTGCCCGACCTCCCGCACCCGCCGTTCACCGGCGCGCACACCCGTCCCTTGACGCTGCTGCGCGCCGCGGCGCGCTCGTACGAGGTCGCCGTGGTCGGCGCGGCCGGCAAGGACGCCGACCTCAGCCTGCTCGAGGAACTGTGCTCGGACGTGCGGGTGGCGACGGCGCGTGCGGCCAGACCGGCGCGCCGGCGCACCCTGGCCGCCGGCAGGCGGCTGGTCACGCCGGTCCCGCTCGTCAGCGCCGGCCGCTCGAGCGCCGTCTCGGAGCTGGTCGACGAGATGGTCGCCTCGTGGCAGCCCGACGCCGTGCTCGTCGAGACCCTGTACGCGGCGCACTACCGCGTTCCCGGCGTGCCGCTCATCGTCGACCTCCCCGACGTGCCCAGTGGCCTCTGTGAGTCGGCGGCCGCGGCGCGACCGGTGAGGTACTTCGCGGCGAACCTGCAGGCGGCCACCACCCGGCTCTACGAACGCCATCTCCTCGGGGGCGCCATCGCGGTGGCCATCAACGACGGCGACCGCGAGCGCCTCGCCACCCTCGGTGTCGAGGCCTTCACCGTCCCGCTGGCCATCGACCTCCCGCCTGAGGAGACGATGATCGAGCGCAGCTCGACCGCCCGCCACGACGTGGCCGTCCGGCTGCTCTTCATCGGCTCCTTCGTCCACCCGCCGAACCGCGACGCGGCGAAGTGGCTCGTCACCACGCTGGCCCCGGAGCTGCGGGCGCAGCGCGTGCCGTTCGCCATGGTCATCGCAGGTCTGCACGCGCCCCGCTGGCTGCAGAAGGCCGCGGGCGCCGGCGTGAGCGTCGTCTCCGACGCCCCGGACCTCGACCCGCTGTACAAGAGCGCCGACATCGTCCTCGCGCCCCTGCCCCACGGCGGCGGCACCAAGAACAAGACCCTCGAGGCCATGGCCTGGGGCCTGCCGGTGATCGGCACCCCGCAGGCCTTCACCGGTCTGCCGCAGCTGGACGGGGACGCGTTCGTCGTGGAGCCGCTCGACGCCGAGCGCATCACCAAGCGCATCGAGGCGCTGCGCGACCACCCAGAGCTGCGCTGGCACCTCGGCCTCACGGCCCGCCAGTACATCGCCGGCGCACACAGCGCCCGGCTGGCAGAGGAGCGCGCCGCCGCCCTGTTCGCGGCCGTGGCGGAGGGCGGCGGCGTCGCACGGGCCGAGGCCCTGTTGCGGGACGCCGGCGAGCCCGCCGACGCCGCGCACGGCGGGCCGCCCACGTCGGCGACCCCGGAGGGCCCCTCCGTCCCGTGACCGCTCGGGTCCTCATCGACGGCCACATGTTGGGCTCCGGCGAGACCGGCAACGAGACGTACGTGCGCGGGCTGCTCGCCGGGCTCACTGAACTGGGACGGCGAGAGGCCGTCGCCGTCA
>Ga0335071_10008131_pt1 | contig 10777 bp, 9 predicted proteins | sample Lox_Sample_15_FD_206724 | JGI IMG/M metagenome (GOLD analysis project Ga0335071, IMG submission 206724) | Soil microbial communities from Loxahatchee National Wildlife Refuge, Florida, United States - Lox_Sample_1.5 | ecosystem: Environmental > Terrestrial > Soil > Wetlands | place: USA: Florida...
CGCGCCGGTGGTCCTGACCACGGGGCTCGGGGAGACGGGCCGCGCCGGCGACCCCGAGGTGGTCCGTCGCGCGGTCGGCGCGGCGGTCCGGTCCCTCGCGGGCCGGCGTACGGCGGTCCTCGCCCTTCCGCTCACCGGTGAGGCTCAGGCGAGCGCGGTGGCCGAGGGTGCGCTGCTGGGGGGGTACGCCTTCCTGGACTTCCGGCACGCCAGCCGCGGCGAGCACCCGCAGCCGCTGCGGACCGCCGTGCTGGCGGGCGAGCAGGCGACGTCCCGGGAGGTGCGCGCGGCCGCGGCGCGCGCACGCGTCGTCTGCGCGGCGGTCACGCGAGCCCGCGACCTGGTGAACACCCCGGCGGGGGACCTGCACCCCAAGGAGCTCGCCGAGGCGGCGGCGGCACTGGCCGCCGACGCCGGACTGGCCGCCGAGGTGCTCGACGAGCGCGGCCTGCGCCGGCGCGGCTACGGCGGGATCCTCGGTGTCGGGCAGGGCTCGGCGAACCCGCCACGCCTGGTCCGCGTCGCGTACCGGCCGACGCGCACCCGCGCGCACCTCGCCCTCGTCGGCAAGGGCATCACGTTCGACTCCGGCGGCCTGTCCATCAAGCCGCCGCTCGGCATGGACTGGATGAAGTCCGACATGGCGGGTGCGGCGGCGGTGCTCGCGGCGACCGCGGCCGTCGCCAGGCTGCGGCTGCCGGTCAGCGTGACGGCGTACGCGCCGCTGGCCGAGAACATGCCCAGCGGCTCGGCGACCCGGCCCTCGGACGTGCTGAGCATCTACGGCGGGCGCACCGTCGAGGTCCTCAACACCGACTCCGAGGGCCGCCTCGTCCTGGCCGACGCGATCGTGCGCGCGAGCGAGGACGAGCCCGACCTGCTCGTCGACGTGGCGACGCTCACCGGGGCACAGCTGGTCGCCCTCGGCACCAGGGTCGCCGGCGTCATGGGCAACCGCGACGCCGCCCGTGACCTCGTCCACCGCTGCGCGGCCGAGGCCGGGGAGCAGACCTGGCCGATGCCGCTGCCGGACGAGCTGCGCCGCGGGCTGGACTCCGCGGTCGCCGACATCGCCAACCACGACCCCAGCCGCATGGGCGGGATGCTCGTCGCCGGCCTGTTCCTCAAGGACTTCGTTCCGGCCGAGCTGCCCTGGGCCCACCTGGACATCGCCGGCCCGGCCTGGAACGGCGAGGCTCCCTACGGCTACACCCCCCACGGGGGGACCGGGTTCGCCGTACGGACCCTCGTCCGTCTCGCCGAGCAGGTCGCCGCCGGGGCCGACTACTCCGGCTGAGACCTCGTGCGCTGCTTCTCCTCCGCGGCGCGCCTGGCGGTCCAGTCGCGCATCCGCTGCGGGTAGCCGACCACCGCGGCGTCGTAGGAGGGGATGCCGAGAGAGTTGGCCCACTCGTGCGCGACCTTCGGCGAGGGCACCCGTCGACGGGTCCACTCCCCCGTCGACGCGACGAGCACGACGGTGGTGTCGGTGACCGCGGTTCGCGGCTCGACGAAGGCCTCCACGCCCGGACGGGTGCGGACGAACTCCTCGAGGTGCTTGCGGTCCTCGCTCACCGCCGGGCGCAGCGTGCCCGGCCGACGACCGCGCCGGAAGATCCCCACGACAGGCGAGGGTACGTCAGCCGGCTGTGCGCGGACTGTGACACGGGTCCGCTGCGCGGACTGTGACACGGGTCCGCTGCGCGGACTGTGACACGGGTCCGCTGCGCGGACTGTGACTCCCTCCCCCGGGAGGCGAGGTTGGTCGCCGGTACGCGCGGTGCCAGGATGAGGGCGGCACGGCCTGGTCGGGGGCCGTGCCCGGACGGACGGGAATGGGGCGCAGGTGAGCGACGGGACCTCTCACGACCTGGTCATCCTGGGGGCGGGCAGCGGCGGGTACGCCGCCGCGCTGCGCGCCGCCGAGCTGGGTCTGTCGGTCGCCCTCGTCGAGAAGGACAAGGTCGGCGGCACGTGCCTGCACCGCGGGTGCATCCCCACCAAGGCGCTGCTGCACGCCGCCGAAGTCGCCGACAACGCCCGCCACGGCGCCGACTACGGCGTGCGGTCCAGCCTCGAGGGCATCGACATGGCCGGCGTGCACAGCTACAAGGACGCCGTCGTGGGCCGTGCCTTCAAGGGCCTCGAAGGCCTGGTCAAGAGCCGCGGGATCACGGTGGTCCGGGGTGAGGGGCGGCTGACCTCCACGACGGGCGTCACCGTCGACGGCACGACGTACACCGCGACCCGGGCCGTGGTGCTGTCGACCGGGTCCTACGCCCGCACCCTCCCCGGCCTGGAGATCGACGGCGGTCGGGTCATCACCAGCGACCACGCCCTGACCCTCGACTACGTGCCGCGCTCGGCCGTCGTCCTCGGTGGAGGGGTGATCGGCGTCGAGTTCGCCAGCGTCTGGAGGTCGTTCGGCACCGAGGTGACGATCGTCGAGGCCCTTCCCCATCTCGTCCCGCTGGAGGACGAGGCGAGCAGCAAGCTGCTCGAGCGCGCGTTCCGCAAGCGGGGCATCGCCTTCAAGGTCGGCGCGCGCTTCTCCGGCGTGGAGCACACCGCGACCGGGGTCGCCGTGAGCCTCGAGGACGGCACCCGGATCGAGGCCGACCTGCTGCTCGTCGCCGTCGGCCGCGGCCCGACGTCGCAAGGCCTCGGCTACGAGGAGGCCGGGGTCGCGGTCGACCGCGGCTTCGTCCAGGTCGACGAGTACTGCCGTACGTCGGTCCCGGGGGTCTACGCCGTCGGCGACCTCATCCCTACCCCGCAGCTGGCGCACGTCGGCTTCGGGGAGGGCATCCTCGTCGCGGAGCACGTGGCCGGTCTCAACCCCAAGCCGATCGACTACGACGGTGTGCCGCGCATCGCCTACTGCGATCCCGAAGTGGCTTCGGTCGGCATCACCGAGGCGGCGGCGGTCGCGCGCTACGGCCAGGACAAGGTGCGCACGGTGACCTACGACCTCGCCGGCAACCCCAAGAGCCAGATCCTCAAGACCTCCGGCGCGGTGAAGCTGGTCGCGCTCGCGGACGGGCCCGTCGTCGGGGTCCACATGGTGGGGGCCCGGGTCGGGGAGCTGCTCGCCGAAGGCCAGCTGATCTACAACTGGGAGGCCTACGCCGACGACGTCGCCTCCCTCATCCACCCCCACCCGACGCAGTCCGAGGCGATCGGCGAGGCCCACCTGGCGCTGGCCGGCAAGCCTCTGCACGTGCACGGCTGATCGCGTCTTCCCCCGGATAGGAGTCGAGCACCCATGGCGGTCTCCGTCACGATGCCCCAGCTGGGCGAGAGCGTCACCGAGGGCACCGTCACCCGCTGGCTCAAGGCCGAGGGGGACGACGTCGAGGCCGACGAGCCCCTGCTGGAGGTGTCCACCGACAAGGTGGACACCGAGATCCCGGCCCCGGCGTCGGGCACGCTGCTGCGGATCGTGGCGGGCGAGGACGAGGTCGTGCAGGTCGGCGCCGAGCTCGCCGTGATCGGCGACCCGTCGGAGGGGTCGACCCCGGCAGCGCCGCCGCGGGAGGCGGCCGCGGTCCGGGCCGCCGAGGAGGCGGCACCGGCCGCCGAGGAGCAGGCGCCTGCCCGGGCGGAGGGGGCGCCGACCGAGAAGGAGGCGCCGGCCCCGAGCGCCGAGACCGTCGGGGCGACGCCGGTCCTGCTGCCGGCCCTGGGCGAGAGCGTGACCGAAGGCACGGTCACCCGCTGGCTGAAGAAGGTCGGCGACCAGGTCGAGGCGGACGAGCCCCTCGTGGAGATCTCCACCGACAAGGTCGACACCGAGATCCCCTCCCCCGCTTCGGGCGTGCTGCTCGCCATTCGGGTGGGCGAGGACGAGACCGTCGCCGTCGGGTCGGAGCTGGCCGTCATCGGCGGTGCCGGCACGGCGCCGGCCGCTGCCGAGCCCGTCCCGGCGGCTCCTGCCGCCACCCCCACCCCCGCTCCCCCTCCAGGCCCAGCGCCGACTCCCGCTCCCGCACCGCCGCCTCCCGCGCCGGCCGCGGTGGCCGCACCCGCACCTGCGCCTGCCGTGAGCGCGTCGGCGCCAAGCCGCGCGGCCGAGGCCGCGGGCGATGAGACCTACGTCACGCCGCTGGTCCGCAAGCTCGCGGCGGAGCACGACGTCGACCTCGCGACCGTCCACGGCACCGGCGTGGGCGGGCGCATCCGCAAGCAGGACGTGCTCGACGCCGCGGCTGCGGCCAAGGCCGCCGCCGCCGCGGCGTCGCCGGCACCCGGGCCCGTCGCTGCCGCCCCGGCTTCGGCCACGACGTCTCCGCTGCGCGGACGTACCGAGAAGATGTCGCGTCTGCGCGCCGTCATCGCAGCCCGCATGGTCGAGTCGCTGCACACCACCGCGCAGCTGACGACGGTCGTCGAGGTCGACGTCAGCCGCATCGCCGCGGCCCGCCAGCGGGCCAAGCGGGACTTCGAGTCCCGCGAGGGCGTGAAGCTGTCGTTCCTGCCGTTCTTAGCCAAGGCGGCCGTCGAGGCGCTCAAGGTGCACCCCGCGCTCAACGCCAGCATCGACACCGAGGCCGGGACCATCACCTATCACGACGCCGAGCACCTCGGCATCGCCGTGGACACCGACCGCGGGCTGCTGGTGCCGGTGATCCGCGACGCCGGCGACCTCAACATCGGGGGGCTGGCCCGTCGCATCGCCGACCTCGCCGAGCGGACGCGGGGGAACAAGATCACGCCGGATGAGCTGTCCGGCGGGACCTTCACGCTCACCAACACCGGGAGCCGGGGAGCCCTCTTCGACACCCCGATCCTCAACCTTCCCCAGGTCGCGATCCTGGGGACCGGCGCCGTCGTCAAGCGCGCCGTGGTCGTCAGTGACGACACCGGCGCCGACTCCATCGCGATCCGCTCGATGGTCTACCTCGCGCTGACCTACGACCACCGGCTCGTCGACGGGGCCGACGCGGCCCGCTTCCTGGCGACGGTCAAGACCCGGCTCGAGGACGGCAGCTTCGAGGCGGAACTCGGCCTCTGACTCGCTCATGCGGCGCTCCGGTCGCGGCCGGGCCGTTCACGGGTGAGCATGAGGGCATGAAGATCGCCGTCACCGGCTCGTCGGGCCTCATCGGCACGGCCCTGGTCGCCCACCTCCGCGGAGCGGGCCACGAGGTGCTGCGCCTGGTCCGCCGCGACCCCGACGCGCCGGACGAGGTGCGATGGGACCCGACGGCGGGGACCGTGGACCTCGACCGTCTCGGCGGGGTCGACGGCGTCGTCAACCTGGCCGGCGTCGGCGTCGGGGACCATCGGTGGAGCGAGTCGTACAAGCGCGACGTCCTCGACAGCCGCGTCGACGCCACCACGACCATCGCCCACGCGATCGCCGGTCTGACCCCCCGTCCGTCGGTGCTCGTCTCGGCGTCGGCATGCGGCTGGTACGGCGACACGGGATCCACGCGGGTGGACGAGACGGCGCCCAACGCGCGTGGGCACTACTTCGCCGACGTCGTGCGTCAGTGGGAGGAGGCCGCGGATCCGGCACGTGCGGCTGGCGTCCGCGTGGTGCACCCCCGATCCGGGCTCGTGATGACCCGCAAGGGCGGCGCCTTCGGGCGGATGCTGCCGATCGTCAAGCTCGGCGCTGGCGGGCCGCTGGGTTCCGGTCGTCAGTACTGGCCGGTGGTCTCCCTGCGCGACGAGGTGCGGGCGATCACGTTCCTGCTCACCGGCGACCTCGAGGGCCCCGTCAACGTGTGCGTCCCGGACCCGCCGACGAACAAGGAGTTCACCCAGGCGCTGGGGCGGGCCGTGCACCGGCCGACTCTCCTGCCCGCCCCCGGATTCGCGATCCGAGCCGTCATCGGCGAGTTCGGTAGCGAGGTCTTGATGAGCACTCGAATGGTGCCCGCCAAGCTGCTCGCGGCCGGCTTCGTCTTCGACGACCCCACCACCGAGGACGTGGTCCGCGCGGCTCTGCAGGACGGTTAGGACGGCTGGGACGACCGCCGCAGCGTCGATGCCTGAGACCGCGCGCCGGCCGCTGCGGCGGCCTCGCCGAGGCGGTCGAACAGCTCCGCCTGCTTGAGCCAGTTGTAGGGGCTGCACGGGTTGATGCCGAGCCGCTCGGACAGCAGCGAGCGAGCCAGGTCATGCTGACCCGAGCGAAGCGCCGCCTCGACCAGCGTCCGCTGGACGGCGTCGCGTTGCGCGTGGGATCCCCCGAACCTGTTCAGCGAGTAGCGGATCGGCATGAGCTCGGCCACCGTCGACTCGTAGCGCCCCTGGGCGAACGCGACGAGGGCGCGAGCGACCGGCAGGCCCACCTCGCGGGTCATCGTCAGGTTCGTCACCGACTCGTCGGTGGCCTCCGCTACGTATGCGGCGCGGGCATCCACGAGGCGCTCCGCGTCAGCCATGCGCCCCGCCCCCAGGTACGACATCACGGCGTGCATGTCGTTGAACGCGTAGTACGGCTCGACCATCTTGGCGTCCCAGGCGTCAGCAAGGACCGACCAACGAGCCGTCTGGTCCTCGCCCTCCAGGAGCATCCGCCACAGCAGTGCCGCAGCATCGAGCATCTCCATCGCCACGTTCGCGCTCTGCGCGTTGTGCAGGACCGCGTCGTAGATCTCCAGTGGCCGGAGCACGTCTCCGCTCTCCAGCAGGTAGAGGCAGTAGTGCCACCAGTTGTGCACCGAGAGGAAGTTCCCGGTCTGCCACCCCGCGGCGTGGCCGTCGAGATAACCGAGGCCCTCGACGAAGCGCCCTTGCATCTCGAGGGTGTGCGCGACGGCGTGCACCCCCCAGACGTCACGCTCGTCGCGCTCGACGGCCTCGAGCGCGACGTCCTGGGATCGGCTGTACAGCCCCGACTCCTCGAGTCCGAACGCGTACATGCCCAGCAGCAGACTCCGGTGCGGGTCGTCGTCGCTCCATGCGGTGAGTGCGGCGCCGACCCGGTCCCGCAGCGCGACGGCGTCGCCGGTGAAGAAGTCGATCTGATGCCCGACAGCGAGGGCGAGGGCGTCTCGCGGGTGCTCGCGGGTCAGTTCGCGAAGCACGGTGCCACCCCCGGTCAGGTCGCCGGCGAGCAGCGCCTGGGCTGCCGCCACATGCGCCCGTTCCCTGGGCAGCAGTGAGGACGTCGTCGTGCTGGACAGGTAGGTCCGAAGGGACGCCCGCGCGGCGGCGGCGTCGTCGGGTTCGGTGCCCAGGACGCCGAGATAGCTCTGCGCGACCTGGCCCATGGCGAAGCCGGGGTCGGCCTCGAGTGCCGCGTCGAGCGATGTGGCGACGGCCGCGCGGAAGTGCAGGAGGTCGTCGACGGCCCGGTCGTATGCCTCCAGCGCCTCGACGCCGGCGACGGTCGTGGCGTTGCCGTGCGCGTCGGCGCGGACGCTCATCGAGCCCGCGCCTGCAGCTCGACGACGCGCCCGTGGCCCGACGGCGCGGCGAAGGTCCCCCGGTCGCCACGCGTCCGCACGGTGATCCGGGTCCGGTCGGCACGGAAGAGGTCATGGGAATGCTCCACCGGGAGCCCGTCGCGGTCGAGGCTGGTGCGCAGGATCGACAACAGCGGGGAGCCGATCGGCACGTCGAGGATCTGCGCCTCCGACTCCGTGGCCGACACCACCTCGATGCGCTCCTCGGCCTCGGTCGGCTGCACTCCGTAGTGCTCGTCCAGCAGCTCGTAGAGGGAGCCGCCCAACGGAAGCTCCAAGAGCCCGGGGAAGCGCTCGGCGGACAGCCTCGCCTGCTCCAGCGAGATCGGCGAGCCATCGGCCAGCCGGATCCGGATCACCTCGAAGACGAAGGCGCCGGGCTCGATCTGCAGGCGTCGCGCCGTCGCCGGGTCGGCCGCGACCACCGACGCCGCTATGACCTTCGACCCGGCCGTGAAGCCCTGGTCACGCAGGAGAGCCGGTACCCCGACGATCCTGGACAGGTCACGGTCGACCTTGTCGGCCGACACGAACGTGCCCCCTCCGCGTCCAGGCACCCGGCGGATGACGCCTTCCCACTCCAACGCGGCGAGGGCCTGGCGAAGGCTGGAACGGCTGACTCCCAGCTCCACGGCGAGCTCGCGCTCACCGCCGAGCCGCTGGCCGGGCTGCAGGGCGCCGGCGGAGAGCTGGTCCAGCAGCTGGCGTCGTACGTGCTCGGCCGTCGGTCCGATCGCCGTCGACGAGACGAAGCGGTGGGGCATGAGGGGCTCCCGGCTGCTCAGGGCGCACCGGCGGCCGACAGCGCCTCCAGGGACTCCGGCAGGACCTGCCCGCCGTCGACCGCCAAGGCCTGCCCGGTGACGAACGCCGCCTCGTCTGTCGCGAAGAACAACGCGGCGTAGCCGATCTCGTCGACCTCACCCAACCGGCCAGCCGGGATGGACGCCTCCATGGAGGCACGGTATGCCTCCCCGAGCTCGGCCAGGCCCTCCGTCGCGACGTTGCCCGGGAGCACCGCGTTCACCGTGATGCCCATGGGGGCGAGCTCGAGGGCCGCGGTGCGCATGAACCCCAGCTGTGCCGCCTTGCTGGCCCCGTAGTGCGTCCAGCCCGGGAACCCGGTGATGGGCCCGGTGATCGACGACGTGAGGATCACCCGTCCGCGCCCGGACCGGGCAAGCGCGGGAACGCACGCCTGCACGGCCAGCATCGTTCCCTTCACGTTCGTGGCGTACACCCGGTCCATGTCGGCCACCGTCATGTCCACGAGCTTGGCGTCGGGAAAGATCCCGGCGTTCGCGCAGAGCACGTCGATCGTCCCGTTCCGCTCGAGGGCGGTGGCCGCCATCGCCGCGCAGTCCTCCGCGCGGGCGACGTCACCGAGGAAGTAGCTGACGGATCCTCCCGCGCTCCCACCTGACTCGGCCAAGGCGGTCAGCTCCTCGACGCACGCCGTGGCCGCGGCCTCGTCCCGACCGGTGATCACGACGTTCGCTCCCGCTCGGACGAAGACCCGCGCGATGCCCTTGCCGATGCCTCGCGAGCCGCCGGTCACGATGACCGATCGGCCGGACACGGATGTGAACACTGCACCATCTCCTTCGCTGCTGTCAGGCGAACCGGGACAGATAGCTCTCGGCCAGGTCACAGCTGGTACGGGTGAACTCCTCGCCCATCTCCTTGGCCAGCTCAGTGTCGGAGTGGGACCCGATCCATGCAACGAGCAACAGCCTGCGGAGCAGCACGAAGGTCGGCAGCTCCGCGACGTCTTCGACGGACAACGGCGCGACGGTGCGGTAGCCGCGTACCCAGGAGTCGATCATGTCGGGAAGGAGCGGGTGGTCCTCGATGAAGGACACCGAGGATCCCAGGTCGTACAGGTACCAGCCGAAGCCGCAGTCGTCGAAGTCGATGACCGCTACCTGAGACTGGTCGATGAGCAGGTTGGCGAGGCGCATGTCGGCGTGGATGAGCCCGAATCGGTCGGGGCCGCGGCCGAACCTCTCGAGCCGGTTGCGAAGGGTCGCATCGAGGCGGGCCAGCTGCTCGTGCTCCGCGGGTCCCACACCCAGCCCGTCCTGCCAGCGACCCCAGTGCCCGCTGGAGCCGATCGAGCGGTCGTAGTCCCAGGTCAGCCGGCTGAATCCGGCGGGGCGGGTCCATGAGCGGGCGTGCGAGTGCAGGCGAGCGGTCACCGCGCCCAGCTCGAAGAAGTCCTCCACCAGCCGGTCCTCGGGCGGTTCCTTGCCCGGTACCCACGTGAACATGACCACGTTGCGGGCCTCCCCGGAGGGATCGGCCCCTGTGACGATGCGGGCTCCGTCGCGGGCCGGGCGGACGGAGGCGGTTCGGACGACCCCCGCGTCGTGCAGGGCGGCGATCCACTGCAGCTCGCTCTCGATGTCACTCCGGGAGTGGTAGCCGGGCCGATGGACCCGCAGCACGGCGGCCTCGCCGCTCACCGGGTCGTCCACCCGGTACGTCGCGTTCTCGGAGATGTTGAGCAGGGTCAGCTCCGAGTCCGGCGCGACGGGGTAGTGCCGGAGGGCGTCGCGGGCGATCGCCTCCAACCGGACAAGGCCGGCCTCGCTGGGCTCACTCACTCGTGATCGCGCCCCTCGACAGCCTGCAGCCGTGCGGTGATCGCGTCCCGGGCCGCGGTGACCCCCTCGCGCGACCCGCTGACGTAGACCCGACCCGCCGCGCCGATCATCGACACGTCGACCAGGGTGTTCTCGGGCGCGACCCGTTCGGCCTCGTTGGCGGCCACCGCGGCGAAGAGGGCGGGAGTCACCTCGTAGACCAGCAACGTCTCGCCCGGCAGCAGCATGGACGCCTCCCTGGTCCGGTTGACGATGACGGCGTGCTGGTCGGTGACGTGGTCGATGACGTCGTCGTAGAGGATCCTCGGCTTCAGCTGGTCGCTGGCGCTCGCACCGATGCCGGCAAGAATGGCCTGGCCGGCGGCCTCCACGTCGGCCAGCTCGCTGCCGTGGACCTCGAGGACGCCGAACTGGCGCTCGACGAAGAGGATGCCGGGCTCGATTGTCGGGACCGAGGTCAGCGCCAGGTCGACGACGCGGTGAATCGCGAGCCCGGGCGCGACCTCGACGATGAGCGCGTGCTGGCCCTCGTACGGCGGATAGCCGCGCGCCCGCGTAGGGGTCGACAGATACGCGGCGAACTGGCGCTGGAGGTCCTGGATCAGCAGGTACACGCGAAGCTGCGGCCCCGCGGCCAGCGGATCATGCCGGGCCGCTGGCCCGGTGCTCACGCCGGTTCGCCGGAGACCTTGAAGTTCTTCGACAGCTCAGGATGCGGGCGGGGGATGACGTGCACGGAGATGAGCTCCC
>Ga0335071_10008134_pt1 | contig 10775 bp, 10 predicted proteins | sample Lox_Sample_15_FD_206724 | JGI IMG/M metagenome (GOLD analysis project Ga0335071, IMG submission 206724) | Soil microbial communities from Loxahatchee National Wildlife Refuge, Florida, United States - Lox_Sample_1.5 | ecosystem: Environmental > Terrestrial > Soil > Wetlands | place: USA...
CCGGGCGAGCGGTCCCCCCCAATACGACATAGCGAAAAGGAACGCAAAACTCGATCCGAAGCAGTTTCCGCTTCTTCGCCAAAGCGCCGTCATCCTGTTACCCGCGGCCTCTGCCATGACAGTTAACGATTTAGATTTACTTTCAATAACATAGCGACACCGAGGACAATTGCTAGGTCATGGAAAGTACGTCCTGACCGAAACAAAACGTGTCGCTTGCTGTGTCCTAAATGTAACGGCAAGTCTACTGAGACGCCACCTTGGTCCCGAACCAGATTCCAAAGCTTATTGAAATTTGTAGAATTTCTTGATTCGAAATGAATGTTATTGAGACTGTTTCGACCTGGTTGTTGAATTACAATCTGCAGACTAGTTTGACATCCTCGTCTTAATTTTTCCGCGTCCCGTGACATAAGTCATCGGCAGCACTTCTGTGGGCCGCTATTCTCAACATGGGATGAGGCAATAGCCCCAAGGAGAATAGCGATGAGTGTGATGACAGCGAGGACGGTGCGTGAAGTAGCTGTGGAGAATCCGGCTGCAACACGCATATTCGAGAAGTTCGGAATTGACTACTGCTGCGGTGGAACTCAGCTTCTCGACCAGGCGTGCGCGACAGCCGGCATTTCCGTACACCAGGTCTTGGATGCTCTCGAAATGGAAGAGGAGGCGGCGCGAGCTGCAACGCAGATCCACGACTGGCAAAGCGAACCATTGAGCGAACTAGTTGACCACATCAAGAGCACGCATCATAAGTTCACGCGTGAAGAAACTGTGCGCCTCGACGCACTCCTTAATAAAGTCTGCTCCGTGCACGGTAAGAACCACCCAGAGTTATTTGAAGTCCAATCGACTCTTGCGGGCCTGGCCCAGGAACTGGGGACGCACTTGCTGAAAGAAGAGATGGTGCTCTTCCCTTACATCGTCCGGATGGAGGAAGCGGTTATTCAGAGAGAACCGGTGCTTCCCGCTCCCTTCGGAACAGTGGAGAACCCGGTTGCCATGATGGAACACGAGCACGATTCCGCGGGCAATGCACTGCGCGCGATGCGAAAGGCAAGCAACGACTTTGCGCTTCCCGCCGATGCTTGCGCGAGCTATCAAACCCTGTATAAGGCGCTGGAAGCCTTCGAGGCCGATCTTCACCAGCACATTCACCTCGAGAACAACATCCTGTTTCCGCGTGCCATCGCAATGGAAAAGTCTCACTGAACGGGGGAACCATGTCCCCACTTGCGGCGCGAATTGAAATCCTGGCCTACCAGGAGCTGGTTCATTCCGCATGGTCGTGGCTTCCAGTTTCGGCTATCACCGAGATGACTGCTGTAACACTGTTTGCGGTCAATCTAATCCTGACCTTTACCAGAAAAAGGCCGTCGAACAGCTAACGGTCATCTTGGTCGAGTTCCTCCGTTCCCAAAAAGCTCGGCGCGGAACTGGGCATCTTCATACGAGACGGCACACCCCGTGACAAAAGTCATCGTATCAACGCGCCGCTACGCCTATCGTCTCTTCAGGAGCAAATATGAGCGAACTTATCGATAACCGCGCCCGTAAAATCGCCACCCTCAAAGAAATCATTCAGCATCTTCATAAGGGTGAGGCTCCAGAGGCGGTAAAGTCCCAATTGCGTGAGATGGTGCGGCAGACGGGTCCCTCCGAGATCATGGCTATGGAACAAGAGCTGATTTCGGGAGGCATGCCAGTCGAGGAAGTAAAGTCTATGTGTGACCTTCATTCGCAGGTCACCCGCGAAGTTCTGGTACAGCTTCCCTTCGCCTCGATTGCTCCCGGCCACCCAGTCGATACGTTTCGCTGCGAAAATGCCGCCATCCGAGAGGTCATTGCGAAGACTCGCGCAATTTTCAATAAGCTCTCCACGCGTCCAGACAACGAGGAATGCGAACCTCAACTTCTGCAAATCAAGCAAAACGCGAACGAACTGATGGATATCGACAAGCACTATCAGCGCAAGGAGCACACTCTGTTCTCTTTCCTCGAGAAGCATGGCATCTCCGGTCCGTCGAAGGTGATGTGGGCAAAAGACGACGACATCCGAGCATCGCTGAAACGGATGAACCAAGCCGCCCATGTTTGCGCGCCGACCGTTGCGGACTGCAAGAATCTCGCCACCGCCGCTGTATTACCCACACTCAGTGCGGTCGAAGAGATGATTTTCAAGGAAGAGAACATCCTTCTCCCCATGTCTTTGCAAACCCTAACCGAAAATGAATGGGCCGAGGTATGGGTGTCGTCACCAAAATATGGCTGGTGCCTCGTCGAACCTGGCCAGGGCTACACTCCTCCTCAGAATTTGGGCGCATCCACGCCTGCCGTGCCCACGGACGGAACAATCATGATGCCGACCGGGAACGTCACGGTCGAACAACTCACTGCGGTGCTATCGAGCCTGCCAATTGATCTGACTTTTGTAGATGCCAATGATCGGGTGGCATTCTTCACCGAAGGGCCGGACCGAGTTTTTGCGCGCAGCAAGGCAATCATCGGGCGCAAGGTCCAGCACTGCCACCCTCCAAGCAGCGTCGATGTGGTTGATCGTATTCTCGATGACTTCCGAGCAGGCCGCCAGAACGTGGCGGAGTTCTGGATCGAATTGCGAGGGAAGTTCGTTCACATTCGTTATTTTGCGGTTCGGGACAAAGACGGCAGGTATCTCGGGACGGTCGAACTCACACAGGACATCGCCCCTCTGAGAGCGTTGGCGGGCGAGAGACGACTCTTGCAATACAACTAGGACTAGCGTGTCAAAAACGACAGTAGCGCTTAATCCGAAGCATCCAGAACGGATCTGCTGGGGATGCGACAAGTATTGTTCCGCCAACGACCTCCGGTGCGGAAACGGAACGGTTCGGACACAGCATCCGGTTGAACTCTTTGGAGAGGACTGGCTTGAATGGGAACTGAGCAGCCGAACTCCTGCGATCGAGAATACGCAACCAGGTGAGTCGTCAAGCAACTCCGGCGAGCAATGATTCATTGCCGACATTTTCATTCGATTCGCACAAAACATCCGGCAGTGGAATAGGATATCGGTAAGGTTGTGGGGCAAGACTGTGGCATCTACTCAACATTCACAACAGCGGCACTTGCTGCTCGGAACGGTCTCGTTCACCGTTTGCTTTGCGGCGTGGGGGCTGATTAGCGCATTCGCCCCAGTCTTCCGCCAGAGGTTTCACCTCTCCGCCACACAAACCGCTCTGCTCGTTGCAGTCCCGGTCCTTCTTGGAGCACTCGCTCGCCTGCCAATGGGCATGCTCGCCGATCGCTTCGGCGGCAGAGTTGTCTTTGCCATATTGATGTTTTTCGTTGCGGCACCCGTGGCTCTCGTTCCATCCGCTGCAAGTTACCGCAATCTGCTTGTCGTTGCCTTCTTCCTGGGAATGGCAGGTTCGTCGTTCGCGGTGGGCGTCGGTTACGTTTCGCGCTGGTTCTCGATGGAGAGCCAGGGCAGTGCACTCGGAGTGTACGGTCTTGGGAATATCGGCCAATCTGCGGCTGTGTTCCTCGGACCGGTCGTCGCTGCCGCATTTGGGTTTCGTACGGTCTACACGGGGATGTCGATCATCCTGATTGTTTGGGCAGTTGTATTTGCGGCTTTCGCGCGAAATGCGACTCAAACAATACGGCCTAAAGGTCTCTCGGAAATGCTCGGCGTGCTGAACCGCGAGCCGCTGGCATGGCTTCTGTCCGCGTTCTACTTTCTCACCTTCGGCGGATTCGTTGCCTTCTCGATCTATCTGCCGACGTTGTTGCGCGATCAGTTTGGGCTGAAGCCCGCGGACGCCGGTTTTCGCACTGCCGGTTTCGTTGTGCTAGCAACCTTGTGCCGACCGCTTGGTGGATGGCTTTCGGACCGTATCGGGGGTTCGCGGGTTCTTTCATGGATTCTGCCCGGCGTGGCCGGCTTCGGCTTGCTGCTCGGCGTGCAGTCGATGATTCCGTTCACCGTTGGCGCACTGGGGTGCGCCGCATTGCTCGGGATCGGGAACGGTGCAGTATTCCAACTCGTTCCGCGATACTTTCCGAATCAAAGGGCAACCGTCACAGGACTCGTCGGTGCGATGGGTGGAATGGGCGGTTTCTTCCCGCCTCTTCTGTTGGGTGTCTTTCGTGACAAGCTCGGGGTTGTCTGGCCAGGATTTCTGCTCCTGTCCGCAGTGGCATGCCTTCTGTGGTGGGCGAACGCAAAAGTCTTCTTGCCGCGAGAAGATGAGTTACAAGCAAAACTCCCGGCAGCCGCAATTCGGACCGCCGACACGATTCGATCCGGCGCATGGGCGACGTTGTGGACGGGTGTCCTTATTGCGGCTATCGTGCTTGGCTCGCGCAACCTGCAGAATTTCGACCCCGCGCTCGTCATCTACACCTTCGCGATCATCTTCGCCACCTGGGGAGTGGTCTTTCACTATTCGGTTTGGATTCGAAAACCGCCAACCCGCGTCTATTGGCAGCGCGGGTGGCAACTGTTTCGAGAGCGCGGCGTCCTTCGTAGTCTCGCCCATGTGATTTCCCTGGTGGGAACGCATCTGCTATCGCAGACCTTCATCGCAAAACGGTCCAGGTTGCGATGGGCGATGCATCAGTTGATTTTCTGGGGTTGCCTGCTAGCCGCAGCGATCACCTTCCCACTCGTATTCGGATGGATCTATTTCACCAGCGATCCCAACAATCAGATGATCTACGTGACACATCTGTTCGGATATCCGGCTGGACACTTTCATCTGCACACTTTCACCGCGCTGTTACTTTTTCACGGTTTGGATATTGCGGCCTTTCTCGTTCTCGGGGGAATTGGCTTATCGCTGTGGCGCCGCATGCGCGATGAAGGCGCACGCGCCGTTCAAACTCTGGCTATGGATTTCTGGCCTCTGATTCTGCTGTTCGCGATTTCGATCACCGGCCTCGCGCTGACCGTATCGCAGGAATGGCTGGGAGGAAGTTTCTACGATTTCATTGCTATTCTGCACGCCATTACCGTAATTGCTGCACTGCTCTATTTGCCGTTCGGCAAGTTCTTTCACATCTTCCAACGGCCTGCACAACTGGGAGTCAAACTCTACCAGCAAGCCGGAGCCGAAGACTGCGGTGCGATCTGTGCTCGATGCGGCGAACGCTACGCTTCGCGCATGCACGTTGAAGATCTCAAGAAAGTTCTCCCGCAGATGGGTTTCAACTATTCGATGCCTGGGCCCGTCAGCAATTGGCAAGAACTCTGCCCGGCGTGCAAACGCAAATCAATTTCACTTGCACAACTGCGACTGAAAGAGGAAGCGAATGGCTAAGGCCCCGATCTCTGAAGAGGCGCTCAAGGAACGGTTTGGGCCTCATTTGAACTATGTTCCTCCCGGCGGATGGAAGGATGAATCAATCCACCCCGCGGAGAAATTGGTGAAGACCCATTGTTGCTTCTGCGGACAGCAGTGCGGTATCCAGTTGAAGGTTCGGGAAAATCACATCATTGGATTCGAGCCTTGGGAGGATTTTCCTTTCAACCACGGGATGCTTTGTCCCAAAGGTGTGAAGCGCTACATGCAGAGCGGCCATCCGGACCGCCTGCTCACACCTCTCATGCGCCGCCAAAACGGGTTTCAACCTGCAACTTGGGATGAGAGCCTCGATTTCACTGTGGCCAAGATTCGAGAAATTCAGGAAAAGTACGGTAAAGACGCCTTTGCGATTTACGGAGGCGCATCGCTCTCCACCGAAAAATCCTATCTGCTGGGAAAATTTGCCCGGGTTGCCGTAGGAACTCGACACATCGATTACAACGGGCGTCTGTGCATGGTTTCGGCAGGCACCGCATACAAGCTGGCATTCGGCATCGACCGCAGCACAATTCCCTGGAGCGAGATACCGAAGGCCGAGGTTCTGTTTGTCATCGGCGCCAACGTTGGCGAATGTGCTCCGATCACGACCGACTACATCTGGCGTTGCCGGGACAACGGCGGAAAGCTGATTGTTGCCGACCCGCGCATGACACCGATTACGCGCAATGCGGATTTGTATCTACCCCTGCGGCCAGGCACTGATCTCGCGTTGCTCCTGGGAATGCTTCACGTGATCCTGCGCGATGGCCTCGAAGACCGTGAGTTCATCGGCCAGTACACGACCGGCTTCGACGATGTCGCAGCTTACGCCCGGCAATGGGATCTGCGCAAAGCGACGGAAATGACAGGTGTTCCTCCCGAGACGATTGAGAAAGCCGCTCGCTGGATCGGCAGATCGAAACGCTCCATCCTGATGCACGCGCGAGGACTCGAACATCAATCCAAGGGCGTCGAGAACTGTTCCGCGATCGTGAACATTGCGCTGGCAACCGGAAATATTGGGCGCGAAGGCTCCGGTCCGACGATGATCACCGGTCAGGGCAACGGCCAAGGCGGCCGAGAACATGGGCAGAAATGCGATCAACTTCCCGGCCAGCGTTCGCTCGCCGATCCTGCCGCTCGTGCGTACATCGCCAAAGTGTGGGGCATTCGACCGGACGAGCTTCCGCAACCGGGCTACAGCGCGCAGGAAATCATGAATGCCATTCATTCGGGCGAAATCAAAGGCCTGCTATCGATGTGCTTTAATCCTCTGGTTTCGCTGCCCGACGCCAACTTCACGCGCGAAGCGCTATCGAAATTGGAGTACTTCGGAGTGGTCGACTTCTTCATGTCTGAGACCGCGCATCACGCCGACGTAGTCCTCGCCGGCAGTCTGCATGAGGAAGAAGACGGACTTGGGTGTAGCGCGGAGGGGCGTGTAATTCACTGGCAGAAGAGCATCGATCCGCCCGGTCAGGCGCGCCAGGATTCCGACATCATTATTGATATCGCGCATCGGCTTGGTCGCGGCCAGTACTTTCCGTTCAAGAATCCAGCCGACATTCTCGAGGAGCTTCGCGTTGCCTCCCGGGGCGGAGTCGCCGATTATTACGGCATCACTTATGAACGAGTCGACAACGAGAAAGGCATTTTTTGGCCCTGCCCCGATCTCGGCCATCCTGGTACACCGATGCTGTTTGTCGACAAGAAGTTCTACACCCACGACGGGAAGGCCCACTTCAACAAGACAGAATGGCGTCCAAGTGGCGATCCCGTCGATGACGACTATCCTCTATATCTCACCACTGGCAGAGTTGTCAGCCAGTATTTGTCCGGCACGCAGACGCGGCGCATTGGAGCACTAGTCGATCAGTATCCAGAGCCACGCGCAGAGATTCATCCTCGACTCGCCGAGAAGTACAACGTCAAAGACGGCGATTGGGTCACAGTGACCACCCGCCGTGACGATCTTACAATCCGCGCCATGGTGGTCAAAACGATCCGCCCCGACACCGTTTTCATCCCTTATCACTGGGCTGGCACGCGTAGCGCAAATCGTCTGACTCACCGAACCCTTGATCCACGCAGCAAGATCCCAGAGTTCAAAGTGTCCGCCTGCCGAATCCAACTCGCCACAAGCCCGGATTCCTCACCAGACGATCGAGCCGCTCATAACCGCGCTTCAAGAGGAGGCGCATAGTGTACGGCTACGAGTTCTATATCGATCCCTCGCGCTGCATTGGATGCCGTTCTTGTCTGCAGGCTTGTGAGGAATGCGAGACCCATCGCGGAAAGTCGATGATCAACTTCGATTTCATCGAACGCCGCGAGAGCATCACGTCAGCAGCTTACGTTTGTTGGCACTGTGAAGAGCCGACCTGTGCGCAGGTCTGTCCCGCGGATGCAATCAAGAAGGGCGAAGATGGTATCGTCCATTCCTCTCTTAAGCCGCGCTGCATCGCCTGCAGCAACTGCGTGCTCGCGTGCCCGTTCGGTATCCCAAAGATGATGGAACCCGAGCAGCAGATGATGAAGTGCGACATGTGTTACGACAGGACATCTGTAGGCAAACGGCCAATGTGTGCGACGGTCTGCCCGAGTCAAGCGCTCGCCTACGTCCGTCCGGAAGAGATTTCCAAACGGCGGGAGAAGCCAACGAACATTTTCTATTTTGGAGAACAAAAAATCACAACGAAGGTGTTCATGATGGCGCCGGCCGAGCGGGATGCTATTGCTTTAGATGTGGTGGACTACATGTGGGAGGAACAGCATGAATTGGCTGCGACGGGACGCTAGCAGAAGAGCGACTAGCGACCCCCTGTGGAAGGAAGAGTTTTCGGTTCGCACGGCCGACGAACGCTACGTTACTCGCAGACAGTTGACGAAATTCCTCGTGCTCACCAGTTTCGGCATGTTCGTTGGCAATCTCTGGATTCTGGTGCGCTCGATGTTCTCGAAGACCCCTTCCTATCCTCAACAAACGGTCGCGCGTCTCGGCGAAATTCCGGTGGGAGGAGTGAAGTTGTTCACTTACCCGACCAAGGACGACCATTGCATTCTCGTCCGAACATCCGAGAATGAGCATGTCAGTTATAGCCAGAAATGCACTCACCTCTCCTGTGCGGTTTACTACTCGCAGGAGGATAACCGCCTCGAATGTCCGTGCCATAAAGGATTCTTTTCTATCGCTGACGGGTCGGTTCTTCAAGGCCCTCCATCGAGGCCTTTGCCCAAAATCATTCTTGAATCCCGCGGGGGCGAGCTCGTGGCTGTCGACATCAAGACATCATGACCGTGCCGACAAACATCGATCTGCCTCCGAAAACGCGCGGTCTTACAGCGATCGCCGGCGCCATGTCTCTGATCGCCGTACTGCTGATTGTTCAGATTTGGCTGCTGAGTGCCGCGCTGGAATCGTTCCTGGCTGGCAAACGTCACACCGCCCTACCCGCGGCGATCTTTTCAGGATTGATGTTTCTGGTTTGTTTCGGGCTTTATCTATTCGTTGATCGCGTGGACGCTGATGTTCGGTACAGTGATGAGGATCGCCAACGCTGAGTGAGGTTACTGGACATGCCGGTTCAGATTGGAGCGAAAGCTCACAGTTTTTCCGATCCTACGGGACTTCTGTCGGACTGCCACAGGCGCATCGAGATGTTCCTCGGATCGTTACAGCGCCTCGCTCAGGTCATAGATCGCCCCTTGACCGAAGAGGCGCGGTCAGCACTCGAATCCGCTCTCCGATACTTTCGGGAATCGGCTCCCAAGCACACCGCAGACGAGGAAGAGTCCCTGTTCCCTCGTCTGAGGGAGATTCAAGATCCCGAAATCGAAAACGCACTTGCAAGCCTCGATGCGCTCGAAACCGACCACCACAAGGCGAACACCCTGCACGGCGAGGTGGATGTCCTTGGAACTCGATGTCTTGATGAACGCTGTCTTCCCGCAACGGAAGCAGCCCAGTTTCGGCAGGCTGTCAGCAAGTTGGCCTCGATCTACGGTGAGCACATCCGGATTGAGGACGAAGTGGTGTTTCCGGCGGCAAAACGGAGCTTATCCAGTCCCCAACAATCGGCAATTGCGAATGAAATGGCGATCCGTCGCAACCTGCGCTCATAGTCCACCAAGTCTTCTATTGCCCATTGCGTGTCTTGTCCTGTCAACCCTTGGGTGAGTGCGAACGATATGACCCAAGCTATTAAGAAATTCAGGAATGACAGCCAATGTCTGACAGAAAAGTACTCAACAGGCGTTCTGTGTCCTCACTTGTGTACCGTAAGAATTACACGCCGAGGTTAAGTGCTTAAGAATGTGGCGGGGACGACGGGACTCGAACCCGCGGCCTCTGCCGTGACAGAGTGCACGTAAATTGTTTTTCAGCGACTTACAAAACTGCGGGGACTGCCGAAGTCGCTGTAAGACATATAAATCCTATCGAAGTGTGGATCGGATTGTGGATTGAAGGAGTCGAAGTGGCTCTGTCGCGTTTGGCGCTAAGAACCATTTGATGCTCTTACGGGACAGTGGTGACACTTCGTTAGGAATCACGGGACACCAATTCGTGAAGGCCGAGCAGCACCGCCAGTTTCCTCGTGTTTCGTCTCGTGGAAAAGTTGTGAATCTGCGACTTTGTCCGAGAAATAAATCATCGCGACCGCGCTTCTCGGAACAAATATAGCTTTCGCCTCGTTTGGGCCGACGATGTAAAAGCCTTCGTCCGCCTCTTCCACGACGTGGGCGGATGCAGACTGACCCGGTTTGACCGGAGAGTCTCTAGTGAAGAAGATCGTGGCATTGATCGGGGCACCGCCCCCCCATGACGCTTTGATTCGCGGATAATAAGAGTGAGCGAAAACCAAGAGCATGATTATCAGCGTACCGGCTGGCTTCGCCCATTCACCCGGTTCCGTAAGCGTTGCATTACCTCGGAGCTTCACTTCAATCAACGTGGCTGCAATGATTCCAAAAAACCAGACGCTCACCGAAGATGTGAAAAACCCATGAAACAAGACCATGTTTGTGACGTCTAACCCGACCGCGGCGCAAATATACGTTAGGGAGACCCCCCAAAGGAGATTCTTGGGGAATTTTTTCCAAATCGCGGCAGCCGCATACAACGCCACTACACCGAACCACGCCGCCAAACCAGCCCCTCTTGGGTAAGCGGAGGATGTAGGTTCATACTCGAACAATGGCAGGCAGATGAAACTCGCTCCAATGCAAAAGCTCCAAATTAGGAAACCGTTTTCCGCAATCTTCTGCCACGTCCAATTTCTATACTGAAGGGCTGCCGTGATCGGAATTGCGGACAGAAATAGAAACCAAGCCCCGGCAGCAAGGATGCGTGCCCGAAATGGGTTCGTGGCGATAAAACCGAACGTGGAATGATAGAGAGATACAATCAAGAAACCACACGAGTAGGCAGCAATCGCAACTGCGGCTATT
>Ga0335071_10008135_pt1 | contig 10774 bp, 10 predicted proteins | sample Lox_Sample_15_FD_206724 | JGI IMG/M metagenome (GOLD analysis project Ga0335071, IMG submission 206724) | Soil microbial communities from Loxahatchee National Wildlife Refuge, Florida, United States - Lox_Sample_1.5 | ecosystem: Environmental > Terrestrial > Soil > Wetlands | place: USA...
GCCGCGACTACAGTGCTCCACCGTGAAGCCTGACGCGGTTGCTTTCAGTCAGCAATGGGTCGATGCATGGAATGCACACGATGTGGAGTCGGTTCTCGAGCATTTCGCCGAGAACGTAGCGTTCACGTCACCCGTGGCGGCCAGGTTGCTGCCGGAAACAGCCGGGGTGATTCGCGGCAAGTCCGCGCTCCGCGAGTACTGGACCCAGGCACTGCGGCAGATCGCCAACCTTCGGTTCGTCGTCGAGGGCCTCTATGAGGGCATCGACACGATCGTCATCGCCTACCGCAACCAAGACGGTGGGCTGGTCAGCGAAGTTCTGCGATTCAGCGACGGCCTGGTCATCGAGGGGCACGGAACGTATCTCGTTGACGCGCAAGACGGTCCGGCCACACCCTCAAGCAATCCCGGGCGCATCGACTGACGCGGCGAGTGGTGTGCGGCTCCGGGGGTCCGCTGCGCGGGCGCTATTGCCACTGATAATCAGCCAATTCCGGCTCGCGGCAGCATTGTGGTCGCACCGTCCAGCCGGCTCGCTGCTGTGCCAAGCAGTGTCCCACCACGAATTCGGCAGGCGCTTAAGCCTTCTCAGTGACAGCCTGCGGCGAGTTGCTGCCGGGCGGCCTGCACGATCAAGCCTGCGGTCAGAAAAGCGGGTTTGCCTTGGTCGCAGGCGTCGACGGGAAGGTCTGCGGCGCGGCGCAGCACCATCACGGCGAGTGCGGTGTAGGTGGCATACGGGACGACCAGAAGGTTGACGTGTGCCTGACCGCCGCTGACCGTCATCACGTGCTGGCGTTTGTGTTCCCATCCCGCCCAGTTGAAGTCGGGCGGTCGTTGCAATGGTGGCCAGTTGACGTTGATGGCGTCGATGTCTCCGAGGAGGGGAGTCAGGGCCGCAACAAGGTTGGGTAATTCATTGGTGATTCGGTCTGCGCGCGGCCACCACGCACCGTCGATGGCGCTACCAAGCTGGCGAGCCACGGAGAGCCGGACGGGATCGGCACGGCGTCGGCCTCCTCGCGGATAGGTCATCACTCAGCAAATCGGTTTGGGGAGCATTACTACGGTTGACGCTGTGCGATCCACGGGCTGTTCCTTCACGCTCTCACCGCTGACAACGAAGCGGCTCACGGTTGACGCTACGCCACCTGAGGACCAGTGGGCGCAGTCGGGTGACCCGCGAGGTCGGACTACCCGCGCCAGCGTGGAACGCAAATCACAAGTAGGGTTAGGACAAACAACCTGAGGATGGATGAAATGGTCATACAGAATTGGTGCGACGCACCCCAGATCCATCCGTCGCAGGTGCGGGTAGGTGACATCATCGGCACGTTGCGTGACAGCAAATTGCGTCTCACCGTGAAGCTGATCAGTGGCCCGCAGACGACTCCGCGGCAGTGGACATTCTTCAGCCGCGACGACAACGGCCTACAGCGCACGAGCACGTTCGGAGAGGACGAGTTGGTCCGCAGGTACGTCAAAGCATCGTGACGGCGTCCCAGGTGCATCGCCACCATAAGTAGTCGACCGGTCGGCTACTATTGGCGCTATGCCGCGCCCGCCGAACCCAGAGGTGCGCCGCCGCCTGCTTGCGGCGGGGCTCGAACTCGTGCACGCGCGGGGTTTCACGGCCAGCGGCGTCAAGGACATCACCGACGCGGCCGGCGTGCCGAAGGGGTCGTTCTACGCGTATTTCGACAGCAAAGAGGCTTTCGCCGCGGAGATCCTCGAACATCACTGGGCCGATATCGAGACGCGGCTCCTGCCGATCCTCGACGCCGACGGGTCGGCGCAGGACCGCATCACAAGCTTCTTCCATGCGCTCGCCGACGAACACGAGGCCGGCGACTTTCTGCTCGGCTGCTTGGTCGGCAACCTGTCGCTCGAGCTTGGCGGATCGAGCGAACCGGTGCGCACCGAGCTCATCCGCATTCTCGACCGCTGGGACGCGGCCCTCACGGCGTGCGTGCGTTCCGGTCAGCGCGGCCCGGGCGGCATCCGTAGGGATCTCGATGCGGGGGAACTCGCCGCCCAGCTGATCGAGGCGTGGGAAGGCGCGGCCCTTCGCGGGAAAGTGACCCGCAGTCGCACCCCGTACGACCGGTTCGAAGCGGTCACCGTCCCGGCGCTTCTGCACTGATCCGCTGCGCCGGGGAATGGCCGCACCGCGCCCCTTGTTAGATAGACGACTGGTCATCTGTAGTGCCAGCCAGACGCCCACCGGTTCCCGACTCGCAAGGACGACAGCCATGGCGACAAACCAGAATCTGAGTCAGCACAGATTTGCCTTGAACAGCGGCAGCGGCGAGATTCCGGCGCTCGGGTTCGGGACGTCACTGTCCGACAACACCAAGACGCGGGGTGCGGTCAGGGCCGCTGTGGAGGTGGGGTTCCGCCACCTCGACGCTGCCGAGCGGTACCGCAACGAAGCCGAGGTCGGCGCGGCACTCAAGGAGTTGTTCGCGGACGGAAGCGTGCGCCGCGAGGAGTTGTTTGTCACCACCAAGCTGTGGAACAACAACCATCGACCCGAACGGGTCAAGCCCGCGCTGCAGGCGAGCCTGAACAGGCTTGGGCTGGACGCCGTCGATCTGTACCTGATCCACACACCGTTCGCTTTCAAGCCCGGCGACGACCAAGACCCTCGCGACATCCACGGAGCCGTCGTCTACGACGAGGGAGTCACACTGGAGCAGACCTGGGCCGCGATGGAAGGCCTTGTCGACGAAGGACTTACGGGAGCGATTGGCCTGTCAGATATCGACGTCGAAGGCGCCCGGAGGATCATCGATACGGCCCGCATCAAGCCGGCAGTCGTGGAGGTCGAGTCGCACCCGTATCACCCGCAATGGGAAATCCATGGATTGTGCGAGACAGACGGAATCATCCTGCTGGCCTTCGCCTCGCTAGGGCACGCGCTGGAACCGCGACTGCTCGACGACGCCCTCATCGTCTCGATCGCTTCCAGAGTTGGAAAGACTCCCGCGCAAGTGCTTCTGGCCTGGGGCATCCAGCGCCGCAGCGCAGTTCTCACGGCGTCCGTGACGCCCGCGCGCATCCGCGAAAATTTCGATGTCACCGCGCTTCCCGAGAGCGCGATCCGCGAGATCAACGAGCGTCTCGAAACCCGGTACCGGTTCAATTCCGTTGTGGACGCCGGACAACCGGGTTTCGCCGAAGTGCCCCAGGGCCGTTGAGCAGATGGCGATTCGAAGCGAGCCCGCCGCTGAGGGCTTCCACGGCGGCGAGCTGGCCACCCAACGACAAGCCGGTGTCGAAGCGGAGGCCGCCCGGCTCACGCCGATGATGGCCCGCGGCGAATTGCGCGCCGGGATGGCCGCATTCCTCTCCGAGGCGATTTTCGCGGCGATCGCGGCCCGCGATACGGCCGGGCGGCTGTGGACATCACCGCTGCTCGGGCCGCCCGGTTTCCTGCGGGCCGCATCGCCCACCACACTGGAGATCCGCACGTCGCTGCCGAGCGCGGATCCCCTGCACGGCCTGTCTGACGGGCAGCCGGTGGGCGTCATCGCCATGAACTTCCTGATCCGGCGGCGCGCCCGGATCAACGGTCGCCTCACCTCCACTCAGGGCGCGCTGACCATCGACGTCGACCAGGCCTACGGCAACTGCCCGCAATATATCCAGCAGCGCCGCATCCGGGTGGGTGAAACATCTGAGGACAGTCGGGTGCCGCTGTATTCGGGAAATACGTTGCGCCAGGGGGATATTCGCCTCATTGAGGTCGCCGACACCTTCTTTTTTGGCACCACCCATGCCACCTCCGGCAACGACGCTTCGCACCGCGGGGGCCCTCGCGGATTCGTCCACGTCGCACGCGGGCAGCTGTGGTGGCCGGACTATCCCGGCAACAACATGTTCAACAGCCTGGGCAACCTGTCCGCAGATCCCACCGCGGCCCTGCTGTTCCTGGACTTCCGCGCCGGCATCGCCCTTCAGCTCTCCGGGACCGCCGCGGTCCGCTGGAGCGAGCGGGGCGCCGCCGGCGACGACGGCCAGACCGGGCGGCGCGTCCATTTCGTTCCGCAGCGGGTGATCAGCACGGCGCTGCCCGCCGCCGGCGAAACCGACCACACGGCTTACCCGGGGAACCCGCCCCTGACCCAGTAGCGCTTCGCCGGCCGCCCGAGGGCCCCAAACGGAAGGTGGCCCCGATTCAGCAACTAAGTTTGTATGCATGGGGGACGACGACCGGGACGAATCCGCGTTCACCTGGCAGGGCCGGCGTGGGCTGGTGAGCCGCGTGCATGCACAGCTTGACGAGCTGGTGGCGGCACGCGACCAGATGGAACAACTGGTCCGGGTCATCGTCGAGATCGGTTCCGATCTGGACCTGGATGTGACGCTGCATCGCATCGTCGATGCAGCAATGGAACTGACAGGTGCGCCATACGCAGCGCTGGGTATCCGCGCGTCCGACGGCGCCCTGGTCTCTTTCGTCTACGCCGGAATCGACAACGAGACGGCGCGGCGGCTCGGCGACCTGCCGGTCGGTGCCGGTCTCCGCGTCGATGACCTGAGCGCAGACCCGCAGGCCGGCGGCCTGCAGCCACACGACCCGCAGATACGGGCGCTCCTCGGCATACCGATCACCGTGCGGGCCGCTGACTTCGGCAGCCTCTACCTGGCCGACGACCGGCCCGGCCGAGTGTTCTCCGACATCCAGGAGGGCGCCGTGCGGGCAATGGCCACGGCGGCCGCCGCCGCCATCGACAACGCACGACTGTTCGAGCGAGAACGTGAATCGGCGAAATGGACGAAGGCCAGCCGCGAGATCACGACTGCGCTGCTGTCCGGGGCGCCACAGACGGGCCCGCTGCAGCTGATCGTGAACCGGGCGCTGGAGCTCGCCGATGCCGAGCAGGCGATCCTGCTGGTTCCAAGGGAGCCGGATCTGCCCGCCGATGAAGTCGACACTCTGGTCGTGGCCGCCACGGCGGGCCGCTACGCCTCGGAGGTGATCGGGCGGCAGGTACCGATGCAGGGCTCCACCACGGGCGGGGTTGCGCGTCGAGGTCTGCCGCTGATCACCGATTCCTTCCAGTATCCGATCGAGGGGTTCACCGATGTCGGTGAACGCTCGGCGATCGTCATGCCGTTGGTTGCGGACGACAGGGTGCTCGGCGTCATCGCGGTCGCGCGCCACCCGCAGCAGCCGCCATTCGGCAACGATTACCTGGAACTGGTCAGTGACTTCGCCCGACACGCCTCTATCGCATTGGCGCTGGCCGCTGGCCGGGAACACGCGCTCAACCAGGAACTCGCCCAAGCCGACACCGTCGACGACGCACTGTACGCCGTAGCGGAGGAACTGCGGCGGCTGTGGCGGGCGCGCCGCGTGCTGGCCGTTACCTTCCCCGCCCACGGTTCCTCCACCGAAACCGCTTACAGCGCACCGCAAGTGGTGTCGGTGGGCGAGCCCGCGCAGTGGGCCGACCTGCCTCCCGACACGCGAGCGATGCTCCGCTCATTGCGCGACGGCGACCTACTCACCCCCAACGCGACGAAGCCCGGGACGGCCGGCATCGCGTTGCAGCATCCCGAGGGCGTGCTCGTCGTCTGGATGGATCTGGCCGAGCAACGCCCGTTCACCCTCGAGGACCAGACCTTGCTCACCGTTCTGGCGGGTCGCCTGGGTCAGGGCCTGCAGCGGGTGCACCAGGTTGACCAGCAGCGCGAAACCGCCCTGGCGCTGCAACACGCGATCCTCGGCCCCGCCGATTTACCGCACGGGTTCGCGGTGCGCTATGAGGCCGCCAGCCGGCCTTTGCAAGTGGGTGGCGACTGGTTCGACATCGTCGACCTGGAGGACGGGCGCATCGCGTTGATTGTCGGCGACTGCGTCGGCCATGGCCTCGCCGCCGCCACCGTGATGGGGCAGATGCGAAGCGCCTGCCGGGCGCTGCTGTTCGACAACCCCAGCCCGGCTGCCGCCCTCGCGGGGATGGACCGCTTTGCGGCGCGGCTGCCCGGTGCCCAATGCACCACTGCCGTCTGCGCGGTGCTCAACCGCGAAACCGGTGAGCTGGTGTACTCGAGCGCGGGGCACCCGCCGCCCATCCTGGTCCACGCCGACGGCACCACCCGGATGCTCGACGACGGCCACACCATCGCCCTGGGAGTGCGGTCCCACTGGCCCCGCCCGGAAGCCCGTGTGACCATCCCGGCGCGAGCGACCCTGTTGCTCTACACCGACGGCCTGGTCGAACGCCGCCGCAGCGCGCTGCACCACGGCATCGCCCGCGCCGCCGCCCTGCTTCAGGACGGCCGCACCTGCACGCTCGACGACTTGGCCAACCAGATCATGTCGGGTCTCGCACCGAGCGGCGGATATCAGGACGATGTCGTCCTTCTGCTCTACCGCCATCCCGCCCCGCTGGAGCTGAAGTTTCCCGCGGACGTCAGCCAGCTCGCCCCCGCGCGCAGCGCCTTGCGCACCTGGCTGACCCAGGCCCGGGTGGACCCGGAGCAGACTGTGGACGTGCTCGTCGCAGCCGGAGAAGCCGTCGCCAACGCCATCGAGCACGGTCACCGCCACTCTCCGAAGGGCACGATTGTCCTGGGCGCGACCGCACTGGTGGACCAGGTGCAGTTGACCGTCACCGACACCGGCTCGTGGAAGCCTCCGCAGCCGGCCGCCGGCACCAATCGCGGCCGGGGCATCGCGCTCATGCGAGGGCTCATGCAGGACGTCACGATCAGACCCGGCACCGCCGGAACCACCGTCCACCTATCCGCGAGGATCACCTGATGACCACGCCGCTCACCCTCGACACCGCGCGCCGGGACGACGGGAATCTCGTACTGATCGCCGCGGGGGAGATCGACCTGAGCAACATCGACGCCTTCAACCAGGCCCTCACCACCGCCAGCACCGAAGCCGGCGGCAACGGCGAAACGCTCACCGTCGACCTCAGCGCCGTGGAGTACCTGGACAGCGCCGCCATCAACGCCCTGTTTGCCCGCGCCGACGAGATCCGTCTCGTCGCCCACCCGCTGCTGATGCCGATCCTCAACATCAGCGGTCTTACCGAGCTGGTCAGCACCGAGCCCGCGCCGCCCGCAGAACACTGACGCACCGGCAACAATCCTCGATAGCTGATGATCCGCGGAAAGTCTGTTCTCGTAACGGGTTCGACGTCAGGTATCGGTCTGGGCATCGCGCGCGCCTTCGCCGCGGAGGGCGCGAACCTGACCCTCAACGGTTTCGGCGACCCGGAGGCCGTGGAGCAACAGCGGCGCAGCATCGAGGAGACGTTCGGGGTTGCGGCGGTCTATTCGGGCGCCGACGTGACCAAGCCGGGTGAGATCGCCGACATGATCAGCGGCGCCGAAAACACCTTCGGAGCAATCGATGTCCTCGTCAACAACGCGGGCATCCAGTTCGTGGCGGACGTGGAGCACTTCCCGGTCGAGAAGTGGGACGCCGTGATCGCCACGAATTTGTCGGCCGCTTTCCACACTTGTCGCTGTGCACTACCGGGGATGAAACGCCGGGGCTGGGGCCGAATAATCAATATCGCCTCGGCGCACGGCCTCGTCGCCAGTGCCGGGAAGGCGGCGTATGTCGCGGCCAAGCACGGCATTGTCGGACTGACCAAGGTGGTGGCAATCGAAACCGCCGACCACGGCATCACATGCAACGCGATCTGCCCGGGGTGGGTGATGACTCCTCTGGTCGCCCAGCAGGTCGAAGCGCGTGCCAACGCGACCGGAAAGCCCTTTGACGAGGCCAAGCAAGACTTCGTCGCCGAAAAGCAGCCGATGGCCCGCTACACCAGCCCGGAAGACATCGGCGCCCTCGCAGTCTTCCTGGCCGGTGACGCGGCGGCGACCATCACCGGCGCAAGTTATTCGATAGACGGGGGTTGGACCGCCCAATGACGGCGCGTAAGAGTTCCTGAATTGGCGCTAAACAGTCAATGACCAACAAGACGTATTCCACTTGGGAAGGCCATTGCTGAAAAGCCGAATTTTCGTGGCTATTCCGGAACTTCCCTATTAGGCTCATGTCTCTTAGGTCGTCGGGCGGCCATCGCATCCGATTGGCAGGAGGCGCATGTGTCATATCTGGTGACCGCTCCGGACGAGGTCGGGGCGGCGGCCCAAGATTTGGCAGGTATTCGCTCGTTGTTGGCCGGGTCCGCCGCATCAGCCGCGGCGCCGACGACTGCGGTGGCCGCGGCGGCCCAGGACGAGGTATCGGCCTTGGTCGCAGCGATGTTCAACGATTTCGGCCAGGATTTCCAAACCCTCAACGCCCAAGCGAACGCGTTTCACGGCGAGTTTGTCGGCTTGATCAAGGCGGGCGCGGACGCCTACCTCAGCACCGAGGCGGGCAACGCGGCGGCGGCCGCGATGGGCGCGATAAACGCGCCAGTCCAAGGGTTGCTTGGCCAGTCCCTCAGCGGTGCGGCCGGCGCCACCCAAGCCGCCGCCGCCGACCTCGGCCTGTCCTCGATCCTGGGCGGCAGCGCGAGCCTGTCCCTGGATGGTGGTGTGGTGACCCTGCCGCCGATTCTGGGCGGTGGTGTGCTGAACGTGCCATCACTCGTCGCCGGCGGTGTGCTGAATCTGCCACCGGTTTTGGGCGGCGCGCAATTGACCGTGCCCCCTCTCTCCGGCGTCGGGCCCTCCGTCCTCAGCGCCATGAGCCCGATCATCAACGGCGGCGTGGTGGCCCTGCCCTCCTTCCTGGGCGGTGGGGACCTGAACGTGCCGTCGATCCTCACCGGCGGTGCGTTGGACCTGCCCGCGTCCCTCGGCGGTGGGGTCCTGAGCCTGCCCTCGATCCTCACCGGTGGCCTGTTGAGTCTGCCCTCGAGCCTCGGCGGTGGCACCTTTACCGTGCCGCCGATCACCAGTGTCGTGGATTCGGTTGTCAACGGCGGCGCGGTGACGCTGCCTCCGGTCCTGGGTGGTGGGCAGCTGAGCGTGCCCTCGCTCCTCACCGGTGGTGTGCTGACGCTGCCGCCCATCGCCGGTGGCGGGGACGTCGGCATCCCCTCGATCCTCACCGGTGGCGTGGTGACGCTGCCGCCGGTGGTCGGTGGCGGGGACGTCGGCATCCCCTCGATTCTCACCGGTGGCGTGGTGACGCTGCCCTCGAGCCTCGGCGGTGGGCAATTGACCGTGGCTCCGGTGCTCACCGGTGGGCTGCTGGGCCCGCTCGGCGGTTAGCCGGACCGGCCTTGCAGAATCCTTGAGGCCGAACCGGATTGGGGCCTGAGCCGTCAATCGATCACTGTGGCGGCGCCGGGGTCATCGATCCGATGTAATACGTTTCGTGCCCCGTCGGGTATCCGCCGCCGTTGGTCGCGATGTGGACGTGGTCATAGTGGTTGAGGGTTTCGTTGCCGTAGTCCGCGGTCCAGCTCGGCGAGCCGACGCCCGGGTAAATCTTCTGCCGCCAGATCACGTGGTTGATTCCCCACCGTTTCGCATTCGCCAGCGCGTACCCGGCGATCTCGTTGCCCAGCTGAATGCCCTCGGGGGAGGCATGATTCGGGATCATCACGTCGATCGCCAAGCCGTTCGGGTGCCACGGCAAGGGATCCTCCCGGTACCCGTAGATCGTGGTGATCTCCGGAAACAGCACGCTGATCGCGCGCGCCGCCCAGATGGTCTTTACCTGCAACCGCTGCTCCGACGCGACGCCGGGAGACAACGGGAACAGGAATTGCTGGGCAGCGGCGGGAGCGCCTGCCGCCAGCTTTTCGACCTCCGCGGGAGTGGCAATCTGCGGCGCCGGGCCCGCGGCCGCCGGCGGCGCGCCGGCCACCATGGACGGCGGGCCGGCCGGGGCGGACGCCGGCGCGGCCGGGCCGGCTGCCGGGTTGTCAACGCAGCAGGGGGGTTTGGCGTTTTCGGCATGCAGGGGCTTGGCGCCCTGCGCGTAAATGATCGCGGCCGAGACCACGAGGGAGGCCGCCAATGCCAACCAGCGGCTCCTGCCGATGGCTAACACACCTTTGCCCACGAACAGCAGCCTAATGGCGTGTGCGAAGCCTGTGGCAATCTTTTTGAATTCTTGTTGGCTGGCGCGCCCGAATCGTCCCGAAATTTCGGCTCTCATGCCCCGACGAGATGGGATCCGCCAGACCGGTCGCACGGCGATCGGGGGACGCGATCATCGCGTTGCGGCCGCGCTGTGAGCTATCACGGCGGAGCGCCACAGATCTCGGTCGGGGGAACCGACAACATCGTCAAGAGGGGCTGAGATCGTCGGACTGCGCCGGCGGCAGGAATCACGGCACCATCCACGACAGCACCGAGGCCTGCAGTCCTGATAGGTCACAGATGAATGCCAGGAATACCAGGCTCCAGATGAACACGCGACGGAAGATGTCGCCCTCTCTGCCGTGCACCCCGACCGCCGCGGCGCCGATGGCGAGGTTCTGCGGCGAGATCATCTTGCCGAGCACGCCGCCGGAGCTGTTGCCGGCGGCCATCAGAACCGGGGACAGTCCCGCCTTGGCCGCCGCGGTCACTTGCAGTGCGCCGAACAGGGAGTTCGAGGAGGTGTCGGACCCCGTCACTGCCACACCGAGCCAGCCGAGTATCGGGGAGATCAGCGCGAACGCGCCCCCGGTTCCGGCCATCCAGGTGCCCAGGGTGATGGTCTGTCCGGACGCGTTCATCACGAAAGCCAGTGCCAGCACAGACATTACCGTCACGATGGCCCAGCGCAGCTGGTGCAGCGTCGCGCCGTAGGCCCTGAGCGCCCTGATCGGCGACAGGCGCAGCGCCG
>Ga0335071_10008136_pt1 | contig 10774 bp, 14 predicted proteins | sample Lox_Sample_15_FD_206724 | JGI IMG/M metagenome (GOLD analysis project Ga0335071, IMG submission 206724) | Soil microbial communities from Loxahatchee National Wildlife Refuge, Florida, United States - Lox_Sample_1.5 | ecosystem: Environmental > Terrestrial > Soil > Wetlands | place: USA...
CACCCTGCGTCTGATCCACTACAGCGCCTGGATCGCCCGCCGCTGGCAGGATCCGGCCTTCCCGGCGGCCTTCCCGTGGTTCAACACCCAGCGCTACTGGCAGGACCGGGTGCTGGAACTGCGCGAACAGATCGCATTGATGGGCGAGGCCCCGCTCGTCGCCTAGCCCCACCGGCGCGGGAGCCGGACGAGGAACCCGAAGAAGGCGCGCGGAATTTCGCCACCGGCTACGCGATCGTCAGGGTCAGCATGTCCAGCCCGTCGATCCCGGCACTGACGCGGTCGCCGCGAACCAGCGGTCCGACGCCGGCGGGCGTGCCGGTGAATATCAGGTCGCCCGGTCGCAACTCGACATAGCCCGACAACTCGGCGATGATCTCCGGCACCGACCAGATCATGTCGGCCAGGTCGCCATGCTGGCGCTCGACCTCGTTCACCGCCAGCCAGATCCTGCCGGTCGCCGGATGCCCGCAGGTTGCGACAGGGTGGATGACGCCGATCGGCGCCGACTGGTCGAAAGCCTTGGCCAATTCCCATGGCTGGCCCTTTTTCTTCAACTCCGCCTGCAGGTCGCGCCGCGTCAGGTCGATACCCACCGCATAGCCGAAGACATGGCCGGCAGCCGCGGCCGGCGGAATGTCCCTGCCGGCGCGGCCGATGGCGACGACCAGTTCGACCTCGTGATGCAGGTTCGCGGTGCGCGGCGGATAGTCGGCGCGACCCATCGCGCCGGTTGCCACGGAAACCACGGCATCCGCCGGCTTGGCGAAGAAGAAGGGCGGCTCGCGGCCGCAGCCGCCCATTTCGCGCGCGTGTTCGGCATAGTTGCGACCGACGCAATGGATGCGGCGAACCGGATACGACTCGGCCCGCCCGGCCACAAGGGCGTGGCTGCCGGGAAGATCGAACAAGGTCGACATATGTCCAATGTTAGAATGAAGCTGGTTATGCCGGCAATGTTGGCATGATTACGCAACTCGACCCGAAAATGCCTCGCCAAGCCATGTTGCGCCAGATCGCCAGGGCCTTGAGCACTCGCCGCAGAATTGTCGGCGGCGCCGTGGCCATGTTGGCGTTTTCGGCGGCGATGGCCGACGACGAACCGGGGCTCTCCCTGCAACTTGCCCGCCGGTTGTCGCCGACGACCAGCCGTACCGGGATCGACGAGACCGGGCGGGCGCTGCTGCGCGCCGAATGGAAGTCGGCGAGTTCCGGGGTGGACGAGGCGGCTGCCGTCGATGAGATGCTGGTGCGGCTCGATCGCATGGGCCAGTCGGTGACCCAACTGCGCGCGCAACTCGCGGCCACCGCCGAACCGGCGCCTGTGCCGGTGCCCGCGACAGATCCGCCACCGGTCGAACCGGGCGGCACCAGCATTGCGCTCTGGCTGACTGCCCTCGCCGGCTTGGCCGCATCGACGCTGTTCGCCTTCCTGCTTTGGCGCCGCCGCCGCGTCGTGCCGCTGATCGAGGCAACCACTTTCGAGCCGATCCTCACCACCCAACTGGCCACCCCGCTGGGAGCCCAGAGCGGCACCCGCGGCATCACGCTGGCGCCGCCAACCATCGGCAATCCTCCTGCATTTCTGCTCGAGGACCGGCCACCGCTGGAACTCGACCGGCCGCTGCCACCGCCGGGTGACGACCAGATTCCGCTGGAACTCGCCGACATCCTGCTCTCCATGGGCCTCACCGACGGCGCGGCGAAAACCCTCGAGGAGTACGTCAAGGAACATCCGCGCCAGGCACTCTGCCATTGGCTCAAACTGCTCGAGATCTATCGGCGTACTGGCAGGCGCGCCGAATTCGAAAGTGCCGCCCGCGACCTGCACATGCAGTTCAACGTTGCGCCGACCGACTGGCAGGTCCCCGAGAGCGGCATCCCGATTCCCACGCTGGAGAATTACCCGCACATCCGCGGCCGCATCCAGCACCTGTGGCGTCGCCGCACCTGCATCGAATACCTGAACCAGTTGCTTGAGGACAACCGCGACGGCACGCGTGCCGGCTTCCCGCAGCCGGTGGTCGACGAGATTCTCTTCCTGCTGGCGATACTGCGCAGTTGAATCGCTAGACGGGGTTGTCGATATCGACGAACTGGCAATCGAGCCCGAACTGTTGGTGCAAGTGCGCAGCCAGCGCGAGCGCGCCGAACCGCTCGGTGGCATGGTGGCCGGCCGCGATGAAAGGTACGCCGGACTCGCGCGCCAGATGCACCGTCTGCTCTGAGATCTCGCCGCTGACATAGCAGTCGGCACCCAGCGCGATGGCCTGCTCGAACCAGCCCTGAGCGGCGCCCGAACACCAGGCCAAGCGCCCCACCAGCCGATCGGCAGCGCCGACCAGCAGCACGGCGCGGTCGAGTTCGCGTTCGAGTCGGCTGGCAAGTTCGCCGGCGGTCGCCGATGCCGCGGGGCTGCCGAAGCAGCCGATATCCTGTTCGCCAAAGCGCCCCTCGACGCGCCAACCCATCCGGCGTGCCAGTTGGGCGTTGTTGCCGACCTCCGGATGAGCGTCGAGCGGCAGATGGTAGGCGAACAGGCTGATGTCGTGGGCGAGCAACGTCGCCAGGCGGGACTTGCGCACGCCGGTGACCCGCCCGTCTTCGCCGCGCCAGAACCAGCCGTGGTGAACGATGACGGCTTCGGCTGCGCGGCGCACTGCTTCGTCGAGCAATGCCTGGCTGGCGCTGACGCCGAAGACGATGCGGCCCACTTCGGCGCGTCCTTCCACTTGCAGGCCGTTTGGGCAATAATCGCGAAAGCGCTCGGCCTCCAGATACCTGTCCAGATAGCTTCGTAGCTCTTCGCGCCGCATCGTCCATCCTCCCCTTCCAAATCGTTCAATTATGCGCCGCTTGTGGCTCGTTTTCGCCCAGGCCGTCACCGTCAGCGTGGCCATCCTGTTCGTCGTCCAGACACTGAAACCCGAATGGCTGTCCAGCCGCGTTGGCGCCCCGCCGGTGGACGTCGTCGCGCTGCACGAGGCAACGCCGGCCGCGGACAACCGCAGGGTCGTCTCGTTCAACGACGCTGCCATGAAGGCACTGCCGGCCGTGGTGCACATCTACACAACCCAGGAAGTCCGCTCCGGCCACCCGCTGGCCAACGACCCGTTCTGGTACCACTTCTTCGGCGACCGCAATGCGCCGACAGAACGCCGTTCTGGCCTGGGCAGCGGCGTCGTCGTTTCCGAAGAAGGCTACATCCTCACCAACTACCACGTCGTCGAAGCGGCCGACGACATCGAAGTCGCCAGCAACGACGGCCGCAAGTTCAGTGCCAAGGTGGTCGGTGCCGACCCCGAATCCGACCTCGCCGTGGTCCGCGTATCACCGGAGGCCAGGTTGCCGGCCATCACCTTCGCCCGCCCGGATTCGTTGCGCGTCGGCGACGTCGTGCTGGCGATCGGCAACCCGTTCGGCGTCGGCCAGACCGTGACCTCGGGCATCGTCTCGGCGCTCGGCCGCAGCCATCTGGGCATCAACACCTTCGAGGACTTCATCCAGACCGATGCCGCCATCAACCCGGGCAATTCCGGCGGCGCGCTGGTCGACAGCAACGGCCTGCTGGTCGGCATCAACTCGGCGATCTACTCGCAGAACGGCGGCTCGATGGGCATCGGCTTCGCGATTCCGGTGTCGCTGGCGCGCAACGTCATGGAGCAGATCATCAAGACCGGCATGGTGACGCGTGGCTGGATCGGCGTCGAGGTCCAGGAGATCACGCCCGAACTGGCCGAGTCCTTCGGCATGCCCAACACCGACGGTGCCCTCATCGCCGGCGTCATGCGCGGCAGCCCGGCCGACAAGGCCGGCATCCGGCCGGGCGACGTGTTGCTGGCCATCGAGGGCAAGAAGATCACCGATGCCCAGAACATGCTCGAACTGATCGCGGCGCTGGAACCCGGCAAGCCGGGGAAGATCTCGTTGCGGCGCGACAACCGGGAAGTGACCCTGACCGCCGTAATCGGCAAGCGGCCGAAGCCGCGCAGCGACTAGCTTTCGTCGGAAAGCGGGGGCTTGTCGCGCTCGGCCGCGTCCTTCGACTGCTCGACGAAACGCGCGAGCAACAGGCCGAGTTCGAACAGCAGCGTCATCGGGATGGCCAGCATCAGCTGCGAAGTGACGTCGGGCGGCGTCACCACGGCGGCGATGACGAAAGCGCCGACGATGGCGTAGGGGCGCGCCTCCTTCAGCTTGGCGATGCTGACGATGCCGAACTTGACCAGCAGCACGACCACGACCGGCACCTCGAAGGTGACGCCGAAAGCAAGGAACATGGTCATCACGAAATTGAGGTATTGCTCGATGTCCGGCGCCGGCGTGATGCTGCTGGGCGCGAACTTGGCGATGAACTTGAACACCGTACCGAACACGAAGAAGTAGCAGAACGCCATGCCGATGAGGAAAAGCACCGTGCTGCCGACCACCAGGGGCAAGGCGAACTTCTTCTCATGGGCATAAAGCCCGGGCGCGACAAAGGCCCAGGCCTGGTAGAGCACGAACGGCAGGGCGATGACGAAGGCTGCCAGCAGCGTCACCTTGAGCGGCACCATGAACGGGGTGACCACGCCGGTGGCGATCATCTTGGTGCCGGCCGGCAGATTGGCCATCATCGGCTGGGCGATGAAGTCATAGACCGTGCCCGCCCAGGGCATCAGACAGAGGAAGACCAGCAGCACCGCCAGCAGCGCGCGCAGCAGGCGATCGCGCAGCTCGATCAGGTGGGAAATGAAGGTTTCCTGGGCGTCCGACATCAGTGCTTCGGCTTGTCGGCCGGCTCGCTCGGCGCCCCCAGCGGGGCATCCGCCGCCTTGGCATCGAGGCCATCTGCTGACTGACGGCGGCCTCCATGCTCTTCGCCTCGGCAGCGACCTGCTGCTGCATCTTCTTCAGCTCATCGAGCTGGATCTCGCGGTTGATGTCGGCCTTGACGTCGCTGACATAGCGGCGCACCCGGCCGAGCAGCAAGCCGGCGGTGCGCGCCACTTTCGGCAGCCGCTCGGGGCCGATGACGATCAGCGCCACGATGCCGATGACCATCATCTCCGTGAAACTGACGTCGAACATCCGTCATGACCTCTGAAAAAAATCGAGCGGGCCTCACCCGCTCGCGGTTCGCTGGAACGGCAGGGTGACGATCAGACCTTCTCCTTCTTGGCCTCGCCTTCTATGGTGTGGCCGACGCGCTCCGGTTCGGCCGGCTTCTCGGCCACGGACTCGTTGCTGCTCTCGCGCATGCCTTCCTTGAAGCCCTTCACCGCACCGCCGAGATCCTGGCCGATGTTGCGCAGCTTCTTGGTACCGAATACCAGCATCACGATCAATAGAACGATCAGCCAGTGCCAAATGCTCAAACCACCCATTGCCGTCTCCTACGCCTTCGGCAGCATCCGGCCGAAGGGCTCCGGACCGCCGAGAATATGGACGTGCAAATGATACACCTCCTGCCGGCCGATCCTGCCCGTGTTGATGATGGTCCGGAAGCCCTCGGTCAGCCCCTGGCCGCGCGCCATCTCCCCGGCCTTGGCAAGAATCCGGCCAAGTACGGCCTGGTGGCGCATGTCGGCCTCGTCGAGCGAGGCGATGTGCTGTTTTGGGATGATCATGAAGTGAACCGGCGCTTGCGGCTGGATGTCGTGGAAGGCGAAGATATCCTCGTCCTCGTAGACTTTCTTCGCCGGAATCTCGCCCCGGGCGATCCTGCAGAAAATGCAGTCGGCGCTCATAGCGGCTTCCTCGATTTCTTCTCGTCGATGCCGGAAATCCCTTCGCGCCGCCGGAACTCGACCATCACGTCGTCGACGCCGACCTCGAACTGGGTCAGCAGGATCATGCTGTGAAACCACAGGTCGCAGACTTCGCGCACCAGATGCAGGCGGTCGCCATCCTTGGCCGCCATGATGGCCTCGGCGGCCTCCTCGGCGACCTTCTTGCAGATCGCGTCGGTACCCTTGGCGTAGAGGCTGGCGACGTAGGAGCTCTCGGGCGCCGCCCCCTTGCGGTCGAGCAAGGTCTGCTGGACACGGCGTATCACCTCGAGATCGATCATTTGGTCCCCCTTCCCCCCGCCCCCTTCCCAAGGAAGGGGGCGACGGCAGTTCGCGAGACGAGCTCGCTCCATTCAATGACTTGCCGCCTTGGGGCACCCCGGCGGCGGCTCATTTATAAATCTCCTTCGGATCCTTCAGCACCGGGTCGGCCGGCGCCCAGCAGCCTTCCTCCAGCCGCTGGAAGAAACAGCTCCTGCGGCCGGTGTGGCAGGCGATGCCGCCCACCTGTTCGATCTTCAGCAACACCACGTCGTTATCACAGTCGGTGCGGATCTCGATGACCTTCTGGAAGTGCCCCGACTCCTCGCCCTTGTGCCAGAGCTTGCGCCGGGAACGCGACCAGTAGACGGCCTGGCCGATCGCCGCCGTCTTCTCCAGGGCCTCGCGATTCATCCAGGCGAACATCAGCACCTGGCCGCTGGCGGCGTCCTGGGCGATCACGGGCACCAGGCCCTGCCCGTCCCACTTGATTTCGTTCAACCACTTGCAGGTCATGTACCTTCCCCCCATCCCCCTTCCCGAGGAAGGGAGTGACCGCAGTCCGGGCGAGAACCCGATCTCCGAGTCGATGAATGCGCCCGCCCTGGGACAACCCGGCGGCAGAGGCTCATAGCCTTACCTCTATCCCGCGGCCGCGCATGTATTCCTTGGCCTGGCGCACGGTGTACTCGCCGTAGTGGAAGATGCTGGCCGCCAGTACCGCGTCTGCCTTGCCTTGCTGGACACCGTCGGCCAGATGCTGAAGATTGCCGACGCCACCGCTGGCGATGACCGGGATGCCGACCGCCTCGGCCACGCGCCGCGTCAGTTCCAGGTCGAAACCGTTCCTGGTGCCGTCGCGGTCCATGCTGGTCAGCAGGATCTCGCCGGCGCCCAGCTGCTCGACCCGCTTCGCCCACTCGATGGCGTCGAGACCGACGTTCTTGCGGCCACCATGCGTGAAGACCTGCCACTTGCCGGGGCTGGTCTGCTTGGCGTCGATGGCGACGACGATGCACTGCGAGCCGACCTTGGCCGAGGCATCCGCCACCAGTTGCGGATCGTTGACTGCGGCCGTGTTCATGCTCACCTTGTCGGCGCCGGCGTTGAGCAGGCGGCGCACATCCTCCACCTTGCGCACGCCACCGCCGACCGTGAGCGGGATGAATACCTGCTCGGCACAGGCTTCGACGATATGCAGGATGATGTCGCGATCGTCGGAACTGGCGGTGATGTCGAGGAAGGTGACCTCGTCGGCACCCTGCTCGTCGTAGCGGCGCGCCACCTCGACAGGATCGCCGGCATCGCGCAGGCTGACGAAATTGACGCCCTTGACCACGCGGCCCGCGTTGACGTCGAGGCAGGGAATGATGCGCTTGGCGAGCATGTGAAGAGCTACTCGGCCGACAACTTGTCGGCTTCGGCTTGCGCCTTCTTGAAGTCGAGCTTGCCTTCGTAGATGGCACGACCGGTAATGGCGGCCGCAATGCCCTCGCCCTGGACTTCGCACAGCGCCTTGACATCCTTGATGCTGGCAATGCCGCCGGACGCGATGACGGGAATGCGCAGGGCCTGGGCCAGCTTGACCGTGGCCTCGACATTGACGCCGGCCATCATGCCGTCGCGACCGATATCAGTGTAGATCACCGCCTCGACGCCGTAGTCCTCGAACTTCCTGGCGAGGTCGATGACGTCATGGCCGGTCATCTTCGACCAGCCGTCGACGGCCACCTTGCCGTCCTTGGCATCGAGACCGACGATGACGTGACCGGGGAAGGCCGTGCAGGCGTCGTGGAGGAATCCCGGGTTCTTGACGGCCGCCGTGCCGATGATGACGTAGCTGACGCCGTCGTCGAGGCAACGTTCGATGGTGTCAAGGTCGCGGATGCCGCCGCCGAGTTGAACCGGAATCTCGTCGCCGACCTCTTCCAGGATCGCCTTGATCGCCGGCTCGTTCTTCGGCTTGCCGGCGAAGGCGCCGTTGAGGTCCACGAGGTGCAGGCGGCGCGCGCCCTGGTCGATCCAGTGGCGCGCCATGGCGGCTGGATGTTCGGAGAACACGGTGGCATCGTCCATCGCGCCCTGCTTGAGGCGCACGCAATGGCCGTCTTTCAGGTCGATCGCGGGTATCAGCAGCATGGTGGGGTTGGGTCGGGGGGTTGGCGAAACTGTGCCGGATCACGGCTGCCAGCGCAGGAAGTTGCCGAGAAGTTGCAGGCCCGCCTGGGCGCTCTTCTCCGGATGGAATTGGACGGCAAAGATGTTAGCGCGGGCCACGGCGCTGGTAAAGGGCATGCCGTAGACCGTCGAGCCCGCGATCACCGACGGCTCGGCAGGCTCGACATAATAGCTATGAACGAAATAGAAGCGGCTGCCGTCGGCGATGTCGCGCCACAGCACATGCGGTGCCGCCTGGACAACTTCGTTCCAGCCCATGTGCGGCACCTTCAAGCCGACGGCCGTCGTCCGCTCGGCGGGAAAGCGACGCACGCCGCCGGCCAGCAGCGCCAGGCCCGGTACATCGCCTTCGTCGCTGTGTTCGAACAGCATCTGCAGGCCGATGCAGATGCCGAGGAAAGGCTTTTCGGCCGCCGCCCGGATCACCGCGTCGCGCAAGCCGCGCGCCGACAGTTCGCGCATGCAGTCGGGCATGGCCCCCTGCCCGGGCACGACGATTCGGGCGGCCGCGGCCACCACCGCCGGATCGGAAGTGACAACGACCTGCTGTCCCTGGGCGACATGTTCGATGGCCTTGGCCACCGAGCGCAAGTTGCCCATGCCGTAATCGACGACTGCGACGACGCTCATAGAGGATTCAACGGATCAGAGACTGCCCTTGGTCGACGGCACGCCGCTGGCGCGCGGGTCACCCTCCACCGCCATGCGCAAGGCGCGGCCGAACGCCTTGAACACCGTCTCGGCCTGATGGTGCGCGTTGTCGCCGCGCAATGCATCGACATGCACGGTAATGCCGGCGTGGTTGACCAGGCCCTGGAAGAACTCGCGCACCAGATCGACATCGAAGTCGCCCACCGTGCCGCGCGCGAACGGCACCTCGAACACCAGGCCGGGCCGGCCGGAGAGATCGACCACCACGCGCGACAAAGCCTCGTCGAGCGGAACGTAGGCATGGCCGTAGCGGCGCACGCCCTTCTTGTCGCCGATCGCCTGCGCCAGCGCCTGGCCGAGCGTGATGCCAACGTCCTCGACGGTGTGATGCGCGTCGATATGCAGATCGCCTTGCGCCTCGATTTCGAGGTCGAGCATGCCATGGCGGGCGATCTGATCGAGCATGTGGTCGAAGAAGCCGACACCGGTGGCCAGGCTGGACTTGCCGCTGCCGTCGAGATCGAGCTTGACCCGGATGCGGGTTTCCAGGGTATTGCGTTGGACTTCGGCGCTGCGCATCGCTTGGGGACGCATCTGAGGTGGGGAACAAGGGCCATGATACCATTTCAGCCTGTCCGCAACCCCCTCCGCAATCACGGGTTACCCCGCCATGAGCCGCTACTGGAGCGACGTCACAAGATCGCTGACGCCCTACGTGCCCGGCGAGCAGCCGAAGCTGGCCAATCTCGTCAAGCTCAACACCAACGAGAATCCCTATGGTCCGTCGCCCAAGGTGCTGGCCGCCATCCGCGCCGAGGCGGGCGACAACCTGCGCCTCTATCCCGATCCGCAGGCAGTACGGCTGCGCGAGGCGATCGCTGCCTATCACGGCAACCTGGACGGCGACCAGGTGTTCGTCGGCAACGGTTCCGACGAAGTGCTGGCCATCGTCTTCCAGGCGCTGCTCAAGCACGAACTGCCGCTCCTGTTCCCCGACATCACCTACAGCTTCTATCCGGTCTATGCGCGGCTCTACGACGTCGCCTGCGAGACCGTGCCGCTGACCGACGCGTTCGAGATCCGCGCCGACGATTACCTGCGGCCCAATGGCGGCATCATCTTCGCCAACCCGAATGCGCCCACCGGTCGCACCCTGGAGCTCGGCGAGATCGAGCGCATCGTCGCCGGCAATCCGGATTCGGTGGTGGTGATCGACGAGGCCTACGTGGACTTCGGCGCCACGTCGGCGGTGCAACTGATCGGCCGTCACCCGAACCTGCTGGTCGTGCAGACGCTCTCGAAGTCGCGCTCGCTGGCCGGCCTGCGCGTCGGCTTCGCGCTCGGCGACGCCGGCCTGATCGAGGGGCTGGTGCGCGTCAAGGACAGCTTCAACTCCTATCCGCTGGACCGCCTGGCGATTGCCGGCGCCACGGCGGCAATCGAGGATCGCGAATGGTTCGAGCGCACGCGCCAGACGGTGATCAGAAGCCGCGCCCGGCTGAGTGCAGACCTGGCTGAACTCGGCTTCGAGGTCCTGCCTTCGGCGGCCAACTTCGTCTTCGCCCGCCATCCCCGCCGCGACGGCGGCGAACTCGCCCAGGCGCTGCGCGCGCGCAGCATCATCGTCCGCCACTTCAAGCTGCCGCGCATCGATCAATTCCTGCGCATTACCGTCGGCACCGACGAGCAGTGCGCGGCGCTGATCGCGGCGCTGACGGAAATCCTCGGCGATTGACTCCTAGGCGTTGCCGATCGGCCGTCCGCTGAGCGTCTCCAGGCGACGCAGCAAACGGTGCAGTTCATCCGCCGGCTGCATGTCCTTGTCCAGCTTGAGCAGGATCCTGCCTTCGGCGTCGTAGAGGAAGTAGAGAATCACGGGCGCCATGGTGCTGAACGGCGCCGTCTTCTGGCTC
>Ga0335071_10008137_pt1 | contig 10773 bp, 9 predicted proteins | sample Lox_Sample_15_FD_206724 | JGI IMG/M metagenome (GOLD analysis project Ga0335071, IMG submission 206724) | Soil microbial communities from Loxahatchee National Wildlife Refuge, Florida, United States - Lox_Sample_1.5 | ecosystem: Environmental > Terrestrial > Soil > Wetlands | place: USA: Florida...
CGCCCACCCTGCCACCTCCCGAGCGTAGACAGGATCAAACCGTACTAGCTTGACGAGGTTTGACTCAAAGGCTTCACGACTTGAATAAAGAAAAAGCTTCGGCTGTGAAACAGGCAGTTCGAATTTTTCCCTCAGGATCGAGGCAAGTGCGGTCATGATTCGGTCGTAGTCTGCGGGGTGGACATGATTCCTGCTGACGGTCGGAGACAAGGATACCGTGCGGACGTCTGCAATCTGGCCCTCTGCGATGGGGATACAGACAAAAAGCAGCATCAGTCCCACGACAATGGCGAGGACCTTTGCAGCTTTTTTCTTCGGACCGGCAGGACACATGGCCTTTTTCTTCGGGGCCCTCCTCCAGCTTCTGTTGCCCCAGAGGGGTGCCTGGCTCCTTATCGTCCGCGAGCAAGAGCATCTTGATAGCCCAAAGGGCTGAGGCTATTAAGCCTTTACCTTTATCGTTCGCCCGTCCGGGATCGCCTTGGCCCACCTTTATCCTCCCCGGCTTTTGTGTTATAGTATTCTGAACACATTCTCAAACAGGAGGTACCAGAACCTATATTGGAGAACAACTCAGAAGAAAACGTCCTGAGACTTTCTTTTGACGATACACACGTCGCTCGCAACCTGTTCGGCCCCAGAGAAGAAAACATCCGTCACCTCCGGAAATATTTTAATGTCAAGACAAGCATTCGCGGCACCCACCTCACCCTGATCGGAGACAAACAAGAGGTCGAAAGCACCGGAAAGGTAATCAACGAACTCGCAACAATCGTAAAGAAGGGGTTCGTCATCAGGCCTTCTGACATCGATCAGGCTGTAAGGTACGTCGCACACACGCAGAAGGGGGCCGATGAACTATACAAAGATCAGATATTTATCCCCCCCATGCGAAAGGTCGTCGTACCGAAAACGAAGAATCAGATTTCATACGTCGATGCAATACGAAAACATGACATTGTGATCGGCATAGGCCCCGCAGGAACCGGCAAGACCTACCTGGCCATGGCTATGGCCCTCTCGGCTTACTACAAGAAGGAGGTTTCGCGGATTATACTCGCGAGGCCTGCTATTGAAGCGGGCGAGAAACTTGGTTTCCTTCCCGGCACCATGTACGAGAAGGTGAATCCCTATCTGAGGCCTCTGCACGATGCGCTCTACGACATGCTGGACATGGACAGGGCGGGAAGACTCATGGAGAAGGGCGTCCTCGAAATAGCGCCTCTGGCATTCATGCGCGGCAGAACGCTCAACGACGCGTTTGTTATCCTGGATGAGGCTCAGAACAGTGCCTCGGAACAGATGAAAATGTTTCTGACACGGCTGGGGTATTCTTCCAAGTGTGTCGTGACTGGTGACATCACACAGATCGATTTGCCCGACAAACGCTCATCAGGACTCGTAGAAGTGCAACACATTCTAAAGGGCGTGAAGGGTATACGATTCATCTACTTCACGGAACGGGACGTGGTACGCCATCCACTGGTACAGAAAATCATCAGAGCGTACGAGAGAAGAGAGGCTTCGCGGGCGGAGAAGCCTCCCGGCCAAAAGAAAGAAAATCCAACAGAGAACGGCCAATCATAATCCCACTCACTCTCCCCGGTATCTACAAAACGGTTGCCCATAGGGACACGCAATGGCGGTCTTCATAAAAAATTCCCAAAACCTGTTCACCGTGGACAGGGAACAGTTTCGAGCGATCACCCAGGATTTGTTGTCGTATGCCGGCCTGGATAGAGATCTGAGTATCCTGTTCACGGATAACAAACGAATTCAACGGATCAACAAAATCTACTTCAACAGAGACCGTGCGACCAACGTCATATCCTTCTCCTATATGGACGGTTTACCTTGCGAAGTAGTAGGCGATCTGGTAATCTCACTGGAACGGGCCCGCGAAGAAGCAGAGAATTCAGGCATACCCTTCTATGAACGGATTTTTTCTCTTATCATTCACGGGCTGCTTCATGTTCAAGGCTTTGACCATGAAAAGGAAAAACGGGAAGCACAGAGGATGAGGCACAGAGAAAAGAAGCTGCTCACTTATGTCCGCAACCATCAACTTTATAAAGAGCCGACAGTTTAGCCTCCCGCTCGCCTCAGCGGTTCTGCTCGTAGCCTCACAGCCGCCAATTTCCCTCTTCCCGCTCGCATACGTCGCGCTCGTCCCCTTGTTGTTTTCGCTTGAAAAAAGCAAGCCCCGTGATAATTTCCTGGCAGGCTTCATCACAGGCATCATGGCCTACGCAGGTCTTGTCTACTGGGTAGTGATAGCCATGAACACCTATGGCGGGATCAGCATTCCCCTGGCAATACTCATTCTGGCGCTCCTTGTCCTCTACCTCGCTCTCTATCTCGGCCTTATCACATGGCTCTGCCCTCTCGCTGAAACGGCAGCGAGGGTGCCTCTCTATCTGAGCGTACCTCTGTTGTGGGTCATTTGCGAATACTGGAGAGGTTGGTTTCTGACAGGGTTTCCCTGGTCGTACCTCGCCCACTCGCAGCACAACTTTCTGCCCATGATCCAGATTGCTTCCCTGACAGGAACCTACTTTATTTCGTTTCTTATTGCCGGGGTCAATGTTGTCATTTTCTCCTTTCTCCGTCGAAAGCCGGCACCTGCTCTCTTTACAGGTTCATTAGCAGTGCTCATTGTCGCATCCCTTCTGTTCGGTTACGTCCGCTTGCAGGATCAACCGGAAGGGGCCCTCAAGACCGCTATCATTCAGGGCAATATCCTTCAGGATGTCAAATGGGATGAGCCATTCAAGCTAAAAACCGTCGACATATACGCGCGACTCACGCTGAAGGAAGCGCATGGTGCTGACCTCATAGTATGGCCTGAGACAGCCATGCCTTTCGTCTTTGATGCCGATCCCATCCGCAACGTGGTCAGCAAAGTTCCGGAGGCGCTTAACACTCGGCTACTTTTCGGGACACTGTACAGAGACGGACAGGGCAGATTTTACAATGCGGCGTATGTCCTGGGGCAGAAAGGTCAAGTCGTAGGCCGGTATGAGAAAGTTCACCTCGTTCCCTTCGGGGAGTTCACACCGCTTCGGGATTACTTCCCCTTCCTCGAGAGGATCAGTGTTGCGACCGGTGATTTTTTTTCTGGAAGCGGTCACAACCCCCTCGCGACAGATCTCGGCAAGATAGGGCTTCTCATCTGCTATGAAGGGGTGTTCCCTTACGTCACCGTCGATACGGCGAGAAGGGGTGCGCAGGTATTCGTCAATATCACCAACGATGCCTGGTTCGGCAGATCCTCAGCGCCGTATCAGCATCTGGCATTCTATACATTCAGGGCGATCGAAACCGACAGGTTTGTGCTCAGGGCTGCCAATACGGGCATAAGCGCAATAATTGATCCCCGCGGCCGGATCACTGCACGGACCGATTTATTCACGAGAGGAGTCTTGCAAGGCACGTTCGCAATGAGAGATGGAACAACATTCTATGTCAAACACGGGGATTACTTCGTTGTACTCTGCATTGTAGTGCTTTCCGGCCTCATCCTCAGAGGACTGCTCTCTCCGAAATCAGGAACTAAGCGGTAACCAGTGAGCAGTAGAATCAGATACAGCTGCGTATTCACCAGGTGCCGCTCATCGTGGAATCCGCTTTGCAGCAGCCTGTACCGGCTTTTCACTGCTCGCTGCTGACTGCTTACTGTCTGCTGTTCCTAACCCATTACCTCGCACGTGCTTGGCGACTGCCTGAAAACCTGAAGGGTGCCGTCCGGGATGACATGAACATCGGGAGTTTTCTTCTTGTATTCCTCGTCCAGGATACGCACAACTTCTGCGGCGTCCCGGCACCAGAACACGTCCTCTTTCTTGCCGAACCAGTATGTTGACGCCACATCTTTGTGCCGGGAAACCACGAATATCTTTCGCACGTTCTTTTCTTTCATGCGCTCACCGCGCCCGAGTCTGCCCCATAGGTCTCTTCCAAATCGTCCGAGCAGATAGTGAACGACCTGCCCTCTGGAAACATCCGCAAGCAGCACCACGTAACCGCCCTCCTCTTTCAGCAGGGCAGAAGCCTGAGAAAGGCCAATCGTTGCCTCGTTGCCTTTGGCAAACGTGTTGACAAAGAGAATATCCGCTTTCCATGGAACGGCCGCCCCGTAATGAGTGAGTGAACGCTCGGAAAATTTCGAATATGAATCTTCAGCCGTGCCGGCCGAAATGGCCACAGCCTCAGCTTCACTGTTCACCAGTAGGTCTATCTTCGCGTGGAGCCCGGCTGTGCGGCCGAACTCCTTCACTTCCTCAAGGAGAGGGTTATCCCGGTAGCTGAGGGGTCTACACACCGAAAGGTTCTCCTGCAGAAGCTTGCCGTGGTGGTGTGTGATCGCATCTATGTGAGCAACCCCGGGCATGATAATCTTGTATCCTCCCCCAAGGCCGCAAAAGCCGTGAGGCACAAAAGAACCGATACCGATTCTCAGGTCGCAGCTCAAGAACTCCTTGTTGACCAGTACAGGGGTCCCAAGGCGCGTCCGGCCCAGATACTCACAGTTCTCGTAAGGGTTGTGATTGTAGACTGCGAATTGTTCCGGCACCTCTTCGCCCAGTTTTCTCCTCAGGGCCGCATTATCAAGAGGTACGTGCGTGCCCAGCGCGCAAAGGAATCTCACCTGCTCATCGCGCACGGCGCATCGGTCGAACAGTTCAATCAGGTAAGGCGTGATACGATAGACGCGGGTGGGCCTCGAAGTGTCGTCGAAGACGATGCAGATTTCCTTCTTGCCCTTCAGCAATCTCTCGAGCGGCGCAAGCGCCTTTCTGTAGCCGTCATCGTCGAGGAGCCTCTCGCGATCTCCTTCCATGCGAAGTACGTCCACATTCCAACGCTCAGGGAGGTCAAGTTCGAATGCGTCATCCTTTCCCCACAGATCATGTTTCAGCGATATTCTCATGCTGCGTCCAATAGCAATTACTTGCGCAGCTTCATCATCTCTTCGCAGCTCGGCAGATAATCTTTACCAGCAATCGTTACCATATCAGATCCTATGAGGAAATCATATCCGGGCACCTTCTTGGTAACGCCGTAATACATGGGCAAGATCACCTGGTGGTCGCACGCGCGCATCTGCAGCTTGCCAATCGGACTGTCTATCGTTAGGCCCTCCAACGCGTCGATAAACTTCTCTTTGTCCACCCTGCCGGCTTTCTGGTAAGCTCCCGCGATGAACATACCTGCAGTGTACCCGTAGAGTGCGGTAGAGCCCGGATACCGTTTGTAAAGTTTCCTGAAAGCTTCGACAAATGACTTGTTTTCAGGGCTTGCAGGGTAATAGAAGTGATAGCAGGAGCTTCCCATGATGCCTTCCGGGGCGTCGAGACCCAGAGGAGCGAGGGCGAGCTGGTCAGTCGCATAGTGCTGGTAAATGGGAATCTTTCCTTCAAGTCCGAGCGCCTTGACCGATTTCATGAAGTTGACGATGCCGCCTCCGCCCGAAGCACTGATGATACAGTCAGGTGCTGCCTGCATGACTGCGGTGAGATAAGGCGTCAAGTCTGTTTCCCCCACCTTCCTCCACGACTCGCCGAGAAGCTGGACGTTTGGCTTAAGAACTTTCAGATTGCTCCAGATGGCCTCGGCGCATGCATGGCCGAACTCGTAATCCTCACCCATGATCCAGTATTTAACGTAAGGCTTCCGGGAGAGTGCCAGGGCAGTGGCTTTTCCGACCATCATGGTGTTTTCGTTGAGGTTGAAGACATAACGATGCCCCTGCTCACCGACTATCTTATCGCTCTTTGCATCGGTGACGAGGAAGGGGATCTTCTCCTTCTTTGCAAAATCGGACATGGCCAGAGCAGCGCCGCTGTTAGTCGAGCCCATGAGCAAGTCAACATTTTCCCTCATTACCAGCTCCTTTGTCATGGTAAGCGCAATGTCCGGTTTGAACTTGTCATCCCGCGTCACGAATTCTATTTTTCTCTTCAGCACCCCACCCTTTGCATTCACCTCATTGATAGCCATTTTGAAACCGTCCAGGACATCCATCGTGTAGGCAGTGGCTGGTCCCGAGTAGGTGTCGACTACCCCTACTTTGATGACAGCGGAAGCTGCATCAGCACAGGGCACATACCCTGCGGCCAGGCAAAACAGTATCATTAGGGAGAGCAGTACATTCTTCTTCATACGACGCCTCCTGATTTTAATTAGTAGATTTGTAACCGTAAACGTGCGCGATGTCAAACAAAAACCGTGGCGTGGGCTCGCGGAGAAAACCGTCCTACCCGGCTCGTCTCCCCCCAAGGACTACTGGCGGTCGAAAAATTCCTTGAAGCGGTCCTTTATGCCCTTCGCCTGTGTAACAGGACTGTCCCCATTCAGCTCCTTTGACAGCTCTTCAAGCAGGGTTTTCTGTTTGTCGGTAAGCTTCGTCGGCACCTTGCCATACACGTATACAATTTCGTCACCTCTGCCGTAGCCGTTGGCTTTAGGTGCCCCAAGCCCCTTGAGCCTGAAGCTCTTCCCCGGTTGGGTGCCGGGACCCAGCTTGATGACCGTCTCGCCTTCTACCGTGGGGACTCGAATCTCGCCACCCAGGCAGAGGAGCGGGAAATGTACTTCCGTATGCAAAACAACGTCGTCGCCTTCTCTTTCAAATACAGGATGTTCTTTGACCCTGAGGACAATGTAGAGGTCACCGGGGACCGCATCATGTAACCCCTGAGCACCCTCTCCTCTCATCTTCAGCCTTACTCCGGTGTCAACACCCGCAGGAATGTTCACTTTGATATTTTTCGAATTTCTGACGTAACCGCGCCCTTTGCATGCCTTGCACGGATCCTTGATGATATGTCCCTCACCATTACAATATTCACAGGTCTTGTTGATCGTGAAGAACCCCTGGCTGTACCGTACCTGGCCCCGACCGCTACAGTGTTTGCAGACTACGGGTTGAAACCCGGGCTCTACCCTCGATCCCTTGCACTGCGGGCAGCGCTCATCCTTCGGTATCTCGATCTCCTTTTCTGTTCCAAAAATTGCTTCCTCAAACTCGATGTCCAGGTTGTAGCGGAGATCTTCGCCTTTTCTCTGCCGCCTGCGCTGGGTGCCGCCGAAGAAATCACCAAGCAGGTCGCCAAAGATATCGTTGAAATTGCCGCCGAACCCGAAGTCAAAACCCGCTCCCGGTTCGGCCGTTCCAAAGCGGTCATAGGCCGAACGTTTTTCCGAATCGCCCAATACCGCGTAAGCTTCGTTTATTTCCTTGAATTTTTCTTCCGCGGTTTTGTCGTCGGGATTCCGATCAGGGTGGTGGGTCAGGGCAAGCTTGCGATAGGCTTTCTTGAGCTCTTCATCGGTGGCAGTCCTTGGTACACCGAGTATGTCGTAGTAATCCTTCCTCATGGCTGTGACGTCTTATTCTTCCCCGGGTTGTTTAGCTACAGTGACCATTGAAGGCCTCAGCAGCCGCCCGTCCATGATATAGCCCTTCTGAAGCTCTGTAACGACCGTTCCTGGAGCCTTGTCTTCGCATGCTTCCTGAGCAATGGCTTCATGGACGTTCGGATCAAACTCCTTTTCAAGCGCTTCCACCCTCGTCACTTTAAACTTCTCCAGCACTTTGAGGAAGCTGTTCAGGGTCAGTTCGACCCCTTCAACGATGGCCTTTGAATCATCGGTCTTGCCCCCGTGTTCTATAGCCCTCTCAAGATTATCGATAACAGGCAACAGTTCTTTAACGAGTCTTTCATTGCCGTACTTAACTGCCTCATCCTTTTCCTTGGCTTTCAGTTTCTTGAAGTTTTCAAAATCAGCCTGCTGGTAAAGAAGCCGCTCCCTGAGTTCCCCGAGCTCTTTCTCTTTATTCTCCAGGCTCTGCTTGAGTTCCTCTATGATCTCTTCCTTCTTTTTCTTCTTCTTGTGTTCCTCGTGTGCCTCAGAAGCTTTTTGCTCTGAAGGCAGGGTTTCGCTTTCTGGCGTTTTGCCGTTGCCGTCATTCTGCATGCTTGTCCTCACATTGTACTCAGAAGCTGTGTCACCATCTTCGCGGTCTCGTTGACAATGGGGATGATCCTGGAGTAATCCATTCTAACCGGACCCATCACACCGAGTATTCCTCGGTTTCTTGAACCGATGCGGTAGACAGACGTAATGATGCTCACGTCACGCATCTCCTGGACGCCTGTTTCTGTACCTATCATCACGTGTATCTCCTCATCCTCCAGGCTCCGGTCGAGAAGGCCGAGTAGTTTTTCCTTCTTTTCAAAGGCCTGGAACAATTCCCTCAACCGCTTGATGTCTGAAAACTCCGGGACTCCAATAATCGTCGACGTACCCTCGATGTAAACATCCCTGTGGTCCTCGTCTTCGACGATCGTGTCAAGGACATCCAGCACTTTTCGCATCAATGTGCTGAATGCCTCTTTATCGCGTCTTATGTCCTCGTAGATCTCTTTCTTGAGCGCATAGAAGGGCATGCCCTCACACCGCTCATTCATGTACTGTTTCATGCCCTGCAGGAGCTGCGGGCTGAGGTTTTCCTCGGTTATCACAAGCCTGGAATGGACTATACCTGCCGACGTCACAAAAAGAACCAGGACCTTTTGGCCGGAAAGCTTCACGAATTCGATCTCTTTGAAAAACATCGTGTCCGCTTTTGGTTCAACCACTATCCCGGCATATTGCCCGAGGTTGGCGAGGACGCGGGAAGCGTCTTCCATGACCTGTTCAGTATACGGGTACTGGTGCTTAAAAAGAGCATCCATCACGCGCAATTCGTTCTGGCCCAGACCTCGATACACCAAGAGACTGTTTACGTAGTACCGGAAAGCCTTACCGGTCGGGATTCTTCCTGCCACGACATGGGGCTTGAACAGGAACCCCTGCTCTTCAAGGTCAGACATGACATTCCTGATAGTAGCTGAACTCCACCGGTGTCCCAGAAGCTTTGAGAGCGTCCTTGAACCCACGGGCTCAGCCGACGTGATATACGACGTTACGATCAATTCCAGAATCTTGACTTCTCGCTCGTTCAATGCTTCCATAGCGCTACCAGACATCGGTCTATTCCCGGCCGTGCCTCAGACCGGGGTACTCTGACACCTGTAATAAACTAATGATATCCGCCAGGTTTGTCAAGCCGGTTTTGCCCCATTTTACAGGGCTTTACGGGGCATTGGCTCGGCCCGGCGTCCTTAGCCGACAGAATCACTCGTCGGGGGCGTACGAGGCGGGCAGTCCCCTTTGGTTCCTGAGTTCTTCTATCTTGTTCAGCGGCTTCTCAAGTTGTCGCCTGCGCGTTGTTGTGAGGGCCTCGTACTCCTTCTGGGTATCCTCAATGCGCTTCCCAAGAACTTCAAATTTCTTCTGAAACTCATCCCATTGCTTCTTGAAGCTTCCCAGGAGAGAGAGTATCTCGTTCGAGGTCTGCTCCAACGCGAAGGCATCCACCGCCTGACGGATTATTGCCAGCACGGCAAAGAGAGTTAGCGGCGAAACGAAGAGCACCTTGCTTCGCAAGCTCTCGTCGACGATCATACTGTCGTGTTCGTAGATAAATGCATATATCTGTTCGTTGGGTATAAAAAGCAGGGCATAATCAATTGTATTCTGTTCGGGGTTTATATACTCCCGCGTAGTGACCTCTTTTATTTTGGCCCTCACATCTTTCAGAAAGTCGCTTCGAAATCTTGACTTTTCCATATCGGAAGCAGCCTCAAGAAATCTCATATAGTTATCAAGGGGGAACTTGACGTCCATGTTCAACCGCAGATCCTTGGGGAGAAGAAAGGTAAAATCGGGTCGCGACCCTATGCCCTCTATGGCTTTCTGCTTCACGTAATTGACGCTTTCGATAAATCCTGCCAACCGCAGTATGTCTTCTGCCATACGCTCGCCCCATTGTCCCCTCGCTTTTGTGCTTGCAAGAGCCTCCCTGAGCATGGCCGTGGTCTGGGCAAGCGTTGCGGTTTGTTCGCCGGCAAGTTTCAGATGCTTGCTCAGCTCTCCGAATTTCTCAACCCTGTCTTTCTCCAGAGAAGACATGAGAACCGAAACCGATTCCAGCTGGTTTGTCATTCTTTGCAGTTGCTGATCTATAAGGCCTTTCTTGGCATCCAGTTCCTTTACACCCAGTTCACGCTCAGATTCCAGTCGCTGGTGGGCAAGCTTCAGAAATTCTTCGGTGGACTTGGCAAGCGCGTCCAGAGAGAGACAGCCAAAAGCGGCTTTCACGTTTTCCACTATCGCGTCGACATGGGCTTTTCGCTCATTCTCGCTCTCCCGAAAAAGCTCCCCGGCCAATTCGCGCGCAGTTCTGTTCTGTACGATCCGCAGCAGAAAAGCAGAGCCCAATCCGAGAACAAAACCTGCTACGAGAGCAACAACAACCGCCACCCAGTTCATAGATACATCCCTCTTTGCTATTTTACCTTTTTTGGCTGCCCCGTGTAAACGCGACGTTCCCTTGCATATACTCAGCAGCGTCACTATATTTGGGTATAATGCCCGTGGCCGGCGAGCAGCGTTCGGCATAGACGTTACGCCGAACGCTGATGACTGCTCACTGATCATCGGCTCCTTTTTTTCAGGGAGGAATTATGGCGGAAGCAATGATCAAGATTGAAGGCATGACCTGCCAGCACTGTGTGATGCGCGTGAAAAAGGCCTTTGAAACTCTTCCCGGCATATTATCGCTCGACGTCCAAATCGGTCGAGCCAGCCTCAGCTACGATGATTCGGTGGTCAAGCGGGAGGATCTCGAAGCAGCCGTTACGGCAGCCGGGTATCGCGTAGCAG
>Ga0335071_10008139_pt1 | contig 10773 bp, 8 predicted proteins | sample Lox_Sample_15_FD_206724 | JGI IMG/M metagenome (GOLD analysis project Ga0335071, IMG submission 206724) | Soil microbial communities from Loxahatchee National Wildlife Refuge, Florida, United States - Lox_Sample_1.5 | ecosystem: Environmental > Terrestrial > Soil > Wetlands | place: USA: Florida...
TGGGCTTCCTGCTGTATCGCCTCGGTGTGAACATCCAGTTCAAGATCTCGGTCTTCTTCGGTTCCGACAACCCCTATCACGCCCTGTGGATCATGACCATGGCCAAGCTCTTCAGCCGCGAAGACGGAACGAGCCCGCTCATCGGCTTCAACTGGTCGAATTCGGTCAACAACCGCACCATGGAGCTGAGCGCCGGCTTCCGAAAGGCGCTGGGCTTCGAGAAAGTGGTGCGCTTCGAGCATCACATCACCGAGACCTGGAAAAGCATCGTCATTCAGCCCTATAATCGCCGTTCGGAGCTGATGCAAATCGCCGGCCATGTGGCCAACATTGCCGCCAAGCACGAAGGCGGCGACCCGGAGGTGGAACAGGGGCGCGCCCATCAATCCGATATTCTCGATTACTTCCGCGATAAGAAGGAAGTCATCCAGTCCGGTGATTGGGATGCCATGCAGCAGAACTTTATGGACAAGGTGGATGCGGCCAACAACACCGCCTGTGAGCTTACCCGGCAGGGACTCAGCTTCATCGCTGCAAAAAACCTCCACCGCTGAGCTGCATGGACCGCAATTAAAAGAAAATTCACGAAGTGTGATGAAACCGCAGGTGGCCGATGGAAATGTGCTGCCAATTTTCAAGGTTCATCCCCGGAGAAGTCGATTTATGAACAGACCCGTAATAATTATCACTGGTGCATCCAGCGGGATTGGCGCTGCTACTGCACGGCGTCTCGCTCGCGAAAACCTTTGCCTCACTTTGGCCGCCCGGCGCGCAGATCGATTGCAGGACGTTGCCAGGGATGTCGGGGAATTGGGGAGCGAGGCGCTCATCGTGCCGACCGATGTAACCAATCGCGCCGACCTCCATCACATGGTAAAGGCCACATTGGACCGCTGGGGGCGGATCGATGTTCTGTTGAATGACGCGGGTATATCGTACGACGAGCCGTTGGTTGATCTCGAGCCGGACAAGATACGCATGGAGGTGCAGGTCAACTTGCTCGCGCTGATCGAGTGTACCCAGGCGGTCCTGCCCGTCATGTTGGAACAGAAATCGGGGCATATCATCAACGTGGCCTCCATTGAAGGGTTGGTGGCCACGCCCGGCAGTAGTGTCTACTGTGCAACTAAATTTGGTGTCTTCGGCTTTTCTGATTCACTGCGTCGCCAACTGCGAGGCTCCGGCGTCCATGTCTCCGCCCTCTGTCCCGGCTATACCCCCTCCGAAATCACCCCCCGCCTCAAGGCCCACGTCGAAGGCCGACCCGACGCCCCCCACCATCCTGGCCTGATGCCGACCAGCTATGTGGCCGACCAGATCGCACGCCTGGTCCGTCACCCTCGCCGCATGGTTGTCCTGCCGCACAGCTGGAGCGTTCTGGTTCTCGTGGCTTTTCTGTTCCCCGGGGTTGCAGATGCGCTGGTCTCGAAATTCAAGGCTAAGCGGACCTGACTTGTAGGAGGTCGCTTAACTTTTATATGTCTGCCGCCAGGCAGGTCAGGGTCTGCTCCACGCCGGAGAGAGGTTGGATTTTAGAAGCCGTGATGGCGCCCAATTTGCTCACGTCATTTGTCTCGACTTCGGCAACTGCATCGTACGGACCAAAGGTCAGGTGCGCTTCGACGACCCCCTCGATCTTGCGTAACCCTTTAACGACTTCGTTCGCTTCTCCAGCCCGGATTTTGATTAAAACATACGCTTTCATTTTTCTCCTTCTCTAAAGTTAAACCGGCCGCTGACGGGATATCCATGCAAACAACCCCGCCGCTATTAACGCCGCTAAGATAATTCCGCCGACGACCGGCACTTCGCCTCGCTCCTGGACGATCGGGACCGGTGTGGCTGTCGCCGTGCTGGTGGCGGTTTCTGTAAGGATTTCCAGTGTCGGCAGCGGTGTGAACGTGGCTAAATCCAGCGTGGGTCTCGGGGTGGGTGAAATGGGCGTCGCTGTGCCGGTTTGCAGGATCAACAATTTTTGGCCGGGGTAGATCACGTTCGACGCTAAATGGTTCAGGCTCATGATATCGTTGATTTTGACCTTGTAAGCGATTGCGATCTGCCATAGAGCCTGCCCGGGTTGGACTACGTGATACACCTTGCCGGCCTCGTCCGGCGTGCTGACAATTGCCGCCGGGATCACCTGGCTTTGCGAGACGGCTGTGCCGCTGGCCACACTGCTTGAACTGGCTGAACTGGTGGAATTACTCGTTGAACTTGAGGGTGATTTTGAACCGGTGGATGCCCCCGTATCGATCACATAATAATTCATGCCGTTGCCGCTGGCAACGCCGCCGCCGATATCGAAGAGATTGGTCGAATACAATGCAATCCGGTGTGCAGAGTCCCCTTGCCAGGCCGTGATCGCCCCTTGGATGCTGGAGTTCTCATCCCAGTTTTCCGAAAACAATCCGGGCGGGATGCTGCCGGCGACCGAATATCCGGCGTTCAACGCACGCTGGTATGGCAGCGTGCCTCCCGGCCCGATATGCCCGTTGGCGCCTCCGGTCGACAATAAATAATCGGCCTGATTCTGGGCAATCGTCATCAAGGTGGAATTTACATTGTAAAGCGGCAACCCGTTCGAGGCGCGCAGGGCATTCACGGCGCCGACGAGATCATATCCGGTGGAGTTCGCAGGAGAGCCCCCCTCTCCGGCAGATGCGGCCTGCCTGGTCGGGAGGCTGATCGTGCAGGACAGGAGCAGGCTTGCACACAGCAAACAAACATTTTTTCGCATTCGATCCATCCGATAAAATTATAAACCCCGAAAATAAACCGCTATTAAGATTCTTTCCCGATCATCGACAAGCTCTTGCTTACCAACTCAATCGGATGACACGCCTTCAGGCCGGTGCCTTGAACGATTTGCATCCGGCACGCCGTGCCGGTGGAGGCCGCGATCCATTCTTCGGTTGGAGCCGGGGAACGTAAAGCCGGTAATAACTTCAATTCCCCCACTTTTCTGGAAAGCTCATAATGTTCGGTCTCATAACCGAATGTGCCGGCCATGCCGCAGCACCCATCATCGAGAAGTTCCACGTCATAACCGCAACTTCGCAGGGTCTGGAGGGTTGCCTCCACGCCGCTGGCCAGGCCGTCCAAAGATGGACCCTCCGCCCGCTGGTGGCAATGCGGGTGGAACTTTACTTTTGTGCTTGGGAGATCGGTGATTTTCCTTCGCGAACATAGAGACTTGAACGCATCAGAACGGACTAAAAACTCGTCCAGCATCCAGGCATTGCCCATGCGTCGTTTAATTTCTGCAGAGCGCTCCGGGAGTAAACCCGGATAGTCGTTCTTGAAGGAATAGATCTCCGGCGGTTCAATTCCAATGATCGGCAATAAACCCTCGGGATCAATTTCATTCAAAGCCTCCAAAACCTTTTCCGCATGATATCGGGCGGAATCCAGGAAGCTTTTCGAGATCAAAGCCACACCTGCGCTGACCACCGGCAGGGCCGTGACATCAAATCCCAGCAGATCCAGAATATCGAACGCGCTTTGCTCAACGTGCGGTTCGATATACCGGGAATACGGATCCGGGAAGAAAATGATCTTCGGCCTGGTCCCAATCAGCGCTGGGATTGCCCGCTTGCGTGTAAATTTTGGGAATGGACGCTCCGGTGTAATTCCCATGATTTTCGCGATAATGGTCTTGGTCAGCGGATTACCCGTTGCAAAATTGGTCAATGGCGCAATGGCGGAAAACCATCTCGCCGCGACATGGAAATAGCCAAAAATATAATCTCTCAGGGGCCGGAGATGGGTTTTGTAATATTGATATTGGACCTCGATCTTGAGCTTGGCCATATCCACGCCGCTTGGGCATTCAGCTTTGCAGCCTTTGCAGGCCAGGCACAAATCCAGTGCGTCTTGGACTGCCTTCGATAGGTCTCCTTTGCTCAAGATGTCTTCTCCCTGGGTGGAGAATGAAGGGTGAGGCAGCGAGATCATCGCCCTCAACAAATTTGCCCGTCCGCGTGTCGAATATTTTTCTTCACGGGTTGCCTGAAATGAGGGGCACATGACACCGCTCGTTTTCCGGCACACGCCTTGGCCATTGCATTGTTCAATGGCCCCCGACAATCCGTTCTCGCGTCCAAAGTCCAGCCCCGGAGTCCAGGCATGGGTTTGATAATTGACCCCATACCGTAAATGCGAATCCATCGCTGGGGCGTCGAGCATTTTCTTCGGGTTGAGCAGGCCGAAGGGATCGGCAGCCTGCTTGAGCAACCGCATGGCATCCGCTATCTCACCGCCATACGTTTGCGTCAACCATTCACCGCGCACGATTCCGTCCCCATGTTCCGAAGACATGGAACCACCAAGCCGCATCGTTAGTGCCAGTGCTTGCTCAGCAATGGAACGCAGGGAATGAACGCCTTGGCTGCTCCTCAAATCCAATATCGGGCGAATATGCAAACATCCTGCAGATGCATGCGCATAAATTCCACCTTCGGTCTTATGCTCCGAAATGATTCTCTCGATCTCGCGGACAAACTCGCCCAGTCTCTCTACCGGAATCGCACAATCTTCAATAAACGCAACCGGCCGCGCCGATTGCGGGCGCGAATCAAGAATTCCCAGCCCCACCTTGCGGACATTCCAGACGCGCGCCTGGTCTTCGGCAGATTCAGCGATGACTACATCGTCACGCAATTTCCTAACCGCTTCCTTCAGGACTTCGGGCCGGTCACCGCTGAATTCGACCACCAGCACCGCCGGCGGTTCATTCATTACCCATCCCATCTGGGACGCATAGGCGGGGATCGTCCTGGCCAGCCGCAAAATCAATTGCGGTATCAACTCGATCGCGCTCGGATTTCGCTTAAGTAAATCCGGTACCGCATCACAAGCCTCGGCAATGCTGTCGTAAGCCAGAATTCCCAAAATCGAATATCTCGGTTTTTCCACAAGATGGATGGTTGCACTCCGAATGACTGCCAGAGTTCCTTCACTTCCCGCCAGAAGATGTGCCAGGTTAATCGTTCCGTCTTCGAGATTGGCGGGGTAGGAAGCCCCAACCCACTGGGGAGGTCGCGCTGCGGACCAGGGCAATAAATAATTCAGCCGATAGCCTGCTGAGTTTCGCCAGGATTTTGGATAATTTTGCTTGATGGCACCTGCATATTTTTCGCGGATCTCAAACACCGATGAGCGGATATTGGAGAGCAGGGAATGATCGATCCCTTGCTCCCCATTCCCAACCCTCTCCTCACCAAATGTCGCAAGGCTTCCATCGGCTAAGATCACGTCCACAGAAATCAAATGATCGGCAGTCATGCCATACAAAATGGAATGCGCCCCGGTTGCGTTATTTCCAATCACGCCGCCCATCGTGGCCCGTTCCGCAGAGGCCGGATCAGGACCAAACATCAAGCCATATTTTGCGGCAACCCGATTGAAGTCTGCAAGAACGACTCCGGGTTCAACAATCGCCGTCCTCGATTCAGGATCGATCTTGATAATGGCATCCAGCCAACGGGAACAGTCCAGTATTAAAGCATCGCCGATGGCCTGCCCGGCCAGGGAGGAGCCGGAGCCGCGCGCTAATATCGGAACCCCATATTTCGCAGCGAGTTCAACCGCAGACTGCAAATCATCTGGTGTGCGCGGAACAACAATCCCCAATGGTTCAATCTGATATATGGACGCGTCTGTACTGTAAAGGATGCGCGAGCCTTCATCAAGTCGAATATCGCCCGTGAAATGTTTTCGCAATTCCGTGATGAAATCAGGGGGTAAATTCATGTGACAATGGTTATGCAGGGATCTCAAGGATCGTTATTGCCTTTCAAAGGATGGGAGCAATGAATTTGATCAAAGCCCGTAACATGAGAACAGCAAAGACAAGATAGGGAAGACCGCGGCGGGATCATAATTCGCCCAGGAGCGAGAGGACATTAATACAAAATTCTTACCTTGATCGTTCCGGGGATGTGGCGGAGCGCCTCTGCAATATCTTCTGTGACCGGGCCGCTCACGTCAAACAGGGCATAGCCCACTTCATGGGTGGTGCGTAATGTCTCACCTGTAATATTGAAGCAATTGGCGGCTAACACACGACTGATCCCGGCAATGACGCCGGTGATGTTTTCGTGGATGTGCAGGATGCGGTGTTGGTCTGACTGGTGAAGAAGCTCGGCTTGTGGAAAGTTGACACTCAAACGTGTATCGCCCCACGCCAGGTAATTGAGCATCTTGTTGGATACAAACCCGGAGATCGCCTTTTGCGCTTCTTGAGTGCTGCCGGCAATATGTGGGGTCAGGATGGTGTTTGCCATACCTTGCAATGGCGAGTGGAATGCCTCGTTGTTGTCAGGTTCTGCCGGAAACACATCAATGGCAGCACCTTTTAATTTCCCGCTTCGCAGGTGCACCGCTAAAGCATCGAGGTCAACCACAAAGCCGCGGCTCAAATTGATGAAAATGGCGTCCTTTTTCATCATCTCAATCTGGGCTGCACCGATTAAGTTGATATTCTGCTCCAAGCCGCTTACATGCACACTGACCACATCTGCGATACGCAGCACTTCTTCGATACTATCCATACGCACCGCGTTGCCGAGACAGAGTTTTTCGGAGATATCAAAAAAGACCACATCCATTCCCAGACTTTCTGCGAGAACGCCCAACTGGGATCCAATATTCCCATATCCAATGACGCCCAGGGTTTTTCCACGCAGTTCCATTGATCCCGAAGCCGTTTTCTTCCAAATTCCCCGGTGCATCTCATTATTCCGGTCAGGAATAAATCGAGATAGGACCAGCATGTGTCCCAACGCCAGCTCTGCCACACTCCGCGTGTTGGAATAAGGTGCATTAAATACAGGCACCCCCGATTTGGTGCAGGCAGGCAGGTTGATCTTGTCCGTTCCGATACAGAATGCGCCTATGACGCTCAACTCTGGGGCAGCACTGATCAAGGCTGGGGAGATTACAGTTTTGGAGCGGATTCCCAATGCTGTGACGCCTTCTAATGCCTCCCGCAGGGCCGTCTCCGGCAGGCTTTTGGGTAGGCTTTCAACCTGATACCCTTTGGCTTCAAATACACGATGAGCATCAGCGTGGATATTTTCTAATAACAGGACTTTTTCTTTTCCGTTTCGCATGGCGCAAGTATTCTTTCAATGAGATTCTTAATAAATTAGGCCGCATTATACTCTATCGTCTGATCCACACCCACAAATAATACGGGAATTTTCCCCCGGGGAGCAGGAAATACCCTGCGCAGTATCGCGAGATATATTTCGCCTACCGGGCAATCTCAATGCTGCGCTGAATATTTAATTGCATAACCTGGATATTGTAAGATTCGATATTCGATGACCACTGAACCATCATCGAATATCGAATGTTGAATATCGTATTACAAATTACTTTGCTTTCGCCTGATTAGCAACCGCCGCGGCAGCTTTCGCTACATCTTCCGGGTTCCCCAGGTAATAATGCTTGATGGGTTTCAGGTTATCATCCAACTCGTAAACCAGCGGAATCCCGGTGGGTATATTCAATTCAGGGATCTCCGCGTCGGGGATATTATCGAGATACTTGACCATGGCGCGTAGACTGTTTCCATGCGCCGCGACCAGCACACGCTTGCCTGACTTTATTGTCGGCGCTAGCGTCGAATGCCAGTATGGAAGCACCCGCTCAAGCGTTATTTTCAGAGATTCGGTGGCGGGGAGTTGATTCGGTTTTAGGGAGGCATAACGTGGATCAAATTTCGGGTGACGTTCATCAGTCAACTCTAGGGCCGGGGGCGGGACATCGTAACTGCGACGCCAGACTTTAACCTGCGCCTCGCCAAATTTCTCGGCCATCTCCGCCTTGTTGAGCCCTTGCAAGGCCCCGTAATGGCGCTCATTTAGCTGCCATGCATTGGTGATAGGAATCCATTCGAGGCCCATTTCTTCCAACGCAATCCAGAGGGTCCGTATGGCACGCCGCAAGACGGAAGTAAATGCCACATCGAAAACATAACCGCCCTCCCGCAAAAGCTTGCCCGCTTGGTGTGCCTCAGCAACCCCCTGGTCGGAGAGGCCGACATCGGTCCAGCCTGTGAAGCGGTTTTCCAAATTCCACGAGCTTTGTCCATGACGAAGTAGAACGAGTTTCATATCATTGGTCTTCCTTTGAAAATATGGTTTGTGTATAAAAACATCAGCCACGCAAAGGGCCACTGTTTTTATTGAAAGCCGTTAGAAGTTCATCCTTAAGTATCCTGGACGTCGTATCGTTTTCGTCAAACAAATCTGTTAATTCTTCCGGATCATTTTGTAAATTATAAAGCTCAAACCAGTCTGTGTTACCATATCCCAAATAATAACTCAATTTATAGCCATTCTTGCGCATCGCCATCGAAGCAATGGACAACTTTCCAAAGGATGAACAAAGTTTGGCATCAACAGTGAATGTGGCACGGGAGTTATCCTCCACACCGCCAAATCCTGGGAGAAGTTGACCTTCTGCCCAATCAGGAATCGCGCGACCTGCAAACCTTAATAGGGTGGGTAAGACATCGACACTGTTTGTCTGGGAATAAACATCATCTCTGATGGTTTGACCAGGGGCGGAAATCAACAACGGGATATGAAGACCGGGGTCATACATCAGCGGATTCTCATGCCCGATGATACCCCGCTCAAACATTTCGCCATGGTCCGAGGTGAGAATGAGGTATGTCTTATCAAGGATTCCAGAAGTAGTCAATTCATCAAGAAACTTGCCGAACTCCGAGTCTACGTTCGCCACATAAGCATCATACAACAACCTTGCATAATTCATTGTTTCAACTGAAAGCTGGTCACTAAGTGGATGTTTGGGTTTCCTCGTTGGATTAAAACCATCATGTTTAAATAATTCGATAAATTCCTGGCGCGGTGTATACGGTGCATGAGGCGACCATAAATGAAAATATGTCAGGAAAGGTTGGTCAAGCTTATGGAGCTGAGTAAGAAGCCCTCGAAAAACATCCTCAAGATTGTAATAGATTTTGTAATTGTCGGAATGCGGAACGTAAATATAATTTTCACCCCCCCGATTGCTTGAAGGATAACCATCTGTCGGAACGGACCTCAACCGATAGCCAAAAAGGAAACGGTCAAGCAATCCAAAGATGACAGATTTTGGAGAATCCCCCAAATGGAAAAGGAAATCGTCATATGCATAATAACCGATGGGAGAATCTTTCTGAAATAAATCACCACCTAGTTGTTCCCGTACGCTGAATGCACTCGGCGGCAAATGAATATCCAGATTTGAACGAAATTCCCCAAGCAACAACTCTGCCCAAATGTTTTGGCCGAAACCTGCACGATCATATGATTTTCCGATCACTGAAAAAATATTCTTATCTGCATAAGCAGGCACAACCTGACCGCCCTCGTCAATTGCGCGATGAGTCCATGGATATAGGCCGGTTAGCAAGGAGGCGGTTCCGGATGTTGTAAAACTACCCGCCGAATAATGTGAATGATATACATTTGACCTTTGCGCAAGTTCCTCAAAATTAGGAGTCGTTTTCCGAGGATATCCGTATATGGACAGATTATCTGCAGACATTGCATCGAACACCAGTATGATGATATTGGGTGAATCCAACCCAATCGGATTCGGAAGAATCGTTTGTGAAAATGCCAGCGTGGCTGGGACCATCGCCGCCAGCTTCAGAAAATCCCTTCTACTGATATGTTCCATGAAAAGACATCCTAGCTCAGATTCCGGAAAGCAACAACGATCAGGGATAGCAGACTAACAGGTAACGAAATAAAGAGAAAGATAACAGCATTTTCTGCAAAGACCTCAACAGCTCTGCGAACAGGCCCGATCCTTCCCGCAAGGAAGGTAAGTACGCATGCAATGGAGAATATTATTATCAATAAGACGGGGAGTTTACTGTAATAATCTGCGGGTTTATCAAAATGATATTCAAATACCATGATCGATATCAGCACACTTGCTGCCAATACACTTCCGCGGCTGACAAATACCTCACGCAACCATTTCTGTGGAAGAAAAAATGAAACTACGACCACACCCAATAGTGCCACCAAACTCTCAATCAAATTCGTGACCATCAAATAGCAGAAGATTGCGCCAATTCCTGTCAGCGGCAAAAATTTCAGCCAGCTGGGTAATTTCCACAATGCCCAATAGATTGTCCAACCATAAACAAGGATCACAATGATTGCGTAAACAGGATAGATCTGATACAGGCGTGGCAATCGCTTCTTGATGGTCTAATCCTTTGAGCCTTTCCTTAAGATATTAGTCAGAAGTTATACACTAGGTAGAAATAAAAGTCAACGAGCAGCCTCCCTTGCCCGATTTTCCCGTTTCCCGTAGAATGAGCCCATGCCGAATGAAGATGTCACGCCAATTCGCCAGCAATATCTGGAAATCAAACGCGATTACCCGAATACAATCCTATTCTTCCGCCTTGGTGATTTCTACGAAACGTTTGACGAAGATGCCGAAACCATTTCACGCGAGTTGGATATTGTTTTGACGTCCCGCCCGATCGGCAAAGGCATCCGCGCTCCGCTGGCTGGCATTCCATATCATGCAGTTGAAAATTATCTAGCCCGTCTTATTCAAAAAGGCTATCATATTGCCATCTGCGAACAGGTGGGGAATGAGCCAATTAAGGGTCTCTTTCCGCGTAAGGTCGTCCGTGTAGTGACACCGGGAACTGTAATCGAACCGGGACTTCTGGCTGGGGACGCAAATAATTATCTCGCCTCAGTTGTCGTCGAAGGACATATGGCGGCT
>Ga0335071_10008141_pt1 | contig 10772 bp, 6 predicted proteins | sample Lox_Sample_15_FD_206724 | JGI IMG/M metagenome (GOLD analysis project Ga0335071, IMG submission 206724) | Soil microbial communities from Loxahatchee National Wildlife Refuge, Florida, United States - Lox_Sample_1.5 | ecosystem: Environmental > Terrestrial > Soil > Wetlands | place: USA: Florida...
CAACATCGCGAGCACAGCGCAGAAGGTGATCATCCCCGACCACTACCTGCCCCTGCTCGAGGCCGTGGACGGTTTCTACGGGGTGCGCGGCACCTTGGTCGAGACGATCGCCGAGTACTTCCACTCGTTTCGCAACATCGACCTGCTCATCGAGGGCATCCAGACCGTCCTGCTGCGCAATTGGACGTACTTCGAGCGCTCCGACGACCGCGTCGAGCTGGCCGGCCTGCTGGCCGAGCTCGTGCTCGGCCTGCTCGACACACCGCTCACGGGCGAGCAGTTCTCGCTCGGCCTGCGGGGGCTGCTGCTGTGGTGCTCGTCGCTGCTGTCGGGGCCCTACCCCGACGCCTACGACGAGACGCTCGCGACGATCGGCGACGAGCTCGTCTGGGCGATTCCCCGCCAGGAGGTGGCGTTCCTCGAGCGCGACGCGTTGCTGCGCGGCGTGGTCGAACGTGCGCTGCCGCATCCTTCGCTGGCGCCGGTCTTCTCCCGCCTGTACCGGGCCATGCTGCTGGCCGGCTACCGTAAGCTCGCCGAACGGCTCGACGTACCCGCCTGGGCCGTCTCCCAGCGCGCCGGGTTGACCGACGCCGAGGCGGTCGTCGCGCGCTTCTCGTTCCTGTCGGTCGAACGGCTGAACGGCCTGCTGGGCCAGGCCGAGACGGCGCCGGCCGACGGACTGCTGGCGGCCGAGCTGCCGCTCTTCTCCGGGATCCTTGAGCGCTCACTCCACGAGGTCTTCCAGGTGGAGAACCTCGAGGATCGGTTCCTGGTGTGCCTCTTCTTCCTGAAAGACGAGACCCTGGGCTATCGCCAGAAGGAGGTCATGAGCGACCTGCTCGGCGTGGTCAAGCAGATGATGCGGCCCGACGAGCACCTCGACGTCGAACGTATCCTCACCCGCCTCACGGCCTTTTTCCGCGACCGAGACAATGAGTTCCTGCTCACCAGGTTCAAGTGCTACGAGGCGATCGGCGTGGCCATCGGCGAGGCCGGCAACGTGCGGGCCGCCGACCACCTGATCGAGGACGTCCTGTCGTGGAAGTTCCAGTACCCGGACATCCGGGGCGCGACCGACGAGTGGGAGATCGTGGTCAACCCCTACCACCTGCCCAAGATCCGCTGCTGGATGCACATCATCGAGTCCAACCCCGCCCTGTACGAACGCCTCGCTGCGGCGCTCAACGTGCAGCTGCGGCTCGGCGGCGTCTACATCGCCGACACCGACCTGTTCCAGCGTGACGTCACCAGGTTCCTGAACGCCGACATCAGGCCCATCTACTTCGTCGCCAAGCAGTTCCTGCGGACGCTGCCGGTCTACTTCAACGAGGTCGGCGCCGAAGGCGAACTGCGCTCGGTCACCACCCTGATCGATGAGATCTGCGGACGCCGCGACACGCTCATGCACTTCCTGCGCAAGCAGGCCCACGCCGAGTCGTCGAACCGCCTGGTGGCCTTCAGCCGTGAGGTCCTGCGCTACTGGTTGACGCTCGACCCGGCCGCCGTCGAGGAGTTCGTGTCGGCCAACACGATGGCCGCCGTGCGCGACGAGCTGGAGTGGGCGCGGGGCCCGCACGGCGTGCTGGTCGGGCTGCGCGAACGCTTTGGGTCGGCGGACGACGATACGTTCCTCGACGAGCTCATGGCAGTGGCGCCGGCCGCCCTCGACGCCGAGCTCGCGGCCGGCGCGGCCGGCGCGGCGGCCGACGTCGACTGCCGCCGCGTCGCCACCATGGTGCGGACCTTCCAGCTCCTTGCCCATAAGTACTCGCTGTCGGCCGACGACGTCGGTGCCGCGGTGGGCCGCCATCTCGGCCTCGACGCCACGGTGCGGCGGCGGTTCGAGCGGGCCGTCGCCCGCTGGCAGGCCCGTCCCGCCGCCGCCAACCGCGACCGCCTGCTCGACGCAGCCCTCACGGTGCTCGAGTCGCTCAAGGCCATCATCCTCGACCCACGCGTCTCGACCCCCGTCGAGAACCTCTATCAGAAGCGCCACATCGCGGCCGGCATCCCGTCGATCTACGGCAACTACAGTGAGGCCAAGTTCGACGCCCTCGGCCTGTCGTTCCGGGTCGAGCACCTTGTCGGCCGGCTGCTCGACGACGTCGTCGTCGAGGGGCTCGAGCCCTACGTCACGCGCGACTCTCTGCGCCGCATGGCGACCACCATCGGACGCTTCGACCGAGCGCTCGCCGCCGACGGCGTCGACTCCCGGGTGTTGAGCGCCAACCTCGCCATGCTCAAGGTCAGCTTCGGCAGCCACAACTTCACGTTCCGCCAGTACCAGAACATGTTCCAGTTCCTCACGAACAGCGTGACCGAGCTCTCGACGAGCTCGATCCTGAGCCACGACCAGGTACTGCACACGGTGCTCGTCAACGATCCGCGCCAGTGCGAGGCGCGCGGCATGACGGTCGACGCGGTCGCCGAGATGGTCCTGCGCGAGGTGCTGGTCTCAGCGCTCGGCATGCAAGGCCTCGACCGCTACGTGGCTGCCGGCCTCCGCCAGGTCTCGCAGCTGACCGGGCGCCTGAGCAGCCACGCCCTCACCCGGATGATGAACTACGACCCCGAGCGGCTCGTCTCGCCCATCCACAAGCGGACGCCCGATACCGACGACCAGATGACCCTCGGCTTCAAGGGCCTCGGGCTCAAGCAGATGGCCTCGTACGGTCACCGCGTTCCCCAGGGGTTCATCCTGACCACCGAGCTCTTCAGCGCGATGCCGGCCATGTCGTACCGGCCGCTCTACGACGACACGATCGAGCGCATCCGTCGTGCCCTGACCGACCTCGAACGCCAGACCGGCCTGCGGCTCGGCGACCCCGAGCGGGCGCTGCTGCTGTCGATCCGCTCGGGGGCGGCCATCTCGATGCCGGGTCTCATGACGACCTTCGTGAACGTGGGCCTGAACGACGAGCTCGTCGAGACCCTCTCGCGCAAGCCGCGCTTCGCCTGGGCGGCCTGGGACGGCTACCGACGCTACCTGCAGTCCTGGGCCATGTCGGCCGGCATCGACCGGGACTACTTCGACGACATCATGACCGAGTTCAAGGGTCGCTACGGCGTCGAGCAGAAGCTCGACTTCACCGCCGCGCAGATGCGCGAGATCGCCTTCACCTACAAGGACCGGGCGCGCGAAGGGGGCGTCGTCTTCGTCGACGACCCCTTCGCGCAGGTCGTCGCCTGCGTGCTCAAGGTGCTCGACTCGTGGGACTCGCCACACGCGCGTCTGTATCGCCAGTACATCAACGTGGCCGAGGAGTGGGGCACGGCGGTGGTCGTGCAGCGCATGGTGTTCGGCAACCTGGGCCGCGAGTCGGGCTCGGGAGTCACCTTCACGCACAACCCGCTCGAGCCGTGGGGCCGACAGGTCCGCCTGTTCGGCGACTTCGCCGTCTGCAGCCAGGGCGAGGACCTGGTGGGCGGCCTGGTGTTCCCCCTGCCGGTGACCGAGGCGCAGCGTCTCGGCAGCCCGACGTACCGTGGCACCGCCCACTCGCTGGAGCGCGACTACCCCGAGGTCTACCGGGAACTGCTCTCCGTGGCCCGCGAGCTCGTCGGCGAGCGCGAGTACGATCCCCAGGAGATCGAGTTCACCTTCGAGTCCCCCGCGGCCGACGACCTGTACGTGCTGCAGAAGCGGGCCGTGGTGCAGGAGCAGGCGCGCGACGCCGCCTACTTCGACACCTCGTCGCCCAACTACGGCGATCCGGTAGCGGTGGGGATGGGCGTGTCGGGAGGCGCCTACTCCGGTCGGGTCGCTGTCAACGCCGAGCAGATCGCACGGCTCCTGGCCGCCTCGCCGGCCGAGAACGTCGTCCTGCTGCGGCCCGACACCGTGCCCGAGGACATCGCCATGATCACCCAGGTGAGCGCCATCCTCACCGCACGTGGTGGGGCCACGTCACACGCGGCGGTCACGGCCAAGCGGCTCGGCAAGACCGCCGTGGTCGACTGCATGGAGCTGCAGGTCATCGAGCGCCAGGGCTCGGCCCGGCTTGCGGGCACCGAGCTGCACGCCGGCGACTGGCTGTCGATCGACGGCCGGACGGGCAGCATCTACCTGGGGCGCATCCCGACGCTCGCGCAGCCGGCCCTGACCGAACCGGACTAGACGCGCGCGTGGCGGCGCCGGCGGCGCGCCCGCAGGGCACCCGCACCCGGCGCCTCGCGTTTGTCGCCCGCTCGCCGGGGCACAACCTCAGGGACCATGAGTGTAGCTGTCAGAGAGCAGGCGCCCGTCTGCACGCTCGACGAGGTCATCAGGACGCAGGGTCTCTCGAAGACGTACACGGGTGGTGTCAGGGCCGTCGACGCGCTCGACCTGACGATCGGGGCGGGTGAGATCTTCGGCCTGCTCGGGCCGAACGGCGCGGGCAAGACGACGACCGTCGGCATGCTGTCCACCCGGGTCGTGCCCACCGCCGGCTGGGCCTGTGTGGGGGGCGTGAGCGTGACCGATGAGCCGGCGGTGGCCAAGCAGGCGATCGGCGTCGTCGCCCAGACCAACACCCTGGATCGCAGCCTGACCGTCTGGGAGAACCTCTATTTCCACTGCCGCTACTTCGGCATGGCCAAGGCGCGGGCGCGGTCGCGGGCGACGGAACTGCTCGAGCAGTTCCGTCTGGCCGACCGCTCCCGCGCCGAGGTCTCGACCCTCTCCGGCGGCATGGCCCAGCGCCTGATGGTGGCGCGCGGCATCGCTCATCAGCCGCACATCCTGTTCCTGGACGAGCCGACCGCCGGACTCGACCCGCAGAGCCGGCTGGCCCTGTGGGAGATCCTGCACGAGCTCCACGGCATCGGGCTGACCGTGCTGCTGACGACGCACTACATGGAGGAGGCCGATCGGCTCTGCGACCGCGTGGCCATCATGGACCACGGTCACATCCTGGCCCTTGGGACACCCGGCGAGCTCAAGGCGTCGGTCGGCGCGGACACCATCGTGCAGGTCGCGACCGACGGCGACTCGAGGGCGCTGGCCGCCCTCCTGGGCGGACTGAGCGACGGCGCTCGCACCGAGACCAACAACGGAATGGTCACGCTCTTCCTGAAGGGGGGCGACGGCATCGTCCCGCGGGTCGTGAGCACCAGCGAGTCCGCGGGATTCCACGTCACCGACCTCTCGATCAGTGAGCCGACGCTTGAGACCGTCTTCATCACGCTCACCGGCAAGGAGTTACGCGAATGAGCACGATCGCCGCGGGCAGCGACGCGCGGAGCGCGATGGGCTTGCGCCCATCGCGCTCCGCGTCCCTGACAGCGTTCCGGGCGCTCTTGCTGCGCGACCTGCGCGTCCTCCAAAAGACGGTCGGCATCTTCGCCGTGCGCACCATCATGCAGCCGTTCCTGCTGGTCTTCGTCTTCACCTACGTGTTCCCGAAGATCGGCCAGGGCGTCGGCGGCACTCCGGGCTCCGAAGCGGACTTCTCGACGCTGCTCATGGCCGGCGTCGTGGCGACGTCCATGATCTTCCAGGGCGTGCAGGCCGTTGCCCTTCCGCTGGTCCAGGAGTTCGGCTTCACCCGCGAGATCGAAGACCGGGTGATGGCTCCGCTGCCGGTCTGGGGCGTGGCCGTCGAGAAGATCGCCGCGGGTGCGGTCCAGGCGGTGATCGCCGGCCTCGTCGTGTTCCCGCTGGCCGCCATCATCCCGGCGACGCCGGTCCACCTGCACGTCCACTGGGTCTACCTGCTCACGTTGGCGCCGATCGCCGCGGTACTGAGCGCGTCACTGGGCCTGACGATGGGCACCCGCGTCAAGCCGCCCCAGGTGCCGCTGCTGTTCGCCATCGTGATCCTGCCGATCACGTTCCTCGGCGCCGTCTACTACCCCTGGGCGTCGCTCGCCCCGATCAAGTGGCTCCAGGTGATCGTGCTCGTCAATCCGCTGGTCTACATGAGCGAGGGGTTCCGGCTGGCGCTCACAACCGGTATCACGCACATGCCGATCTGGGCGATCTACCTCGGGCTGTCGGCCTTCACGGTGGCGCTCGCCTGGGTGGGGATCGACGGCTTCCGCCGGCGGGTGCTGAGCTGACGGCCTGAGGCCGACGGTCGCTCAGTCGGTCTCTCACGCCGCCGGACGCGAGGGACCGAGTTCAGCGCTCGCTCTCGAGCAGCCGCTCCAGCAAGGCGAGCGCGTCGGCGAGCGTCGTCGCCTCGGCGTCTGACAGGGTCGTGATCCGGCGGCTGAGGTAGGCCGTCTTGCGGGTGCGGCTGCGCTGCAGCCTGCGGCGGCCGTCGCCGGTGATCTCGACGCGCTTGACGCGCCCATCGACGGCGTCGCGCTGGCGCCGGGCCAGCCCACGCTCCTCGAGGGTCGCCACCATGCGGGTGGCGCTCGGCGGCTTGACCCGTTCGAGGGCGGCCAGCTCGCCAAGGGTGAGGGGTCCCTCGCGGTCGAGGCTCGCCAGCGCCGACACGAACGAGGGGCTCAGGTCGTCGCCAGCCTGGCTGCGCAGGCGCCTGGTGAGCCGCATGAGCACCAGACGCAGGCGCGAGGCCAGCGCCGCGTCGTCACGGTCCGCTTGGGCTGCGCTTGAACGGGAAGACTCCACGCGTATACTTTACCAAAGTAATTAGCATTAGCAACAAAATCAGGAGCAAGGGTGGAGGACATCACGGACACCGGCGACGCGGGCGTGGACCGCGTGCCGGACCGGGCCGGTCGCGAGGTCGCGGTGGCTGAGCGCGGCGAGGACGGTCTGCTGCGACGCACCTTCAGGTCGCTCCGCACCCCCAACTACCGCCTGTACTTCTTCGCCCAGGTCGTGTCGAACAGCGGCACGTGGATGCAGTCGTTCGCCCAGGGTGCGCTGGTGCTGGCTCTGACCCACAAGAGTCCGCTGATGCTGAGCTACGTGATCGCTCTGCAGTTCGGCCCGGTGCTGGTCATCGGGCCGTGGGGCGGACTGATCGCCGACCGGACCGACAAGCGCAAGCTGCTGCTGGCCACGCAGAGCGTCATGGCGCTGCAGGCGGCGGCGCTGGGCGCGCTCACCTTGACCGGTGAGATTCGCGTGTGGATGGTGATGGTCCTGGCCGCCGTCATGGGGGTCACCAACGGCATCGACAACCCCGCCCGACAGTCGTTCGTGATCGAGATGGTGGGGTCCGACGACGTCGCCAATGCCGTGGCGCTCAACAGCGTCATCGTCAACACGTCGCGCGTGGCAGGGCCCGCGCTCGGCGGCCTTATCGTGCTCCTGGCGAGCACCGAGCGAGCGGGCCTTGGCTGGTGTTTCGTCGTCAACGCGGTGTCCTACGTCTTCGTGATCGCGGCCCTCGCCGCGATGCGCGTCGCCGAGCTGCAGCGCGCCAGGCCTGTGGCGCGCAAGGGCGGCCAGCTGCGCGCCGGCTTCTCGTACATCCGACGGACGCCGGCCCTCTACGTGCCCCTGCTGATGATGGCCGTGATGGGGACCCTCAGCTACAACTTCTCGGTCGTCGTGCCGCTGATGGCCACGGTCTCGCTCGGCGGCGGGACACGCTCGATCAGCACGCTGATGACCGCCATGGGCGTCGGCGCGATGGCCGGTGGCCTGTGGGTGGCGGCGCGGGCTCGTCCGAGCAATCGGTTGCTGGTGGCCGGCACGGTGCTCTTCGGGGTCGCCACCCTGGTCGGGGCGCTCATGCCGACCCTGCGCTGGGAGGCCCTCGTCATGGTGCCGGTGGGCGCCTTCTCGGTGCTGTTCATCTCCACGACGAACTCGCTGCTGCAGCTGAACTCCGAGCCTTCCATGCGCGGTCGGGTGATGTCGCTCTGGGCAGTCGTCTTCCTGGGCAGCACGCCGGTCGGCAGCCTCGCCGTCGGCTCGATCGCCGAGCGCTTCGGGCCGCGCGTCGCCTTCGCCTTCGGCGGGGTCGCCGCGCTGCTGACCGGACTGGCGGCGGGCTGGGCGCTGTGGCGGCGGCTGCGGCTCGCAGCCGCCGCCACAGCGCGCCCCGAGCACGCCGCCATATGCCTGCCCAGCGACCCGGAGCAGGACGAGGCCGTCGGCGACATCGAGGCCGAGCGTCACGCCGGTCCGAGTCCGCAGGCCACGCCGCTTCCGCAGCCGCAGCCTCGGTGACGCATCTCGGCGGCTCCTCGGCCGGACGCGGTCCCTGCCGTATCCTCGCGCGCGACGCAGCGAACCGTTAACCAACCGCCACTTCCGGCCGATGAAGAGGGCGTGGGTCGTGGGACGGCTGCGGGCCGGTCCGCCGACGGGCACCGGGAGGAGAGAGAGCGCGTGCTCCTGCAGGGCAATCTCAAGGAATTCAACCTGCCCAACGTCTTCCAGCTCGTGAAGATGAGCGCCAAGACAGGCGCCCTTTCGATCACGAACGAGAGCGAGTCGGGCAAGATCTTCTTCCGCAACGGCCAGATCTACTTCGCCACGGCGCATCCCGGCACCATGCCTATCGGCGAGCGCCTCGTCATGGCCGGTCACATCACCAGCAAGCAGCTCCAGGCCGCGCTGGCCGAGCAGAAGGCCAAGCCCAAGAAGGGCCGCATCGGGGCCGTCCTGCTCGAGCACGGCTACATCGACCGTCCCACGCTTGAGCAGGCGATCCGCGACCAGATCGAGGACGTCACCTTCAACTTCTTCAGCTGGACGAACGGCGACTTCGCCTTCGAGGCCGACGAAGAGGTGAGCGACGAGGACATCCTCGTCGAGATGAAGGTCGAGTCGGTCATCATGGAGGGCTGCCGTCGCATCGACGAGTGGGAGCTCATCTTCGACACGCTGGGCTCGCTCGAACGCGTGCCGCGCCTGCGCTACAACGCCATCGTGGAGCAGCAGGGCGGCGTCGAGCTCACGCCGGACATGTGGCGGGTCGTGTGCTGGATCGACGGTCGCCACGACATCAACACCATCCTCAAGGAGTGCGGCCTCGACCGCTTCAACGGCGCCAAGGTGATCTACGACCTGCAGCAACGCCAACTCGTCGAGGTCAACGACTCGGCCATCGGCGACATGGGCAAGGGGCGGTCGGTGATCGTGCGCGGGCCGATCGACGTCTACAACCAGGTGTTCATCAGCACGCTCGCCGACGCCAACGTGACCGAGCATCTGCACATCGAGATGATCGAGGAGCGCGAGGTCGAGATCCCGATGGTCGCCGCGACCTACGCGCTCGACGGCGACGACGGCGACTCCGACGTGTCGACGCCGGGAGCGGGCGAGACGCTGATCTACACGGCGAGCGTCAGCGCCCCCGAGCAGGCCTGGGAGCGGCTGGCCGCCCAGAGCTCGGCCTTCATCGTCCTCGCCAACGCGAACTCGATAGACAGCCTCAAGGCCGCCGTTCGCGACCTCGGCTTCGTACGCAAGCTCGGCGAGCTGCCCATCGTCATCGCGACTTACGTCTCGATGGAGGAGGAGACCCTCGACCCGAAGGCGGTGGTCAAGACCCTGAGCCAGGCCGGCTCGCTGCCCGTGGTCGAGTGCGACCTGCGCGACAAGGCGTCGGTCGAGGCGGTCGTCAGGCAGGCGCTCGAGCTCGTCGACGCCGGCTGAGCGTCGCGCCCCACGCCACCGCCGGCGTCGTCTCTCCTTCACGTTCCCCCTGCATGTGGCCACCAGTCGCCTTGTGTTGGCGACTGGCCGGGAGTAAGGTACGCTGTCGTCCCGCACCGCGCCGACCCTTCATCGCATGGAAGGACCAGACCACATGTACTACCCGACCTACCGCATGCGCCGGCTGCGGCGCACGCCGCTGCTGCGGCGCATGATGCGCGAGACGTCGCTCGCGCCCGACGACTTCATCTACCCGCTCTTCGTGTCGCACGGCGAGAACGTCAGGCGGCCGATCACCTCCATGCCGGGCTGCGAGCAGCTCTCGATAGGCAACCTGCTGCCCGAGGTGCGCGAGATCTACCGGCTGGGCATCCCCGCCGTCATCCTGTTCGGCATCCCGTCGCACAAGGACTCGGCGGCCACCAGCGCCTACGATGCCGAGGGCGTCGTGCAGCTCGCCATCCGGGCCATCAAGGACGAGGTGCCCGACCTCGTCGTGGTCACCGACGTCTGCCTGTGCGAGTACATGGACCACGGCCACTGCGGGGTGGTGCAGAACGGCGAGATCGTCAACGACGTGACCCTCGAGCTGCTCGCCAAGATGGCGGTCTCGCACGCCGAAGCCGGTGCCGACATCGTGGCGCCGTCGGACATGATGGACGGGCGGGTGGCCGCCATCCGGTCGGCGCTCGACGACGAGGGGTACACGGACGCCATCATCATGGCCTACTCGGCCAAGTTCGCATCGTCCTTCTACGGCCCGTTCCGCGACGCGGCCGAGTCGCCGCCCGCCTTCGGTGACCGCAAGACCTACCAGATGGACCCCGCCAACGGTGAAGAGGCGGTGCGCGAGGCCCTGCTCGACATCGAGGAGGGCGCCGACATCGTCATGGTCAAGCCGGCACTGCCTTACCTCGACGTGATCAAGGCGGTCAAGCAGGAGACCAAGTTCCCGCTCGCCGCGTACAACGTGAGCGGCGAGTACGCCATGCTCAAGGCAGCCGCGGCCAACGGCTGGCTCGACGAACGCGCCTGCGTGCTCGAGGCGCTCACCGGCATCAAGAGGGCCGGGGCCGACCTCATCCTCACCTACCACGCCAAAGACGCCGTGCACTGGCTGGAGCAGGAGTACTGAAGGGCGGCGGGGGCGCGGCGGGAGACGGCCCCGCCGCCGGTGCCCGCGGGGGGGGGCGCGCACGGGGCCCCCATGGGCCCCCCCCCCCCACAACACCACAAAAAAAATGCACCAAGGAGAAAC
>Ga0335071_10008142_pt1 | contig 10771 bp, 9 predicted proteins | sample Lox_Sample_15_FD_206724 | JGI IMG/M metagenome (GOLD analysis project Ga0335071, IMG submission 206724) | Soil microbial communities from Loxahatchee National Wildlife Refuge, Florida, United States - Lox_Sample_1.5 | ecosystem: Environmental > Terrestrial > Soil > Wetlands | place: USA: Florida...
GAAAGATTTGCGCGGATTGCCCCTTCCGCCGCAATCTCCGTTAACTCTGCGTCCCCTCTGTTACCTCTGTGGTGCTCTTTAGTTCGAAGGCCTCAACCAGTACTCTTCATCGACGTAAACCGATACGCCCCGAATCGCGCTTCGATGCAAGTATTTGCAAACCCCGCCGCCGATAAACTCTCTAACGCAATCGATGAAGTGAACGGCGTGAACGTGCTCCCGATATGTCCGATCCGGTCCAGCCAGCTATCGCCAATCTCAAACCCAATGAACACTCCGCCTCGCCGGAGCACGCGCATCACTTCCCTCAACATACGCTTCTGCAACTCCACTGATTTCAGGTGGTGCAACACCAGAATCGCCGTGACCGACGAGAACCGCGCATCCCCAAACGGTAGTTGTGCGCCGTCTCCGCAAACAATCTCCACACCGTCGCTTTGTCCCTTCGCCTTCCATGCCTTCGTCGAACGCACGTCGTACTCAAGTGCCGTCACCCGCTCCGCGTGTCGCCGCAAGAATCGCGTGCCCGCTCCGTATCCGGCGCCAATTTCCAGCGCATGTTCTCCCAGTTGTTGCCCCGCAAACACCCAGGGCAACAGGTGCTGCTCCGAAAAATGTCTCCACATCGAAGAGGAGCAAACCAAGTGTTCGAAGGAATTCATGGGCAGAGGTAACAGTCTAGCGCAACCCAACGGAGGGGGAGTTGTCGCACGGATCGATTCGGTTTCTGCAAGCAATGCCTGTGGGGAGCATTCTTGGAAATTGGGCTTGACATTTATCTCTACCTATGTAGACTTATGACATGGGCCTTCGCCTCCGCATCTCCCGCCAGACCCTCAACCTCCTGGAGGCCCTGCTCCTTCAACCTTCTTCCTGGCATCATGGCTATGTTCTCAGCCAGACCACCGGTCTCGCTTCCGGCACTCTGTATCCGATCCTCATGCGCCTTGAAAAATCCGGTTGGCTCGAAACTCGTTGGGAAGACACTCCCGCTCCCGGTCGCCCTCCGCGCCACCTCTACCGCCTTTCCGGCAACGGCCGCGAGTGGGCGCGCGAAGAACTTCGCGCCGCGCAAGAAATCAAATTCTGGAAGCCCGCGCAGGGGAAGGTGTGACGATGCCCTCCCCACGTCCGCCCTTGGCCAAGGCTGTCGCCCTCAAATCTCTGGAACTCGCTGTGCGCTTCTGGCCTGAGGAATCCCGTCACTGGGGACAGGCTCTGCTCGCCGAGACTCACGAAATTGCGCAGCCCCTGGATGCTCTCTTCTGGGTGTTAGGAGGTGCCACCGTGTTCCTGCGCTCGCATCTCTCCCATCTTTTCATGCTTCTGAAGCTTCCTCCCGGCCGCACCACTGCTCCCCTCCCCACTGGAAATAGCGGCCCCCGCTTCCCCCACAATTCCCGGCTCGTTACTGCTATCGTTCTCCTCGCCATTTCCGCCCTGCTCCTCCTCCCCTCGGGACGGGAAGCCACCCGCATCGTTTCTTCCAGTTGGAACGATTTCAATGCCACACGAAGCGACGTCCGCGTCGTGGAGCGCCTTGCGGCTAAAGCCGAACAGGATCGCGATGCGCGCCAGCTCGCGTTCCTTTCTCAGTGCGAGCCCGATCCCGACCTGAGCGAAAAATTCGCCAACCGTGCTGTTGCGTTGGACCCGACATTGTTCTGGATTTACGCCAGCCGCTTCCGGCGTCCCGAGACACATGTCAATCGAGAAGGGCTGCGCCGTTTGCAGGAATCCGACCCGGACAACGCCTACGTCCACATTTTGGCCGCCGAAGCTGCTATGACTCCCGATTTCATTCGCCTGCCTGCCGCGCCCGACAAACTCGCCGCGCGCATCGGCCCCATCGATGCGTCGCCATCGCACGAATACTGGCCGGAGTGGTACCGGCAAATGGAGCAAGCGCTCCACGCATCGCATTACGACAGCTACAGTCAGCGCCATCGCGAACTGTCACGCGAAGGCTGGCTAAAGACTCCGGAAGTTCCGTTTTCTCTCGTCGTCTACAGCTTTTGGTCGCCGTTTCTGCCCAACCTCGGCCAGATCAAGAGATATGTCGACAAGAAGATCAGTGAAGCGCAAGAAGAGGCCGCCGCGGGCCACTCGCAGCAGGCGGAACAAACTCTACAGGACGTGGCCTTGTTTGGGCAGCGCATGACCGACGGCGGTCACACGGACTTCGAGCAACTCGGCGCATTCGAAGTGGCCCGGCGCGGACAGGAAGCGCTGCGCAACTTCTACATTCAATCCGGCCGTCAGGACGAAGCGAGAGCCGCCGCCGCTCGCCTGCAACAAATCGAAATGGCCAAAGAAGACTGGCGAAACAAAGGAATCGCGCGCGGTCAATCAACCTGGGGCGTCTTCCGCAAGAGAGCCGTCCTGGTTCAGTGGACTGCGTGTTTCGCTCTCATGATCGCAGCCCTTACCCTGCTGAGCCTCGTCCTGCTGGAATTTCGTACAATTCCCTGGCGGCGGTTTCGTCGCGCGAATTGGCTCGCCTGCCGCCTCGCGGATTTCGGGCCGCCCGCTATTCTTGTCCTCGCGTCAGCTTTCCTGTATGCCTACCGGCCTTTCGCGCTGGCCGTGGAGACCTATCGCTCCACCGTGGCCTACAACGCCGACGCGCCCGATCTGATCTGGCAATTGGGACCACTCGGCCTGGCGCATCCATCAATTCGTTATCTCTTCCAACCGTCAGGGCAGGCTGCTCTCTGGCTTCTTTTCACCATCGCGCTTTCGGTGTGCGCCGCCGCAATCGTCATTCGCGCGATCTGGCACCATGTCGCACACGCCCGTCACGCCTAGCGTGCGTCTTAGGACCGGCCGACTGATGAAGCGAAGTCAGGATGACAAGTCGCTAGCCATTCAGTAGCGCCATCATCTCCGGCAGATACCGCTCTCCTGTTACCGGGATGCGCGCCACATGCTCGCGAATCTCTTTCAAATCCGCCGAGTTTAACTCCACGCGCAGCGCTCCCATGTTGTCTTCCAGATACCGCAACCGCTTCGTCCCTGGAATCGGCACCATGTCCGTTCCTTGCGCCAGCACCCACGCCAGCGCCAACTGAGCCGGCGTACAGCCCTTCTTTTTCGCCAATTCCTTCACCGCCTCCGCCAACTTCAGATTGGCCTGCAAGGCTGCCGCGCCGAATCGCGGATGATTTCTTCTCCAGTCCGTTGTATCCAGGTCGTCCGGTTTCTGGATGGCTCCCGTCAAGAACCCGCGCCCCAGCGGACTATACGGCACAAACGTAATTCCCAATTCACGGCAGGTCTCCAGCACCCCGTTGGTCTCCACTTCACACGACCACAACGAGTATTCCGTCTGCACGGCAGCGATCGGATGCACTTTGTGCGCCTTTCGAATCGTCGCCGGCGAGGCCTCCGACAATCCCAACTGCTTCACCTTTCCCTCCTTCACGAGTTTCGCCATCGCTCCCACCGTCTCTTCGATGGGCACGCTTCGATCGACCCGGTGTTGGTAATACAAATCAATCGAGTCGATTCCCAACCGCTTCAGGCTGCCTTCGCACGCCCTCGCCACATTTTCAGGCGAGCCATCCAATCCCATTCGTTCCCCGTTTACAAATCGGAATCCGAACTTCGTCGCGATCACCAGCCGTTCGCGCTGCGTCTTCTTCAGGAATTTTCCGACCAGTTCCTCGTTCTTAAAAGGACCGTAAATTTCCGCCGTATCCAGAAAATTCCCGCCCAGCTCCACATACCGGCGCAGCACTTTGAGTGATTCGTCATCATTTGCCGGTCCATAGGCAAACGACATCCCCATGCAGCCCAGCCCCAGCGCCGACACCTTCGTTCCATTCTTTCCCAGTTCTCGCCATTCCATCCCATCACCTCGTCGAAAGTTCACCGCACAGTTTCTCATTGATACGATGTCGAGCTCCCAAGTCACGGTACATCAGAAAAATTTCTCTGCACGCACAGATGTGATGCGCAGTCTGAATTTCATTCCTGCGCGTCGCGCGTGTTTTTTCTTCGTGACGCACTTCACAGTCAGTAAGATCATCAATCACTAACGAACCGCCGCCGCTCTTGGGTGAACTGGCTCAACCTGGGTCACCCTTTGCGCCAACTGACCCAAACCTTCCGCGCCACCACGCACAACTACCTTTGTTTTCTTGCGAATAAAACCAGTCGTCATGGTATGGCAAATGCGCATTTCCTGTTTGGAGGTTGGCTATGGTTCCGTCCACCCATGTTGAAGTTCACCCGGAACCAGAGGTTCAGGAGAAAGCCACTCCCCAATCCCTGGTTTCCCCGTCTGTTCGTATCACTACCGCTCCACCCGCACCAACCAAACGCTCGATCGTCCGCGCGGAAGGCACCTTTCAATCTTCCATGCTGGAATACAACCGCATGAAGAGCGGTTCGCGCCTTCTCGACGCGGTTATCAGCCTCTCGGTTAACCTGGCGATTCTTCTTGCTCCTGTTTTTATCGGCCTCTATTTCACGGATACCCTTGATATGCGTCAGTTCACCACCACCTTTCTCGCTGCTCCTCCGCCCCCGCCCGCTCCTCCTCCGCCGGCGGCCCCAGCCGTCGTTCGCGCTGCCCCCGCCCGGCGCACTTTCGAAAACGCCGGCAGGCTGGTCGCTCCCACCGTCATCCCCAGACAAATCGCCATGATCAAGGAAGCGCCGCTTCCTCCTGACGTTGAGGGAGGCGTCGGTGTTGTTGGCGGAGTTCCCGGTGGTATTGCCGGCGGCTCCCTGGGAGGCGTCATCGGCGGCGTGATTGGCGGCGTGACAACCGCTGTTCCTCAACCTATCACTCCGTCGATTTCCAAGCCCAAGAGCCCCGTGCGGGTCGGTGGCCGCGTCAAAGAGCCACGACTCGTCTCGCGCGTGGACCCTGTTTACCCGGCCCTCGCTCGCCAGACCCATACGACCGGCATTGTGATCATCGATGCGGTCATCGACGAACAGGGTAACGTCATCGAAATGAAGATCGTTTCAGGTCCACCGCTGCTGATTCAGGCTGCCATGGATGCCGTTCGTCGCTGGAAGTACGAACCCACGTTCCTCAACGATCAGCCCATCCCTGTGGCGCTCAATGTGACCGTCACCTTCACACTTTCTCAATGATTCTCAGCGATGTTGGTTGGACGGGGGGCGGAACAGTGCAACGCCGGCTGTTCCGCCCTGTCTATTTCTCTTCGTCCTTTTTATCGAGGTACTTGATCAGCAGGACTTCGTTTCCCTTTTCGTTGTAAATCAAATCGTCGACCAGCTTCCGGCTCATCAGGATGCCGAACCCTCCCGGCCGCATTCCCCGCGCTTCGCGTTCTTCCATATGCCGGAAAGGATCGTCCGGCGGATTGCTCATCGCCGTGTGTTTCAACTCCTCCAGCGAGAAACCTTCCCCAGGATCTCTCACCTTGCACAGGACCATTCTCTTGGTACGGACATACGCCACTTCCACATGTTGAGTCGGGTCGAACTTGCCGCCGTGCTCGATCGCGTTTTGCAGAATCTCTCGGAATGCCGCCGCCACTTCTTCCGTTTCCGCCTCGGGCAGATCGGACGCCTCTCGATAAAACTGGATGAGCCGGTTCGCTGTGGCCAGGTCGCACCGTACCGCCAGCCGGATCCACTGCGGCGTCGCCGATAGAATCTCGATCCCATCATCCCAAAACGGCGCTTCCGTTGCTGTGCGGATCATCTCACTCAGCCGCTCTGACGAGAACGGCTTCGCAAAATAACTGAACGCACGTTCCTTAATGGAAGTCAGCACATCGCCCGGCACAAATTCATCCGTCAGAATGATCAGCCGTGTATGCGGCCGGCACATCCGCAAGCGCCGGAGTAGCTGGATATCTTCTTGGCCCGACGTTCGCTCCCCGGTCACGATCAGGTCAAACGCTTGCCGGTTCGCTGCTTCCAGCGCCGCGCGATTGTCTTTCACGCACTCCACATCCCAACCGTGCTCGGCAAACAGGCTTCGCAGCAGTTGGTTGATGTCATAGCTGGAGTCCACCAGCAGGGCGACGGGCCTCTGTTCGGGCTTGGTTGGGGACGCGGTCGGCATCTTCCCCTCTTGCTGTGTTCCGGACGCGGTCATTTCGGCCCAGCTAGCATGCAAAAAAAAAGGGAAGCACGCAAGAGGTGCTCCCCTGTAGATCTGGCTTTTGGTTTCGTCGAAAGCGAAGGTCAGCCCAGTTCGCTTGTCATCAGGAACAGCGGCTTCATCTCGAAGCTCTGATACACCGGCCGCAAACGCTCCGTATTGTAGTGCTCCTTGACGTTCACAACCTTCTTCGTCGCCGTTACGGTATCGATCGGCATGTTGTCGTAGCGACCGTTCTTCAGCACCACCAGCCGCCCGTGAATCTTGTTCAGAATCAGGTCGAGCGCCAGGTTTCCATAGGCCATCGGCACCACGGAGTCGATCGCGTCCGGATCGCCGCAACGCACCAGATAGCCGAGCTTCTGATTGATGCACTCGATCTTCTTCCCGGTGTTGAACTTCGGTGACAGGCTGGTCAATTCTTCGGAAACCAGGTCGCCGATTCCGCCCAGCTTCTTGTGCCCAAAGGCATCCGCGGTCGCGTTTTGGAAGACCATCTCCCCGCCTTCGAACATCGCGCCTTCCGACACCAGCACGATCGAGTACCGGCTGGGGTTGCGATTGCGGTCATGCACCATCAAATCGGTCAGTTGCTCGATATTGAACTTGTGCTCAGGAATGACGCAGCGGTTGGCCGCTCCCGCCATCGTTGGCAGCATGGCCGTGAATCCCGCATACCGGCCGAACACTTCCAATACCATGAAGCGCTCGTGCGAACCCGCCGACGTTCGCAGCGCGTTCGTCATCTGGATCGTTCGCGTGATACACGTGCTAAAGCCGATGCAATAGTCCGTTCCCGGCACATCGTTATCCATTGTCTTGGGAATGGCTACGACCCGCATCCCTTCCTGGTACAGCCGCACGCCGTAGCTCAACGTGTCGTCCCCGCCGATCGGGATCATGTAGTCCACGCCTAGCCACGCCAGGTTCTTCAGGACTTCCGCCGTCAAATCGTTCTTCTCTTCCTTGAACTGCTCCTTCAGGTGATCTGGCACGCTGTTCTTGCTGACCTTCCCCGGATTCGTCCGCGAAGAGTGCAGGAAAGTTCCGCCGGTACGGCCCGCGCGGTTCACCACGTCTTCCGTCAGACGCTGGAAATTGTTCGAATTGTCGTGCTTCTCGTCCCGGATCATGTCGACCAGCCCGGCCCACCCGCGCCGGAACCCGATCACTTCGTATCCTTCCCGCAACGCGCGAAACGTGACCGCGCGAATCGCCGGGTTCAGGCCGGGAACGTCGCCTCCCCCGGTGAGGATTCCAATTACACCCTTCTTGACATTGATATTTGCCATGTCGCTAGACTCGCCTCTGTGTGGAGTTTAGAACCAACAATTATGCGGCCTGCCGCCGCAATTAGGAAGTGCAATGGTCACACGATGATTTAAGGCTTTATTATTCACACCGGAGGGCTTCGGCGGGGTCTACCTTCATCGCGCGCCGCGCCGGCACCAACGACGCCAATATCGCTACTGCTGTCAGCAGCGCCACCGCGCCCGCCATTGTCGCGCTATCGCGTGCCGCCAGCCCGAAGAGGAGTTTCTGCAGGACCCCGGCCACCGCGATGGTAATGAGCACTCCACATCCAACGCCAGTGCCAAGGACAAACAACAAATCGGCCAATACCAGCTTGAGAATCGCGCTTCGCGGCGCCCCCAGCGCCAGCCGCACACCGAATTCTGCTTGCCGTTGCGTCACAACGTACGACAGCGCTCCGTAAAGACCGATCGTCGCCAGCAGCAGCGCCAGCGCCCCGAAGAATCCCGACAGTGTCGCTAAAGCCCTCTCACGTGCCAACGAGTCGTCCACCTGTTGCGACAGGGTCTGAAACCGCAAAGGAATGGCTTTGTTGATCGCGCCAATCGCCTTCACCGCTGCCGGGGCCAGCGCCCCCAGATCGACGTTCGACCGAATCACGAACTTGAGCGAATCCATAGCCTCGGGCATTTGATCAATCGGCATGAAGGCTTGCGGCAGCGGCTCCTCGCTGAGTTCTTCGTATTTTGCGTCCCGCATGATGCCCACAACCTGTATCTGCGGTTGTGCCGTCCCAGGCGGCCCATCGAATCGGTAGGTCTGGCCGATCGGGTTGACACCCTCGAAAAATCGCCGCGCCATTGTCTCATTGATGATCGCCACCTTCGGCGAAGTGCTTGCATCGTGCGCGTCGAAATCTCGCCCCGCCACCAACGGAATCCGCATGGTCTCCAAATAATGGGGCGACACATAGTTGGAATATGCTAGCGCTGCGTCTCCGGATGGCGCTCCCGACCGGTCCAGAATCACACTGTCATTCCATGTGGCGCCGCTAATTGGGGTCAGTAAGGAAATGCTAGAGGAAACCACTCCCGGAATTTCGGCCAGGACCCCTTGGATTTGCCGTCCCACTTCTGATCGGTTGGCTGCCGCTACGTGTCCGTCCTTCAATTCTCCGCTGATGATCACCACATTGCTGCGGTCGAAGCCCGCCTCCACCTGATTCAGTTTCACGAAACTCCTTAGAAAGAGTCCCGCCGTAATCATCAACACCAGCGAAATCGTCACTTGGAAGGCCACGATCCACCTTCCTACTCGGAAACCCGCCCGTTTCTCTCCGACGGCCGACGGATTGCCTTTCATCGCCGCCGTCAGCGACACTCCCGTCGCTCGAAAAGCGGGAAGCAGTCCAAACAGGATCGCCGCCAGCAGGGCCACGCTAACCGTGAACACCAGCACCCGCATATCCAAGGGAAATTCCAGAAACACTCGATCTCTCGACGTCGACAGGAAGTGAACCAATAACCGGGCCCCCCATTGCGCCACCGCCACTCCCGACAAAGCTCCTGCCCCGGCCAACAGGATGCTTTCGGTCAACAATTGCCGTACCAGCCGGGCGCGTGAGGCTCCCAGCGCTTTTCGCACCGCCAGCTCCTTCGTCCGGGTGGTTGCCCGCGCCAGCGTCAGGCTCGCGATGTTCGCGCACGCGATCAGTAGCACCAATCCCACGACTCCCATCAGGATGGCGAGCGGCCTTTCGTAGTTCCTCCGCAGGTCCGAGACGCCGGTGTGGCCGGGCGATGCCATCATCACATTGCGGACAAACCGCTCTTGCCCGTCCTTCTTGTAATTGAACGGCACCGACTCCTGGAAAATCTCGGGCGAGAGAGTCGCCAACCGCGCATTTACCTGCGCGAGCGTCAGACCTGGCTTGATGCGTCCCATGACGCTCAGCCACCACCACGAGCGATGATCCAGCCGTGATTGCCCTTCGTCGAACAGCGTTGCGCTGCAGATCGGAATCGCCACATCGAACTTCCGTCCCACATCCACACCCGTGAATCCCGGCGCGCTCACTCCAACAATGGGAATCGAGTGCTTATCCAGCGAAATCGTGCTGCCAACGATGCTCTCTTGCCCCCCGTACCTCGCTTGCCAGAACGCGTAACTCAACACCGCCACCGGCGCGCATCCTCGATGGTCGTCCGCCTCACCAATGAGCCTTCCCCTCGCTGCTCTCACGCCCAGCGCGTCAAAAAATCCACCGCTCACGAACATGGGGTCCGCAAGATCGACCACCCCTCCTTGCGAAAGGTCCGCGGGACGGGATGAATCCCAGGCGAATATCCCGGAAAACACATCTTGATGGTTGCGCGTCGCCTCCCAGATCGCGTTTGTAAAAGTCGAGGCCGTCTCGCCGCTTGGGGAACCGCTTCTTTGGAATCGCACCTGGGCCAACTCTTGTGGGTTCGCCACCGGCAACGAAGCCAACATCAGGCGGTCAATCAGGCTGAAGATTGCGGTGTTCGCGCCAATACCCAACGCCAGCGTCAAAATGGCCGCCGCGGTCGCTGTGGGTGTCGCCCGGAACATTCTCAGCGCAAACCGGAAGTCTTGCGCGATCGATTCCACCAGGCTGAAGCGCCGCACCTCCCGGCAATCCTCTTTGGCCTGCTCCACGCCCCCAAATTCCATCCGCGCGCGCCTGAACGCCTCCGCGCGTTGAACACCGCTTCGCATCAGGTCCGCCGCATACGCGTCGATGTGGAATCGGAGTTCTTCGTCCATCTCCCTTTCCGCGCGTGTACGGCCCGCCAATGCCCGCCACCAAACCTTCAGCGCCTTCCACATCTCAGACTTCCTCCGGCGTCGTTCGCAAAATCCCCGCAATCACTTCGGCCATCCGGTTCCAATTTTCCGCTTCAGTCTGCAGGCGCTTTTTCCCAGCGCTAGTCAGCCGGTAATACTTCGCTCGTCGATTGTTCTCCGACTCGCCCCATTCGCTTTCAATCCATCCTTGATCTTCCAATCGATACAACGCGGGATACAGCGAGCCTTGCTGGATTTCCAGCCGTCCCCCGGACAGTTGCTGAATGCGCAGCAGGATTCCATACCCATGGAACGGTCCGAGCGAGACCGCTTTCAGGATCAGCATGTCCAGGGTTCCCTGCAGAACTTCCAGTTGTTTTTCGGTGGGAATGGCGGCTCTCCTAGATAAGCTAGGAATATAGCGGCCCTCTCCTAGACAGTCAAGGAGAAAACGCGCAGGCCTTGCCTCGTCCCTTAGCCAAGGTTGTCTTGTGGGCTGGATTTTCTTCGCGAACGGCCGGCCTTACGCCTCGATGCGCGTGCCGAGCACTCCCAAGAATTTCGCCAGCCACGCCGGATGCGCCGGCCACGCCGGTCCGGACACCAGATTCCCGTCCA
>Ga0335071_10008143_pt1 | contig 10771 bp, 9 predicted proteins | sample Lox_Sample_15_FD_206724 | JGI IMG/M metagenome (GOLD analysis project Ga0335071, IMG submission 206724) | Soil microbial communities from Loxahatchee National Wildlife Refuge, Florida, United States - Lox_Sample_1.5 | ecosystem: Environmental > Terrestrial > Soil > Wetlands | place: USA: Florida...
TTCTGGAGAGCGACATGAAGTGCACGTCGCCGCCCGCGAACCACGTCCCCGCCGCGTACACGGGATAGCCGGGATCGGGCACGAGCACGACATCGCCCGGATTCACCCAGGCCAGCGGCATGTGGGCCGTGCCTTCCTTGGAGCCGATGAGCGTGAGGGCCTCCGTCTCCGGGTTCAGCGTGACGCCGAAGCGGCGCTTGTACCACTGCGCCACGGCGGTGCGGAAGGACAGGAGCCCCTCGTAGTCCGGGTAGCGGTGGTTCGCCGCGTTCTCCGCCGAGCGCTTGAGCGCCTCGATGATGTGGGGCGGCGTGGGCAGGTCGGGGTCCCCGATGCCCATGTCGATGAGGTCGGCGCCGCGGGCGCGCGCCTCCCGCTTCTTCTTGTCGATCTCGGCGAAGAGATAGGGGGGCAGCTTGCGCAGCCGCTCGGCCATCTCGAAGGTCTTGGGGGACTCGGCCACGCTAGGCCTCCTGGAGCTTGATGACGGGGTTTTTGAGGCTGCCGATGCCATCGATGCGGACCTCGACGCGGTCGCCCGGCTGGAGCGGGCCGACCCCGGCCGGCGTGCCCGTGGCGATCACGTCCCCGGCGAGCAGGGTCATGACCGCGGAGACGCGCGCGATCACGTCCTCGACCGGGAAGACGAAGCTCTTCGTGTTGCCGGTCTGGCGCCGCTCGCCGTTCACCCAGGTCTCGATCTCGGCCGCGTTGGGGTCGATGTCGGTGGCGATGCAGGGCCCGATCGGGCAGAAGGTGTCGAAGGCCTTGGCGCGCGTCTGCTGGTGGTCGTGCAGCTCGATGTCGCGCGCCGTGAGGTCGTTGAGGCACGTGTAGCCCAGCACGTACTCCCGGGCGCGCTCCGGCGAGGCGTGCCGGCACCGCTTGCGGATCACGATCGCCAGCTCGCCCTCGTAGTCGACGCGGCTCGTTTGCGCGGGGTAGATGATGGGGTCGTCGGGGCCGCACAGCGCCGACAGCGGCTTGAGGAAGATCAAGGGCTCGTCGGGGACGGCCAGATGCATCTCCTCGGCGTGCTCGCGGTAGTTGAGAGCCAGCGCGACGATCTTCGTGGGCACGACGGGCGCCAGCAGCACCGCCTGCTTCACGGGCCAGCGCTTGCGCCCCTTCTTGAACGTCCCGTACGGTGTGCCGGAGTACTCCACGACGTGCGTGCCGTCGAGCACGCCGTAGCGGGTCTTCCCCGCCGCCTTGAACCTGACGATCTTCACGGGGCGAGCCCGAGGACGTCCTGCATCGAGTAGAGCCCCGGCCTGGCCTGCGCGATGAACCGGGCCGCGCGGAGGGCGCCGCGGGCGTACGTGTCGCGGTTCTGCGCTCGATGCGTCAGCTCCAGGCGCTCCCCGAGGTTGCCGAAGCTGACCGTGTGGTCCCCGACCACGTCGCCCGAGCGGAGCGAGTGGATCCCGATCTCCTTGCGCGTGCGCTCGCCCGGCAGGCCGTGGCGGCCGTAGACGCCGACCTTGGTGAGGTCGCGTCCCAGCGCCTGCGCCACCACCTCGGCCATCTTGGCGGCGGTACCGCTGGGAGCGTCCTTCTTGAAGCGGTGGTGCACCTCGCTGATCTCCACGTCGTAGTCGTCGCCCAGCATGCGCGCCATGTCCGCGAGCACGCGGAAGGCCACGTTCACCGCCACGCTCATGTTCGGCGACAGCAGGATCGGAATCTCGCGCGCGAGCCGCTCGATCTCCTCGCGCTGCGCGGCGGCGAAGCCCGTGGTGCCGATGACGGCGCGGCCGCCCTGACGAGCGGTCATGCGGAGATGCCCCAGGCTCGCGTCGGGAACGGAGAACTCGATGAGAAGCCGGTCGCGGCCCAGCGCACCCTCGGGATCCGCGGTGATGGGCACGCCCAGCTTGCCCAGGCCGGCGACCTCGCCCGCGTCCTTCAGCAGGGCAGGGTGACCGGGGGCCTCGAGGGCGGCGACCAGGCGCAGATCCTTTTCGTCCTGGAGGAGGGCGACGAGACGACAGCCCATCCGGCCGGCGGCGCCGGCGATCACGACATCGGCCATTGCGGGCCTCAGCTCTTGAGGAGGCCCTGCTGGACGAGGATGGCCTTGAGGCGCTCGCGATTGGCTGCGCCCATGGGACACATGGGCAGCCGGTACTCGGGCTCCAGCATTCCCATCATGCCCATGGCTTCCTTCACGGGGATGGGGTTGGTCTCGATGAACATGGCGCGCGAGAGCGGGAACAGCTTGAGGTGGAGCTCCCGCGCGAGCTTCCAGTCGCCTGCGAGGGCCGCGTGGGTCATCTCGGCGGTTTCCCGCGGCACGATGTTGGCGATGACGGAGATGACGCCGCGTCCGCCCACCGACATGAGGGGCAGGGTGATGTTGTCGTCGCCCGAGAGCACGCTGAAGTCCGGGCCGCAGGCGAGGACGACCTGGGTCATCTGGTCGAGCGAGCCGGAGGCTTCCTTGACGCCGACGATGTTCGGGCAGTCCTTCACGAGGCGGGCCAGCGTGTCGGTCTCGACGTTGACGGCAGTGCGCCCGGCGATGTTGTAGACGACGATGGGAATGTCGACGGCCTCGGCCACCGCGCGGAAGTGGCGGTAGAGGCCTTCCTGCGTCGGCTTGTTGTAGTACGGGTTGACGACCAGGGCGCCCGTGGCGCCCGCCTTCCTGGCGTGGCGCGTGAGGTCGATCGCCTCCGACGTGGCGTTGGAGCCGGTGCCCGCGATGACGTGGAGCCGTCCGCGCGCCGCCTCGATGACGACCTCGACCACCCGCCGGTGCTCGTCGTGGGAGAGCGTGGGCGACTCGCCCGTGGTGCCGCACGGCACGATGCCGTCCGTCCCCTGCGCCACGTGCATCTCGACAAGCTGCTTGAGCTTGGCCTCGTCGACCTTGCCCCCGCTGAATGGCGTGACGAGCGCGACGATGGAACCCTGGAACATGGGGCGCATAGTGAAACCCTCCATGGCTCGAAGCTGTCCGGGGAGAACGTCGTTTCACTCTAGCACCTGAGCCGGAAACACTTCAAGAGTCCTTCGCGCCCGCAGGAGCGTCGTCCGGCTCCGAGCGCCCGGATGCGGTACTATGACGGCTCGGCCGGGCCGAGCGCGCGCGCCGCAACCTCGACACACTCACAGGGAGGGAACGTGATGAGCGGCACACGCGCGTCCGGCTGGCCGGGAGGGCTCACCGCGGCGGTCGCCGGCGCCGTGCGCGAGCGCTTCGGCACCCCGTGCTACGTCTACGACCGGGCCGCCCTCGAAGCGGCGGCCCGCCAGGCCCTCTCGTTCCCCGCGCCGCACGGCCTCACGCTGCGCTACGCGATGAAGGCGAATCCAAGCCGCGGCATCCTGGCGCTCTTCCGCGACCTCGGGCTGCACGTGGATGCCTCGAGCGACTTCGAGGTGGAGCGGGCGTTGATGGCGGGGTTCCCCGCGGCGCGCATCCAGCTCACCTCGCAGATGCCCTCGCGCCGGCTCGCCGAGCACGTGCGCCGCGGCGTCCTCTACAACGCGTGCTCGCTCCACCAGCTGGAGGCATTCGGCAAGGTCGCCCCCGGCCGCGACGTCTCGGTGCGCATCAACCCCGGGCTGGGCAGCGGCTCGACGAAGCGAACCAACACCGGCGGGCCCGCATCGAGCTTCGGCATCTGGCACGAGTACCTCGACGAGGTGCTGGCGGTGGCGGCCCGCCACCGGCTCCGCCTCACGCGCCTGCACACCCACATCGGCTCCGGGACGGATCCGGAGGTCTGGAAGCGTGTCGCGCGCATGACCCTCGACATCGTGGCCCGATGCCCCGACGTGGCCGTGGTGAATCTGGGCGGCGGGTTCAAGGTGGGCCGCATGCCCGAGGAGCCGAGCGTGGACCTGGCCGACGTCGGCAGCCACGTGCGGGGAGAGCTCGAGGCGTTTCGGCAGCGCGACGGCCGCGCGCTCGCGCTCGAGATCGAGCCCGGGACATTCCTCGTCGCCAACGCGGGCGTCATCGTCGCCACCTGCGTGGACGTCGTGGACACGGGCCGCGAGGGCTATCTCTTCGCGAAGCTCGACGCGGGCATGCCGGAGGTCACGCGCCCCTCGCTCTACGGCGCGCAGCACCCGATCGACGTCCTCGCCGACGGACGGGAGCAAGCGGCGGTGGTCTTCGTGGGTCCCTGCTGCGAGTCCGGCGATATCCTCACGCCCGCGCCCGGCGATCCGGAGGCCCTGGCGCCGCGGTGGGTGCCGCGCCCCCGGATCGACGATCTCGTGGTGATCGGTGGCGCGGGAGCCTACTGCGCCGCCATGGCCACCATCAACTACAACTCCTATCCCCAGGCTCCCGAGGTCATGCTCGAGCCGGATGGCTCCCTGCGGCTGCTCCGGCGGCGGCAGGAGCCCGAGCAGGTCTGGGCCAACGAGGTGGGCTAGCGCTACGGGACGGTGACGACGGCTTCGTTCGAGCGCGGGCTCTCGTTGGGACGCCCCGCACGATCGAGCGCCGTGACGGCGTAGCGGTAGGTCCGGCCGGACTGCACGTCGCGGTCCGTGTAGATCGTCGCGATCGCCGGGGTTGTCCCGATCCGCGTGAAGGCGCCGCGGCCTTCCGCGCGATAGACTGCGTACAGCGCGACGTCCTCCTCGGGGCTCGCGTTCCAGGCCAGCCGCACGCTCCCCGCTCCCGGAATGGCGATGAGCCGCGTTGGCGCCGACGGCGGCGTCGTGTCGGCAGGCATGGCGGTGACCGGCGTCGAGACCGGGCCCGTCGCGGAGCCTCCAGGATCGACGCGCACCCCGCGGACCGCATAGCGATAGGGGCTCTCGTTCACGAGACCGGTGTCGGTGAAGGTCGTGGCCGCGATGGGAGCGGCCGTGACCGGCACGAGATCTCCGTTCCCGGCCGCGCGCAGGACGAGGTAGCGGATCTCGCCGGTGACGGGGCTGCCGTCGATGAACGTGGCGGGGGCTTCCCAGCGGAGCCGCGCCTCCCTGTCTCCGGCCTGGGCCACGAGGCCGATCGGCGCGGACGGAGCGGCCAGGAAGATGACGGCGATCGGTGGAGAGGGGGCGCTGGAGCGACCATCGGAATCCTCGGCGGTAGCGACGTAGCTGTAGCGCTGCCCGAACACGAGCCCCTTGTCGTCCGTGAACGTGGCAGCGCTTCCGTCGATCTGCGCGCCTGGAAGCGGCGGCGCGGCGAGCACGATGCGCGCGATCTCCTGATAGCCAACCACCCGGTCCCCGGACAGCATGGCTGGCTTGGGCGCGGCGTCGGGCGCTTCGTCCCGCCTGAAAAGGCGCATGACGGTCACGTCCCGCAGGCGCGTGCCGTCGACCCGGTTGCGAGGCGCGACCCAGCGTACCGTGATCGAGCGGTCCTCCACTCTGGCGCTCATCCCGGCGGGCGAGCTGGGGAGGCGCCGCTCGGGCGGCACGATCGGGCCCCTCTTGCCGCACCCGACGAGGACGACCGTCGCCATGGCGAGCCCCAGAGCCATGACGGCGCCCCGCGAGGGGCGCATCACCGCGCGGAGTTCCCCGCGAGGCGCGCCTTCGCCAGGGCGATCGCTCGCGTCACGGCCTCCGGGGCCGTGCCGCCCACCACCGCGCGAGCGCGCAGGGAGGCGTCCACGGTGAGCGCGGCGAAGACGTCCTTCTCGATGAGCGGGGAGAAGCGCTTGAGCTCGTCCAGCGAGAGATCGGCCAGCTCCTTGCCCCGGGCGATGCCCTCGCGCACGGCGCGTCCCACGATCTCGTGGGCCTCCCGGAATGGCAGTCCCTTGCGGACGAGGTAGTCGGCCAGGTCGGTGGCCGTCGAGTAGTAGGCGCCCGCGGCATCGAGCATCCGGTCCGTCCGGAAGGTGAGGCTCTCGAGCATGGGCGGCAGCACGCGCAGCATCGCCTCGAGCGTGTCCACCGTGTCGAAGAGCGGCTCCTTGTCTTCCTGCATGTCGGAGTTGTAGGTCAGGGGCAAGCCCTTCATCACGGTGAGCACGGCCATCAGGTTGCCGTACAGGCGCCCCGTCTTCCCGCGGATGATCTCGGCCACGTCGGGGTTCTTCTTCTGCGGCATGATCGACGAGCCCGTGGAGAACGCGTCGGCGAACTCCACGAAGCCGAACTCCGCGGTGGCCCAGAGCGTGAGGTCGGCGGCCAGGCGCGAGCAGTGCATCCCGAGGACGGCCGCCGCGGCGAGGAACTCGAGCACGTAGTCGCGGTCGGCCACGGCGTCCAGGCTGTTCGCGCTGGGCGCGGCGAAGCCCAGGTCGCGGGCGAGCCTGTCACGGTCGATGGGAAAGGCGGCGCCGGCGAGGGCCGCCGATCCCAGGGGCAGGACGTCGACCCGGCGGCCGCAGTCCGCGAAGCGGCCGCGGTCGCGATCGAGCATCGCGACGTAGGCAAGCAGGTGATGGGCGAGCAGGACGGGCTGCGCTCGCTGCAGATGCGTGTACCCGGGCATGGCCGCGCCGCGATGCTTCTCGGCCTGGACGAGCAGCCCCGCCTGGACCGCGGCCAGCGCCGTGTCGACCTCACCGAGCACCTCGCGCAGGTAGAGGCGCTCGTCGAGGGCGATCTGATCGTTGCGGGACCGGCCGGTGTGCAGCTTGCCGCCCACCGGCCCCGCGACCTCGATCAGCCGCCGCTCGATATTCATGTGGATGTCTTCGAGCTCCCGGCGGAAAGCGAACCGGCCGCTCTCGAGCTCGGCCCGCACGGCCTCCAGCCCTTGCTCGATGGCTGCGCGCTCCGCGCTGGTGATCAGCCCGGCTCGCTCGAGCGCGTGCGCCCACGCCACGCTGCCACGGATATCGTGCGGCCAGAGCCGCCGGTCGAATGAGAGGGAGGCGGTGAAGGCTTCGGCGCCGGGATCGGCCCCCGTGCTGAACCGGCCACCCCAAGGCTTGCCGGGCGTCGGCGCGCCGCCCGCGCCGGTCACGAGATGCCGGCTTCGTCGCGCCGCATCGCCGCGTGACGGCCGGAAGGCAGGAGCGCCGCGATGTGCGCCATGATGCGGCGGGTGATCTCCGCGCGCTCGACCTGGCCGGCGCCGCGGCGTGACGGCTGGAAGTAGAGTGGGTGCCCGAATCGGACCGCGAGCGGACGTCCGCGCGGAATGTGGAACCGCCGTCCCGCCAGAGCCTCGAACGTCCCGCTGATCCCCGCCGGCACCACGGGCACGCCGGCCCGCAACGCCATCAGCGCGACGCCCGGCTGTCCGCGAACGAGCCGGCCTTCCCGGCTGAAGGGACCTTCGGGGAAGATGCCCACGATGCCGCCGTCCTCCAGCACACGCAGCGTGCGCTTCATCGCGCCCGGGTCCGGGCGCTCCAGGTTGACGGGAATGGAGCCGATGCGGCGGTGGAAGAGCGGGTGGATCGGGCTCGCGTGGAAGACGCGGGGCATGACCAGAAAGCTGATGGGCCGCGGCACCGCCACGCCCAGAACGACGCCGTCCAGGTAGTTGTGGTGATTGGCGGCCAGGATGAACGGTCCGTTCGCGGGCAGGTGCTCGAGCCCCGAGATCGCGAGGCCGAAGAGACCGCGCAGCACCGGCGCGCAGCCGCCGCGGATCAGCTGATACAGCGGGGGGAAGCGAGGCGAACGCGGTCGGGCGGCGCGCAGCTCCGCCGCCGGCAGGATCTCGAGCGTGCTCGACTCGTCGCCGGGCGCCATGTCTTCGCCTGTGTTTATAGCACAGGACCCTGCCCCCGCGTCCCAGCCTGGCGCGCTTCGCTGTGCCCGGAGCCCTGTCGCGTCAGGCGGACCACTCGCGAGGTGATGTTCCGCTTCGAGAGCGGGCTCAGCCCGCGCCATCCGAACTGGGGGGAGGTTCGGAAAGGGGGGTGCAACCCCCCTCCGAGAATCCTCAGCGGGCCTTGCTCAGGCGATACCGGGCCACGGCCTCGTTGTGGTCGTTCAGGCTGTTGGAGAACTTGTGGTGGCGCTCGTCCAGCGCCACGAAGTAGAGATAGCTCACGCGTGCCGGATTGACCGAGGCGCGAATGGCCAGGAGCCCGGGACTGGCGATGGGGCCCGGAGGCAGGCCGGTGCGCCGGTAGGTGTTGTAGGGATGGTCGACGAGCAGATCGTTGCGCGTCAGGGTCTGGCGGCCCTTGCCCGTGGCGTACTGCACCGTGGGATCGGCCTGCAGCGGCATGTCGAGCTTGAGGCGATTCCAGAACACGGCCGAGATCAGCGGCAGCTCGCTGGGCACGACAGCCTCGCGCTCGATGATCGAGGCGAGCGTCAGGAGCTGGTGGCTGTTGATGCCGAGCTCCCGCGCCTTGTTCAGGAGATCGGGCGTGAGCTGCGCCCGCATCTTCATGACCATGCGCGCGAGCATCTCCTCCGGTGTCACGCCCTTGGCGAACTGATACGTGTCGGGGAAGAGATAGCCTTCGACCGAGCTGCCCGGGATCTCGAGCGCGCGCAGGAACAGAGGATCGCGGCCGACCCGGACCACGTCGTCGGCGCGCGCCAGCCCCTCCGCCTCGATGGCCCCCGCCAGCTCGGCCAGGGTGCCGCCCTCTTTCAGGAGCACGGGGTGATAGAGCACCTTGCCGCCTTCGAGCAGGCCCAGGACCGCGAACGTGTTCGCGCCCTGCGGGATCTCGTACTCGCCGGCCTTGAGGCTGCGCGCCTTGCCCTGCGCCAGGGCCAGCAGCGCGAAGCCGAACGGGCTCCTGATGATGTCGGCCTTGTCGAGGCGGCGCGCGATGTCGAGCACGCCCAGATGAGGTGGGATCTCGACGATGCGCGGACCGGCCGCGATTGTGGGCGTGGCCGTGACCAGCCACCAGACCTGCAGCGTGACGAACAGGGCCGCGAGGGCCGCAGCCCCCCAGAGAAGGTGGCGAAGGGGGCGGCTGGTCTGCGGAGTGCTCGTGGAGCCCTTGAGGAGGCGAGGCCGTTCCATCATGATGCCCTTTCATCTTGCCCGGCCCGGGCCGAACAGTCAAACCTGAGGCGGGCACGATTGGGACGGCCGGGCGCTTTCTGGTATACTGCTGTCCCTCGGGTGCTGTCGCCCGCCAATTCCCCCAGGAGGCGTCTGATGCAGCAGCTTGTGCTTCCCGTCCGTCACGAGTGGCTTGCCCGCGATCGCACGCACGGCCAGATCGCCGTCGAGCCCTTCGAGCCGGGTTTCGGCCTCACGGTGGGCAATGCCTACCGCCGCGTGCTCCTCTCCTCGATTCCCGGGGCCGCGCCCACGTGGGCCAAGATCGAAGGGGTCCTCCACGAGTTCTCCCATCTGCAGGGCGTCAACGAGGACACGCTCGACATCATCCTCAACCTGCGCAAGCTCGTGTTCGCCGTGAGCGTGAACCGGCCGAAGCTCCTCCGGCTGAAGGCCCAGGGCCCGCGGACGATCACCGCGCGAGACTTCGAGCCCGACGCGGACGTGGAGATCCTCACCCCGGACGTCGTGCTCGCCAACCTCGACAAGGACGGCTCGATCGAGATGGAGCTCTGCGTCGAGCGGGGCCGTGGGTACCAGGCGGCCGAGCGCCGCGAGCCCGAGGCGCTGCCCATCAACGCCATGCTGATCGACGCGGACTTCAGCCCCGTCAAGCGGGTCAATTTTCACGTCGAGGCATCCCGGCAGGACCCAGGCATGGAGCGTCTGGTGCTCGAGGTGTGGACCAATGGCAGCGTCACCCCCGAGGTGGCCGTCGGTGAGGCGGCCCGGATTCTCGAGGACCAGTTCGACCTGCTCACGGACTTTCCGCAGAGCCCTCCGCCCGAGCCCGACGGCGGCGAGCCCGGCGTCGAGATCGCGCCCCGCGTCGAGCTCAACGAGCACCTCTTCCGCAACGTCGACGAGCTCGAGCTGTCTGTGCGCGCGTCCAACTGTCTCAAGACCGCCAGCATCCGGACCATCGCCGACCTGGTGCAGAAATCCGAGTCGGAGCTGCTCAAGACCAAGAACTTCGGCAAGAAGTCGCTCAACGAGATCAAGACGATCCTGGGAGAGATGGGGCTCTCCCTCGGCATGCGTCTCGATCCCGAGGAGCTGGAGCGGCTCCGTGCGCAGTACGAGCGGAGCTTCGAGAGCTAAGCCCTCCCGCTTGTCGCGCGTCCCGCCACGGCCCCCGAGGCAGTCTCGGGGGCCGTGGTGCGTCCGGGCGGTCAATGGATCGCTCCGAGAGTCGCGGTCTCCGGATCCAGGTCGAAGCGGTCGACCGTCCCCGAGGCCCAGCGGGTGGCGGTGAGCGTCATCCCGTCCGTCTCGAGGATGATGGCGCCGTCGCGATCCGTCCGGTAGATGCGGGCTCCCGCCGCCTCGAGGCGGCCGAGGGCTTCGGGCGTCGGATGCCCGAACGCGTTGCGCGCTCCGACGGAGATCACGGCGATGCCCGCGCGCGCCGTCTCGAGGAATGCGTCCGTGGAGGAGTATCGGCTGCCATGGTGCCCGACCTTGAGCACGGTGGAGCGCAGCGGAGCGTGCGCGGCCAGCAGGCGGCTCTCGCCGGGCGCGCCCAGATCGCCCGTCAGCAACACCGAGAAGCCGCGCCAGTCGAGACGCAGCACCAGCGACTCCTCGTTCTGACCCCACGGCGGCGGCTCGTCGAGCGGCGTCGTGGCATCCGGCCCGAGCACCGTCAGCATCACCGACCCAAGCCAGAGCCGCTGCCCCGCGACGAGGGTTCGCCGGCAGGCCCCGGAACGCTCGACGGCGCGCAAGGTGTCCTCGGTGCCCGCGATCCAGCGCCCGTTCTCCCAGAACTCCCGGACCTGAAAGCGGGTCAGAACGGCGCGGAGCCCGCCGGAATGATCGGAATCGGGATGCGAGAGCGCGACCACA
>Ga0335071_10008145_pt1 | contig 10769 bp, 10 predicted proteins | sample Lox_Sample_15_FD_206724 | JGI IMG/M metagenome (GOLD analysis project Ga0335071, IMG submission 206724) | Soil microbial communities from Loxahatchee National Wildlife Refuge, Florida, United States - Lox_Sample_1.5 | ecosystem: Environmental > Terrestrial > Soil > Wetlands | place: USA...
CAATATTGCGATCGTTGAACGCCCTTTCCTGGGAGGTTTCCTTCGCAATGCGGATGAGAGATTCGCGGGTGACGCGCATATTTCCTCTTGCAATCAGCTGGATGATTTCTCGGTCAGGGGCAGGCCAGGCTGGAACGGACTCAGCCTCAAGGTCTGGCGGATGCGGTTTTCGATCAGATTGAGATGTTCCTGGCTTTGCACGATGTTCAATGGGTTCGTGTCAATCTTCAGGACGGGGATGCGGTCGTAGGGTTTGCCGAAGAAATCCTCGTACGTGTGATTGAGCTGGTCGATGTATGCACGCTCCATGTTGCGTTCATAGGAACGGTCGCGCAGGGCAATGCGCTGCATCAGCACCTCCGTGTCGGCCCGCAGATAAACGATGAGGTCGGGCTTCGGGATTTTTTCGCCCAAGGCTTCGTGGACTTTATCGTACATATCGAGTTCGTCGCCTTTTAGATTGATGCGGGCAAAGAGCGAATCTTTGGCAAAGGTGTAATCCGCAATCAACGACTTGCCGGCAGCCAACAGGCCGGGAACAGTGCGGCGTTGTTGGTGATAGCGGCTCAACAAAAAGAAGATCTGGGTTTGAAATGCGTAGCGTTCGCGGTCACTGTAGAAATCGGAGAGGAAGGGATTCTCCTCGAAGACTTCAAAGAGGATTTCAGCTTTAAATGCAGGTTGCAACAGGCGGGCGAGCGTGGTTTTACCCACACCGATTACCCCTTCGATGGCAATATACATCGTCAACTCCGAAATGGTTCCCGACTACAGAACCATATTGGTTCCGCTCTATCTGACCATATTGGGATTACCCAAGGATACCACGAAATGACCGCGATATAATTTGTTCCATGGCTCGTATCGCAATTGTCCCGGCGATGGACGGGTTGGGCGGCATGACTTCGTTTCGACTCAAGTTCGAGGCGGGACTTCACCAGCGCGGCATTGCCTTCACTCATGATCCCGACGAGGCCACTGAAGCGGTTCTGGTCATTGCAGGGACGCGCGACCTGCTTCCGTTATGGAGGGCGAAGCGCCGCGGCCTGCGCATCGCCCAGCGCCTCGACGGCATCAACTGGATTCACCGCAGGAAGAATACGGGGCCAAGACATTTTTTGCGCGCCGAATATGGCAACCTGATCCTTTCCTTCATCCGTTCGAATCTGGCGACCCATATCCTCTATCAAAGCGAATTCTCGCGGCGCTGGTGGGAGGATTGGTATGGCAGGCCGGACATTCCCTTTGCGGTTGTGCACAACGGTGTGGACCTGAATGTTTATCATCCCGGGGGCCCGGGCAATCCTCCGAAAGACGGGTTTCGGATCCTGGTCGTCGAGGGGAATCTCGGCGGCGGATATGACATGGGCCTCGATAACGCCATCCGGTTGACGGAAACCCTCGCGGAACAACATCGTATGTCAGTGGAATTGATAGTCGTTGGAAAAATTTCCGATCCACATAAAGCCTCGGTGGAAGCCCGCTCGCGTGTGCCGATTCGATGGGGGGGTGTCATATCGCGCGACGATATCCCACAGATCGACCGTTCGGCCCACGTGCTTTTCTCCGCGGATATCAATGCGGCCTGTCCCAATTCGGTCATCGAAGCGATGGCATGCGGACTACCGGTGGTGGGCTTCGATACCGGTGCGCTGAGTGAACTTGTCGTCGGAGAAGCCGGTCGCTTGGTCCCCTATGGAGGCGATGTGTGGAAGCTGGATCATCCGGATATTGCCACACTTGCAAAGTCTGCGATGGAGATACTGAAGGATCAATCGCGTTTCCGTCAAGCCGCGCGCGCGCGGGCCGAATCAGCCTTTGGGCTGGATAAAATGATCGATGGTTATCTAAAATTTCTGCTGGAGGAATGAAATGGACCAGGAAATTTATGATTTTCTCATGCGCCACTTGATGTCCGTTCAGAAAAACGACATTTCCGCATATCATGAAACCACCTCGGCCGACCTCACCCTTTACGAATGGTGGGTCACGCCGAATCGAATTGACGGCCTGCCGTTCCACGAATTCATGATGACCTCCAACGCTCAAAATGGAACGGTCTTCGGCTCGGACGTCAAACAAAAAGCGGAGACCCGCTTTGACCTTTCCAATCTATGCATCCAGCGTTATGGCGATACCGCGATCGCCAGTTACACATTGCTGACGAGCACAGCCCTTCCCGATGGTGTGCAGGTGGCGGCTCACAATGAAAGCCGCGTGATGGTCAAGCAGGCGGGAGGCTGGAAGGTCGTGCACGTGCACAAGTCCCCTGCCTGGCCGGCGCCTCATGTTCAACCTAAATAAGAATTCGTTTCCATATCCGGCTGGTGAGGATTGGAATGAACTGCTGTTGATATAGGATATGCAAAAAGCGAATCACGATTATCCGAGTTATGATTTATTGTGGTTAGGCATCGGGCTGTTGCCGTTGATTTTGATTGTCCTGCTTTTGCCTGTATCTCCGCAGGATTATTGGTGGTATCTGCGGCTCGGACAGGACATCCTAAGGACTCACTCCGTCCCCTCCGTGGATACCTATTCCTTTACTCGAGCCGGCGCGCCGTACTTTTATCCATCCTGGCTGGCTGCAGTTATTTTCTGGAAGGTTTATATCATCGGTGGAATCGCGCTGACCTTCCTGTTGCGCGTTGCACTGGTTGCGATCACCTATGGTGTGCTGTTCTTCTTGTTGAGGGAATCCGGTGCAGGGGTGTTCCTGGCTGCCCTGCTCACGCTACTGGCAGGATTGGCAGGAAGCAGCAATTGGACATTTCGCCCACAGTTGTTCGCATATCCGCTTTTTATTTTTACTCTTTTAATTCTGATTCGCAATGAAAGGGGACGTTCGCAGTGCTTATGGTTTCTTCCCCTGATTGCGCTGCTGTGGGTCAACCTGCATGGATCGTATCTGCTTCTATTCATTCTGGGCGGATTGAGTTTCATCTTCACCAGAAAACCAAGGAGGGTTCTAGCGACTGTTCTGATATTATCGGCGTTCGCAATACTCATCAATCCTCATGGATGGACTGCCCTGAGTTATGTCAAGGATATGCTGGTATCCTCCTCAGTTCAATTGGACGTGGAATGGTCTCCGCCGGTCAACCTGGGCTGGCAGATGAATCTTTTCTATCTGGGGCTGCTGAGTTTTGCCGCGCTGGCCGCCATTTCGGTTCGCCGCTTGACAATGCTTGAGATTGCGTGGTTTCTTGTCTTTGGGTGGCTGGCGCTTTCCGGGATTCGCTACGTGATCTGGTTTCTGTTCATCCTTGCTTTTGAGACAGCCTTGATTTTGTCGGCCTGGGAGGAACGAGTTCCTCACCTTTCCCTTCAAACGGAGAACCGGAACATCAACATTGCAATTGCGGCGATGCTCTTTCTTATTCCCCTGGCGATGCTTCCCGGCGTTCGCTCACTGTGGTGGTCAAACTCGCCGGAGGTTTATGACCGCGCCACCCCCATCCAAGCAACCGAATGGCTGAAATCTCATCCCGAACTTGCCGGCGAAATGTTCAGTGATTTCAGCTTTTCCAGCTATCTTATCTTTGCTCTACCCTCGCGTCCGGTGTGGATTGACACACGTTTCGAGCTTTATCCCGTTGAGCAATGGCAGGAATATATATCCATTCGGCAAGCTGAGCCAGGTTGGGATTCAACCCTGGAAAACTATAAAATTAACCTCCTGGTACTATCTTCGGTCGGCGAACCCGCATTAATCCGGGCAATTCAGGGGTCCGATCAATGGTGTCCGCAATACCGGGATGAGGACGCGATCATCTTTTCGCGCTGTGTGCCGGTTCAATGAATGAACCTCGCATAAAAAACCTGTCTTGAGGCAAACCCTGTTTCCAGCCCAACCTGGTTTTTAGAGATGCAGACGAAAAAACGGTCGGACTGGATATAATAAAAAGGAAGTTATTGAAGGCCATGCCGTCAGGGAAACTCATGGAGAAGAACTTTCGCAGCAATCTCAGTTATGAACTTCTGTGGTTAAGCATCGGCTTATTGCCTCTGCTCTTGATCGCACTGCTTCTCCCGTTGAGTCCTCATGATTACTGGTGGTATCTCCGCCTCGGTCATGATGTCCTCCAACAGGGGGGAGTTCCGTCCATCGAGACCTACAGTTTCACCGAGGCCGGCGAATCGGTCATCAACCAACCCTGGCTCTCTGCAGTGATTTTTTGGGTGGCCTATAACGATGGTGGCCTGAACCTGACCTTCCTCTTGCGGGCATTATGCATCGGTATTGCGTACGGGGTTTTATGGGTTTGGATGCGGGAAATGAGAGTAAATGCCAGGATGGCCACTCTCCTGGTTGTGGTGGCAGGTCTGGCAAGCAGTAACAACTGGGCATTTCGTCCGCAAATGTTTGCGTATCCCTTGTTTTCCATCAGCGTATTCGTGTTGTGGAAATGGGAAAGCGGGAGGAATCAGGACGAGATGGAACGAAGATCCGTTTCCAGACAAAAAAGCAACGAATCCCGGTTGCTGTGGACTTTGCCGATCATTGCCTGGTTATGGGCCAATTTGCATGAATCTTTTTTGCTTTTGTTCATCCTGGAAGGGGCCGCCCTGGTATTTGGTCGTGGAAATCGAAGGGAATTGATCCTGGTGACAATTGCCAGCCTGCTTGCCACTTTAATTACGCCATACGATATTTTCCTTTGGGGGTCTCTGATTCGTTCCTATCTCACGAATCCAACCTGGGATGTAAGCAGCGAGTGGCTTCCTCCCACCAACTCCGGCTGGCAGATGAACATCTTTTATCTGTGGATGCTTCTGATTGTCCCGCTGGCCTCTTTTTCCAGGAAGCGGCTTTCGACCCTGGAATGGGTATGGTTGCTGGGGACATTGTGGATGGCCTTTTCGGGAATCCGCTATGTGGTTTGGGGAATCTTCATGCTGGCGGGATTTAGTGCTTATCTGCTTTCCGATTGGGAAATCCCCGGCTTGGGTCGTCCGCGCAGTATCGGTAATCCCATTGCAAACTATATCATCGTTGGCGTGGTTTTAATAATCCCCTTCGTGGCTCTGCCGGGTCTGCGGGCAAGAATGAACATCCGGACCTCGCCTCCGATCAGCACCGATACCCCTGTGGCTGCGACGGTCTGGCTGTCCCAGCATCCGGAGCTGCCCGGTCCGATGTGGAGTGACCTGGTTTTTTCGAGCTATTTGATTTTCGCGCTGCCCTCACGCGCCGTCTGGATCGATACGCGCTTCGGAATGGTGTACGGAGCAGATGCATACACCCGTTACACGGAAATCGCCGACGCTCAACCGGGCTGGCAGGGCGTTCTCAATGAAAGTAGAATAAACCTGCTGATGTTATCAACCGGCGGCGAGCCGCTGCTTATCAAGGCGCTCGCCAGCGAACCGCAATGGTGCAAAGTGTATGGCGACCCTGTCGCCATTGTTTATTCCCATATCCAGCCCGGTCAATCCTGCCCTTGAACAAAAGTATTTCATTTTCCGGTCGTCTTGCACTGCAACAACGCGTGCTGCCATCCTATCGCGTGCCTTTTTTTGACATGCTGGCGCGTGCCTGTGACGGCAGCTTGAGCCTGTTTGCCGGAACCCCGCGCCCGGATGAGGGAATCACAAACGGCAGGCTGCAAATTGCCGGGTATGCCGCGGCAAAAAACATTCACCTCTTCGGGGGCGCCCTATACTTGTGCTATCAGCGTGGGTTGGTGGATTGGCTTGAGAAATGGAATCCGGATGTATTGATCGTCGAAGCCAACCCGCGCTATCTGGCGACCGCATCTGCCGTGCAATGGATGCACGCACACGGACGCAAAGTGATCGGGTGGGGGTTGGGCGCACCGCCTATTTCTGGATCTCTAGGCAGTCTCCGTAAGACAAGGCGAATTCGGTTTTTGAGTCAATTCGACGGGCTGATCTCTTACAGTCGGCGTGGTGCGGATGAATATGCCGCGCTTGGCTTTCCGCCCGAAAGGACGTTCACGGCCTGCAACGCGGTCGCCCCTCGACCCTTGCAGCCCACTCCCTCGCGTTCCCCTGCTTTTAAGGACCACCCCGTCGTCCTTTTCGTCGGAAGGCTGCAGGCCAGGAAACGGGTGGATGATTTATTGCATGCCTGTTCGGAGATGGAATCGAAGCCGGGATTGATCATCGTCGGCGATGGGCCCGAGCGTGAGAATCTGGAAGCACTGGCAAAACGGGTCTATCCGTCGGCGGAGTTCGTCGGCGCAAAACATGGGGCGGAGCTGGAGCCCTATTTCAAGGCAGCCGATCTCTTTGTCCTGCCCGGGACCGGCGGCCTGGCAGTGCAGGAAGCGATGAGTTACGGCCTGCCGATCATCGTCGCAAAGGGTGACGGCACGCAGGATGATCTGGTGCGTGAATCGAATGGCTGGCAGATTCCGCATGATGATTATTATGCGCTTGTCCGGACGATACGCATGGCTTTGTCCGACGCCGGGCGACTGCGGGCGATGGGAGCGGAATCCTATCGCATTGTTTCGGAAGAGATCAATCTGGAGAAGATGGTGGAAGTGTTTGTACAGGCGGCGAATAGCGGGATAAGCGGCTGACGCCAGGCGCTGGTGGGGTGCCCCAAGGGATTTTCCGCCGGCATCATTAATTCGATTTCCTTCGCCTTGCATATTTCCCCCACCTTATCCATCGTCGCTTTGTCGGGGTATTTGAATACTATCTCATGACTGCCCGGGTTATAGGCCGGGTTCCAGATCAGAAAGGTCCCTCCGGGTAATTGCTCCAAAAGCCCGAATAACCCGGCGTTTCCCGTCACGAAATAATTCACCCAGCCCTGATCGGATATCGTCTTTTCTGTGGACGTGATTTCCTCCAGGGATTTATTTCGATTGGTTCCCGTGATGAGTTTGAACTTCCAGATCCCGCCACTATTCCATGAATAGAGTTCGTATCCTTTCATGGATTTGGGAATGGGCGTACTCATTCCCGTTTGTGGTGTTGCGGGTGTGCAGCCCGCCAGGGCAAAGAGCATTAATAGTTGCAATACGGCTTTCAGACGCTGAGGCATGATCTTTTCCTCGATCCTGTAAGGTGTTTCCTTTGTCTCCCATCGGCAGGCAACGCAGGCATTGGGCAGGCCCGAATTAACCTGTGTGACTCCGATGAAGGACGGTCCGCACTCTGCCCGGCAACGGATGTTTTGCCTGCGGATTGATCCAGGCGACCATTGATTTGGCTGCTTCGAAATGCGGCGCCCGGACAAGGATCTCGCTCAAGCGCTGATAATGTTGGAAGAAATCGGCCCGATCATGAAACCCATGCCTCTGCAGGAATATCGGGTCGTTTCTTTCCGCCCGTTGCTGCATGCTGAGCAATGCATTGCGGATGTCATCCGGCGTCAGGCGTGCAGCCTCGATGGCGATGAGCAGGACATTACTGCGCTGCGGTGACAATTGGCCCAGTTTGGTGGCAACGGTATTGGCCAGGTGCGCACTCACGGGCGGGATTGCCGGCACGGGTGCAGGTCCTTGTTCACTGTTTTCACCGGCCATATTCTGCAGGCCGGCTTGCACACGCGTTACTTCAACCATATAGGTAAGACGGGTGGTAAATGTGACCGCGAAGTCGGGACTGCGCATGCGCCTGGATGATTCTGGTTCATACGCCAGGCTCAGGGTCCGTTCCTGGAGCAGCAAGAAGGCCGTTTCCAATTCGAGTTGCAGATCGAGCAGACCTTCCCGGTCCTGCGTTGAGCGGAGCTTTTTTCTGATTTTGTCCCGGAATGTGGTTGCGAATGAAGCAAACCGGCGTGAGGATGCCAGACAGGTTTCCATTGGCTGAACCAGGAGATTCATCTGTCCATCGAAAAGGTAGGTAAGCAAATCGTCGGTCGGCATTTCTCGTGCTCAGGCACCCATGGAGCATCAGTCACACTTTCTCTTTATTTTCAGACGCAGGCAATGGCCTGAAACTGACCGGCGAGCAGAAATCATGTGAGTTCCAACTGCCATTTCATCTATTGAATTAACAGGATGGCTCCATTTGCCAGGATATGAACGATTGCGGGAACAGAAATGGATCGCGAAGTCTGCCGGAAAAAACCAAAACACATGCCGGCTGCCATCATGGACAGGGCATGGAGATATGCGTCAACCGGGAGCGGCCAATGGGATTGTGCCCAGTAGCCGAGATGCTCCAAGCCAAAGAGCAGAGAAGATCCCATCAGGATAAGAAGGCTGTCTCCATGGGCCTTTGTGGACAGCCTTGCGAAGAGCGACCATATCATCCCCCGGAAGACCAGTTCTTCTGCGATGGGAGCCAGGACCACCACGTCCATCACTTCAAGCGGCGACCTGGCCTGTCCCGTGATCTTTGCCACCGGCGCATTGTGAATGTCAACCATGAGCAGCACCAGGGCGATCAGCCCTCCAAGATAGCAAAACGTTCTCCATGAAGAGGATGGGGGAAAAAGCAGGAGCAGCCTTGTTTTCCAGTGCCAGAGGCAGATACAAAGGATGATCAGGATGCTGCTGATCAATCCCCTGTACGATGAAAACAGCACATACCTGCCCGCCAGCCATTGGATTGCAGGAATTGCAAAGGTCAAAATGACCAGAACGATCATCAGGCCCAGGGGATGAGACCGGTCTTTGTTATCGATCACCAACACGGCTCCCGATTAACCCGATCAATTCTCCGTCAAGCTGCACACCGGATCACCCACCGTTAAAAAATTCCTTCATCGGGGGGGCGATGTTTTCAGGTATGTCATCTCCCCAGGCCGCCCCTGTGATCATCCTGCCTGTTGGCCTGCCGTTTATGCCAATTTTGTAGAAAGCAGGTATGCCGACCACAGTAAAACCTGTTCCGGATAATTTTTCCTTCCAATAATCCAAATCCAGTCTAATGATGTAGGTGCCGGAGAAGGCCTCGACCATGTGCGAATCGCCAAGGCTTTTGCGAAGCGCGGTGCAGGAGGGACACCAATCGGCATAGAATTCTGCATAGGGGTGTCTACTCATAGCGGCGGCTTTTTCTGATTCCGATCCGAGGATATCGAGCAGCTTGTCTTTGCTTATTCCCACGCGCATGACCGTGAATTTGTCGGGCGAAGGTGATTCATCGAAGACTTCATACACGGCTTCCGGTTTGATCGTGGGTATTGGCGTTGAGGTCGGGATTTCCGTTTGTGGGACAATGACAGGAGAGGAAGTCGCCGTCTGCGTGATGGACGGGACACGGGCCTGGCTGCAGCCGGCCAGGGAGAGAGCGACCATAATGACAAACGAAAGCATCCTTGAAAATTTCATTTCGTAACCACTCCTTTTCGGACAAGCCTCCTGACAGAGGTCATGCAGGCTATGCATCCCATCGTTGAATAGAGTTCAGTTATCCGGCGGTAAAAGATCGATGTGTTTTTTGGGTGGCACGGTCCTTATACTTCCACCACCGGCAGCTTGTCCAGCCAGTCATTGAAACCGGTAAAGAAATGCGAAGCGCCTTGTTTCCCGGTTGCCTTCCACATCAGCCATAAAATGATGAGCGGCGCGATCAAACGTCCGTAGGACCAGGGGAAGAAGTCGAATGTCGGCAGGACGAATTCCAGAAAATAGGCAGAGCCGAACCAAATCCATTCACCCGGCGTCTCGAGGCGTTTGAGCAAGAGCAGGAACGATAACGAGACAAAGATTCCGTGGTGTTCCCATACCAGCGGCGAGGCAAGGGTCATCAGGATGAATAAGGCGGGCAGCGCATTGGCCAGACGTGCGCCTTTTTCCTTTCCGTTGAAAAAGACTTCACGGCGCACGCATTGGATCATTACGAACAAGGCCGCGATCAGAAGGAGCGCCTTAGATGCGTAGGTGGCCACGCCCACCCACATCAGGTTGAGGTGCAGAAATGTAAAGGCGGACCTGATGAAGGAGTCGAAGGAGGTCTCGTGGAAGTTCATGCTGATCGAAGTGCTCAAACCCAGGGCGGTTCTGAAAAAATCGAGGAACGGCTGAATGCCGTCGATGACCACTGTGAACGTGGCGACCAGGACCAGGTTCAACACAAACCACCCGAGCCAGCGCCAGTCCATTTCCAGCAGGAAGGCCAGCGCCAGGAGGATCGGCGAACTTTTAAGGTTCACGGCCATCGCCAGGGCCAGGGCCGATAGAAAGGACCGCTTTGGATAAAGGAGCAGGCTGAGCAAAACCAGGTTGAGCGTGTGGACGTTGATCTGTACGTAGAATAACGTCCGGAAGAGAGGCGTGTTGACCAGGATAAAGAGCGACGCGGTGAGGGCGGCAAGGCGTGCCGAAAAGCCGTAGCGTTTCAATACCTGATAGAGCAGGATGGTAAAGATCAGGAACGAGATGAAATTGGCGATCCATAAGAGCAGCAGGAAATTGTCTTCACCGACCGGCACGAGGAATTGCAGCAGGGTCGCCCAAAAGGGCGGATACAGATATGTTTCGGGGAGCGGCTTGTGCTTCAGCAAATCCGCGGCGGCTTCAAAATAATAGGTGTAATCGCCGTAGCGGAAGCGTTCGCTCAAGAGGTTGAGATACATGAACGCCACCAGGAAGAAACCGCCCACGCCCCAGCCATTGCCCGCATTGACCCGCTTCGCATGAAGAAGATAGATCAACGCCCCGGCCAGCAGCCAGCTGAAGGCCACCGCCGCCAGGGTGATCGGCAGTTCCTCCAAAGGCCATTGCTGGATGAAAGGGGCCCAGCCGTTTTGCTGCCAGCGCAGGATAATAAAGAGTATGCTTGCGGCGATAAGGACCGTAAGCATACTCCAGAGAATCAAAGCGATCGTTGCGGGA
>Ga0335071_10008146_pt1 | contig 10769 bp, 9 predicted proteins | sample Lox_Sample_15_FD_206724 | JGI IMG/M metagenome (GOLD analysis project Ga0335071, IMG submission 206724) | Soil microbial communities from Loxahatchee National Wildlife Refuge, Florida, United States - Lox_Sample_1.5 | ecosystem: Environmental > Terrestrial > Soil > Wetlands | place: USA: Florida...
CCCGCACTGCGGACAATGCTGGATCAACGGCTTGCGCAACAGGAAGTACGCCAGAAATCCAAGGCAGTTGGGAATGAAGATGACCAGCAGCGTCCACAGCAGTTGACCCATGTCGCGGCGCTTCGCGTCCTGGTTCACATAGCCGATCAGGCCAAAGTAAATCGACAGCACAATCCCCAGCAACACACTGAGCAGCACACGCACCGCAAACGGCGGCGAATGTGGGTCATGATGCGGCATGTATGCCAGGAACAGGAACAACGTCCCCGCGAACGCCAGCGGGATAAACAAGTACAGGAACTTGGGAACAATCGCGAGTTCTTCTGCAAATGTGGTCTTACGCGGGGTCATTGGATACCTCCCTGACGGTCTTTCAACAACAACTGCATCATGCTTCCTTCAAACTTCGACTCCGGGAACCCAAGCAGGAATGTCCCGAGAACAATCGCCGGCAGCAGCCAGAACAACACCAACCCCGGTGCCACGATCGCCGATGGCAAACCGAATCGCTCTACCACCCACCCGCCGACCTTCCACCACACCCACGCGGACATCGTGGAGAACACCACACCCATGGCAAATGAAATCGCGATCAAGAACAGGCGCGACTGGCGCTCCCTGAGTTGCTCCGCCCTTGCGTGAACCCGCGCCCGGGTGGATTCGACCAGCGAGGCCGATGCCATCACCGTTACCGAGCGCAGCGTCTGTTCGGCGCCGCTCAGCGCCAGCTCAAAGCTCGCGCACTCCGGGCACTCCGCCAGGTGCGACGCCAGCCATCTCGCATCGTTCTCCGCGATGCCCTCAATGTCGCGCTGCGTCAGCAGATCCATCGCGCGCTCGTGTTCATTACCATTCATCGCCTGCCTCACTTCACCATTCCCGCCGCCTAGCGGCGATTCCGGGTGGAAGCACCACGCTTTAGCGTGGTGAAACCCGCCTCTATCTTTGCTATGGCTTTAGCCATGGTCCTCCCAGCGTCGGACGCAGCGCCATCACTCCTCGATACAGCCGTGTCTTCACCGTCGCCAGCGGTATGCCCACCAGCTTCGCAATCTCTTCCAATTTCATTTGCTCTTGGAACCGCAGCACCAGCACCTCACGAAAGATCGGCGCTAGCTGGTCGAGCGCGGCCCGGATGCGCGCTCCGTCCTCCATCGCCGATACATTGTCAAACGGTGAAGGGCCTTCGGCCATCGGTTCAAACGGCGCGGTGTCTTCCGTGTCGCGCATTTCGTCGAGGCTGGCCGTGGTCTTCTTGCGCAGGTGGTCAATCGCCACGTTGTGCGCAATGGTCATCAGCCAGGTGACGAAGCGGCTCTTGCCGTCGTATTGGTGGCCTTTCTCCAGCACCCGGATCCAGGTTTCCTGGAACAGGTCTTCCGCCGTGGCTTGGTTGCGCGTCATGTGCGCCAGGTAGCGCAGCAGCCTGTGCTGATACTGCTCGATCAGCGCATCCAGCACCTCCGGATCGCGCCGGCGCAGCCCCGTGGCGATTTGGGCCTCTTCCGTTTCCATCGTCATCAGCGTACTGAAGGCAGCGGCGACCATACTACCGGGATATACGAACCACCGCAGGAAAAAGACTCAGGCGTTTACCCCGTGACCGCCATATCGTGACCCCTATCACTGCATTTCCAGGGTGGTCGTGGTCTGATTACGGGAATGCTCGCGAAAAGCAAGGGCACGGCGCTGCTTCTCCGCTGGAGTTTTGGGCTGTTTCTCGTCCTGCAAGCGCTTTGCGGGTTTGCCCAGAACGGCAAGGATGCCCGCGAGCTTTTGAACGAAGTTGCCGCGGCGTCGCGAAACCTGCAGACCTATCGAGCTGAGGGTCGTATCGCGATGCAGTTGTTAATGACTGGGCCGCCTGTGCTGGATCTGACTTTCCGGGTGGAGACCCAAGCCCCAAACCGCTTCCGTATAGAACTGTCAGCGGGACCGGAGTGGGAGTGGATCACCGGCTTTCCCGTAATGATGCTATGCGAAGGGCACTCTGGCTGGATGTATCAGTCCAAGGCTAAATTGTACGAGAAGCTGGGCCCGGGGAATCCACCCGGCGATCAGTGCGCGCCGTTTACACTCCTGGGCTTCGAACACGTAGCAGACGAGCTCCGCTCCGCTGAGATCACAGGCACAGGACACGCGCAGTTTGAAGGGCGCTCGCAGCCCTGCACGATGGTTCAGGCGCAATACCGTGTTGTTGACGGTGTCATGCTCTTTCCGGGCATGAACATGAAGGTCGGACGCGTCAGCCGCACCATGTGTATCGATGCCGCTCGCAAACTGATTCTCACCGATCACATCGAGGCAGAACAAGAACTAGAGGAGCCCGGTGGGCCCAGCCATCTTGAGCAGACTGTCACCTACCAGCGAATCGAGCGTAATCCAACCCTCAAGCCCGGAACTTTCGAGTTTCACCCTCCGGCAGATGCCAAAGAACGAGTAGAACCTGTACCCGCGACCACTGCGGCGCAACCGGCCGCGGAGCCGGCCGCGAATCCGCAGAGGGGCGGCAACTATACCCCAACCGTAATCTCCAGGACTGGGCCGGAGTATACGCAGGAGGCTTGGGATGAAGGCATACAGGGTATCGTTGTCGTGAGTGCCGAGATCGGACCGGATGGCGCAATCAGCAACATTCGTGTCGAGAAGTCGCTCGGATACGGCCTCGACGAGAAAGCCGTCGAGTGTTTTCGCCAGTGGCGCTTCAGCCCCGGCACAGAAAACGGCTCTCCTGTAAGGCGCAGCACAGAGGCCGGAATAGTCTTTGCCTTGCCCGACAAGCGGCCCGAGAAGCCGTCTGCCGGGCCTGTCACCAGGCCGGTACCTCCGCCACGATTGCCCGCCGTGACCCTGCAAAGGCCGACCGATCTGGACGATTTCTACTTAGTGACGGCGATCAACCTGAAAGCCCCTGAAATCTGCGCCAAAATCTCCGCTTCGGCTGAGGGCAACGGCGGCTCGCAACGCGGCTATCAGATTCAGACGATGCAAGCGGAATGTTACATGCAGTTGGCTGGAGCTCTTCACGACCCGGGTCTCTGCGACCACGTAAAGCCGGTCAGGACGGAGTACCGGGACGGCAGCAAGGTCGACAAGAGTTACTGTGTGGCCCAAATGAACGAAAACAGGATCGCGACCCCCTACGACATTCCGGCCTTCGCGAAGCTGATGCAGAAAGCAGGCTATGACGATAACCGCATCATCAACTTCCGTTACAACGACGGGCGCTATAACAGTCCCGGATATGTAACCTACAGGAACCTGATCGAAGACCCAAACCTTTTGAGCACGCTGCGTCGGGCGCCGAGCTATGCGGAGCCTCCATCGCCCGCTAAGGTCCGCCCCGCAAACCCGGTGGAATACCTTTATCAGGCCGTGGCCGTCGACAAGAAGGTTCCCGAGTTGTGTGCTAAGGTCTCCGCCAACGCTACCTATACGGACCCGTTCAAGCAGACTGTATTCCTTCGCTCGAATTGTTATTTCGCGCTGGCCCACAATGAGCTTAACCAGGCATTTTGCGACCAGCTACCTCAGGCTGGCACGTCCCCCTATGTAAAGTACGACTCTCGCGAGGAATGTCATCACACGGTCGAGATATTCAGCCGGCCGAACCTTCCTAAGGACGGACTGACCATGGGGCCGGCCGATTTCCCCGATCCCTGGTGTCTCGGTAAAGCCCTAAAGGAAATCGGCTACAGTGACGCTCGGAAAGTCGACCAGGCACTCAAGCCCAAACCAAACGACTATTGGGACTTCCTCGTGTACGTTTCCCTGTGGGGAACAAAAGAGGATCGCGCCGAATTCACACAGCGCGTCATGGACCTTAAGTGACGGCTTGCAGCGGCGACCATACTACCGGGATATACGGACCAGGGCAGGAAAAAGACTCAGGGCGCCGTTTTTCGGCCCTTGCTGGGGTTGCATTCTTCGCCGGCGCCTCAACCGTGGCGGCTCGCGCTCGTGCGCAGGTCGTGGTGCGCACTGTATTCGCCAGGCTAATGAGTAATTGCTTGAGGAAGCCTGTTTTAAAACCACGCACCCAGCTGCGACACGGCTCATGGGGAAATATAGATTAGCGCACGCGTCAGGGTTCAGAGCTCGGGGAGCAGCGATCAGGGATTGCGAAATTCATACTTGACACCGATAGAAAATCCACTACCATATGGTTGTGGATAGATTGGGTACGACATTTGCGGCTTTGTCTGATCCAACCCGTAGGGCGATGATCGACCGGCTTTCACGTGGGCCTGAGACTGTGCATGGGTTGACGGAACCGTTTGCACTCTCGCAGCAGATGATTTCAAAACACATCGCCTACCTGGTGCGGGCGCGGATTGTAAGCAAGACAAAGCGTGGACGAGAGAGCGTGTGCACGCTTAGACCCGAGGCGATTAAGGCCGTCAGCGACTGGGCGATCAGCTATCGCAGCTTCTGGGAAGAGAGCTTCGACAAACTGGACGTAGTTGTAAATCGAATGAAGAAACAGGAGGTCAGTGATGACAAAAAACACGGTTGACGAGACAGAGCGGATGGTCATCACAAGAGTTTTTGATGCCCCACGCGAGTTGGTGTGGAAGGCGTGGACAGACCCGAAGTACGTGATGCAGTGGTGGGGACCGAAGGGCTTTACTGCGCCCGTTTGTCAGATGGATTTTCGCGTCGGAGGAAAACTTCTCTGCTGCATGAAGGCGCCGGATGGGCAGGAGTTCTGGAACGCGGTTGAATACCACGAAATTGTTTTGCACGAGAAGATCGTTTCCTTGATGTACTTTTCGGACTCGAAGGGAAACAAGGTTGACCCTGCGACATTAGGAATAGAACATGAGGCCATAGAGGGTGCGTACGACGTGACCATCTTCGAGGACCTCGGAAACGGCCAGACGAAGCTCACCTTCATTGGGAATGAACCCATGGAGAGCGCGAAAAATAGCGGTCAACTTGAGGGCTGGAACGAGATACTCGATAAAGTTGCCGAAGTTGTTGCGGGGCTGGCACAGGCGAAATGAGAAGTTGAAGTTTTGACGATTGTCATGCGCAAGATTCGGCTAAGGTTGGCGGGAGGCGGCTTGGTTCGGGCTTCTCGTCACCTGGCCGAGCCATCGCCTGTCTGCTAAGTGACCCTTGGTTCCACTGTTGCCGACAGGCCAATACCCATCCTGCAATTCACGTTGAACTTCGGCTTCGGCAACCGAACGTAAAACGCCCGATGCGTAGGAGCGAACCGGCGTGAGCCGGGTGCCCCAGCTTCGCGCTCTCCCGTCCCCGCTCCCTTCCTGATTTACAATCATCTATTCGTCTTGGGGCACTTATAACTTCCTGTAGAACGGAGCACCACTGTGGCTGAAACCATCTACGACGTCGCCATCATCGGCAGCGGCCCTGCCGGATACACCGCTGCCATTCGCGCCGGCCAGCTTGGCCTGAAGGCCGCCCTCATCGAGAAAGACCCCTACCTTGGCGGAACCTGCCTCCATGTCGGCTGCATCCCCACTAAGTCCTTGCTCTTCAACGCCGAAGTGTACGACCACGTCAAAGACGGCGATGCCCTCGGCATCGAGAACATCACCGCCCCCAAGCTCAACTGGGGCACCATCATGAAGCGCAAGCAGGGCATCGTTGACAAGCACGCCAAGGGACTCCAGTTCCTGATGAAGAAGAACAAGGTCACCGTCATTGAGGGCTACGGCAAGCTCACCGGCCCCGCCAAGGGCGGCATCCACACTGTCGAGGTCGAGGGCAAGAGCGGCAAGTCCACCGTCAGCGCCAAGGCCCTGATTCTCTCCACCGGCTCCGTCGCCCGTATGTTGCCCGGGCTCAAGGCCGACGACCGCATCCTGACCAACATCGAAATTCTTAGCCTGAATGACATTCCCAAGTCGCTGATTGTGATCGGCTCGGGCGCCGTGGGCGTCGAGTTCGCCAGCATCTACAAGTCTTTCGGCACCGACGTGACCATCCTCGAGATGCTGCCCCGCTACGTGCCGGTGGAGGACGAGGAAATCTCAAAGGAACTGGCGCGGGTGTACCGTAAGCGCGGCATCAAAGGCTTCGTGAACGCCAAGGTGGAAACCGTCGAGCGCACCAAGGACGGCGTCGCTGTAACCTTCACCGTGGACGGCAAGCAGCAGAAGCTCGAAGCCGACAAGGTGCTGATCGCCGTCGGCCGCGCCCCGCGCACCGAGAACGTCGGCATCGAGAAGACCAAGATCGAAGTCGAGCGCGGCTTCGTTAAAGTTGACGAGTATATGCGTACCGCCGAGCCCGGCATCTACGCCATCGGAGACATCGCCATGGGCTATCCGCAACTCGCGCACTCGGGTGGGATGGAAGGCATCGTGGCCGTCACCCACATCGCTGGCAAGCCGGTGAAGCCCATCAACAAGCTGCGCATTCCCAACGCAACCTATTGCCATCCGGAAATTGGCAGCGTGGGGCTGACGGAAGCCAAGGCGAAGGAACTAGGATACGACGTGAAGGTCGGCAAGTTTCCGTTCACGGCCAACTCGCGCGCCAGCATCGTCGGCTCGCACGATGGCTTCGTCAAGATCGTCACCGACGCCAAGTACGGCGAGATCCTGGGAGTGCACATCATCGGGCCGAATGCGACCGAGTTGATCGCCGAGTCGGTGGTGGCACTGGAGCTGGAGTGCACCGCGGAGCATCTGGCGACCATCATCCACGCCCATCCCACATTGTCAGAGGCGATGCTGGATGCCGCGAACGCCGTGTTCGGCATGGCCATCAACGCCTAGGCGAAACCGGGCGCAACGGGTGGCTTTCGCGCACCCGGCTCAGCGCAGGATAGCGGGTTCCTTGAATCGGCCAGCTGGACGGCAGAAACATCAAAGCCGCGGAATTGGCCTTCCGCGGCTCTCTGCTTAATCGGCCTGTTCTGCCCTACGCGGCCTTCTGCGCCGGGTTCTTCAGCACATCGATGGCGCGCTTCAATTGGTCGTCGGGTGCAGCCTTCTTTTCCTTCTCCGGCTGTTTTTCCTCGGGTTGGGCGTTCTCGTCGTCGTCGGGGCCCTGGAAGTCCTCACTGTTGTCCGCTACCAGGATGTTCGGCGTGATGGCCGTGTCCTGCAACGCCTTGCCCGATGGCGAGTAATACTTGGCTACCGACAGCATCAGGGCCGAACCATCCTGCATCTCGATGATCTTCTGGATGGAGCCTGAACCAAACGTCTTGTCGCCGACCACGTCGCCGCGGGCGTTCTCCATGATGGCCGCCGCCACGATTTCCGCCGGCCCTGCGGTGCCGCGATTGACCAGCACCACCAGCGGCAGGCTGGGCGCGATCGCCTTTTGCGGGTCAGCGTTATACGTCTGTTTGGGGTATTTCTGGCCCTGCAGATACGAGATCATACCGTGATTGAGGAAGAGGTTGGCAGTAGCAATGCCTTCGTTCTCGTCGCCGTCACCCGAGTTGCGCAGATCGACGACCAGCTTCTTCGCTCCGCTCTTTTCCAACTCCCTCAGCTTGGCGCCAACTTCCTGCGCGCGGCCCTTGGGAAAATCATCCACCCGGATGTAGCCGATGCCGTCGTCCAGCATCTTGGCGCTCACCGGAGGCTCCGCAACGATTTCGCGGGTGACGGCCGTCTTCACCGGTGCGGCTTTGCGCGGGCGCACTACCGAAAGGTTGATCACCGAACCGGGTTGCCCGGTGAGAATGCCGTCAATCTCCGCCAGCGACATGTCGCGCGTGCTCTTGCCCTCAATGGCCTCGATGATGTCGCCGCTGTCTATGCCCGCCTTGTCCGCAGGTCCACCCGGGATCACCGAAACCACGGCGGCATAGCCGAATCGCTTCGACAGGGTCGCGCCAATGGTCGCTTTGCCCTCGTTCTTACGCTGCTTGTACTCCTTGTACTCGGTCGGGTCGAGATAGCTGGAGTTGGCGTCCAGCGACTCCAGTAGACCGTGCAGGGCGCCGTTGGTCACGGCCGGAACGTTGGGGTCCTCAACGTATTCCGTCCGGATGCGCGACAGCACTTCGCTGTACACCTCAATCTGGCGGTAGGAATCCTCGTTGCTGGTGTTGGCCTTTACGCCGAGTCCGCCAGCTACGACCAGCGTAGCCAGCAGAAAGGAAAGACCGAGGACGACAAGCTTAGTAGTCTTCGACATGGGTAATTATGCTAATTCGCTGGAAGGTCAGGCAGTTACACGCGCTGCCCGGAGCTGCTTCCCTCAATTATACATCTGCTTGGATGACCGCCCCACCGCTTGGATGCGGGAAATCTGTCAGGCACCCGGAGCTTTGCGGTCGGTTCACTGACCATTTGGACGCGGTAGGGACTCCAAGGTCATCGCCGGTTGAACGGCAGGATAAGTTCACCGAAGTCTTGCTAGCTCTGTGACTTGTTTCACAGGGGATGGCTGGCTTTCCCTGCTATATTCCAAAGTTGGTCCCGGTTACGGGCTCATTCAGAACCCCTCCCTGGCTAGGAACTCGTCATCATGGCTTTGAACTTCGATCAGTCTCGTGTGCTGCAAAAACGGGCCGAACAGCTTATCCCCGGCGGAGTGAATTCGCCTGTTCGCGCCTTCCGCTCCGTGGGCGGAGAGCCCCCCTTCCTGGTGCGCGGCGAAGGGGCCTACGTCTGGGACGCCGACGGCAACCGTTACCTCGACTACGTCGGCTCCTGGGGACCGCTCATCCTCGGCCACTCCGTGCCCGATGTGATTGACGCGATCATCCACGCCGCCCGCAAGGGAACCAGCTTTGGGGCTTCGACCCCCACCGAGGCCGACCTGGCTGTGCTGGTGACCGAGGCCTTTCCGGCGGTCGAAAAGGTCCGCTTCGTAAGCTCGGGCACGGAGGCCACCATGTCGGCCATCCGACTGGCGCGGGCTTACACGAAGCGCAAGTACATCGTGAAGTTCGAGGGCTGCTACCACGGCCACAGCGACGCTCTGCTGGTGAAGGCGGGCTCGGGAGTCGCCACGCTGGGCATTCCCGGCTCGGCTGGGGTTCCCGAGGAGTTCGTGCAGTTCACCCTGGCGCTTCCCTACAACGACCTCAAGGCGCTGAAAGAGGCTTTCGCCAAGTACAAGGGCCAGATCGCCTGCGTGATCGTAGAGCCGGTAGTCGGCAACATGGGCTGCGTGCCGCCCATTCCCGGTTATCTCGAGGGCCTGCGGGCCATCACCGAGCGCGAAGGCACGGTGCTGATTCTCGACGAGGTGATGACCGGATTCCGGCTGGCCTTCGGCGGAGCATCCGAGCTTTACAACATCAAGGCCGACCTGGTGACCATGGGCAAGATCATCGGCGGCGGGCTGCCCGTAGGAGCTTACGGCGGGCCGGCGAAGATCATGGACATGGTCGCCCCCTTGGGGCCGGTCTATCAGGCGGGCACGCTCAGCGGGAATCCGCTGGCCATGGCGGCGGGGATCGCGATGCTGTCGCAGCTCAAGCAGAACCGGCAGCAGTACTATCGCCAGCTCGACGAGTACGCCGGGGAGTTGGTCGCGGGAGTGCTCGATTCCGCGAAAGCGGCGGGTGTGGCGATGACGGCCAACCGCGTGGGCTCCATGTTCACGTGGTTCTTCACTGACAAGACGGTCACTGATTGGGACAGCGCCGCCACCTGCGACACGGCGAAGTTCGGGCGCTTCCACAATGCCATGCTCAACGCGGGAATCTGGCTGCCGCCGTCGCAGTTCGAGGCGGCGTTTTTGAGCGTGGCCCACACCCCGCAGGACATCGACAACACCATCGCCGCAGCGAAAGAAGCGCTGAAGAAGATTTAGAGCGTTTCAACCCAACCTGCGCCACCGAGGTCAATTACTTGTGAGATGGCGATTTGTACTAAACCCGCTTCGCGGGTAGGCGCCAGCGTAGTGCCATATGGCAGGATAAATTGCATGCTGCACATCGAAGCACTCAGGGCAATTTACGCAGAAGTCGGCACAAAATTGCTGCAGTGCAATGAAACCCCATAAAGCAATTGTCCTGCCAAATCCCCACCGGGTTTACCACAAATCGCCCTATCGACAATGCTCCGCCCTTCTCCATCGCACCTGCCCGCGTCCTGCCTGCGGAGCACTGTCGATACGGCACTACGGATTTGCACTACGGATTTCGCGACAGCTATCGAGGACATGCAGGGTGTGAGGGCAAACCAGGACCGTTATCTATAGTTGCTACACCACAGCTACTGCTCCTCGCCGAACACAGACGCCGCTGTTTTGACGGCTCCCAGTGCGGCAGGGAAACCGGCGTACACGGCCATTTGCAGGATGATCTCCAGGATCTCGTTACGGGTGCAGCCGACGTTCATTGCGCCTCGGATATGTTCTTTCAACTCGGCCTGCGGATAGCCGAGGACGGTGAGCGCGGCGACGGTAAGCATCTCCCTCGTCTTCAAGTCCAGACCGGGGCGGGGATAGATATCGCCAAACGGGAATTCGACGAGGCATTGCGCCAGAGCAGGATTGGTTGCGGCGAGCTCCTTCAAGGCGGATTCGATCCCCGGTCCGAATATGGTTCGCATGGTGGCAAGTCCACGGTCGTATCGCGATTCTTCAGGCGGCATTTCCCATTACCTCCGGGAGCGAAGTTCGAACGGGCAGGAACTAACTGTGATACTTCTGCAACGACTCACGCAGCGGCCAGCGGCTCGGTAACAGCTTGCCTGTCGGCTCGGCGAAACGGCAGCGGAGGGTCCCCAGTTGCCCGAATGTGACTTGAATATCGGCACCAGGGTCGATGAAGTCATCGTGGTCACAGCCGGTACAGTCGGGGATAGTGCCGAAGCCCA
>Ga0335071_10008148_pt1 | contig 10768 bp, 7 predicted proteins | sample Lox_Sample_15_FD_206724 | JGI IMG/M metagenome (GOLD analysis project Ga0335071, IMG submission 206724) | Soil microbial communities from Loxahatchee National Wildlife Refuge, Florida, United States - Lox_Sample_1.5 | ecosystem: Environmental > Terrestrial > Soil > Wetlands | place: USA: Florida...
CTCCAGAGAGCAACGACAGTCGCTAGACTACTTTTTCCGCTGCCAGGAGGTCAAGGATTAAGAGCCCTGCGCGGCGAGTTCAGAGGACGTCGGGTCGGGGCCGGCTGACGGATTACGGGGCGTCCGCGGGAGTGAACCGAGCCACAAAACCACCGTCAAGCGCCAGGTGGATCTTCAACGTATCAGCCGGCCTGGCCTTCCTGCTTTCGGTCGTCAAGTGGTTCGGATCGTTTTCCGCATCCGGCGCGTCCTTCCAGACCTTCACCGTGAACGGTCCACCGCCCAAAAACGAAAGCGGCAGGGCGAGGTCGCGCCGTCGTTTCGCCGACATCCCGCCAACATACCACGTGCCCCCTTTGCGCCGCGCCGTTACCAGGACCTCGCCAATGTCGCCGACCAGGACCCGCGTTTCATCCCACCATGTCGGCACCAGTTGGAGAAAATCAAATCCGGGCTGACCCCCATAAGCTGTCGGATAGTCGGCGACCATCGGGTTCGGGTTGTCGAAGCAGACATACATCGCCAGGTGATGGCAGCGTGTGCCCAGCACATTCGGCGCCACGTTTCGCGGTTTGAACTCCGCCCGCGTCACGGCCCGGAAGCCGCCGAGGTGATAGTCCATCGGCCCTGCAATCAGCCGCGTATACGCCATCATGAGATTATGCTCCGGCGTGCAACGATCGCTCCATTTCAGGTATTCCAGGTTTAACGCGCCTTCGTGGTTCATGAGGTTCGGATAGGTCCGCTGCCAACCCGTCGGCTTCCACACGCCGTGAAAATGGATCATAATATGATGCCGCCCCGCCGCCTCCAGCACCGCTTCGGCGAACTCGACCGATTCCTGGTCGTCGTGATCGATGAAATCCACCATCATCCCGCTCCAGCCCATCTTTTCGAAGGCCACGAACGCTTCCTCGACTCTTCCTCGCAGCGCCCCCTGGTGAACCCAGGTCCACAGCCTCACATTCTTCGATTCGGCGTATCGTCGGATCGCGGGAAGATCAAACCCTTCGCGGGGCCGCGTAACATCCGTGTCCGGCCCGGGAACGACGCCTGGGTTGGATTGGTGGTACCACGGCGACGTGGTCTTTTCGGTCGAGGTCAGCGAATGCGTGGAAATGCCGTTTGCCGCGCAGAAGTCGATATATTTCTTGGCCATTTCGAAAGACAGGATCGGGAGGCCCGGCGCCCCATCATAGACGTCGCCGTTCCACCAGTGGAACGTGATCTTGCCTGGCTTGATCCACGACACATCTTTGATCGCGCTCGGTTCATTCAGACAATAGAGCGTCTCGGATTCGAGAAGAGCGCCAGGACGGTCGCCTATCAACACCACTCGCCACGGCGTCGCTAGAGGTAATGGCCGCACCACTTTGGCGCCATCCGGCCGCGGAGTCAGCTTGCAAACAAGACGAACCGGTGAGCTCTCGCCCCCGCCTCGCATCAACGACATACCGGCGTAGTGGCGCAACGCGCCCTCGGTAATGGCCGCGCATGTGCCATCCTCCCAGGAAAACGTCAGCGGCATGTCCAGCAGGGTTTCGGATTTTATGTCCGAACACCGTGTCGTCGTGACGTTGTGCTCGTGCGAGGTTGTGTAGTTTTCCAGGTACTGGACGTAGGCAGCAGGTTCCCCCGCCAGCCCGAACGACGTCGTCTCCTCTGTGATCGTGACTGGCCCGGAGTTGGTGCCCCCGGGCAACTCGTAACGGACAGCGACCGCGTCATCATAAGCGCGGAAAACCACATCCACCTTCCGGTGCCGCAGCGGCGTTTCCAACGAGAACCGCGTTTCCTCAAAACAATCATTGGCGTGATCGGCTTTGCCAAAAAGTACAGGGATACCGCGTCGCACCGAACGGGTGCGCTCCTCCCGGATTTGCACGCCGCTCATCAGTTCGCCGCCATCCGCCGTTTGCAGCCCAAGTTCGCACCCGGCGAGCAGTTGTTTGCCGTGAAAGGAGACCGACCAGCTCGGGCGGTTGGTTGAACCCGCTCCCGGCATCTCAATCGACGTCTCGATCCGCCCGTCAGGCGACCTCAGCCGGTGACCAGTCCCCGGCTCGGCACCAAGCGACGGCGAGCACAACCAGAGCCCGAGCGCTGAGGCCAGGAAGCCGTTCGGGCTTTTGATAATTCTAACCATGGTTTTCCGCCGCTGCATTCGTTTCCTCTGGTTTACATTTGCCTGAGCCGACAGTGACAGCCCCGCGCCACCATTGCAAGTTTCGGACCGCGACTGCTTTGGACTGCGGCACTCCCGTGCCGGTTTCCCTTCGCAGTAGATGGGTAGGTCGGTTCGTCCGACTCGCCCCTGTCCGACTCGCCCCTTGACGGGAGCGGCGGAAACCCAAACAATTCCTCCCGCCAAAATTATGCGCACAAAGCACACTCGTCTCATTGCATTTGCCTTCTGCACCATCACTCTCGCCCAGTTCGCCGGAGCGAAACCGAGCGACCCTGCGCTGGCGGATTTCAAACCGGTCAAAGCCCCCAAGCCTCACGGGCTCGCCTTGAAGCCAGGTGACCGCCTGGCCATTTGCGGAGATTCAATTACCGAGCAAAAGATGTATTCCCGCCTGATGGAAGACTACCTGACCATGTGCGTGCCGGAGTTGAAGGTGACCGTTCGCCAATATGGTTGGGGCGGCGAGCGCGCCCCGGGTTTCCTCGCCCGCATGACCAACGATTGCCTCCGGTTCAAGCCCACGATCGCTACGACCTGCTACGGCATGAACGATCACGAATACCGCGCCTACGAAGACCGAATCGGCGCAACCTACCGGACAAACTCCGACGCCATCGTAAAAGCATTCGAGGCCAATGGCGCGCGGGTCATTCAAGGCTCACCTGGATGCGTGGGCAAAGTCCCGGGCTGGAGCAGGAACACCAACACCGTCGAGGACCTCAACCTGAACCTTTGTCACCTACGGAACATCGGGGTCGAGCTGGCGAAGCAGGATGGCGCCGGCTTCGCCGATGTATTCTGGCCCATGCTCACCGGGGGCGTGGCGGCACAACGTATGTACGGCACGAACTACGCCATTGCCGGCAAAGACGGCGTCCATCCCGGCTGGGCCGGCCACACCGTCATGGCTTACGCGTTCCTGAAGGCCCTCGGCCTGGACGGCGATATCGGCAAGTTCGTCGTCAATTTGCGAAAGAACACCATGACGACCTCCCCAGGCCATGAGTTGCTTTCCGCGAACAACGGTGAGTTTCAAATCAAGAGCTCCCGCTATCCCTTCTGCGCTTGTGTCTGCGACGTAGAAGGCAAGGCGTCCTATCCCGTTTGCGGCGAGGACGATCCGGCCAGGGACAACAGCATCGTTTCCGGCATGACGCTGGTCCCGTTCAACGCTGATCTGAACCGTTTGATGCTGTTCGCCAAAGGCGGCAAGGCAAAAAGCTACAAGGTAACCTGGGGTGACCGGAGCAAAGAGTTCACGGCCAGCCAATTGGCGCACGGCATCAACCTCGCGGCCGAGTTCCCGTGCAACCCGTTTTGCGCCGCTTTCGGCAAGGTCGATGCCGCCGTCGCCGCCAAACAAGCCTTCGAAACCAAGCAGATCAAGCAATCCTTCCGCAGTGCCGCGGCCAAGGCTGACATGGAAGCTGTGGCGGCGCAGACCGAACAAGAACGCGCCCCGCTCGCGGATGCCATCCAGACTGCGTTCGTGCCCGTTACGCATACTCTGAAGATCGAGGCAGAGTGACCCACAAGCAGGTGGCTGCCGAAGACGTGCTCTGAGATGGGTGCCGTGCCGTATCCTATGTTGCCGGCGGGCGCTGGCGCGTGAACCCGCGCCGCACCGTGCCTCAGCCCTCCCTCAGACCATGGCGAGGCCGGATATAGACAGCCGAGGGGACCTCCAGGTTACAGGCGCTACGGCAAATTTGTGACGATTTTCCTAAACAAGGGCGGCCTCGGTTCCGTCTAAATCCTGTAGTCGAATAGTGAACGATTTATGAAAAGAAGCGCCTTATTTGCTTTCGGAATCGGCGGCATTGCCGCTCTGGCAACAGGTTGTGTTGAACATCGCGTCGTGTATGTGCCGGCGCCTCCTCCACCGGCTTATGCGGCGGCTCCTGCTCAACCCGCCCCTGCCCCTCCGCCTAACCCGGCGGACGCCAATACGCCTCCGCCTGCCAATGCTCCAGCGCCTTCGACGCAGGTCATAGTACCCCAAGCGCCCCCGGCTGCCCAGGTCGAGGTCGTACCCGTGGCTCCGGGCCCCGCGTACGTTTGGACGCCGGGTTACTGGTATTGGGGCACCGGTGGGTGGGTGTGGATTCGTGGCAATTGGGTGCTCCGGCCTCATCCTCACGCCGTGTGGGTAGGCCCTCGTTATGTCCATCGCCGCGGCGGCTACGTTTGGGTCGGCGGCTACTGGAGATGACGGTCGCTACTCGTACCGCAGCGCCTGGATCGGGTCCAGGCGTGCGGCCTTGAACGCAGGGAACAAGCCCGCGATCACTCCGACCGCCGCGCTAAACGCCACGGCGATAATCATCGCCATCGGGGTGATCACCGGCGCGTTGGCGGTCGGGCTCATCTGCTCCAGCACATCCACAAAGCCGTAGGACGCCCCCACCCCCAGCCCCGCCCCCAGCAGCGCAATCACGATGCTCTCGATCAGCACCTGGATGAAGATCGCCAGCCCCGTCGCCCCTACCGCTTTGCAGATGCCGATCTCCCGTATCCGCTCGTTGATGCTCGCCAGCATGATGTTCATGATTCCTATGCCCCCTACCAGCAGGCTGATGCCGGCAATGACTCCACCGCTCATCCGCGCATTGTGAATCTGCTTGTTGATCGTCTCGAGTTGGCTCTCCTGCGTCCGGAACCCAAAATCCTCGATGCCTTTGTGCGTCATCATCAGCACATTGCGCGTCTGTTGCAGCGCCGGCTCCATGCGCTCGAGGCTGGTCACTTTCAGGCCGATGTCCGATAGCCGGTTGTCCGGCACGCCCGTCGTATCGCCCGCCGAACGGAAGCGAACCCACGCCGTGTTTAGCGGCATGTACAGCGTGAGGTTTTTCCGCTCAAACGCCCAGTTGCCGCGCCGGCCCCAGCCTTTGCGCCGCGCCGGCCCCGCCGGTTGTTCCTGCGGATGTTTCTTGGCCTCTTCCCGCACCTTCCGGTCCTGCTCGCTTTCGTAGTGCGTGAACATGCCCACGATTGTGAACGGTTGGCCGTTGAGGTTGATGACCTCGCCCATCGGAATGATCTCCTGGCCCGTCTGTTCCGGCGACCCGAATAATTCATCCCGGATGCCGGTGCCGATGACACAGACAGGATTGGCGTTCTCTTCGTCGAGGTCGGTGAAGAAGCGGCCATGTTCGACCGTGTGGAGATATACTTCAAGGGCCGCTGGCCAGACTCCTGCCGCATCCCAGATCATCATCGTCTTGTCCCCGTGCGTCGCGATCACGTCGTCCACGTCCATCTTCGGAGAAACCAGGCGCATGAGCGGCGCGCAACCGCGAAGCGCCTCGACATCCGCCATCGTGTTCCCGGGCGCCTGGTCTGCCAGGTGCTCCTGTTCGGCCGGCACGTCCTGTTGGTCCACGTTCACACGGTCCGCCCCGCCCATCGCGATCATGGTTTCCCGCATCCCGTTCTCCATCCCCTTGATGATCGCTGCCATCCCCACCAGGCTCGCGACCCCGAGAATGATTCCCAGCATCGTCAGCAGCGACCGGAATTTGTGCGACCACACTTCCTTCAGCCCGACCAGGATGGTGTTCGAGAGCGTCATTCGTACCGCAGCGCCTGAATCGGGTTTAACCGTGCGGCCTTGAACGCCGGGAATATGCCGGCCAGGATGCCGACTAGCACGCTGAAGCCAAACGCGATGGCCAGCGCCGTGACTTGGATGATCGGTGCGTTGTCAGTGGGCGCGAAAGTGCTGATCAAATGAACCAGCGCGAAGGATGTCGCGAGGCCCGTCATGCCGCCCAGGATCGCAATCACGACTGATTCCACGAGGATCTGGATAAATATATCCGTCGTCGCGGCGCCCACCGATTTGCGGATGCCGATTTCGCGAACACGCTCGGAGATGCTGGCGAGCATGATGTTCATGATGCCGATGCCCCCCACAAGCAGGCTGATGCCCGCGATGAGCCCGCCGCTCAGCCGGGCGTTGTGAATGAATGTGTTGATCTGGTCCGCCCAATCCTCTTGCGTGCGGAAGCTGAAGTCCTCGATCCTCTTGTGCGTATGCATCAGCACATTCCGGATCTGCTGCAGCGCTTCCGGCAACAGGTCCACCGTCGCGATTTTCACCTCGAGGCCCGACAGCCGCGGATCACCGGTCGTGCCGGAGATGGTGCGGGTGCCCCCCCCGCCGTAGGCAATCGCGAACTGGCTCGCGCCGGACCGGAATTTCATCCAGACCGTGTTCAAAGGAAGATAAACCGTGGCGTTCTTGAGGTAGAAAACGAAGTTGCTCCGGCGTTTCCCGCCCCAGTTCTGGCGGCGGGCGACGCCCTGAACCTGGTTCGTCTCCGTTTGAGTGCTCGCCAGCAATCGCTCCTTCCGTTCCCGCTCGCTTTCGTAATGCTCGAACATCCCGATGATCGTAAAGGGCACGCCATTGATGTAGAGCGTTTCCCCAACCGGAATGATCTCGTGGCCCACCTTCTCAGGCGCGCCCCAGAGTTCATCCCTCGTCGCTGTGCCGATGACACACACGCTCCGGGCCAGTTCATCGTCGATCTCGTTAAACATGCGGCCATGCTCGATAACGTGCTCATTCATTTCGAGCGCCGCCGGCCACACCCCTACGCAATTCCACGGGCGAAACGATTTCCCGTTGGCGGTCATAGTGGCCGAAAGCCGCATCTCGGGAGAAAGGCGCGTCACCAGCGGGGCGCTCCGTTCGAGTGCCGCCACGTCGTTTATCGTGATTCCCACCGCCTGGTCGGATAAATGTCGCTGCTCGATGGGTAGGCCCTGAGGCTCGATCCGCACCTTCTCCAGCCCGCCAATCGCCACCAGGGCTTCCTTGGCCCCTTTCTCCATGCCGGAAACCAGGGCCGACATCGCCACCAAACTGGAAACCCCCAGAATGATCCCTAACATGGTCAGTAACGATCGGAACTTGTGCGCCCAAATCTCCCGCATCCCCGCCAGCACCGTGATCCCAAGCTGCGCCGATGAATGGCGGAGCAGTTCCGGGGATGGCTTGAATCTGGCCTCGCTCATCGCTCAGGCCGGCACCGGCTCGCCTGGATTCTTCAGCCCCGCGAGCGTCGAGTCCACCTTGACCGCGATCTTGCCGTCGCGGATTTCGATGCGGCGCGGGGTGACCGCCGCAATTTCGGGATCATGTGTTACCAGGACAATCGTCCGGCCTTCCTGGCTCAGCTTGCGGAAGAGTTGAAGGATCGCCTCGCCCGTGTGGGAATCCAGGTTCCCAGTGGGCTCGTCCGCGAAAACGATCCGCGGGTTATTGACCAGCGCCCGGGCAATCGCTGCCCGCTGCTGCTGGCCGCCGGAGAGTTGGCTCGGCCGGTGCTTGGCGCGATTGGCCAGATCGACCATCTGCAGCGCTTCCATCGCTCGCGCCCGGCGTTCGCGCCCGGAGACCCCGCTGTAAATCATCGGCAATTCCACGTTCTGCACCACGTTCAGCTTCGGCAGCAGGTTGAAGAACTGAAACACGAACCCGATCTTGCGATTCCGGATCGTCGCTAGCTGCCGCGACGACGCATCATGGATCATGACCCCGTCAAGCTGGATCGTCCCCTTCGTCGGCGAATCCAGGCACCCCAGGATGTGCATCAAAGTCGATTTGCCGCTGCCTGACGGACCTATGATCGAAATGAGTTCTCCCTGCTCGATATCCAGTGTGACATCATCCAGGGCGCGAATCTCTTCCTCTCCGAGCCGATAAATCTTGCTGACGTTCCGAAGCTCAACGAGGGCCATGTTAGGTGATATTCATCGCGCAGCCGCCCCGGCGCTCGAAACCTTTATGATCGACGATCCGGCTCCCGGAGCGGTTTCGGCCGCCGAGCGGCCCCCCGACGAAGCACCACTGCGGTTGGTTACCGTTCCGCTGGACGCGGTCGCCGGTTTCTGCCCCGGGCTGACGGCGTCGCCGCCGCTCTTTTTCTGGATGGCGATTTGCCGCGCCTTCTTCTCCCGTTCCTCCTTCGGCAACTCCAGCGAAACAACCTCCCCGGGCTTCAATCCTTCCTGGATTTCCGCCGAGGTGAAATCCGACACCCCCACCTTGACGATCCGTTTCTCGAAATTGTCGCCGTCCTGGACATACACGAACCGTTCCATCTCCCCCGTCTCCGCGTTCTTTTCCGTGAACACTGCCGCCAGCGGCACCGCCGTTACGTTGTCGGCCGACGCCACTGGGATCTTCACGTTCGCGGTCATCCCCGGCCGGATGCGTTGGTCCACGTTCTTGAGCATGATGCGCGCCGGATAGCCTTTGATGTTGTTCTTGATCACCGCCTGGGGCGAGATCCGTTCCACTGTCCCGGTCGCCCGTAGGCCGGGTACCGCCTCCACCGAAACCTCAACCAGTTCGCCGGCCTTGAGGCGCGGCACGTCCGCCTGGTTCACCTGAGCATTGATGATCATCGCGTTCAGATCCGCGATAGTCAGCACCTCCGTGCCGCCGTTGAATCCGTCCGAGCCGGACACCGCCTGGCCAATCGACACCGGGCGCGTCAAAACCGTGCAATCGAAGGGCGCGCGCACTTCCGTCTTCGTGAGGTGCTCGTCCACGATCGCCAGCGCCCGCTGCGCGCTTTCGAGCGCGTTCTTGGCCAGGTCATATGCCGTCTTGGTGTCGTCGTAGAGCTCCTGGGAAATCAGCTTGTCCGCCAGCAATTGTTGCGCTCGTTTGAAATCCCGCTCCGCCTTCTCCACGTTCAGCTTCGCTTTCTCGATATCCGTGACATTCGAAGCTCGCTGCTGCTGCAGTTCCTTGTCGTCCAGCTTGAACAGCAAGTCGTCCTTTTTCAAATGGTCCCCCAGATCGACCGGAAGCCTGTCCACCTTGCCGTTGATCTCCGGGCGCACCGAGACCTGCTCGGCGGGAGCGATTTCCCCGGCGGCGTTGACCGCAAAGCTGATGTTGCGCAACTCCGCCGTGGCTGTCGTCGGGCGGTCGGGGGCCGCCGAGGCCTGCGTGGTTCTCTGCCAATTCTTCCAGCCGTAATAGCCGGCGACCCCGATCCCCAGGATTACGATCAAAACGATGATTTTCTTCATTTCACTCGAAGCGCTCAGATTAGACACCGTTTAGCACTCCGGGTCACGCCAAATGTCAGCCGGTACCGGCCCTCCGCGTGCCCGCTTTCCGCGCTCCGTTTCGCCTCGCGACGCGCCCGCGGAAACGGTGCTTGCTGTTTTCAAGCCAAAACGATTTGTTTCAGCCCTGTTTAGACGCGAATGAGGCCGTCGTATTTAATAATTCTGCTGGTCATGAATTTCTTCTGGGCGGGCGTATATGCCGCCTACAAGGTCATTGGCCATAGCCTCCCCCCCCAGGGCACGACCGCCCTCATCGTGACCCTCCGCTTCGCAATCGCTTCGCTTTGTTTGCTCTTGGCTTGGCCGCTGTTGCCCGGACTCGCCCCTCGCGGGCGCGACCTCCTCAGGGCCTGCCTCATGGGGCTCCTGGTCTTCGTGGCCGGCCAGCGGCTCCAGGTCTATGGAAACCAGCTCGGGACCGCCGGGAACTCCGCCGTTCTTATGGCCGTTGAGCCCTTGATCACCTCTTTGGGCGCAGCCTTGTTTCTCCGCGAACACATCGGCCCTCGCCGGCTGGCGGGCTTTGCGTTAGGCATGTCTGGCGTGGCGTTGCTGCACGGGGTTTGGCGAAGCGACTTTCATTGGACCGGGCTGACCCCCAGCCTCATCTTCATTTCCTCCTTCGTCTGCGAAGCCGCCTATTCCGTCATCGGCAAGCCGATTATATTCCGGGCGGGCGTCGCCAAAACCCTTGCCGTCTCGCTCCTGGCCGGCACCGCCGCGAACTTCCTGCTCGACGGCTCTCAGACCTTGCGTGCCGCAAGGACCTTGCCGCTCCCAGCCTGGGGCCTCCTGTTTGCCCTGGCAATCATCTGCACCGCCATCGGCTATAGCGTCTGGTTCGTCGTCATCCGCGAATGTCCCGTGAACCTCGCCGCCCTCACCATTTTCGCTCAGTCTGTGTTCGGTGTGGCCATCGCCGCCCTCTGGCTCCATGAACAGCTCCATTGGGGCCACCTTCTCGGCAGCTTGACGATCGTGGCTGGCCTGGTCCTCGGCTTTTCGCGACAAATCCACCCTGCCACCCGCCCACGCCAACTGCCGGGACCAATCTCGAATCGAGCGGAGGGCTAACTTGCCGGAACAAACGCCGTGGCGGCCCCTCCCCGCTCCATTTACTGATGAGCCCGCAGCATGCAATACAACCCAACAGACCGATGCTTCTCCCTCTCCCCTTCAGAAGGGGAGAGGGCCGGGGAGAGCGGTCCCCCTGTGCATCCTATCCCACGCTCCCCTCAGTCGAGCGGCGTCCGCGCATCCTTCAGAAACTGGACGTGCCCGTCCAGCAACACACGGTTCCGTCCGCCCGCGTGGACCGTTCGGCCCTTAAGGGCGGGATCGACGCTGCCGATGCTCGCGGGGAAATAGGGATCCACCACGAGCTCCACGTCGCACGGACCGGTGATCGGCCCCACCGTTGGATCATTGGCCGCTTGAAGGTCGGTCACCGCCTGGCCTTCAGTCTTCCCCCAGAAATCCTCA
>Ga0335071_10008149_pt1 | contig 10766 bp, 11 predicted proteins | sample Lox_Sample_15_FD_206724 | JGI IMG/M metagenome (GOLD analysis project Ga0335071, IMG submission 206724) | Soil microbial communities from Loxahatchee National Wildlife Refuge, Florida, United States - Lox_Sample_1.5 | ecosystem: Environmental > Terrestrial > Soil > Wetlands | place: USA...
CGGTCTTTGAAGAACGGTTCGGGCGGCACGTAGAGCGTATTGGCATAGTTGAGCGACCCGCCGCCCACCCCGGCACCAGCCAGGATCATGACGTTGCGCAGCAAGTGAATTCGCTGAATGCCGTACAAGCCCAGCTTCGGCGCCCACAAGAACTTGCGCAGGCGCCAGGAGGTTTTCGCGAACTCGTCGTCGGCGAAGCGGCGGCCGGCTTCGAGGACACCCACCCGATAGCCCTTCTCAGTTGACCGCAGCGCAGTGACACTCCCGCCGAAACCCGAACCGATGATCAGGACGTCGTAGTCAGATCCCGTCGCAACAGTATGAACATACCGACCGCTCACCTTGGTGTCTGTCGGCCACCTTCGCCTGTCTGCCGACGTGAGGCTGGGAACCTTCGCGTAGTTATCGCCGCCAGTGCCAGGGCGGCCGTCGGGGCGGAATGACTGCCTCTAGGAAGCCCCTTAGAGGGCGAAGTCTGGTATACCCCAGCCCCACAGTGGATGCTCGTATGGCGGGTCGCCCAAGGCCCGTCGGCCTAGTTGGCTTTCCTGGGCCCCTGGCACGACTGAGGCGGCTCAGCTTTTGCTGTAGAGTGCCTCGATCTCGCTGGCGAACCGTTGCGACACCACGTTGCGTTTCACCTTCAGTGTCGGGGTCAGCTCACCGGTGAGCACGGTGAAATCGACCGGCAGGATGCAAAATTTGCGGATCGATTCGGCGTGCGACACCGCCTGGTTGGCCTGCTTGACCGCCTGATCGATCTCGCCGACCAGCTCGGGGTCGTTGATCAGATCGGCCACGGAGGCGATGGCCTCCTTGCCGTGATGTTGCTTCCACACGTCGAAGGCTTCCGGGTCGATCGCGATCAACGCACCCACAAACGGGCGGTTGTCGCCGACCGCCACCGCCTGGCTGATCAGCGGGTGGGCGCGCAACTGATCTTCCAGCACGGCCGGGGCGACGTTCTTGCCGCCCGCGGTCACGATGATCTCCTTTTTGCGGCCGACGATCGACAAAAAGCCGTCGTCGTCTATCGACCCCAGGTCACCGGTGTAAAACCAGCCGTCGACGATCGCCTCGCTGGTGGCCTTCTCGTTATGCCAATAGCCGCCGAACACCACACCGCCGCGCACCAGCACCTCGCCGTCATCGGCGATCGTCATGCTGTTGCCGGGCAACAGCTTTCCTACCGTGCCGACCCGCTCGTCACCCATCCGGTTCACGGTTATCGCCGAGCTGGTCTCGGTCAGGCCATAGCCCTCGTAAATCGTCAGCCCAACACCGCGGTAGAAGTGGCACAACCGCTTGCCCAGCGGGGCTCCGCCGGACACCGACGCACGACAGTCGCCGCCCAGCGCGGCGCGCAGCTTGCCGTACACCAGCCGATCGAACAGCGCGTGTCTGGCCCGCAGCAGCAGACCTGGGCCACCGGCGTCGTGTGCCGTGCTCCACTGGATCGCCGTGCGAGCGGCGGTGTCGAAAATCATGCCCCTGCCGCTGTCGTGGGCGTTCAGCTCGGCGGTGTTGTATATCTTCTCGAACACCCGGGGCACCGACACCACCACCGTGGGCTTAAAGACAGCGAACATCGCCATCAGGTTTTTGATGTCGCTGGTGTATCCGATGGTGACCTTGTTGGCAAACGCCGTCATTGACAGCGACCGCGCCAGCACATGGGCCAGTGGCAGAAAGATGAGCAGCCGTTCCCCGGCACTTAGCATCGGGAGGCACGCCGACGCGCCGCGCGTCTCATACAGCAAATTGCGGTGCGTCAGCTGGCAGCCCTTCGGGCGGCCGGTGGTGCCCGACGTGTAAATCAGCGTGGCCGCATCGTCGGCCCGCAACCTCGCTAGCCGCTCGTCGAGTTGGCCGCTGTTCACCGATTTCCCGGCCTCGGCCAGCTCGTCGAACGCCGCCGGGCCGCCGGCTGACTCCAGACGCAGGATCTTGCGCAGACTCGGCAGCTCGCCACTCAGTTCCTTGACCAGCTGGGCATGCGAATCGGTCTCGGTCACTACCAGCACCGCGCCGGAGTCCTCCAACACCCAGCGCACCTGCTCAGCCGAGGACGTGTCGTAGATCGGGACGGTCAGCGCGCCGACCGACAGGATCGCGTAGTCGAGGATCACCCACTCGTAGCGGGTGGCCGACACGATCGCCACCCGGTCACCGGCATTGACCCCCTCGGCGATCAGACCAAGCGCGGTTGAACGGATCTGCTCGGCGGCCTGTGCGCACGTCACGTCTGTCCACACACCGCCCACGAGGCGCTGGAAAATCACACGATCCGGGTCGTCGCGCTCGTATGAATACACACTGCTGACGATGTTGTCGTTCTCTTCGACAGCGAAGCTTGCCGGGACACTGAATTCACGCACGATCTGGGGTCCTCCATGAGGGTAGCGCCGTTGCTCGTTCTTGCCGGGTCGTGTTCAGACCCACGCTGTAGCCATCGACCGTAAGCGCCCTGGTCGTTGGCTTCCTAGTGACCAAAGTCCCGGCGTCAAGAGCCGATTGGTGACTATTCAGCGGTTACAAGGCGCTGTGAAGCAACACTCATCCTGTCGAAGACGGTCGCTGTCGGGAAAACCGTGGTCAGCAGCGGCATGATCGATCGAGTGGCGTCACACTTGAACCGTCGGTTGATCGAAGTGCCGGTCGGATTCAAGTGGTTTGTCGAGGGGCTGATCGATGGCACTGTCGGCTTTTGCGGCGAGGAGAGTTCTGGGGCGACATTTCTGCGGCGCGACGGCTCGGTACGACGGACAAAGATCGGAATGGCGCTGTCAACTTAACTGGGGCTCAGCGCGATCGGGGCGTGCAGGGGCTCGGTGGTCTGGGTGTCGGTGGTATGGGTCAGGCTGCGGCAGTCGGTCCGGTGACCTCGTTACAGACGGCGAATCGTCGCGTCATTTCTGTGCGATAGTCGTCAGCGGTGAGGCGATGGCGGCGGGGCCGGAAGTGAGGCGAGATCACGCTGAACACCGCCAGGAACCGTTGGGCTCCGCCGGGTGTGCGGAAGCGTTTCATGGCGCGTTCGCGCTGCCGGGTCGGCTGGTGGGAGTTCTCCGCCCGGTTGTTCAGGTATCTCAATTGCCGGCCTCAAAATTTCACGGTCGCCCGAGTTCTCCCCTGACGGCTGCTGAGATCACGAGTTGATCTTGATTTCCGGCTTCTCCGTAGGCGGCGGCGCCGCGTGTCGTGCGGTGACGCCGGGTTCCACGTCCCGGGGTGGCTGCTCCTTCCTTGGGGTCGAACGGACACGCGGTGCGGCGCAGCGGACAACAAAACACCTTGCGAGAAAGAGTCATCCGTTGCGCAGTGATAACAGCCACCACCACCACCACCACCACCACCACCACCACCTCGTCGCCGCTGCCCAACGCCGTCGCGCCGACACCCTCGAACGTGCCCGCCAAGCCATGCAGGAACTCAACCAAACCGGCCAGCGGCGCACCGTCATGCAGATCGCTGCCCACGCCGGCGTCTCCCGCTCATGGCTCTACGCCCAGCCCGACCTGCGCGACCAACTCCGCCGACTGACCACCACATCCGAGGCAGCCGAGTCGGCACCTGCCCGAATCGAGCCCGGATCCGACGCCTCGCTGCGGCGACGCCTCACACTCGCGCACAAACGTATTCGCGAACTCGACGACCAAAACCGTCAATTACGGAACCAGATCGCACTCCTGCACGGAGAACTCCGCGCCAGCCGCATCCCCGGCACCCACGTCACGGACACCGTCCACGACGCAAACGCCCAGCTCACGCTGCCAAACAGTCGACCCCGCCCAAGATAACGTTGGTTGACTCAAGCTCTCGGTTCTTGCGGCGCAGGTCGCGCAGCTCACGGGGCGGTTCCATCGGCACTCCCGCCGCCTCGCCGGCGTCGACCTCGGCCTGATGCACCCACTTGCGTAACGCCCCGCGATCATGCACAGCCGCGCCGAGATCTCCTTGATGGCCGGCCCACTCGGTCTCGTAGTCGCCGACATGCTCGCGGACCAGCCACACCGCCCTGGCCTGGTGTTCTCGTCGTACCTGCTTGCCATCGGGCCATCCTTCCCTCAGCGGAAGGTGCGCATAAAATCTGGGACGATTCACCATCAAACCCCGACACCACTACGAGGTCGGCTACCACGTTTGGCTGCGTAGAGCCGGGAATCTTCGACGAGGACGCTGGCAACGCGGCCAAGGCGCCGATCTTTTCCACGAACTAGCTGTCGGCTGACACGGCCTGGCAGTCCGCCGACAGCCCGGAGGAAGCGTTGGGGATGAGCCTGGACCGGGCTCGCCGCGTCGACTTGGACTTCATCGGCACGCTGTTGGGTGTCGGCGCCGACGAGGCGCCAGCCCTGCTCAACGGGCTGATCTACCCGAGTCTGGATGACCCGAGTGAGTGGATCGCCGCCCCTGCGGCGCTGTCAGGCAACGTGCGCGAAAAGCTGACCCGCGCGGTTGAAGCGGCCCGCACCGACCCGCGGTACAGCGACTACGTCGAGCTGCGGGGGGTGATGCCGGCCGATCACAGCGCCGAGCAGATCAAGGCCCGCCCGGGTGCGCGGTGGGTACCCGCGGATATGGTGGCGCAGTTCGAGCAAGAAACATTCGACGTCACGGGGGTGGTGGTTGACACATCGGTGGGCTTTGGGTGGTCGAGGTCGCCCCCTACAAGCGACATGGGCGGCTGACGACCGAGGCCTACGGGCTGGGTCGGCGCGACTGTGACGCGGTGAGCCTGCTGAAGGCGCTGTGCAATTCGCGTGCTGTCGTGGTCAACGACGACGACGGCGTGCTGGACACCCAAGCGACGTTCGCCGCGCAAGCCAAGTGCGCCAAGATCAGCGAAGAGTTCGCCCGCTGGTTGTTCGCCGACGCCGCGACGCGCTGGTCGGCGACTACAGCCGGCGGTTTAACAGCTTGCGTGCGCCCCGCTACGACGGCTCGCATCTGCGGCTGCCGGGCATGTCGGATCAGTTCACCCCGCACTACTACCAGCGCAACGCGGGTGGCGCGCATCATCAACGAGCCCACCGTTCTCTCAGATCACGTTGTCGGAGCCGGCAAGACCGGAGTCCTGGTGGCCGGGGCGTATGAATTGCGACGCTTGGGGCTGGTGCGCCAACCGTGGATGGTGTGTACGTTCTCAAGCTCGATGGCGGATGCCTCATCGAAATGGCGGATGATGGCGGATCCGCCATTTCGATGAGAAAGTGGTTAGCCGAAGGTCGCCGGCTGCATCGCTGTCGTGATAAAAGCTGGGACTTTCGGCCCTACCGGACAGTGACCTGCAGCATCGTGACCTATCCAGGAAGGCGCCGTGATTTCACTCATTCACCCCCCACGGGCCGGCACGACGCAGCGGCTCAGACATAGACACCGGAAAGCCCGCCACGACGGGGCAATAGGGTGCACGACAGGCGGTCCTGTACAGCAACCAACGGCGATCGATCAGGGGACCTTGTGCCCTAGATCGGTTCTGTGGGCAAGCGCATGGTCTTCAGTCGTGGAGTCCAAACGGACCGCCGACGCATTGGTCGGCGAGCTGATGACCCAGCTGCGTTCGCAGACGTCACGGCTTGTCCGCGATGGGATGCGGCCGGCGCAGAAAGAGCTCCAGGAATCGGCGAAGCTTGCCAGCCGACGCGGCCCAGCCGCAGTTGCACGCCCACGGCCTTGGCGCCGGTGCACAACGTCTTCGTCATCGTGGACTCGACAAGCCGGCCGCGAGCGCGTTGACCAGGACGTCGCGGATGAGCTCAGCATCGCGGTGGCGCGCCAACACATGGAACGCAGCCTTGCTGGCGCTGTAGAAGAAGTTGTTCATCCCAGGCAACGGTGGGCGGAGTCCGTGGATGCTGCCCTGTTTTTGACGCACGCCGGGTCGTCGGCTGTGCAGCTAGCTTTCAACAGCGGCAGCAACGCGGGGTTAGTAGGATCAAGACTCCCTCGATCAGGCCGGGCGATTGAGCCGCAAATTGGGGGCTCGCTTTCCCACGGTGAGCCGATCGCGCAGGCTGTGCAGCCGCGCACGAAGCGTTCGGCGCACGCTCGCGACGACGATCTGACAGCCGACGTAATAGGCACAGCGTTCACAGCCCCAGCCACCTGGCAAGGTCAAGCGATCCCCCCATCCGGCGCCGGGGCGCTGCCTCGTGCGGTGGCTAGCCATTTGCAGGCAGTGCTTTGTTCTCTCCGGATGAAAACAGTCCACAGGGTCGGGTGGGCTACCGGAGCACGCTGGCGTGTTTCTCGGTCGGCCGCTTCCGTGACTTGCGGATGCAGCGACCGCTTCATCTGTGGACGAAAAGCAATGATCATCATCGGCCCTCTAAAACGTCGGGTCCGAGGCTCATCTCGTTAACTGGGCATTCGAGAGCCTTGTGACTGATTCCTGGGAGCGATCATGACGGAGAGCGCCGATAAGAAGACCGTGGTCAGAAGGTGACTCGGATGTTTAGCCCTGTGATGCGAGCCTGGGTCCCGCTGGTGCTTGTGCTTGCGGTCGCGCCGAACGGATTGACGATGCACCGGATGCACGGGATCTTCGGATCCCAGGGGGCAAACGCCGACGGGGCAGGTGGCGGCGACGACCAGCTGGCGCCGTTCGACCCTAAAAGTGTGCTCTATGAAGTCTTCGGCCGGGGCTGGACCGCCGGAAGCATCAGCTATCTGGACGAGAACTCTGCGCCTCAGCGGGCTGATTTCAGTGCACTGCCGTGGTCGTTTCAAGTGACCACCACCCTTGCGTGGATATGCGCCAATGTTGTGGCGCAGGGGACCAGCGCCACCATCGGGTGCGGCATCACTGTCAATGGTGGCGTCCGGGAGAACGAATCCCCGACCGGGCACGATGCCCAAATCTTCTGCTTAGTGAAGGCGGCATGAGCACCAGGCACGCGGCCGGGCCGGTGCTTGCGCGAGCGATCCGCGCGCTGTCGGTGCCGATCATTCTGTTCTGGTTGGCGTTGACGGCAGTCACGAATGCGGTTGTGCCACAGCTGGAGGCCGTCGGTAGACAGAACTCTGTATCCCTCTCGCCGCGCGACGCCCCGGCATTGATGGCGATGAAGCGCCTCGGCTTAGACTTCCAGCAGTTCAATTCCGACAGCATTGCCATGATCGTCTTCGAGGGTGACCAGCCGTTGGGTGACGATGCCCACCACTATTACGACAGCCTGGTCCATCAGTTGGAACAAGACACCAGGCATGTTCAACATGTGCAGAACTTCTGGGGTGATCCGATCACCGCGGCGGGTTCGCAGAGCACCGACGGAAAAGCAGCCTATGTGCAGGTCAACCTGGCCGGCAACCAGGGCGAGACGCTGGGAAACGAGTCTGTGCAGGCGGTTCGTGACATCGTGGCGCGGTCACAGCCCCCGGCCGGTGTGCGGGCCTATGTCGCCGGTCAGGCACCGCTGATTGCCGACATGACCGAGGCCGGCGAGAAGAGCATGATCAAGATAATGGTCGTCACGTTGGTGGTGATCACCGTCATGCTGTTCACTGTCTACCGGTCCATTATGACCACCATGCTCGTGCTGTTCGTCGTTCTGGTTGAAATGTCTGCGGCGCGTGGGCTGGTCGCCCTTGTCGGGCGCTTCCACCTGCTTGGCTTGTCGACCTTTGCCACCAGCCTGTTGACATCACTGGCGATCGCCGCGGGAACCAATTACGCGATCTTCTGGATCGGCCGCTATCAGGAGGCGAGGCAATCCGGCCAGGGACGAGAGGACGCCTATTACACCGCCTTCCGCGGCGTGGGTCGTGTGATCCTGGGGTCGGGTCTCGTCGTCGCCGCTGCCATGTTATGCCTGCGCTTCACACGGCCGAATTTATTAAGTTCCATCGGGATTCCCAGCGCCATTGGCCTGTCGGTCGTGGTGCTGGGCTCTCTCACCCTGGCGCCGGCCGCGCTGATCGTGGGCAGTCGGTTGCGTCTTCTCGATCCGAGGCGGTCGGTTAAGTCCCGTAGGTGGCGGAAGGTCGGCATCGCGGTGGCCCGCTGGCCGGTGCCGATTCTCGCTGCGGCCGTCGCCGTTGCCCTGATCGGGCTGCTGGCGCTGCCGGGATACAAAACGAGCTACAACGACCGTCAGTACATCCCCGCCGATCTACCCACCAACATGGGCTACACGGCTGCCGAGCGGCACTTCAGCGCCGCCAGGATGAACCCCGACATCGTGCTTCTCGAGGCTGGCCGTGATCTGCGCAACCCCGCCGACATGATCGTGTTGGACAAGATCGCAAAGAACCTGTTCCGGGTGCCCGGCATCGCCAGGGTGCAGAACATCACCCGGCCCGTCGGTGATCCGATCGCCCACAGCTCCATACCGTTTCAGGTCAATCTGCAATCGGTCTCCCTGACCGAGGACATGCAGTTCCTCAAAGAGAGCATGGCCGGCTTGCGCGCCATAAGTAACCAACTCGGCACGATGATCGCAACCATGCAACGGATCCAGGACCTGATAACGCAGCTGACCAATGTGATGCATCAGATGCTGGCCAATATGAACGAAATGAAGGCCACCACCAACGAGATGCGTGACCACCTCGCGTACTTCGACGACTTGTGGAAAGCCATTCGCAATAACTTCAACTGGGAACCGCACTGCATGGACATTCCCATGTGCTCGTCGGTGCAGTCGGTGTTCGACGGCGTCGACAAGCTCAGCGACAACCTCAACGCCCTGCTGGCGAACCTGACCGACATAGACAGCTTGATGCCGCAGCTGGTACAGCAGCTGCCCCCGATTATCGCCTTGTCACAGAGCGTGCGGTCGACGCTGGATACGATGTACAGAGCATTCTCGGGACTGGTCGACCGAATCGGCCGGATGACCGACACCGCCAGCGCCATGGGTCAAGCGTTCGACGACGCGAAAAGTGACGACTACTTCTACCTGCCACCGGAAGCCTTTCAGAGCCCCGACTTTCAACGCGGCCTGAAGCTGATGATTTCCCCCGACGGCAAGGCGGCGCAGTTCATCGTCACCCATGACGTCGATCCGGCTAGCCCAGAAGGCATCTCACACGTCGACCCCGAACTGCAAGCCGCGCGTGAGGCCGTGAAAGGCACCCCGCTGGCAGATGCCAAAATCTACCTCGCCGGCACCGCCGCGACCTACAACGACATCCAGGTCAGCGCCAATTGGGACCTTATTATCGCGGGGATGGGTGCCATCACTGTGATTTTCGTGGTCATGCTGATCATCACCCGCGCCTTGATCGCCTCATTCGTCATCGTCGGGACCGTCGTGCTATCGCTGGCGGCATGGTTGCTGTCGGTACTGGTTTGGCAATACATCGTTGGCAAAGAACTGCATTGGATGACACTGGCGTTCTCTGTCATCATCTTGCTCGCCGTGGGATCCGGCTACAACCTGCTCCTCATCTCCCGGTTCAAAGAGGAAATCGGAGCCGGAATCAAGACCGGCATCATCCGAGCCATGGGCGCCACCGGCGGCGTGGCAACCGCAGCGGGCCTAATCTTCGCCGTCACGATGGCCTCGATGATCACCAGCGACCTCGTCGCGATCGGCCAAGGCGGCACTACCATCGGACTGGGGTTGTTGTTCGACACCTTCGTGGTGCGCTCGCTGATGATACCCTCAATCGCCGCACTGCTCGGACGCTGGTTCTGGTGGCCGCTCAGGGTTCGCAGCCGACCCCGCCGAATCGCCACCATGCCCACACCTGCCCCAGCCGCGTTGTAGCGAAAATATTCATGCGCTGCAACCTGGTTCGGCCACCGCCGGTGCTACCACTGTCATCGCCGTAGGCCACTTGTCGGAGTTTCATCCCGGCGAGGTATTAGTCCGGACCAGGGTTGAAGGGTCTTTCAGCCAGCTACAGCGATCGCGGATCATCCGCCGATTCGCCGTCCGCCCCGAGGCCTGGTTGTTCATCAATCAGCGGCGGCGGGGCTGAGGTCAGCGGTTTGGTTATTGATCATACGTCGGAGGCTGGTTCGGGCGGCTGCAAGGTCATCTTCGGTGGTCAGCAACTGTGCTCGCACGGCGTTCAGCTCCTGGGTCAGTTGGAGGCTCTCGCTGCGGTAGCGAGTGTTGGCCGCAGTCAGCTCGTCGATGCCGACTCGGAGTGATTGACTGGACTCAGCGTCTAGCTGTTGACCTAGTCGTTCACGCAGGAGGTTCTTCAGGCGCGCTACCTCGGCTCTAAGTGCTTTGTGTCTTGCCTGGCGAGTTCGAGGTCGGTGCGGATGCTGGCCTCTGAGGCTTTGCGTCCGATGCGTTCGGTGCGGGCGGGTTCAGTAGCTTGGGCTTCGCGTGCGGCGGTGATGTATTCACGCACGCCATCGGCGTAAACGAGCCACTGCGATACTTTCGCGGTGCGAGCGACTGGCGGCGAAGGTGATCTCGGTTCCGTCGCGTTGCATGGCATCCACGGCGCGGAAAACGGCAGTGCGTTTGCGGTTAGATTCATTCCGGCGGGCTTCTCGGAGAACATCCGGGGATCCGTTTAGACGCTGAAGTCACTGTTCTCCTCCCAGTTCGGTGCGGCTGATGACTGTGAGCGGTAGCGCCGCTCCTGCCCGGGCTTTCCTTAGCCTGAATCCGTGGATGGGCCGGTGATTTGATAGGCGTGTGGACAGCGGAAATGCCTTCTGGCCTGGGACAATACGAGTGCTGAAGTCGTATTTGTCTACAGTCCGAGAAGGCACTTTCGATGCACTCATCGTATACGTTCACCGCTGGGTCGGCGGTGTTTGACGAGCAGAATTTGGTGTCGGCTGCCGGGTTGGT
>Ga0335071_10008150_pt1 | contig 10766 bp, 10 predicted proteins | sample Lox_Sample_15_FD_206724 | JGI IMG/M metagenome (GOLD analysis project Ga0335071, IMG submission 206724) | Soil microbial communities from Loxahatchee National Wildlife Refuge, Florida, United States - Lox_Sample_1.5 | ecosystem: Environmental > Terrestrial > Soil > Wetlands | place: USA...
AGCCACCCAGAGAAAAACGACGTGCTTCGTCACCGACACGTCGATGCCGAAGAGCGTCAGCCGGGGTAGGTCGAGCGGGCCGAACGGAGTCTCGAGCTCGTGCGAATCCTGGACATGCTTGAGAAGGTGGGTGAAAAGATTCTCACCACCTCCTTCGCCGCCTGCCGCGCGCGCGGTATCCGCGACCGCGCGGAGGGTGTCCGCCGCGCCGTGAACGGGAGCCTGAAGGAAGAAGATCGATGACACCTCGTTAGCCCTTTGCCTTCGTGGTCATGGTGGTGTGGATAAACATCAGCTCAAGAATTAGAAAGAGTATATAGAGTCCGAGCAGAGAGACGACGAGCGCCGCGGCATCGAACCCGAACACCTTGATGAGGACCAGGAGCGCCGCAAGCATCACGAACATCCGGACTCCCGTCCCGCCGAGCACCGTTCTCAGGAACACCGTGTACGATTTGTCGATCGCGTACTCGATCGCCGCATAGCCCGCCAGCGCATTGGCAAGACTGATGAGGCTCCCCGCAATGCAGGCCTTCACGACATCGCGGGAGGCATACGCGGCGAGAGGGTATGACGCCAGCGCCGCGGCGACGACGAAGATGACGATCACTTGACGCGGAAACGAGAAATCAAACTTTGTTCTGTCCTCTATGATCCGCATCGATCGCGTCCTGCTCCCGGGAGAGCTTCAGTGCCGAAGTGATGAACTTGATCATCCCGCCGGCGGCTCCCAGGACGATGCCGCCGATCATGCCCCACGGGGCGGAGTTCCACTTTCCGTCGAGCCATCGTCCGACGAAGAAGAAAACGACGACCGGTACCGCGAGCTGGATCCCCATCGTCAGGTATGGCCCCATACTGCGAAGGATTGTCGCACTCCCTCGTTCGTCGGGCTGTTCCATTGCGTCAGGACTAGTATTTCTGGATGTCGTGCCCCGACGGCCGCGCGTCGCTCATCGAGATCTTTCCGTCGAAGACGGCTCCCTCGTCGATCACGAGGCGGGCCGAACGGATGTCGCCGCGCACGACGGCCTTCCCTTCAAAGACAAGCTTGTCCACGGCGATGATGTTGCCGCGGATCTTTCCCCCGATCGTGACGTTTCTTCCGTTGATATTTCCTTCGATTTCACCCGTCAGCCCGACGGCAACGTTTTCCGCCGCGTGGAGTTCGCCGACCATTTTCCCGTCGACCCTGATATTCCCTTGCGTCCGGATCTTCCCTTCGACCGTCGTGCCCGACCCGATGAGATTAAGCTCCTTTACCGCATTCTTGTCAGCCATTGGTGCTTCCTTCCCTCACAGTGATTCCGTTGCGACCAAGTACTCATCCGGGTTCTGCGGCTGACCGTCTTTCCACAGCTCAAAATGAAGATGCGGACCATAGCTCGTGTTGCCGGAATTCCCGAGTAGAGCGATCGGCTGTCCACGTTTCACGAAATCGTTTGCCGACTTGAGCAACGATTGATTGTGCTTGTAGATCGTAAAGTACCCTCCCCCGTGCGAGATGATGACCATGTTGCCGTCTTCGTACGTCCAGCCGGAGAAGACGACGTACCCGTCTGCCGCCGCGCTGACGATCGAACCGCGACGCGCGGCGTAATCGATCCCGAAGTGCCTCTGTGCGTCGTCGAATCCCCGCGAGACGTACCCGAGCACGGGCGGATAGAGCGGGAACGAAGCCTGAAACGATTTTGTCGCGACAGGCCGCGGCGACGAGAAGCCCTCGACCACCTCGGCGGACCGTGCTGGCTGCTCGACCGAGACCGGCGTCTCGGCGACGGAATCCGCCTGCGGCTGCGCAGATTCCTCCTCGTTCGCGGCCGCAACAGCGGACGTCGTATCCTTCGTCAGGTCCTCTCCGAGCGCCGCCCTCAGCTTGAGGTTGTACTCGCGAATGACGATGACTTCTTCGGAGAGTTTGCTGAGCCTGGACTGAAGGTCGAATAACTGGTTGCCGTACCTCTTCTGAATTTCTGCGTTGGAGGCGGGAACGAGTGCTCCAAGCGGGGTGAAGCCGAGCAAGAGGATGGCGAGCGCAAGAACAAGCACAACAAGGCCGCTCAACAGCCCGAAAATCCCCTTTCCGGTGAGGACGTAAGACCGCCTGGCGCCGGCATCTCCCTCCGGAATGACGAGAATCTCGTACTTCTTCTCTTTCGTAATATGGTGACTGCGATTCTCGGCCATTCTCGTTCGGTGCCGCGCTTCATCGGGCCTTTTTCTCTCAACGAAAAGGAAAATTGGACTATAAAGATACCAAAGGAGGCCTAAAAAGTCAACGAGTATTTGGCCGGAAAGGAATTATCGGAAGGAAGATCCGCTCTATCCGCGGGCAAGGATGACGATTTCACCGACCCATCCGGCCACAAAGAGCAGAACAAGAAGCGAGAAGATGAGAATCCTCGGCCTCGAAGCCACGAATGTGCGTTCCCTCACCATGAACCAGCCGTACGCTGCCGAAAGTATCAAGAGGGAGACGATCGGGAATCGATAGCGGGCATCGGCGAAATAAATGAGATGGATGAAGAGCCAGTAGAGAAAGGTCCCCCCAAAAAGAAAGAAGGTATTCCGATCAGTCCCCGGACAACAGACGACCGCGAAGGTCCCGAGAAGAAGGACGGCGATGTAAGGAAGATGCAGCACCACGGCATGGAGGAGCGAAAGCTGTCGGAAGACCGTCACGGCGTGCGCCGGATGGGCCCACTCCGGCCGGAATTCCATCGTCATCATAAGCCAGTAGTCCGCGGCGAAGAAGTGCGCGAATTTCTTCGCGACGATCGCCCCCTCCTCACCCGGGTGGGCGAGGATAAAAGCGAATGCGAGCTTCACACCGAGGTCGGACCGCTCAAAATCATCGTCAACGACGGCAAGCGGGTTGTCAACCGATGGAAACGAGTACGAGCCGCTCGCGTGCTCGTGGTTCCCGATCCAGAAATTCACACCTCCGTTGCTTGTCACCGTCCACCGGTGGAACACCTCGTAATTCCTCACGAGCCATGGAGAGAGGACGACGAACATCGCCAGGAATATCACTCCCGCGGACCGCACGAGTCGGTCGCTCCTCACGCCGAGCTTCCATCGGTAGAGAAAAATGACAAGGGGGAACAACCCCACCGGCGATCGGAAGAGGACCGCGACACCGACGGATACGCCGATCGCAATGTCGGTGCTCAATCCCCCTTCTCCACGAGGATCCCTTACCGCGAGCCAAACAATGAGGAGCAGCATCGCTGTGAAGATCGTCTCGGTCATGAGGTGCGTAACATAGAGAATCTGTATGGGGAAGAGGGCGAGAACCCACGCCGCGACAAGCCCCACCTTCGGAGAAAAGAGTCTCTTCCCGATCGCGAACAGGAGCAGGCAGGACAATTCGTCGAATATGAGTTGCAGCGCTTTCACCGGACCGTAGCGCTCGCCGAAAAGAGCGTAGCTTCCGGCGAGGAGAAGCGGATAGCCCGGAAGCCGGTACGCCGTGGGCTTCCCTTCGAAGGAATATCCATCGCCGTGAACGACGGCGCGGGCGATCGCGTCATAGTCTTTGTCATCGGAGATAAGGGGAGATTGGTAGGCGAAGATCGCCCAGAGACGCAGCGCCGCTCCGACGAGGAGCGCGGCAAGAAGCACTCTGCGCTCCGTTCGGGTGGATAGGAGGGAATGATCGGCGGACGTTGTCATCGGTCACCGGGACCGTTTGTGCGAGCGCGGTGTGAGGCGAGTTTGTCATCGATATACCCGCCGAGGCGTTCCTTGAACTTCGTGCGCGAGAACTGAAGCGCACGCTCGTTGATCCGTTTGGGATCGAATCGCATCGACGACATTCTGTTCACCGCGGCTTCGAGAGCCGCTTCATTCTGCTCTTCGAAAAACACTCCGGTCACCCCGTTTTCAACCGTCTCAAGAGCTCCTCCCCTTGCGAACGCGACCACCGGCTTGCCGCTCGCCATTGCTTCGAGCGGCACGATGCCGAAATCCTCCTCTCCGGGGAAAACAAGCGCCTTTGCGCCGCCATAGAGACGCGCGAGTTCATCGTCGTCCTTCCATCCTGCAAACTCCACATTCGGGCCGGCCAAGCCGCGAAGCTTCTCTTCGTCCGGGCCTTTGCCAACGATAAGGAGGTGGGCTCCAATCCGGTTGAATGCCCGGACAGCAAGATCAACCCGCTTGTACGGTACGAGGGCGCTGACGATGAGATAGTACCCCTCGTCCCGCGCTGAGACCCGGAACCGCTCGGTATCCACGGGGGGGAAAATCACGTCGGAATCCCGTCGATAGTGCCGTTCAATCCTCTTCTTCACATGCTCCGAGATCGCGACAAAGTGATCCACCCGCGAGGATGTTCTCTTATCCCACCACCGCAGGACCGGCGCGACCCCTGCCATTGCGCTTCGGACAACGACGCCGGCCTGCCCCTTTCCGAAATACTCGTCGTACATCTCGTAAACGTACCTCATCGGAGTGAAGCAGTAGCAAAGATGAAGAGCCCCGCGGCGGGGCTTCGCCCCTTTCGCCACGCAATGGCTCGTCGAGACGACAAGGTCAAATCCGGAAAAGTCGAACGACTCGATGGCCGCGGGAAAGAAGGGAAGGTACATGCGGTACTTTTCTTCGACCGACGGGAATCGTTGGATGAACGAAGTGTGGATTTCGCGCGACTCGATGAGCGGCGACATCGCTCCTTTGACATGGAGGAGCGTGTAGATGGGAGCGGCCGGGAAGAGCTCACAGAGGACTTCGAGGCACTTCTCGCCCCCCCGCATCCCGGTGAGCCAGTCGTGGACGAGAGCCACTCGCGGTGATGATGTCACGGTCGGTACACTTTCAAGAATTGTGCGAAAATATACAAAGAACGGGGGGAGATTCAAAGAGCGAGGTGTTGCATGATCACCGGCGCAAACTTGCGAAAGGAGGCCTCGCTCGCTATATTGACATTCGCGTAACACCTCGGCCATCCGATCACATCGTGCTTCGATGGAAGACTACAACCTCCCTCTGTACCGCTCCTGGTTCCCGTTTCTTTCGACCGGGAAGATTTGGCTGAACCATGCCGCGGTGAGCCCGATGTCGCAAAGGGTCCGGCAGGCGCTCGACGCGTACCTGAGCAGCTGCGAAGTGGACGAGATCGATACCTTCCCCTCAACGCTCCCGGCCGCGGCGAAGCTCCGATCCAACCTCGGGAAGCTCGTCGGGGCGCCCTCCGAAAGAATTGCCTTCGTCGGCAACACCTCGGACGGCCTAAGTCTTCTCGCCGCCGGGCTGACCTGGCACGCGGGGGATCGGATCATCCTCAACGACAGCGAATTCCCTTCCAACATCGTCCCTTTTCTGAACCTCAAGCGGCTCGGTGTGGAGATCGACATTGTCAAGACCGGACCGGACGGGATCACGACCGATCGAATCGAGAAGCTGATCACTCCGAGGACACGGCTCCTCTCGGTGAGTTTTGTACAGTTCCTCTCCGGATACCGTGCAGACCTGGCGGCGATCGGAGAGCTGTGCCGCCGTCACGGGATCATCTTCTGCGTCGACGGCATCCAGGGACTCGGTGCATCTCCCCTCGACGTCGCTTCCATGAAGATCGACTTCCTGGCCTGCGGAGGTCCGAAGTGGCTCATGGGGATCCTCGGACTCGGGTTTGTCTTCATCACAGAGGAGCTCCAGGCCAGAGTCCAACAGGCATACGCCGGTTGGATGAGCAACAAGAACTACTTCGGAGATTTTCTCCGGTACAGGACCGACTTCGATGACACAGCACGCCGGTACGAAAACGGCACGATGAACCTTGCCGGCATCGTCGCACTGTGCGAATCGACGAGGACGCTTCTGGAGGTAGGTGTGGGCGCCATCGAGCGGCACCTCCGCCGGCTTACCGACGTCATCATTGACGCGGCGGACGACGCGGAGTGCGAGCTCCTCACTCCACGCATGCCTGAGGCCCGGGCGGGGATCGTGACATTCCGCTGTTCCAACGCCGACGAGTTGTTCGAGACGCTGAAGAACGAGAAAATCTTCGTCTCTCTCCGCGAGGGGATGATCCGTGTATCGCCGCACTTCTACAATACTCCCGATGAAGTCGAACGTCTCCGCGAAGAGCTTCTCAGTCACCACCGGTCGGTGACGGCATGACGATTTTGCTTGGATTGATCATCGTCATCGTGGGTTTCGCGGTTGTTGCGACGCTTGTCGTCTTTGTCGCGGGGCCCGTCATGGTGCTGAACCCCCGCCGCCGCGGAGAAGAGTACTACCGCTTTCGCGGCGAACCGATAACGCCGGCCGACCTCAACATTCCGTACGAGGAGTTTTTCTTCCTGAGCGCGGCAGGAGAACCGCTGAACGCCTGGTATCTCCCGGCCGAATCTCCCGCGCGGGGAACAGTTTTCTATCTTCATGGAGTGGGCGACAACAAGATCAGCGGACTGCGGCTCGCTCAGGTCTTCCGGTCACGGAGATTCAACGTCCTTCTTTATGATTCCCGCGCCCACGGAAGAAGCGAGGGGAAATACTGCACGTACGGGTACTACGAAAAATTCGATGTCTCGAAAGCCATCGATAGCCTTGGGGAACGACAACGCGGAGCACCAGGGCGGGTCGGTCTTTTCGGGACATCGATGGGGGCCGCCGTGGCAGTTCAGGCCGCGAGCATCGAGCCCCGCATTGCGGCCGTGGTCGCGGAAGGATGTTTCACGAACCTCAGGACGATCACCGTCGACTACCAGAAGAGGCTCCTTTGGATGCCGTGGCATTTCCTCAGGAACGTGGCGATGAAGCGCTCGGAGATGATCGCGCACTTCAGCCATCACGACGTCTCGCCACTCCGCGCCCTTGCAACGGTAAGCGTGCCGATCATGTTCATCCACGGGAAGAGCGACGCCCGGATACGCTATCAGTACAGCGAACAGCTATTCGCTGCCGCCCGTGAACCGAAAGAGCTCTACCTCATCGACGGGGCCAACCACACCGACATCCACAATGTTGCACAGCGGGAATATGAGGAGCGGGTGAGCGGGTTCTTCGAGAAGTGGTTGAAACCTTGACGGCATGAACCTTCGGGGAGGGAGAAACGCGATGGCTATCCGCGCATTCTCAGAACGGTGACGCATTCGATGTGGTAGGTGTGGGGGAACATATCGACGGGCTGCACCATCTCCACCGAATAGCCGTAGGGGACAAGCAGCTGGAGATCTCTCGCGAGCGTCGCAGGGTTGCAGCTGACATACAAGACCCGCGGCACGCCCATTTTTCCCAACTCCTCCACCGCCTTCGGATGCATTCCGCTCCTCGGCGGATCGATGATGAGCACGTCCGGTTTTTTTCTCCCCGCCTTCCATTCCACATCCTTCGTGAGGAGATCCTTGAGATCGCCGGCGATGAATTCGCAGTTGGCGATCCCGTTTGCCTCGGCGTTCATCCTCGCGTTCATGATCGAGCTCTCGACGAGTTCGATGCCGGTGACATGATGGACAGCGTTGGCGACAAAGAGCGAGATCGAGCCGGTCCCGCAGTAGAGGTCGTAGACTTCGTCGGCCGAACGGAGATCGGCGAATTCTTTGACGATCCCGTAGAGGACCTCCGCCTGACGGGTGTTCGTTTGCAGGAATGAATTTGCGGAGATGTGGAGAAGGAGCGGCCCCATTTTTTCCGTGATGACGCCGCTGCCGTAGTAGACCTTTTCGAAGTCCCCCACCGCAATGTTCGCCTTCTTCGTGTTGACGTTGTTGACGATCGTGACGATTTCCGGAAAGAGATCGGTGAGTCTCGCTGCGAGATCCTCCATGACCGCCGGCCGGTCGTCGAGCGTCACAAGGTTCACCATGACGTCGCCGGTATTCTTTCCTTCACGGATGACGAGGTTGCGAAGGTACCCCGACTGCGGGATGGAGGTATAAACCGGGAGACCCCGATCAACGGCAAATTGCCGGACGGCGTTGAGGATATCGTTGCTCAGGTCCGATTGAAGATGGCATTCCCGGATGTCGAGGATTCTGTCGTACCGCTCGGGGACGTGGAACCCGAGGAGGAGCTCGCCTCCACGCACGCTGGGATCCGCCCCGGATGCCATTTCTTCTTCGGAAAGCCAGCGCCGGTCGCCGAACGAAAACTCAAGCTTGTTGCGATAAAAATAGATCTCCTTCGACGCGACGATGGGCAGCACCTGCACCCCCTTGAGCTTGCCGATCCGCTCCAGCGAGTCGACGACGTGCTGCTGCTTGAAGGCGAGCTGATCCTCGTACTTCACATGCTGCCACCCGCAGCCGCCGCAAGCGCCAAAGTATGAGCATCGCGGCTCGGTTCGTGACGCCGAAGGTTCCATCACTTCGACAACCGTCGCTTCGAGGTGCTTCTTTTTCTTCACGGTGACTCTGGCCTTCACGACGTCTCCCGCCACCGCCCCCGCGACGAACACCACCATCCCTTCGTGTCTCGCGATGCTCGTCCCCTCGAAGCCCGAAGACTCGACCTTCAGCGTGACGATGTCGCCCCGTTCGGGCATTGATGTCATACCTTCCGCCATGGTTTATCGAACCTCCTTCGCACCGCAACACCGGGCTAGGAGCTCTTGATCCTTTCTATTTCTTCCGTCAGTTTTCCCCAGTCGAAATACGATGACTGGAGTTTTTCCTGGAGCGAGCTATACTCCTCCGTCGCCTTCCTGGCGTCATCACCCCTTTTATAGAGCTCGGGATCGGCCATTTCGAGCTCCAACTCCTTCTTCCTCAACTCCATCCCCTCGATCCTCTTCTCGAGAGCATCCAATTTACTCTTGAGCGGCTGGAGCTTCCTTGAGAGATTCTGCCTCTTCTCCGCCTCCGATTTCTTCCGTTCCTTTTCCGAGACCTGGACGGGCGGCCTTGCCGGCTGCTTTTCCTTCCCGGGCGTCGGAGGTGCCGCCCCCGAGGCTTCGGCCTTCCTTCTCCGGAGGTAGTCTGAAACGTTTCCGAGGTACGTCTTCACCCCGCCGCGCCGGATCTCGAGGACCTTGTTGACGATCGGGTCGAGAAAAGCCCTGTCGTGTGAGACGACAAGGTACGTTCCCTCAAATTCCGCCAGGGCTTCCTGAAGGACTTTCTTGGAACGCATGTCGAGGTGGTTCGTCGGCTCATCCATGATAAGGAAATTGGAGGGAAGAAGAAGCATTTTCGCGAGGGCAAGGCGGCTTTTTTCTCCCCCCGAGAGAACCTTCACCTTCTTGAAGACATCGTCTCCCCGGAAAAGAAACGACCCGAGGAGCGTTCTCAGCTTCGTCCTGATTTCTCCCGTGGCAACATCGTCGACGATCTGCAGGACTTCCTTCGAAAGGTCAAGCTCTTCCGCCTGGTGCTGCGCAAAATAGGAGAGAATGACGTTATGTCCCTCGATCCGCTCCCCTCCGCTGATCGGCTCGATGCCGGCGGCGATCCTCACGAACGTCGACTTACCCGCGCCGTTGACGCCGACAACCGCGATCCGATCCCCCCGCTCAACCGTGTAATTCAACCCGTTGAAGACCGTATTGTCGCCATATTCTTTTCCGATGTTTCGGAACTCCATGACGACCCGCCCGCTCGGCTGCGGCTGCGGAAAATGGAAGCGGATCTCCTCCTCTTCATCCTCGATCTCGATGAGTTCCATCTTCTCCATTTGCTTGATGCGGCTCTGCACCTGGCGCGCTTTCGTGGCCTTGTACCGGAAACGGTCGATGAACTGCTGGGTCTGCTTGATCTGCTGCTGTTGATTCCGGTAGGCGTTGACGACAAGCTCCTTCCTCACCACCCGCTCTCGTTCATAGAAGGAGTAGTTGCCGGAAAACTCTTCCATCTTCCCGAGACTCAATGCGAAGGTCCGCTGCGTGATGGAGTCAAGGAAGGCCCTGTCGTGCGACACGAGGATGATCGCCCCGTTGTACTGGTGGAGGTATTCGTCAAGCCACTGGAGCGATTCGATGTCGAGATGGTTTGTCGGTTCGTCGAGAAGGAGGAGCGAAGGTTCCTTGAGAAGGAGCTTCGCCAACTCGATACGCATCTGCCAGCCGCCGCTGAACTCGTCGGTCTGCCGCTCAAGGTCGGGAACGGAGAAACCGAGTCCCATCAGGACCCTCTCGATCTTCGATTTCATCCGGAAGGCGTCAAGATCTTCGAGCTTGTGCTGAAGTTCACCGTAGATCTCAAGTGTCTCCATATACTCGCTGCTCGACGGGTCGAGCGTGCTTAGCCGCTCATGAGATTCCTCCAGCTCCTCCTGAACAAGAAGCACACCTTCGAAAGCAGTCTCCACTTCTTTGTAGAGCGTCTTTCCGACGGCGGTCACTCCGTCCTGGGGAAGGTATCCGACCGTTACGTAATGGGCCTTGCTCAGAGTCCCATGCTCCGGCTCGGCAAGTCCGGCTACGATCTTAAGGAGGGTCGATTTCCCCGCCCCGTTGGAGCCGACAAGACCGATCCGGTCATGAGGACCGATCATCAAGGAGAGATCGTCAAAGAGATACTTTCCGCCGAATTGGACGGAGATATGGTCGAGCGAGAGCATTCGGACAGTCCAGACAGTATGTTGTGCGAAGTAGGAATTTACGAAAAATATGATCCCGGAAAAACGTCTGCAGTGATTTGATCCTTGCAGAACAAAAGTGTTGTCGCATAAAGGAGTCAGAAAAGAGACGATGACGACAAGACCCGGGGCTCGTCCCCTCGCGAATTAGGGACGAAACCATCCCCCTCCGACACCACACTTGCTCTCCCGGACTTCCTGAAGCGAAACGGAGCGGAAAGGTGTCAGGAGGGTAAGCAACCGAGGAT
>Ga0335071_10008151_pt1 | contig 10766 bp, 11 predicted proteins | sample Lox_Sample_15_FD_206724 | JGI IMG/M metagenome (GOLD analysis project Ga0335071, IMG submission 206724) | Soil microbial communities from Loxahatchee National Wildlife Refuge, Florida, United States - Lox_Sample_1.5 | ecosystem: Environmental > Terrestrial > Soil > Wetlands | place: USA...
CTCGGTCGTCACCGTCGGCGGCAGCTGCCGCGGACTGCGGGTGGGTCGACTCGAGCGATCCAGAAGCCCGACCGACCCCTCGGTACGGTACCGGCGGAGCCACTTCTTGACGGTGGTGAGCGAGACGCCCATCGCCTGGGCGACATCGACCTGATGCTGGCCCGCCTTAAGGCGGGCCAGCATCACCTCTCGACCCTTGGGCGTGAGGCGGGCATTCTTGTGCACGGTTGTTCTCTCCCCCGGTGAGGAAACTGAGGTTTGGCGACATCAGCTTCTCTCTCCCGGTGGGAGGGAACAACCTTCTGAAAACTCACAGCTAGCTAGCTGGGACGGTCGGCCTCGATGACCATGCGCACCAGGTGCGCGAGCGAGGACGCGCCCATCTTCTCCATGACCCGCGCCCGGTGGATTTCCACGGTCCGCTGGCTGACGTTGAGGTCGCCGGCGATGACCTTGTTGGCCTTGCCCTGCGTCACGAGGTCGAGCACCTCGCGCTCGCGCGGCGTCAGCTGCTGCATGCGCCGGCGGATCGCGTCGCGCTCCTTGAGCCCGGCGCGATTGTCGCGATCCTTCTCGAGCGCCTGGTTGATGCGGTCGATCAGGTCCTGGTCGCGGAACGGCTTCTGGATGAAGTCCACCGCGCCGTGCTGCATCGCCTCGACGGCCATCGGCACGTCGCCGTGGCCGGTGATGAACACGATCGGCACGATCGCGTGGATCTCGTTCAGGCGCTGCTGCAGCTCGAGGCCGCTCATGCCGGGCATGCGGATGTCGAGCACGAGGCAGCCGGCGCGCTCGGCGTCGAAGCCGTCGAGGAACTCCTGCGCCGAGGCGAAGGTCTCGACCGGCAGGCCGACCGACTTCAGCAGGAGGCGCAGCGAGGTGCGCACGGCATCGTCGTCGTCGACGACGAACACGGTAGCGGGCTTTTCCTTCATCTATCAGCCTCCAGGCAGCGGGGGAAGGGTGAAGAAGAACGTCGAGCCCCCCCCGGGCGTCGGTCGGTGCCCCAGTTTGCCGCGATGCGCGCGAATAATCGAGCGCGAGATCGCGAGGCCAAGGCCGGTACCGGCCGCCTTGGTCGTGAAGAACGGGTTGAACAGCTGGTCGGCGACCGCCGCGGAAATGCCGCCGGCGCGGTCGATGACCGCGACCTCGACGCCATCGGCGGCGGCCGAAGTCTCGACCCGGATCTCGCGCGGCGCCGCCGGCGCCTCGAGCGTCGCGTCGATCGCGTTGCGGACCAGGTTCAGCAGCACCTGCTGGATCTGCACCGGGTCGGCCGACACGGCCGGCAGCGTGGGCGCGAGCGTGATGATCAGCCGGACGTCGTTGACGCGCGCGTCGGGGTCGGCGAGCACGCGCAGCTCCTCGATCAGCTGGTTGAGGTCGAGCGTCTCGGTGTGCGTCGCGCGGTTCTTGACGAAGGTGCGCAGCCGGCGGATCACCTCGCCGGCGCGCAGCGCCTGGTTGGTGATCTGCACCAGCGGCTCGCGCAGCTCCGCCGGCTCGAGGCCCGCGATGCCGTCGATCATGCGCACCGCCGCCTGCGCGTAGGTCGCGATCGCGGTCAGCGGCTGGTTGATCTCGTGCGACAGCCCGGTGGCCATCTCGCCCATGGTCGCCAGCCGGCCGACGTGCGTCAGGCGCTCCTGGCCCTGGCGCAGCTCCTCCTCGGCGAGCTTGCGGTCGGTGATGTCGTGCAGCGTGCCGGTGACGACGATCGACTCGCCGTCGGCGCTCGGCTCGAAGCGCGCGCGCGAGTGCACGTCGCGCGAGGTGCCGTCCGGCCGGACGATCCGGTACTCGAGGTCGAAGGTGCCGCTCTCGTTGAAGGCCCGCTGCAGCTCGCGCTGCACCCGCTCGCGGTCGTCCGGATGGACGCAGGTGGCGACGAACGAATCGATCGGCACCGGCCCGTCGGCCCGGTCGAGGCCCAGGATCTCGAAGGTCTGCTCGGACCAGTAGGCGGGGCCGGCCGGCACGTACACCTCGTAGTTGCCGAGCTTGGCGATCGACTGCGCCGAGCGCAGCAGCGACTCGCTGCGCTGCAGCGCCTCCTCGGCGCCGCGGCGCTCGGTGACGTCCTCGCCGGAGCTGAGCACGCCGCTCGGGCGGCCGCGCTCGTCGCGGATCAGCGTCGCGCGCCACATGATCAGCTTGAGGGAGCCGTCGCGCGTCACGACGGTCGCCTCGGCGACGTCCGGCAGCTCGCGCATGCCGTCGAGGAACTCGCGGAAAGCGGTGCGGGCGGCCTCGCGGCGCGGCTCCGGCACGCACTGCTCGAACCAGTCACGGCCGACGAGCTCGCCTTCGGTGTAGCCGAGGATCTCGCAGCCCTTGCTGTTGATGCGCGCGATCCGGCCGTCGTCGTCGACCGCGAGCAGCATCACCTGCGCGAGCTCGAAGTAGCTCTGCGCGCGGTCGCGCTCGCGCCTGAGCGCGTCGAGCGCGGCCTTGCGGGCGGTGATGTCGTGGATGAAGCCGATGAAGCGCGGCGGCCGGGCCCCCGGCACCTCGCCGACCGAGAGCGAGGCCGGGAACACGCTGCCGTCGCGGCGCTGCGCCGTGACCTCGCGACCGATGCCGATGATGCGCGCCTGGCCGGTGCGCAGGTAGGCCTGCAGGTAGCCGTCGTGTGCCGAGCGGTACGGCTCCGGCATCAGCGCGCTGACGCTCTGGCCGATGATCTCGCTGGCGCGGTAGCCGAACAGCCGCTCGGCCGCGCGGTTGAAGGCGTCGATCCTGCCCTCGTGATCGATGACGACGACCGCGTCGACGGCGGCGTCGAGCATCGCGCGCAGCCTGTGCTCGATGCGGGCGGCGTCGGGCGGGGCGGGGACTTCGTTCTTGTGCAAGGGCGCGGATTCGTTCCGATGCTCGGCCGGTGCGGTGTGCGCGGCGGGCACGCCCGGCGCGGCGTACGGCGGGCGCGGTCAGTAGTCGTCGCGGTCGCGGTAGTCGTCGTCCGCGTCGTCGTCGTCCTCGTCCTCGTCCCAGTCGTCGTCCTCGTCCTCGTCCTCGTCCCACTCCTCCTCGTCCTCGTCGAAGTCCTCGTCCTCGTCGCCCGATCCGGACCAGCCCTCCGGCTCCTCGGTCGGCTCCAGGTCCATCTCGGCCCACGTGTCCAGGTCGATCTCCTCGATGTCGCCGTCCAGGTGCTGGATCTCGACGAGCTCCTGGTCCTCGTCGACGGACAGCACCTGGAAGGACTCGTCTTCCTCGAGATCCCGGTACCACTTCCCCGCGACTGGCTCGTACTCTCTGCCCACTACAGCGGCCCTCGACGAAAACGGCGGAAAAGACCGGTCGATGTGCCGCGCGCACTATGCCGCAGGCGCAGGCCGGCCCGCGACGAGTTTAGGGGTTCGGATTCGCTGAGGCAATCAGCCGGCCGGCGGCGGGCGCCGCGGTCGCGGCGTGCGCGGCATGGTGTGCGTGCTCGTGCGTCATGCCCGGCGGGTGCCACAGGGCCGCGGCCAGCGTCCAGAGCGCGGCCACGAGCACGAGCCCGCCGCCCAGCCGGCGCAGCGCCGGCCGCCGCAGCCGCGCGGCGAGCGTCGCGCCGCCGAGCGTCAGGCCGAGCAGGGCCGGCAGCGTGCCGGCGCCGAACGCCAGCATCGTCGCCGCGCCCGCGGCGGCGCTGCCGCTCGCCGCGGCGACCAGCAGCACCGAGTAGACCAGCCCGCACGGCATGAAGCCCCACAGCAGGCCGACGGCCGCCGGCCGCAGCGGCGCCGGCAGCCGCACCGCGCGGCCGAACGCCGGCCGCAGCCGCGCCCAGAACGCCTGGCCGATGCGCTCGGCGCCGAGCAGGTCGCGCCCGGTCAGGAGCCGCAGCGCGAGCGCGCCGAGCACGAGCGCCGCGAACACGCGCGCCGCGAGCGCCACCAGCGGCAGCGGCGCCGGTGCCGCGAGGCCGCCGAGCACGGCCGCGAGCAGTGCGCCGACGAGCGCGTAGCTCGCGAGGCGCGCGGCGTTGAAGGCGAGCGCGGCGCCGAGCGGCAGTCCCGCGCCGCGCGGGAAGGTCGCGCCGACCGCGGCCGCGATGCCGCCGCACATCGCCGCGCAGTGGGCGCTGCCGGCGAGCCCGGCCGCGAGCGCCGCACCCATCGACAGCGCGACCGCGCTCACCGGCGCGCCTCGTCCGGCCCGGCCGCCGGGTCGTCGGCGAGCACCGCCCAGCCGGGCGATTCGAGGTCGTCGAACTGGCCGTCGCCGACCGCCCAGAAGAACGCCCAGAGCGCGAGCCCGACCAGCACCAGCCCGAGCGGGATCAGGATGAAGATGATCGTCACGTCGCCGCCACCGGGCGCGCCAGCGCCCGCCGCGCGCCGCCGGGCCGCGCCGGCCGCGGCCGGCGCGCGAGCCTGAGCGCGTTCAGCACCACGAGCAGCGAGCTCGCCGACATGCCCACCGCCGCCAGCCACGGCGGCACCCAGCCGAGCGCCGCGACCGGCAGCGCGACCAGGTTGTAGCCGGCCGACCAGACGAGGTTCTGGCGGATGATCGCGGTGGTGCGCCGCGCGGTGCGCACCGCGAGCGGCAGCGTGCCAAGCTCGCCGCGCAGCGCCACGAGGTCGGCGCTCGCCTGCGCGAGTGCCGAGCCGGTGCCGAGCGCGAGCGACACCGGGGCCGCGCGCAGCGTCGGCGCGTCGTTGACGCCGTCGCCGACCGCGAGCACGCGGGCGCCGCCGGCGCGCAGCCGCGCGAGCAGCGCGAGCTTGTCGGCCGGCAACAGCCGCGCCTGCCAGCGCCGGATGCCGAGCGCGCCGGCCGCGGCGCCGACCGCGGCGGCCTGGTCGCCGCTCGCGATGCGCGGCTCGAGGCCGAGCGACTCGAGCTCGCGCACGACCTCGGCGGCGCCCGGCCTGAGCGCGTCGCCGAACTCGAGCGCGGCGAGCCAGCCGGCGGCGCTGCCGAGGTGCACGCCGGCCTCGGCGACCCCGGCCGGCCGCGGTCCGGCGAGCTCGGCGACGAACTCGGCGGTGCCGATCCGGTAGCGGACCGCGGCCACGGAGCCCTCGACGCCGCGGCCGGGGAACACCGCGGCGTCCTCGGCCGGCGCCGCGGCGATGGCGTCGAAGGCCTGCGCGAGCGGGTGCGCCGAGCCGCGCTCGAGCGCCGCCGCGATCGCCAGCGCCTGCTCGCGGCCGAGGCCGCGGACGCTGACCTGCTCGAGGCGCGGCCGGCCGAGGCTCAGCGTGCCGGTCTTGTCGAACAGCACCGTGTCGGCGCGGGCCAGCTCCTCGAGCGCGTCCGGCCGGGTCACGAGCAGGCCGGCGCGCGCCAGCGTCGCGGTCGCGGCGGTGATCGCGGTCGGCGTCGCGAGCGACAGCGCGCACGGGCAGGTGACGACCAGCACCGCCAGCGTCGCCTCGAAGGCGCGCGCCGGGTCGACCACGAGCCAGAGTGCGGCGACGAGCGCCGCGCCGATCAGCACGCGGCTGACGAACCAGGCGGCGGCGCGGTCGGCGAGCCGCGCGATGCGCGGTCGCTCGGTCTGCGCGCGCTCCAAGAGCCGCACGATGCCGGCCAGCACGGTCGACTGGCCGACCGCCGCGATCTCGACGGTCACCGGTGAGGCGCAGTTGAGCGCGCCGGCGATCACGCGCGCGCCCTCGGCCTTCGCCACCGGCTGCGACTCGCCGGTCAAGAGCGCCTCGTCCGCCTCGGTGGCGCCGGCGACGACCCGGCCGTCGGCCGGGAAGCACTCGCCCACCGGCACCAGCACGCGGTCGCCGGCCGCGAGCACCGCGACCGGCACGCGCTCGCGGCCGCCGGCCGCGAGCCGCAGCGCGGTCGCCGGCACGAGCCGCAGCAGCGCCTCGGCGGTGGAGCCGGCACGGTGGCGGGCCAGCATCTCGACGTAGCGTCCGAGCAGCAGCAGGAAGATGAACATCACGACCGAGTCGAAGTAGACGTCGCCGACGTGCCGCAGCGTGTTCCAGGCGCTCGCCGCGAAGGCGAGCCCGATGCCGATCGCGACCGGCACGTCCATGCCGACGTGGCGCGCGCGCAGGCTCGCGAGCGCGCCGGCGAAGAACGGCCGGCCGGCGTACACCAGCACCGGCGCCGTCACCACCAGGCTGATGATGCGCAGGTACTCGCGGATCACCGGGTCCATGCCGTCGACCGCGCCGATGTAGAGCGCGGTCGCGATCATCATCACCTGCATCATGCCGAAGCCGGCGACCGCGAGGCGCTTCAGGGCGCCGCGCCGCTCGCGCGTCGCGACCGCGAGCGTGTCGGCGGCGCCGAGCACGTGCGGCCGGTAGCCGAGCGCGGCGATCGCGCGCAGCACGGTCGCGAGCCCGCTCTGGCGCGGGTCGAAGGCGACCTGCGCGCGCGCGGTCGCGGGGTTGACGCTGGCGCGCACCACGCCCGGCAGGCGTCCGAGGCGGGCGCCGATCAGCCAGCTGCAGGCGGCGCAGCGCAGGTCCTCGACCAGCAGGTTGACGACCGCCGCGTCGCCGTCGCGGCCGAGCAGCGGCGCCTGCACCTCCGGCCGGTCGTAGGTGGCCCAGACGTCGTCGCCGCCGGCGGCCTGCGGTCGCGGCGCGACGGCGGTGCGGAACCGGTAGTAGTCGCCGAGCCCGGCACCCTGAATGAACTCGGCCGCGGCGCGACAGCCGGCGCAGCAGACGCGGCGCTCGCGGCCGTCGACGCTGACGGCGTAGCGCGGCAGCTCCGGGAGCGGCTCGCCGCAGTGGAAGCAGCCGGCCCCGGCCGGCGCGTTCACGGCACGGTCCCGGGCCTGAGCGTCAGCGTCCCGACGCGGTCGACGAACTCGCCGGTCAGCCGCCAGGAGCGGTCGGCCGGCGACAGCTCGAGGTACCAGTGGCCGGGTGCCAGCGCCTCGAGCGGCGCCTGGTAGCTGCCGTCGGCACCGGCGCGCAGCGTCACCAGCCGGTCGAGCTCGGCGCGGGTCGCGTGCGAGAGCACCACCACCAGCTGCGCCGGCGGCGCCGCGGCGCCGGGCGCGAGGCGTACCGACCAGAGGCCGTCGCCGGCCGTGAGCGTGGCGCTGACGCCGAGGCGTCGCGCGGCGAGGTCGCGGGCCGGGTCGCGGTTGATCGCGAGACCCTCCTTGTGAAACTCGTCGGCGACCACGCTGTCGCGGGTCGCGAACGCGGTCACGACCGAGGCGATCGCACCGGCCACCGCGAGCGCCGGCAGCGCGATCACGAGCCACAGCATCGGCTCGCGGTACCACGGCCGCGCCGGCGCGGCGGGGCCCCGGTCGGCTCTGGGCGGCATCGGGATCCGGGAGGCGCTCATGGCGCGATGAAGCGGGCTTTTTCGGTGACCCGCCGGGCAGGGCCGTCGGCGTCGGTCAGCACGAAGCGGATGTCGTGGCCGCCGCGGACCGTGCCGGCCGGCACCGCCACCCGCAGCGGCACCGAGTAGACCTCGCCGCCCTCGACGCGCCAGGTCGTTCGCGGCGCGTCGATGCGGGCCCCGTCGATGCCTTCGACCGCGAGCCGGTAGCTGTGCGCCGCGCTGTCCTTGTTGAGGATCTTCAGGTTGTAGACGTTCTCGATCTCGCCGCTCGCGGTCTCCTGATAGAGCGCGTTGCGGTCGCGGATCACGTCGACGGCGACCGTCTTGCGCGCCAGCAGGCCCGCGAGGCCCGCGACGAAGATCGCCCCGAGCAGCGTCGCGTAGACGAAGGTGCGCGGCCGCAGCACCCGCGACTGCCGCCCCTCGAGCGCGTTCTGGGTGGTGTAGCGGATCAGCCCGCGCGGATAGCCGACCCGGTCCATGACGCCGTCGCAGGCGTCGATGCAGGCCGCGCAGGCGATGCACTCGTACTGCAGGCCCTGGCGGATGTCGATGCCGGTCGGGCAGACCTGCACGCAGACGGTGCAGTCGACGCAGTCGCCGAGCCCGCGGGCGCGGTGGTCAACGTTGCGCGCCCGGGCGCCGCGCGGCTCGCCGCGCGCCGCGTCGTAGGTGATGATCAGCGTGTCGCGGTCGAACATCGCGCTCTGGAAGCGCGCGTACGGGCACATGTACTTGCACACCTGCTCGCGCAGGTAGCCGGCGTTGAAGTAGGTGGCCGCGCCGTAGAACGCCGTCCAGAACAGGGCCCAGCCGGTCAGCGTGCGGCTCAAGAGGTCCTGGGTCAGCGCCGGCAGCGGCACGAAGAAGCCGACGAACGACAGCCCGGTCCACAGCGAGAACACGATCCAGAGCGCCTGCTTCGCGCCCTTGCGCGCGATCTTGCCCGCGGTCCAGGGCGCGCGCTCGAGCTTGAGGCGCCGCGCGCGGTCGCCCTCCACCAGCCGCTCGAGCCAGACGAACACCTCGGTCCAGACGGTCTGCGGGCAGGCGAAGCCGCACCACAGCCGGCCGGCGAGCGCGGTGACGAAGAACAGCGACAGCCCGAGCATCACCAGGATCCAGGTCAGGAAGATGAAGTCCTGCGGCCAGAGCACGAGGCCGAGGATCCAGAACTTGCGCGCCGGCAGGTCGAACAGCACCGCCGGGTGGCCGCCCCACTTCAGCCACGGCACCAGGTAGAAGAGCCCGAGCAGCGTGAACACCGCGATGCGCCGCAGCCGGTCGAAGCGCCCCTGCACCTCGCGCGGATGGATCTTGACGTGCTTGGCGTAGAACGAGACCGGTTCCGCCGGCGGCAGGGGCGGGCCGCCGGTCGGCTGCGGGCGCGGCGCGTTCACGTGCGTGGTCCGCCGATGTCGGTGCGGCTCAGCTGCGTCTCGGTGCGCACGAGGTACAGGCTGAGGGCGCTCGACAGGGTCGTGAAGGCCCAGAAGAAGAAGAACCCGAGGGCGTAGCCGGCGTTGTGGTTCGCGACCAGCTCGGCGAGCGCGGTGCCCTCGCCGATGTCGACCGGGTCGAAGACCGCGAAGAAGAACATCGTCATGACGGCGGCGGCCAGGAACGACGGCCAGAGCACGATCGCGACGTCGCGCCGCGCGCGGCTCCACGGCGACGCCGGACGCTCAACCGGCTCGACGTCGACGCCACCGGGCTCCTCCTGGCGCACCGTGCCGCCTTCAGCCGCCCGCGCCGCTCGCCGGGGCCGGCGCCGCGCCGCCGGCCGGCGCGGTCGGCGCCGGTGACAGGCTGTAGACGTAGCCGGCCAGCAGCTTGACCTTCTGCTCGCCGAGCAGCTCGAGGTGCGCCGGCATCTTGTTGCTGCGCCCGTTCGTGATGGTCTCCTTGATCGCCGGCAGCGAGCCGCCGTAGATCCAGTACTCGTCCGTGAGATTCGGTGCGCCGAGCGCCGGGTTGCCCTTGCCGTCCGGGCCGTGGCACGCGAGGCAGACAGTGTCGAACTTCTCCTTGCCGGCCGCAACCAGCGCCGGCTCAGGCGCTGCGCGCCCGGACAGGCTGACGACGTAGTTGGCCACCGCCTCGACGCCGTCGGCGCCGAGCACCGCGCCCCAGGCCGGCATCACGCCCTGGCGCCCGCCGCCGATCGTGGCCACGATCGCCTCGGCGTCGCGGCCCCAGCTCAGGTTCGGCGAGGTCAGGTTCGGGAAGCCCTTGGCGCCGCGGGCGTCGGAGCCGTGGCACATCGAGCAGTTGGCGGCGAACAGGTTCTTGGCGACCTTGATCGCGGCCGGGTCGCGCGCGAGCTCCTCGACCGACTTGCCGGCGAAGCGGCCGAGCTCGCGCGCGGCGACGGCGTTCGCCTCGGCGGTCTGGGCCTGCCACTGGCCGACCTGGCTCCAGCCGAGCGTGCCGCGGAAGTCGCCGAAGCCCGGGAACAGCACGAGGTAGGCCACCGCGAACGCGACCGTGAAGTAGAAGAGCCCGAGCCACCAGCGCGGCAGCGGGTTGTTGTACTCCTGCAGGTCGCCATCCCAGGTGTGGCCGGTGGTCTCGGGGCCGGCCTTCTGGTCGCCGGGCTTGGCGCCGATGGTCGTGAGCAGCAGCCAGACCGCGAACACGATGTTGGCGGTGACGAGCAGGATGATCCACCAGTTCCAGAACCCGCTCATGACTGCGCTCCCGGCTGGACCCCGGCATCCTCCTCGAGCGGCAGCTGCGCGGCCGCCGCGAAATCGCTCTGCCGTCGCCGGCTGTAGCTCCAGAGCACCACCGCGACGAAGGCGAGCATCGATATCAGGGTCGAGATGCCGGCGACCCAGCCGTAAATGATCGTGGCCATGTCAGTTCTTCCAGGTCTTGGAGGCGAGCCCGAGCCCCTGCAGGTAGGCGACCAGCGCGTCCTGCTCCGTCTTGCCCTCGACCGCGGCCTTGGCGCCCGCGATCTCGGAGTCCGTGTACGGCACGCCGACGCGGCGCAGCGCCCGCAGCTTGCCGGCGGTGCCGTCGGCGTCGAGCTTGGTGGTCGCGAGCCACGGGAAGCCCGGCATGTTCGACTCCGGCACCACGTCGCGCGGGTTGTTGAGGTGGGCGCGGTGCCACTCGTCCGAGTAGCGGCCGCCGACCCGCGCCAGGTCCGGCCCGGTGCGCTTGGAGCCGAACTGGAACGGGTGGTCGTAGACCGACTCGCCGGCGAGCGAGTAGTGCCCGTAGCGCTCGGTCTCGGCCCGCAGCGGCCGGATCATCTGCGAGTGGCACAGGTAGCAGCCCTCGCGGACGTAGATGTCGCGGCCCTCGACCTCGAGCGCGGTGTTGGGGCGCACGCCCGGCGCCGGCTCCGTGACCATGCCGGTGAAGTACAGCGGCACGATCTCGACCAGGCCGCCGACGCTGATGACGATCGCCGTCAGAACCGCCAGCAGGCCGTCGTTTTTCTCGATCTTTTCGTGGTTCATGGGTTCACT
>Ga0335071_10008152_pt1 | contig 10766 bp, 12 predicted proteins | sample Lox_Sample_15_FD_206724 | JGI IMG/M metagenome (GOLD analysis project Ga0335071, IMG submission 206724) | Soil microbial communities from Loxahatchee National Wildlife Refuge, Florida, United States - Lox_Sample_1.5 | ecosystem: Environmental > Terrestrial > Soil > Wetlands | place: USA...
CGGTGTCGAACTGAGAGTAGGTGTTCGTGCCTTCCGTGCTCGCCATATAGTCGAACACGTCGTTGATATCGAGCATGGCGAAGTCGGCCATCTGCTCCTTGTTCATCACGGTGATCGACTGGCCCAGGTCCTCGATCTTCGAGTTCAGGCGGGTGCCCGACATCGTGTTCGAGGAGAAATAACCTTTCGTATCGGCCACAACCTCGAACGGACTCAGTTGGATCGTTTCCTCCGCCGTCAGGCTGGGGGCCGCGACTTTGGTCACGGGGACCGCGGCGGCCTTCTCTTGGCCGGCTTGAGTGGTGGGTTCGGGCGCGGTGGTGGGGGCTTGTTGCGCCATCGCCGTGGCGCCGGCCAGCAGGCTGAGAGCAAGCGCGGTTCGGGAGAGCGCACGCTTGGTGCGTAGGATTGTCAGGGTCATTGGTTTTTTGGGTTTGCATGCCGCCGGCGGCCATTCCCGCGAAGCGGCATGGGGCCACCGCGAATGACGAGCAAAACGCGGCATACGCTGATTCTGTCAGCTGCCGTTGATACCGTCATGTCATCAAAATTGATGACAGGCCCCCTTCCCTGTTTCCCGATGTGGCCGGGCGACAGATTGTGTTTTGGCCGCATTTGCCTAGGTTGGCGCGCATGGAAACTGAGATTGTGCTGCCCGAGATTGTGCCGGCGATGACGCTGCCCGAGATGGCCTTCTTCCCCCAGGCCCTGCTGCCGCTGCACATTTTCGAGGCGCGCTATCGGCAGATGTTGCGCGATGTCCTCGCGTCCGACCGCCTTTTCGCCGTCGCGGGCCTCGATCTGCAGCGCGCGGGCCGGCAATTCGAGCCGCCCTACCGCATCGCCGGCGTCGGCATGGTGCGGGCCTGCCAGAAGAATGACAACGGCACCTCCAATCTGTTGATCCAGGGTCTCTCCCGCGTCGAGATTGTCGAGATCGTGACCGACGAGCCCTACCGCCGCGTCCGCATCCGAACCCTCGTCAGCGAAGCCGGAGCGGCCTCCGCCGAGAATCACCGGATGCGCGACCAACTCGCCCGCCTGCTCCGGCTGAAGACGAAGCTCGACGCCGGCACCTCCCGGAAACTGACGCAGTTTCTCAACACGGTCGACGATCCCGAAACGTTCGTGGACATCGCCGCCTTCAATCTCTGCCCGGATACGGTGCTCAAACAGCGCCTCCTCTCGACACTCAACGTGCACCGCCGTTTCGAGCTTTTTGCGCGGCAGCTGCGGGGCGACATCGACGAGATCAAACTTCGCCGGAAACTCCAGGGCGGCCTTCCCGACGATCAGATCGCGCACAATTGAACCCGGGGAGTCGCGGGCGGCCGTTTGCACGACTGACACAGCGGAGTACTGAAGGTGGAGCGCGTTGACCTCAACGCGCTTGAAGCGTCTTGAGGTCAAGCCGCTCCACCAAATCAACCACCGCAATCCCGCGAGATCCGATTAAACAGCAAACCCCGCCGCGGCGCTGCCGGGCAGGGTTTGCTCAAACTGGAGCCGACTGTCGGGGTTGAACCGACGACCCTCGGTTTACGATACCGATGCTCTACCACTGAGCTAAGTCGGCGTGATGGAGAAATGCGGAAGAAACTCGCCTGCCGGGTGAGCGCAAGACTCAAATACACCTGCCCATACCGCCTCCGTGCCACTCGCCACCGATCTCTTCGACTACGCCCTTCCGCCGCACCTGATTGCCCAGACGCCCGCCGCGCGTCGCGACCAGTCGCGTCTGCTGGTCGTCGATCGTGCCACTCGCACCGTCGCACACCACGCCTTTGCCGATCTGCCCCAATTCCTCCGTCCCGGCGACACGTTGTTTCGCAATAATGCCGCCGTGCTCCCCGCCCGTCTGCATGCGCAACGCCCCACTGGCGGCCAGGTCGAATGCCTGCTCCTGCGTCCCGACGGTTCGCCCGCCGGCGATGTCTGGTGGTGTCTCGTGCGCCCCGGCAAGAAACTCCCCGTCGGCGCCACGTTCGCCCACGCCGATGGCGCCTTCCGTGGCGAGGTGCTCGCCAAGCAGGACGACGGCACCGCTCTCGTGCGCTTCACGACGCCGGCGGGCGAGCCGATCACCGCGGTCGCCAACCGCCTTGGTGATGTGCCATTGCCGCCGTATATCGAACGACACGGCACCGCCGCCGAGCGAGTAGCCGATCTCGAACGCTATCAAACCGTGTACGCCGACCGCGCCCGCCAGGTCGCCGCCGCCGCTCCCACGGCCGGATTGCATTTCACTCCCGAACTCCTCGCGCGTCTCACTGCAGACGACATACACACCGCCGAGGTGACGCTCCACGTCGGCCTCGGCACCTTCCAACCGATCGCCACCGCCACGATCGAGGCGCATCCGATCCATCGCGAGATCTACGAGCTGCCCATCGCCACCCAACGCGCGCTCTTCCCGCCGCTCGCCGGACGGCGCATCGCCGTCGGCACCACCACCGTGCGCTCGGTGGAGGATTATCTGGCGAAGCACGCCATTCGACCGGCCGCACCTGGCTGAGGCGGCGATCTTCATCTATCCGCCGCGCGTCTTCCGCGGCGTCGATGCGTTGATCACGAATTTCCACCAACCCCGCTCCACCCTGCTCTGCCTCGTATCCGCCTTCCTGACGCCCGGCTCGACCGACGGCATCGCATGGTTGAAAACCATCTACGCCGAGGCCATCGCCCGCGAGTACCGCTTCTTCAGCTACGGCGACGCGATGCTGATTCTCTGAGCTGCGGCCAATCGATGGCCATAGATCTCAGAAGAGGCGGGATGAGGCGATCCCGCCCTACAGGTCGACTGCTCCGGGCGGTCGTTTCTCTATTACCGAGCGCGGACGCATCGCCGCGGGCGATCGCCCGCTCCCAAGTCCAAACTGCGCCGGCGGCGGCGTGGCTGCTGGCCTGGCGTCGATAATATTCTGTCTTGCTGAGCGGAGCGAAGCATCCATCAGGGTTCGGTCCGCCTGGCGACACGTGGATGGATCCTTCGCTGCGCTCAGGATGACAGGGCATGCAGAAAGACCGATTACCCGCCTCCGCCGGGCATGGCCGGACTGCATCATCCCTAAATTTTGCCGCCGCGATTTGCGAAATCGCCGTTTTGGCATTCCGGTTTCGATGTTCGTTCAACATCGAAGTATCACTCCCTTCCCTCTTGATCATGAAATCCACCACCAAATTACTCCTGCTCGCCGCCCTCACGGCCGCCCTCGTCGCGTCGGTCCGGGCCGATGTCGAGTCTTATGCCATCGACCCGGTGCATTCGTCCGTCGGTTTCTCCATCCGTCACTTTTTCAGCAACGTGCCCGGTTCCTTCACCAAGTTCGCCGGTACTATCACGGTTGACCGCGCCAATCTCGAGAATAGCTCGGTCCAGGCGACCATCGACATCGGCAGTCTCAGTACGGCCAACGACATGCGCGACAAGGATCTGAAGACGCCCAATTATTTTGATTTCGCGAAGTTCCCCTCCATGACGTTCAAGAGCAAGGCGTGGAAGAAGACCGGCGAAGACACCTTCGACGTGACCGGCGATCTCACCATCAAAGACGTGACCAAGGAAGTCGTGCTCAAGGTCAAGTCGCTCGGATTCGGTCCCGGCATGCGGGGCGCCATGCTCTCAGGTTGGGAGGCCACCACGACCCTCAAACGGACCGATTTTGGCGTCAACGGACCGACGATGCTCGGCAAGGTGCTGGGCGAAGACGTGCCCGTCACGATTAACGTCGAGGCCGATTTGAAGAAATAGACCCAATTTTTCCCCAAGAAGCTTGGAAGCTTAGTTTACCTGAGCGCGATCCGGGGGTCGCGCATTCCAACCAAGGACGGCCGCCAGGCCGTCCTTTTTGTTGGCGCCCGTAGTTTGGGCGAATTTCAAAGTCTGCGATCATCAGCGTAATCCGCGGAGACCGACCGACGATCGTTGGTTAACCGCTAATCCACGCTAATCTTCGCTAATCCGATCTTCGCGCCGCCTTCGCGTCCCTTGCTTCGCGGTTAACTGTCCAGGTGCTACCGAGCTTACGGGCGACGAAGGCCAGACGCCGTGGCGCCAGGTGCGCCGCACCATAGGCCCGCAACACCCGGACCGAGAATCCCGCCTGCCGCAGCATTCGTTCGATCTCGGCCCGCGACCAAACCCGCACGACATGGGTTTCACGGGCCCGCCGGTAGCGGGTGCCGACCCGCCGAAACGTGGTGATCTCGCGCACCAGGCGCCGGCGCGCCGGTTGCTCGGATACGTCCGCCAATATGCCCCAATCGCCGCCGGACCGCCAGGTGCGATAGGCCATCGGCCTGTCCGGGGCGGTAACGATCAGGTCGAAGACCAACAAGCCTCCCGATCGCAACGCGCCCGCAATGCGACGGAACAGGCGCGGCAAGGAAGGCGCAGTCTTCGCACCGGGTGGCAAGTAGCTGAGCACTTCGCCGATGGCCGTCACCGCATCGCACGCGGGAAAATCGAAATCGTAAACCGAGGCCCGCACGAACCGCGCCCCGGGTGCGACCTGGCGGGCGATGGCGAGCATGGCGGATGAAGGGTCCAGCCCGGTTACAGCATAGCCCGCCCGCAGCAGCGCCGCAGCCCAGATGCCGCTCCCGCAGCCCAGGTCGATCACCTGGCCGTTGTCCCGGCGGGCCGCATGCAACAACCGCAGCAATCCCGGCGCCGAATTGCGGGCAAAATCGCCGAATCCGACGTGGTGGACGTAGGCGAGATCCCTGGCGTAGGCGGTCGAAGTTTTCATGGCAACGCCGCCGGCAGCGCAACCGGTTCAGGTGATTTGCCGCACGTAAAGCGGGATGCTGCCCTCGTGCCGGCCGTCCAGCGCCAGATCGATGGAGTACTCGCCGAACTGATCCAGCTTCAAGCGCTCAATATTCAAAACGACGTTGATCGAGACACTGGGTGCGCCCGGCGGTGTGGTCACCTGGATCGGACATTCGATCGCCGGCAGCGCCGGTTTGCCGTCGTCATCGGCCCCTCCTCGATCTTTTCGAAGCGCATCTTGGCCGCGACGGCACACTGCGGATGCACGGCCGGCACCTGCTTGGCCCCGAGTGTATCGAATATGCCGACAACGCTGAGCTTGCCCCCGTAGTCGGCGGCGAAGTCGCAGAGCGTGAAGAGTTCCAATTTCATAGTTTGCTCCTGGCGTTGGCGGTTTTCGTGCTGTCCGCGAAGTAGCTGGGCGCGTACGCTCAGTCCGCTCCCCGTTTATGGATCATAATCGAATTGCCGTCGGGATCGGCGACGATGACGAGGTTGCAAACCGGCGTTTCCGCCGGTTCGGTATAAAAGGTGCATCCGCTCTCCTTGAGCTTTTTCACCGCCGCGGCAAAATCCTCCACCTCCAGCGCCACGGTGACTCCGCCCGGCGAGGGTTTCCACTTCGGATGGCCGTTGGCAATGGCCAGGGTATTTGCCCCGATGTCGTATTCCACCCAGGCGGTTTTCTCGTCGCCGAAGAGCTTGGTCAGCTTCAGGCCCAGCGTGCCCTCATAGAATTGCCGCGCGCGTTTCAAGTCCGTCACGGGATAACCGACAAATGCGATTTCCTTAACTTTCATTTTATGCCTTGGGTTACGAAAGATATTTCCTCCGCAGGGAGGGCAACGCCATCATCGAAGAATAAGCCAACGGGAAAGTCCCGTCGCAACACAAACCAAACGGCCGGGCGAGACCGGCCGCGCCTGGACTACTGCGGTTGATGCGTGGTTCCATGGGGTTGTTGCGGTAGCGGAGGTAACACTCCCGGACGGTTACGCAATGGAAACTGCGTCGGGTTTTCCAAACGGCCCGTTTCTCTCTTGCTTGCACTCTGGAATGGGCGCTCAATCCGCGGCCACCAGCCAGCGAGAATTATGGATACCCTCATCTACGCCATCTGCCTTCTCCTCGGCCTGCTTTTCACGATCGTCAGCGCGCTCGCCGGACACGTTTTTGGCAGCGAACACGACATCGGCCACGGTGGCGACGTGGGCACCGGCGGGCACGCCGAAGCGGGATTCGATCACAGCGGCATGCCGGGCCTCTCCTTTTTCAGTCCCACCGTCCTGGCATCGTTTGTCACGGCGTTCGGCGCCTTGGGCCTGATCTTCACGCGCATTCCGATCACGAGCAACGTGTGGGCCAGCGCACCGCTTTCTGCCGTAGGTGGAGGGGTGATCGCCTGGCTGGTCTTCCTGCTCTTCAACACCATGTTCAAGAGGACCCAGAGCTCCAGCGAGTCGCGCGTGGCCTCGCTGGCTGGGCAGACGGCCTCCATCATTACTCCGATACCGGAAAGCGGCGTGGGTGAAATCGCCTACGTGCAGGGCGGCACGCGATACACGGCGCCGGCGCGCGCCGAGGACGGCCGGCCGATCGGCAACGGCCAGACGGTTACGATCAGCCGCGTGGTCGGCACCCAATTCTACGTCAAATCTCAACAGCCCAGTCTCAAATCCTAACCCCCATCTCGATCCATGAATCCTCTTCTCCCTCTTGCCGCCGGTAGCGAAGTGCCCTGGTTCAGCCTCGTTGGCGGCGTTGGCGCCATCCTGCTGGTGGTTTTCCTCTTCGCCGTCATCTGGGCGAGCCGTTACACCAAGGTCGGCCCCAACGAAGTGCTCGTCATCTCGGGCCGCAAGCGGCGCATGGTCGAACCCGACGGCAGCGTGCGGGAGGTCGGCTTCCGCATCGTCAAGGGTGGCGGCGTCTTCGTGTACCCGGTGTTCGAGAAGGTCGACATCCTCAAGCTCGAGCTGATGACCATCGACGTGCAGACGCCGGAGGTTTACACGAGCAAGGGCGTGCCGGTGAAGGTGGACGGCGTCGCGCAAATCAAGGTCAAGGGCGACGACATCTCCATCGCCACCGCGGCCGAGCAATTCCTCAGCAAGGGCACCGACGACATCAAGAACATCGCCATGCAAACCCTGGAGGGCCACCTGCGCGCCATCCTCGGTACGATGACGGTCGAGGAGATTTACCAGAACCGCGATGCCTTCGCCTCCAAGGTGCAGGAAGTGGCCGCCGGCGACATGGCCAACATGGGCCTCGGCATCGTCAGCTTCACCATCCGCGACATCCGCGACACCCAGGGCTATCTCGACGCCCTCGGCAAGCCGCGCATCGCCCAGGTCAAACGCGACGCGGTGATCGCCCAGGCTGAAGCCGACCGCGATGCGATGATCAAGTCCTCCCAGGCCACGCAGGCCGGGCAGGAGGCGAAGTTCCTCGCCGATACCAAGATCGCCGAGGCCCAGCGCGACTATCAGTCCAACGTGGCCCAGTACCAGGCCGCGGTGAATCAGAAAAAGGCCGAGTCGGACCTCGCCTACGATCTGCAGAAGTTCAAGACCGGTCAGCTGGTAAAGGCCGAGGAAGTGCAGGTGCAGATCGTCGAGAAGCAGAAGCAGATCGAGCTGCAACAGCAGGAAATCCTGCGCAAGCAGCGCGAACTCGAGGCCAACGTCCAGAAGCCCGCCGACGCCGAGCGCTACAAGGTCGAGACGCTGGCGAACGCCCGGAAATTCCAGCTCGAAACCGAGGCCGCCGGCACCGCGTCAGCCACCAAGGCGACTGGCTTTGCCTCCGCCGATGTCGCGAAAGCCACCGGTCTCGCCGAGGCCGAGGCGAACAAGGCGCGCGGTCTGGCCGAGGCGGCGGTCATCGAGGCCCAGGGTATCGCCCAGGCCGAGGCAATGCAAAAGAAGGCCGAGTCTTTCAAGCAGTACAACGAGGCCGCGGTAATCGAAATGATCGTCCGCGTGCTGCCGGAAGTCGCGGGCAAGATCAGCGAGCCGCTAAGCAAGACCGAGAAGATCGTCATCATCAATTCCGGCAACGGTCCCGGCGGCGGCGCGAGCAAGCTGACGGGTGACGTCACGCAGATCATCAGCCAGCTGCCGCCCGTGCTCGAAAGCCTGACCGGCGTGAAGTTCGAGAAGCTGCTCGAACAGGTGCCGGCCATCCGCAAGGCCATGGGCAAGGACGACACGCCAAAGAATTGATCGATTCGTAGCGGCGCGGCTTCCCGCGACGCCGGAACCGGAAGCGGTTCCGCCACAAAATCACGAGCCAGCTCGCTCCTACCATCCGCACCAACCCGCCATGCCACTTACTCGCACACGTACCGACAAGATGATCGCCGGCGTTTGCGGCGGACTGGCCCGCCACCTCGGGTTGTCCGCCAATCGTGTTCGCGTCGTTTATTTTCTCCTTACTCTGCTCAGCGCCGCGTTCCCGGGTATCCTGATCTATCTCGCTCTTTGGTATCTGCTGCCACAGGGAGAGTGAATCCGGTCCCATGCGCCTTTTTGAAGCCATCATCGAGGTCAACCAGCGCAAGGTCGCCGGGGACAAGACTGCGACCGTGCCGGTGGCCGAGTACGGCACCGAGCTGCCGCTGGCGGCGCTTACCTGCATTGACGCGCGGCTCAACCGACTGTTGCCCGATATGCTGGGCATCCCGGAGGAACATTTCATCTGGCTGCGCAACGCGGGCAACATCATCACCGGCCCCCTGAGCAGCACCATGCGCTCGCTGGCGCTGGCCTGCGCGGTCAAGGGCGCGAAGGAGATCGTCGTCATCGGCCATTCGGACTGCCAGGTGGGCAAGACCACGACCATGCAGCTCCTCGACCGGCTCGCATCCCTCGGCGTCGACCGCCACGGACTGCCCGAGAACCTCATTGAGTATTTCGGCCTGTTCGGAACGGAGCGGCAAAACGTGATCCGGGGCGTCGATTTCGTCCGCGTGAGCCCGTTGATCGGCGCCAAGGTGCCCGTGCACGGATTGTTGATTGACATCCACTCCGGACGACTCGAATGGGTGGTTAATGGCTACCAGAACCTCAATGCCGTGGTGACCGGCAAAGTCGGCGAACTCTTCAAGAAAGCCGACCACTCTTTCGATGCTTTCGCGAAGATCGGCAACGCCACCGCGGAGGAATTGAAACTGCCCGAATCCAAGATCGGCGACATTGCAACCGCGGCCCACGACTGGCTGAACCGGGCCGAACACCTCGCGGCGGCCGTCCAGCAACAGATCGGCCAGAAGCCGGCTGCCGGGGAGGCTCCGTCCACTGCGCCCGCGCCGGCGGCCAAGGCACCCGCACCGAAGTTACCACGCTTGCAGGACGAGCTCCGGCAGTTTACGGCGTCGATCCGGTCCCCCCAGCCGCCCGAGCGGCGATAATCGACCGCTCCGGACGGCCGGTTGACACGACGCAAAACGACCGCCAAGCCTTTGCCAGATGGACAAGCCCACCTATACGCTGGAATTCGAAAGACCGCTCCGCGAGCTCGTGAAGCAGCTGGAGGCGCTGCACCAGCAGTCCCTGGAGAACCATCTCGACCTTTCCAGCGAGATCGCCGCGATCGAGAAGAAGATCGCGGCCGATCAACGCGAAATCTACTCGAACCTCACGCCCTGGCAGCGCGTGCAGATCGCGCGGCACCCGAAACGCCCCTACGCGCTCGATTACGTTGGCTTCCTGTGTGAGAACTTTCAGGAGTATCACGGCGACCGGCAGTTCAATGACGACCGCGCACTCATCGGCGGGCCGGCGTTTTTTGACGGTACGGCCGTGATGATCATCGCCCAGCAGAAAGGCCGCGGAACGAAGGATACGATCCTGCGCAATTTCGGCATGCCGCAGCCCGAAGGCTATCGCAAGGCGCTGCGGTTGATGAAAATGGCCGAGAAATTCGGCCTGCCGGTGATCTCGTTCATCGACACGCCGGGCGCCTACCCCGGCATCGGCTCGGAGGAACGCCACGTCTCGGAAGCCATTGCCGTCAACTTGCGCGAGATGGCCATGCTGCGCGTGCCGACGGTGTCGGTTGTGATCGGCGAAGGCGGCTCGGGCGGCGCGCTCGGCGTGGGTGTGACTGACCGCGTGCTCATTTTTGAAAACAGCTACTACTCGGTGATCACGCCGGAAGGCTGCGCGGCCATTCTCTGGAAGGACGCCGCCGCCGCGCCCAAGGCGGCGGACGCCCTCAAGCTCAGCGCCGCCACGCTCAAGGAGCTTGGCGTAGTCGATGAGATTCTGCCCGAACCCTTCGGCGGCGCTCACAACGAGCCCGCAGAGGCGGCCACCGTGCTCAAACAGGCGCTGTTGAAACACCTCGGCGAGCTGCGCGGACTGACGACCGAAGATTTGCTCGAAAAACGCTACGCACGCTTCCGCAAACTCGGAGTTTATGCCGAGGTTGTAGCGGGCTGAGCCCGAGTGGCGCGGGCGTCCCGCCTGTTTCCCGGTCCAAAGCAGACGGGACGCCTGCGCTACTTTATGGTTCAACCGCGTTGGCCGATCCTTGTTACTTCCTGGCCACGAGTCGCTCGATCACCAGCTCTCGTAGATCCGCGTCGAGCGTAGAACTGCGGGCCGCGAAGAGCTCAGTCAGCTTTTCCCATGGCACCGCTCCGTCCGGGAGCAGGACGGGGGTCTCGTTGCGCTCCGGCTGATCGTCGCCGGCATCCACGGTATGATGCGCAAAGCCGGCACCGCGACGCCACGTGAGCGCGTGCTCGGCCGCCGCGCCACTGCCATAACAGAGTTGAAATCCCTCGATCCCGCCCTCGGTCCCCTGCCAGACGATCAACTCGAGGCCGTCGGATTCGAACCAGCGGCGCCGCCCGCCGGGCTCCTGTTTCACCTGGCGAAATTCGGTGAGCATCGCTCCGTCATCGTGCCGCGGATAAGCGGGACGGCAAGTCTATCGCCGTGGTCGTTGGATCCGACTGATTCGGATCGTCGTAGCGCAGGCT
>Ga0335071_10008153_pt1 | contig 10766 bp, 7 predicted proteins | sample Lox_Sample_15_FD_206724 | JGI IMG/M metagenome (GOLD analysis project Ga0335071, IMG submission 206724) | Soil microbial communities from Loxahatchee National Wildlife Refuge, Florida, United States - Lox_Sample_1.5 | ecosystem: Environmental > Terrestrial > Soil > Wetlands | place: USA: Florida...
ACTCCGGCCATCGCTCGAGCATCCGCTCGACCGCGAGGAACCTCTCCACGATCCCCTTCGTGTAGTCGAGGCCATCGACGCCGACGCCGAGCAGGGCCCCCGGAGGGAGCCCCAGATCGGCCCGCACCGTCGCGCGGCAGACTCCCACTGGCGGGGCCTGCTCCGCCCAGCGGCTCGGCCACTCGATGGAGATGGGGTACGGGCGCACCATCGTCTCGCGCCCGCCCGGCACCACCGACTGCCGCTCCCGGTCGATCCGTGCCTCCAGGATGCGGTCGACCGACTCGAGGAAGTTGTTGCAGTGCTCCTGCGTGTGAAACCCCACGATGGACGATCCGAGCAGGCCCTCGATGAGCGCTCGATCCCACGGGCAGATCCCGAGGCGCTCCGCGGTCGGCCAGGGGATGTGCCAGAAGGTGAGGATCGTGGCACGGGGCAGTCGCTCGCGGATAAGCCGTGGGAGCGGCGCGAAGTGGTAGTCCTGCACGAGGACGATGGGATCGGCGCCGCCCGCCTCCTCGACGACCACGTCCGCGAAGCGGCGATTCACCCGCAGGTACTGGTCGAAGTCGGCGACCCGGAACTCGGGCCGGGCGTGGGCGATGTGGCAGAGCGGCCATAGCCCCTCGTTGGAAAAACCGTAGTAGTAGCCCCGGTCCTCCTCCGGCTGGAGCCAGACGCGTCGGAGCGTGTAGCTCCCTTCCCCCGGCGGGACACGGATCCGGTCGTTGCGGTCCACGGTCTCCCGGTCCGCGCTGCCGCTGCCGTGGGCGATCCACGTCCCGGAGCACGCGCGCATCACCGGCTCGAGCGCGGTGACGAGCCCGCTCGCCGGCATCACGGTCCGGGGGGGCCGATCTCGCTCTTCTCGTGGCTGTAGGGCTCGCGGTTGGCGACGACGAGCAGGCTCGCGGCGGCGCCTTGCTGGTACTCGTCGAGGAATCGCTCCAGTTCCTACTCGCCGACGAGGGGCTCGAGCCCGCTCGGTCTGCTAGACGGGAGCGGCCTCCCTCGGCGCGGGCGCCGAGCGCGCTCCCCTGGCGCTCAGGATCGTCGCGACGAGGCCGCACGCGGCGGCGACCGAGACCCACGCTCCCGGCATGGCGCGGTTCCCCGTCCGGTGGATGAGCCAGGTGCTGATGGCCGGCGTGAAGCCGCCGAAGACCGCGGTGGCGAGGCTGTAGGCGAGGGAGAATCCGACGGTCCTCACCTCCACGGGCATGATCTCGGTGAGGAAGACGACCATCGCGCCGTTGTAGCTTCCGTAGAGGAACGACAGCCAGAGTTCCACGGTGAGCAATCGGCCGAAGGACGGCCCCCCCACGAGCCAGGCCATCGCCGGGTAGGCGGTGAGGATCGCCGCCGCCGTGCAGGCGAGGAGCAGAGGGCGCCGGCCCACCCGGTCGGAGAGCGCGCCCATCACCGGGAGCCAGAAGAGGTTCGAGAGCCCCACGCACAGGGTGACGACGAGCGAGTCGATGGCCGACAGCCGAAGCACCTCGCGGCCGAAGGTGGGTGTATAGGCGGTGATGGTGTAGAAGGAAACGGTCGTCATCGTCACGAGCATCACGCCGAGGCCGACGATCCTCCAGCTCGCCAGCATCGACCGCAGGATCTCGCCGGGAGGCGGTCGACGTGTCCTCGCGAGGAATTCCTCGGTTTCCTGGAGCGACCGGCGGATGAGGAAGAGGAGCGGCACGATCGTGCATCCCACGAGGAGCGGCACGCGCCATCCCCAGTCGTCCATCTGCTCCGGGGGAAGGGCCCGGCTCAGGACCACGCCGAGCAGCGCGGCGAACACGACCGCCACCTGCTGGCTTCCGGACTGCCAGCTGACGTAGAAGCCCTTGTTGCCGGGCGTGGCGATCTCGGAGAGGTAGACCGAGACCCCGCCGAGCTCCGCCCCGGCCGAGAAGCCCTGGAGGAGGCGGCCGAGCACGACCAGGATCGGCGCGAGGATTCCGATCCGCTCGTACCCGGGCACCACGGCGATCGACAGCGTTCCGACGGACATCAGCGCCAGGGTCGCGATCAAGCCCCGACGCCTTCCGCGGTGGTCGATGTAGGCGCCGAGCACGATGGCGCCGAGCGGCCGCATCAGGAAGCCGGCCCCGAACGTCATGAGCGAGAGCATCAGGGACGCGAACTCGCTCCGGCTCGGGAAGAACGCCCGCGCGATCGCCGACGCGTAGTACCCGAACACCATGAAGTCGTACATCTCCAGGAAGTTCCCGCTGGCGACGCGCACGACCGCCCAGATCTTCTTCTTGCGCTCGTCGTGCGAGAGCATCCTCGCCTCCCCGGAATGGCGACGTACCGCGGAAGCCATAGACCGGCGGCGCCCGACGAGGAAAGCCCCCTTGGGGAGCCGTCGCCATCCGCGCGAGCTGCGGGGCCGCCGCCGTTCGACGCGATGGGGGCAACGCAGGAAGAGGAACCTCGCCGCCAACCGGATACGAGATTGCTCGGTCACCGTCAGTCTACAGCCGCGCTGTCTTGGACCATCGACTCGACCGGCGCGCGGAAGGTTCTGCGAAGGCAGCCGCCGCGGTCTCCGAGGGGTCGCTCGAGGCGCACCGCATAGGCGCGGAACCCGCTGGCGATTCAAGGAGTTGGCGTGAAGCGAGTGCGCCCGCCCAGCGGCCACTGGCGTACGAACATGGTGAGGCCCCACGAAAGAATGCCTCGAGGACCGGGCGCGCGGAGCGCGACCTGGGGACCCCCGATCGGGAACTCCGGCGACATCCCGGCACAAAACAACCGCGCAAGCCCCAAACGGGCCGTCGCCCCGTACGGGGGAATCGTTAACGGTAGGTGTTCACCCGACGTGGGGAACGCGTCGTCGTCGGGCACTGGCCCTCACCGGTAAGGAGAGAACTCATGTCGCAGCTTGGTCGCATGGCGGCCCTTGGCCTCGCCACAGTCTTGCTCGCCGGGTCGGGAATCGCCGAGGCAGCTCCAGGTGCGCTCGGAAGTGGTCTGCAGCAGCTCGTGGCCGTCTGGGAAAACGGCGACGTCCAGCGCCTCAACAACGCTCTCGGCCTGCACATCACCAACTCGGCCGGCGAGCCTCTCGTCAAGGTGCAGCTCGCGGCGGGCGTCACGGCGGCGCAGGTCCTGCCGGAGCTCTCCGCCAACGGATTCCGACTGACAGCGACGAGCGTTCTCAACCCGCATCTCATCGAGGGCTACCTTCCCCTGTACGCCGCGCGCTTGGCCAGCAAGGTCGCGGGCGTGGCCTCCGTTCACGCCACGCTCAAGCCCCGGAACAACGCCGGCTCGGTCCAGAGCCAGGCGGTTGCGCTCCAGAAAGCCGATGTGGCACAGGCGCGCGGCGTGGACGGCACGGGCATCCGCCTCGGCGCGCTCTCCGACAGCTACGACGCGTGCACGACTTGCTCCACGCACGCCGCCGACGACGTCGCCAGCGGCGACCTGCCGGCCGGGGTCACGGTGCTCGATGAGATCGACCCGACGACGGACGGGCCGGGAACCGACGAGGGCCGGGCCATGCTGCAGCTCGTCCACGACGTCGCGCCCGGCGCGGCGCTCGCGTTCGCGACCGCCTTCCACGGCGAGGTTTCCTTCGCCAACAACATCGTCGCGCTGCGAAGCCAGTACCACGCCGACGTGATCGTCGACGACGTCATCTACTTCGATGAGCCGATGTACTCCGACGGGATCCTGGCCCAGGCTGTCGACGCCGTGGCGAAGGATGGCGCGGCGTACTTCTCCTCGGCCGGCAACAACGGCCTCGAGGCGTACGAATCCACCTACGCGCCGGTGTCGTTCGCAGACGCCGAGAAGGTGGTGGCAGCGGGCGGCTCCAACATCAAGCTCGACCAGATCCCCGCCGCCATCCGGCCACGGTCGCTGCACAACTTCGGCGACCACGGGTGGGGCTGGCCGAGCATCACACAGCGCTTCTCGTCCGCCGCCACGAACCAGATCAGCTTCCAGTGGGACGAGCCCTTCTTCCAGCACAAGGTCAAGACGGACTTCAACATCTACGTGTTCGACGCGGACGGGAACTGGATGGACCCGGCCAGCTCGGCCTTCCCGGGCTTCTACACGACCGATGACAACACGGCGACCGACGCCCCCTTCGAGTACGTGATCCTCCCCCCGTTCCCCGGCGAGATCCACGGAGGCGCGAACGTCAGCGACTACCAGATCGTCATCGGAAACGTGAACGGCGGTCCGGCGCGCCACATCAAGTACGTCAACGTGAACGGCCTCGGTGTGAGCCAGCGGCAGTCGGCGCCGTCCATCTGGGGCCACGCCGCGGCGCGAGGCGGCCAGGCGGTCGCGGCAACGTATTACGCCATCCCCAAGTTCCCGGAGGACTTCAGCGCGTCCGGCCCCACCACCATCTATCTCGACGCGAACGGCAACCGCCTGCCCAACCCCGACGTGCGTCCCACCCCGCAGCTCACGGCCGCCGACGGCGTGGACACGACCTTCTTCGGCTTCGACAGCGATGGCAATGGCCTGCCCAACTTCTTCGGAACGAGCGCGGCCGCGCCGAACGCCGGCGCGGTGGCAGCTCTGGCGCTGCAGGCCGCCGGCGGCCCGGGCAGCCTCCGTCCCGATCGGCTGTACCGCCTCCTGGCCTGGACGGCGACGCCCATCCCGGTGCCCGACGACCGCTCCTGGAGCATGGCCTTCGCGGGGCCCGTGGCGTTCTCGGCCAGCGGCGACTGGACTCGCTGGAACCGATACTTCGGCCTCGCCGTTCAGCCGTACACCGCGCGAACGGTCCAATCGGTCACGTTCGACGCGAGTTCCATCGCGCTCAACTGGAGCGCCAATCCCAACCGCTTCAGCGTCGGTACGGCGACGGGGATCGATCCCGCGAGCATCACGGCCGCCCGGACCAGTCCCACGAGTTGGACCCTGTCCTTCGCACCCGGAACCTTCGGCGCCGGCGCGTCGTTCCGGTACGGGATGTCGGTCTTCGACCCCCTCCAGGGTTCCACCCAAGAGGACCCGGACCGCTTCCGGGGATTGAGCGTCACCGTCACGCTCGACAACGGGAAGACGTTCACGTCCACCGTCTTCGCCGCTCCCCCCTCCCCCTACAACCGCTTCACCGGAAAGGGCCTCGTGAACGCCGACCGCGCCACGCGCAACTCGGACCACTGAGCCTGAAGCCCCGGTTCCCCCGGGACCGAGGCGATTCCACGGCCGCCGCTCGCGAGGGCGGCGGCCGTTCTGTCGCTCGCGAGCGCTGCGACACGCCTCGCCACCTCCTGGTCCGGCGGGCGGACGGGTGCCGCGGGAGCGCTCCGTCCCGCGGCAGGGATCGGCCGTTTCGCGCCGGGGGCCGCGGCCCTCGAGCGCTCAGGCACCCGGACGCCCCGGTTTTCGCGCCCGGTCGAGGAGGCGTACCAACTCGGCGAGCGACCCGACCCGCAACTTCCGCATGGCCCTGCTTCTGTGGATCTTGACGGTGTTCTCGGTGGTGCCGAGCAAGGCCCCGACCTGCTTGTTCGGCAGACCCTCCGCGACGAGGTCGCAGACCTGGCGCTCCCGCGCCGTGAGCCCGGCGAGAAGAGCCGCGATGCGAGCGCTCTCCTCCCGCTCCGAGCGCTCGCGCGCCTCCCGCGCCACCGCGTCCTCGATCGCCGACAGCAGGGCCTGGCGCGGGAACGGCTTCGTGAGGAAGTCGACAGCCCCTCCGAGCATGGCCTTCACGCTCGACGGCACATCGGCCGCCCCGCTCACGAACACGACTGGCGGGCCGGCGCCCGACCTGCCCAGCGCCTCCTGCAATTCGAGCCCAGAGAGCTCGGGCATGTCGAGGTCGAGAACCAGGCACGCCGGGGGAACCCCGGGCGAGCGAGCCAGGAACGCGCGCGCGGACCGGAACGCCTCCACCTCCAGGCCGGCGCTGCGCAGGAACGCCTCGATGGTTCGGAGGAAGACGAGGTCGTCGTCGACGACGCAGACGCGCGTGCCAGGAGCGATCGCCACAGCCTGACCCTGCCGCATGGCCTACCTCCTGGTCAACGGGGTACACGACCTTTCGCTGGAACCCCGATGGGCGGACAATACCCCGGCCTCGAGGAGACGATTGGATGAGTGCGACTGCCCGGAACGAACCCGCCCCGCCGGGCCCCAGAGCGTGCGTCGAGCGCGCCCTGGCTGACGCCAGGGAAGCGAACGCCCTGGCCGTTGCCTGGCTTCGGGTCGCGGCCCGGGCCTTCCTGGCCGCCCTCTTCGCTGCCGGCCTCGTGCTCGGGCTGAAGACGATCGGCCTCGACCTGGGCACCTCCCTGACCATCAGCACGAGCCACCTGGCCGTCGGGCTTCTCGTCCTCTTCCTCCTGCGTCGGCGGCGCTCGGAGTGGGTCATCGCCCTGGGCGCGGCCTCCGACTTCGCGGCGCTGGTCGCGGGTGCCTGGCTCGGCGTAGAGCGCTCGCCCGCCAATCCGGAGCTCGTCGCCGGTTCGTTCATGGGTGTCTTCGCGCTCGTCCTGCTCCTGTCGGCGTTGACGCTCCCCGCGCGCGTCATCGCGCCCCTCGCGGCCGTGTCGTGCGTCGTGGAGGCCCTCGTGCTCCGGCGATCCGACCTCCCCGCCCTCGAAGTGATCGCCATCGCGGCGGCCCTCGTCGTCTTCGCGGTCGCCATCACCCTGGTGGGCAACCGCCTCGTGGCCATGACCGCGCGCGCCGCCTCCGCAATTTTTTCGGGCGAGCAGGCGCGGCGGCATGCCGACGACATGCGGCGGGTCAACGACGACCTGCGCGCGGCCCAGGAGCGGACGGAGACCCTCACGGCACTCATCGTCCACGACCTCCGCAACCCCCTCGCATCCGTGTCGGCCAACCTGGAAGCGGTCCGTGCGGAGCTGAACGATCCGACCGAGGCATGCGCCGACGCACTGGACGTCGCCACCGAGGAGTTGCAGCGCGTGACCGACATGATCCGCGATCTGCTCCTCGTGTCGCGGATCGAGGAGGGCCTGCACGCGGATCCGAGGCCGACGGCCGTGGAGCCGCTGCTCCGGAACGTGGCCCGCGGCATGGAGCGCGTCGTCGAGCGAACCGGCGCCGAGCTCGCGGTACAGGCTCCGCGGACGGTCACCGCGGCGCTCGACGAGTCGATGGTGCGGCGACTGGTCGAGAACCTGCTCGCCAACGCGGCCCGGCACGTCGGCGTGGGCGATCGCATCGAGCTCGCCGGAGAGGTGGAGGACGGCCGGCTGCGCCTGGCGGTGCGGAACTCCGGCCCCCCCATCCCGCTCGAGTCGCGCGACCGGATCTTCGCGAAGCACGCAACCGAGGGGCGCAGGGAGTGGCACAACGCCGGCCTCGGCCTCTACCTATGCCGCCTCGTGGCCGAGGAACACGGCGGCACCATCGCGCTCGCCGACCGGCCTGGCTGGAACGTGTCGTTCGAGGTCGAGCTCCCGCTCGCGTAGCGCGGGATCTCGCTTGCGGCGAGACCCCGGGCCGCTCCCTTTCCCCGCACGACCGGGTTCCTCTCCGGCGAGGCCAGGATGGCCGCCGCTTCACCGCGAGGGCTGGCCCCGCGGCAGGGAGCTCATTGATCCCTTGAGTCTAGCGCCCCGGCGCGCCCTCTCCGGTCGCCGCCTTCCCGAGCGGCGTGGCGGGGCCCTGCTTCCAGGCTTCGCCGCGGTACTCCATGAAGGTCGCCGTGCCCTCCGCGACCTCGCGCCCCAGGTAGCGCTCCACGACTCGCAGCGCGAGGTCGATGCCGGCACTCAGTCCCGCTGACGTGGCCACGCGATCGCTCTCGAGGAAGCGCGCGCCGCCGACGAACGTGACGGCCGGGTAGCGCTTCCCGAACTCCTCCACGAACCAGTGGTGGGTGGTCGCCCGGCGCCCATCGAGAAGCCCGGCCCGGGCGAGCACGCCGGACCCCGTGCAGACCGACATGGTCAGGTCTGCGCCCGGGCTCACCCTCCTGAGCCACTCCAGCTCGGCCGCGGAGGCGCGGTGGGCCGGTACCACGATCACGTCCGGGACGGGAGCGTCCGCAAACGTGTGATCAGGGATCAGGGTCAGGCCGCCGCTGACCTGGATCGCATCTCGTCGCTCGGCGACCGTGTAGAGGGTGAATGGATGGCGCACCGTCGCATCCTTCTCCATCTGCTGCAGGGTTCGGACGGCCCTGCCGGACCCGTCCACCATCACGTCCTGGAAGACCTCCCACGGTCCGGCGAAATCGATGAGCGTGGCGCCTTCCGAGACGACGAAGGCGACGCGAACGGGGTGCTCCGCAACCGCGACGAACCGGTGGCGGTCGTCTGCCCTGGCGGCAGGGGAGAGCCACGTCGAGCCTGCCGCGAGGAGCCCCAGCGACACCCATGTCCTCCGCATTCGCGATCTCTCCCTTCGGGCCCTTCACGGCGGCCCCGCGGAAGCCTTTTACCCCTTCTCCGGGCGCCGCGGCGAGGCGCCCGGGCGGCCCGGACGAGCACCCCGGGGTGGGACCAGCTCGCACTTGGTCCCCCGAATCTCGGTCATGTGCGATTGCAGGCGACCAGAGCACGCAGGGTAAAGTGGAAGTTCGATGGACGGATACCGTTGCCGTCCGAGCGAAGGTTGGAGGCTGCCCATGCGCTCACACGTCATCCCCGCGGCGATCCTCTGCGTCGTCCTCTCGGCATGCGGGTCCTCTCCTCAGGCAAGCGGGTCCCCCGGCACCGGCGCTCCTGCCGGAGCCCTGTTCCAGGCCCCCAACGCGTGGAACAACGCGGTCGACTCCGCCCAGCTCAGCTCGAGTTCGTCGAGCATCCTCTCCGCGCTCGCGGCCGCGGGAGGATGGGGCACGGGCAAGATCCAAATCGACTTCTCCATGAAGGTCCTGACCGCCGATGGGTCCACCCCCATGGTCGCCTTCACGCCCTCGGCCGGCTTCTACACCCCCGACTGCGACCAGGGGATGCCGTTCCCCCTGCCCCCCGGCGGCGCGATCGAGGGCGAGTCGGGATACTCGTGCACGAGCGGGGGCGACTGCCACCTTCTCGTCGTCCACACGGCGAAGAAGAAGCTGTACGAGATGTACCAGGCCACCGTCGCCGGCGGCGTTCTCCAGGCCACGTGCGCGGTGGTGTGGGACCTCACCAAGAGCTACCCCGCGGACCTCCGCGGACAGCAGTGCACCTCGACGGACGCGGCCGGATTGCCGGTCGCCGCCCTCCTGTTCACGGCCGACGAGGTCGCCGCGGGATCGATCGATCACGCCATCCGCTTCATCCTGCCGAACGCCCGCATGGCCCAGAAGGTGTACGTGTACCCCGCAACGCACGCAGGCGCGCCCAGCGGTGCGGCCGGCCTCCCGCCGTACGGGTCGCGATTCCGCCTCCGGGCCGACTACCCGCTCGCGAGCCTGCCGTCCGATGGCGCGCGCGTCGTGGCGCGCGCCCTCCAGAAGTACGGCATGATCCTGGCCGACGGTGGCAACATCGCCCTCACCGCCGCCGACGACGCCTACTCCCAGCACAAGTGGGTGGACGTCGGGATCGACTCCCACTCGCTCGGCGCTCTCCAGGTCGGCGACTTCGAGGTCGTCGACGGAGGCCCCCTCATCCCCCTCACCTACGACTGCGTCCGCAACGGACAGTGAACCCGCAGGGCATCCTCTCGAGGCGGGCTGGCCGCTGCAGCGAGAGGCGGGGCCCGGCAGGCGCGGCCCGCCCGCGGGCGAGCTCGGCCTCCCGGCTCGAAACGTTCGCGGTCGCAGCGGCAGGCGCGGCCTTCGGGAGAGGTCCCGCGTCCGCGCGCTTTCGTCGCTTGAACGTCGCGTCCATGCGAGGATTCCGGAGTAGACTTTGGTTGGGCTTCGAAAGTCGCGAGGAGGGTACTGTACGTGGACCGCGGTGAATGGCTGACGCGCCTTGACTTGCTGCATCATCGTGTTCGATCGGGCGAGCAGGTCGACTCGGCCGATCTGGCGTGGTATCGGGCCGCGCGGCAGTCTCTCCTCAAGGGCGGAACGACCGAGCAGAACATGGCCCTCGGGGGCGCGGAGCGGCTCCGGAGCCACCTCCGCCTCCAGCGCGCGCTCCCCGTCGCGCTGCGGGTCGGCGGCTGGGCCCGCCACACGACCACCGTCGACCTCGGAGGGGGAGGCCTGGCAACGCTGGTGGCCGATCCCCCTCCGGTGCCCGCCCCGATTCACATCTCGATCGCGCTTCCGGACGGCGACCTGGTGATCGACTCCGGATCGGTGGTGGGATGCGCCCAGCAGGGGAAGTTCCATCGACTCGCCATCTCGTTCGGCCCGGTGCCGGCTAGCGTTGTGGCGCGCATCGAGGACTACCTGCTCGACGAGTTGCTCCCCAAGCTCGACTTCTGGAACACCGTGCTCGACAAGCTGGCCGTCTAGCCCATCCCCATCCCGGGATCGCGAGCCCCGGTGCCCGCCCTCTCGAGGCGCGCCGGCGGGAGCGACCTCTCGCCTTCTTGATTCGGGCGGGTCCGGCCGGCCGGGCCGCCGGTGGTGCGCGGCCATGACGCCGGGAGACCGGCAGCGGTGGAACGCGAGGTACGCCGCCGAAGGCGCCCCGCCCTCCCCGAGCGCCTTCCTCGTCGGGCTCGACGACATCCTGCCCCGGCACGGATGCGCGCTCGACGTCGCCGGGGGCGCGGGCCGAAACTCGCTCTGGTTGGCTCGCCGCGGGCTCACCGTGACGCTCGCCGACGTCTCGGACGTCGCCTTGTCCCTCGCTCTCGATGCCGCGCGTGAGGAAGGTTTGCCCCTGCGCACGATCGAGGTGGACCTGGATGCGGCC
>Ga0335071_10008154_pt1 | contig 10766 bp, 7 predicted proteins | sample Lox_Sample_15_FD_206724 | JGI IMG/M metagenome (GOLD analysis project Ga0335071, IMG submission 206724) | Soil microbial communities from Loxahatchee National Wildlife Refuge, Florida, United States - Lox_Sample_1.5 | ecosystem: Environmental > Terrestrial > Soil > Wetlands | place: USA: Florida...
CGTTTGATCTACTGACGATTGATCGGTGGATGAGAGATGAAGTCAAGACCGTTGAGCCATGCGAGACCGCGGACTGCCCGGCCAGACAGCGCTAGGTGAGCCCCTCCGTGCACTCTGCCCAACTCCTTTATGATCTTCGGATGCCGAGAAAGGACAGTGTAATGGCGGTGGCCTACGACGGCCAAAAATCTCTTGGAAACTAACGAGAAGGAAGAACGCCTGGGTCTGGCTGGAAATCAAGTACACCGACGCAACCGAAGCCGCGGGGACGACAGAACCGTCGCAAAGGCACGTGATGGAGGCGTGCCGGACGGGCAGGCCAGACCGGCTTGGGTGTAGCTGCCGGCTGCGGGCGGGTCAGCGCTGCACGGCTTCCAGGCGTGTCCAGTTGCCCTGGAGGGCGCTGTTGGGGTTGAAATTTGCCGAATCGGTCACGATGTACTCGTTGTTGGGACCGGCCCAGGCGTGCTCATATTGGTTGCTCAGCTCGACTGTCTCGCCGGTGTACGGATTGCGATAGTTCGCCACGCCCCGCATGTACTGGCTCCAGCCTTCCATCGCCCGATCGTGCGACTTCGTGGCATTTTCGTACGTGTCGTGAATAATCCGCGAGGTTTCCTGGCCGCTTTTGGCGATGATCGCGGAACGGTCCATGGCGGCCTTGCTGTCGGCCGCCTGCATGTTGGTGATCACTTGCGTGACACGCGCCTGCCATTGCGGATCGACGCGAATGGTTGAAAGAATCGTGCGGAAGAACTTCTCCTGTGCATCGAGTTGGCCTTCGGGCGCCCGAAACGCGAAGACATGGTCTCCAGCGCAGGTGTACGACATCGCCTGGCCCATCCGTCCGGTGTACATGTTGTAAGTCGGCGCCGGCATGCCGATGGAATAAGTCATGGCGGTCAGCCACTCTTCCGCCGGCTGGCCGCCCGCATTGTAGCTCAGCCGCGCGCGGGCCACATCGGTGCGCATGTGCACGCGCAAGCCCTGCCCAGCGGCGATCTGTTCGAGTTGCCGGGCTTCCTGCTCGGTCTGCTGCGCGATTTCCGGCATGGGCTCGATTCCCACCAGGCGCGCCTCGTGGCGCGCGGCGGGGATCACCGACCGGCGCAGAAAGTCACCGGCCGCCATCGGCGGCTGCAAATCGCATCCGCGCCTGCCGAACTGGGACATCTGCTGGTTGCTCGTCTGCATCATGCGGACGGTGGTGGGATCGTCCGACCACTGCCACACATTGCCGGGGAACATCTGCATGGCGAAGCGCCCGTCCGGGCTTTCGGCGCGAAACACCAGCCGCACGAGATTGGCGTGACAACCTATCGCCTGGCTGTATTGAACGCTGCCCTGGAACTGCCAACCCACCGGAATCAGCAGCGTGAGCGCGGTCATGGGGCGTTCGAAGCCGTGTTCATCGACGATGCGCACCAGCCGCATGCGGTAATAATCCGGTTTGCCGGAGGGCGCCGCCGAGGGGCGCGGCGTGGCGGTGGGAGCCACGGCCGGTGGGCGCTCAGGTGTGCGCGCCGGTTGCGCTCCGGCAGGGATCGGCAGAGCGGGGGGTGCGGGCGGCCGGGGCGGCACTGCGGGCGTGGCTTTCGTTAAGACGAAACTTTGCTCGATGCGATAAAAGCCGCTTTTCAGGCGGGCGAACTCCGTCGCGGGGGCGGAAGTCATCAACAGGAATGTGGTGGAGCCCTCGGCAGTCGCCAGCATCTGTAGAAACGAATCGGCGCCCCTGGGGTTAACGCCGGAATAGGTGACGTAAGAACCCATGCGGCCGGCGAAACGAGCCTCGCCGCGGCGCGCTTCGGTGAAATTCCGCCACTGGCTGCCGGTCTGCCGGGCGATCGCGGAGATCATCAGGGCCGGATCATCGCTGGGAAGCACCATGGCGGTCACATAGCCGGGGCCGCTGGCAAACTGCACGGCATCGGAATTGAGCTGCGTGACGGTGAACCCGGCGGGGACTTCCAGGGCGAACCGGCCTTGCGGATCCCGGTAAGGCTGCTCAGCGGCGGCGGCAAAGCAGAGCAGGCCGAGTGCGGTCAGACTGCGGACTGGCACGTATTTCATATCGGCTGGTCCTGAATGAAAGTGTAGGGTATTTTCGCACATGCCGTGCCACGAGGTTTCCTATTGACGATCTATAGGAGCGGCGCTATGCTATCGAAGGTCTATAGGGCAGGAGGCCAACGTGCGGATTCCGAACCTCTTTCGCCGCCGGCGAGCCGAACAGGAGCTGGAATTGGAACTGCGCGCCTACCTGGAGGCACTGGCGGCGGAGAAGGTGCGGGCCGGCCTTGCGCCCAAGGCCGCCTGGCGCGAGGCGCGGCTCGAACTGGGCGGAATGGATCAGGTGAAAGAGCAGGTCCGCGACGTGCGCGGCGGCGTCGGGCTGGAACGGTTCGCGGCGGATCTGCGCTACAGCTGGCGGTTGCTGCGGCGCAGTCCGGGTTTCGCGGCGGTTACGATTGTCACGCTCGCGCTCGGAATCGGGGCGAACACGGCGCTGTTCAGCGTGGTCGAAGCCCTGCTTCTGCGCCCGTTGCCCTACCGCGACGCGGATCGCCTGGTCTACATCTCTGAAGTCACACCGGGCGCGCCCGTGGCCCGCGTCCCTAGCCCCGATTTCGCCTTGTGGCGGGACCACGGCAGGTTGTTCGAGAGGATCGAAGGCTTCGGGGGCGGCGGCGACCACAACCTCACGGGACTGGGCGAGCCGGAACGGATTTCGGGCGTCACAGTCACCGCCGGATTCCTCGACCTGATCGGTGTGCGGCCCGCCCTCGGTCGCAACTTCACCCGCGAAGAGGATTCGTCGGACGGTCCGGGAGCGGTGATCCTCTCGCATGCGCTTTGGCGGCGCCGCTTCGGCGCCTCGGCGGCTACGATCGGCAGGAGCCTCCAACTCGATGGCCGGCCGTACGCGGTTGTCGGTGTACTTCCCGCGGGCTTCGTATTCCCCGACAACCTCTATAAAGCTGACCTGCTGATCCCCATGGGGCTGCCTCCGGCGCCGGTCTGGACTGGCGGACGCTATCGCCTCCTTAAGGTGATGGCCCGGTTGAGACCGGGCGTGGGCGTCGCGGCTTTGCGTGCCGAATTGCATGGTCTGGCCACCAGTCCGTCGGCTGGGGTCCCTGCCGAAGAGGCGGAGTTCCGGCGTGGTATGCAGGTGACGGCGGCGCCCTTGCGCGAATGGCTGGCGGGAGATGTGCGCCGCCTGCTGCTGGTGCTCCAAGCGGCAGTAGCGATCGTGCTGCTGATCGGATGTCTGAACCTTGCCAACCTGCAGATCGCGCGCGCGGTGGCACGCCGCAAGGAAATGGCATTGCGGGCCGCGCTGGGGGCCGGCCGCGGACGCATCGCGCGCCAGTTGCTGACCGAAAGCCTGCTGCCGGGCGTGCTGGGCGCGGGCGGCGGACTCGTCCTCGGCTATGGGGGATTGCGTGTGTTGCGCCACTACCTGCCCGCAGATCTCCATCTGCTGGCCACCGCACGTATCGATGGAGTGGTGCTGGCGTTCACGGCCGCGGTGGCACTGCTCGCGGTCGTGCTGACCGGTTTGGGGCCGGTGCTTGTTGGGTCGATCGGGAGCCTCGGAGCATGGTTGAAGGAGGGCGGCCGCACCACCGCCGCAGAGAGTCATCATCGACTGCGCGGCGCCATCGTGGTTGCCGAAGTTGCGTTAGCCATGGTGCTGGTGTCCGGGGCCGGCCTGCTGACGCGCGGCTTTTTGCGGCTGGCGGCCGTGGATCCGGGCTTCGATCCGCATGGCGTTCTGGCGCTCGAAATCACTCTGCCCGGCGGCTTTGGGCCGGTGGGCCCCTCGGCCGGCCCGGCTCGGCGCGATCCGCTCGAGTTCTTCACCCATGTGCTCGAGCGCGTTTCGGCAATTCCCGGGATGGAAAGCGCGGCGGCCGGAATGGGTCTTCCCCTGTCCGGCGGGCACCCGTTCATCGACATTGAAGTGGAAGGCGGGCGCGTGCCTGACGGCAAGCGCGTGGATGTCCCATTCGTCCCCGTGAGCAGTGGGTATTTTCACACCCTGCGCATTCCACTGCTGCGCGGGCGGCCTTTCGGCGCCGGAGACGATCCGCATTCGCCGCCGGTCGCGATTGTCAACCAGGCATTTGCGGACCAGTTCTTCGGCGGCAAGGCGCTCGGCAAGCGCTTCCGCACCGAGCAATGGACCGAGATCGTCGGTATCGCCGGCAATGTGCGGCAAACCGGACTGCGCGGTGTGGAATCACCGCTCGTCTACATGCCGTTGCCGCAATTCTCCGTGCCTAGCGTGTTTCTGGTGATGCGCTCTGCCCTGTCTCTGGCGCCACTCTCCCACCAGGCTGCCCAAGCTGTGCGAGCGGTTGACCCGGACCAGCCGGTCTACGATGTCGCCTCCATGGAGGAGCGGATGGGCCAGTCGCTCCGCAACGACCGCGCCAATGTGCTGCTGATGTCCACTTTCGGCGGTCTCGCGTTGCTACTAGCCGCGGTGGGCATCTTCGGCGTGATGGCGTACTCCGTCAACCGCCGCCTGCACGAAATTGGCGTGCGTATGGCGCTGGGGGCGAGCCGCGCGGATGTGTTGCGCGCGGTTTTCGGGCAAGGCATGACGCTCACGGCGTGCGGCATTGTGCTGGGTCTGGCCGGGGCGCTGCTGCTGACACGCCCGATGGCGGCGCTGCTGTATCGGATCCCCGCCAACGATCCCACGACGCTGGCGTCGGTGGCCGCGCTATTCGCCGCGGTGGCCGCACTGGCGTGCTTGGTTCCCGCCCGCTGGGCCGCCCGCGTGGACCCGGCGCGCATGTTGCGCCACGATTGACCGCCCGCGCGCCGGTACACTGGTGTGTGAGGTGAACCGGCCCATGTCTGCGGCGATTCTGTTCGATCTGGATGGCACCCTTGTCGATAGCGTCTACCAGCACGTGCTGGCCTGGCGGGATGCGCTGGAACAGGCGGGGATGCCGCTTTCGGTGTGGCGCATTCACCGGCGCATCGGCATGAGCGGCGGATTGTTCGTCAACGCGCTGGCGCGGGAGACGGCGGGCGCCCTCGACCCGGCGAAGATTGCCCACATGCAGCAACTGTACTTCGCGGCCTTCCGGCGCTATGCCGACCAGGTGCGGCCGCTGCCCGGCGCGCGCGAACTGCTGGCTTGGTTGGCCGAGACGGGCGTACCGCACGCGGTGGCCACCAGCGGCTATCGCGAGAGCGCCGAGCGGTCGCTGCAGTCCCTGGGTGCGCCGAACATTCCGCTGGTGACGCGCGACCAGGTGGCCCATGCCAAGCCCGATCCCGACCTCTTTCTCGCGGCGGCCGAACGTTTGGGAGTGCCGGTGGAGGATTCCGTGGTGGTGGGCGATAGCATCTGGGACCTGCTGGCCGCGCGGCGCGCGCGAGCGTTAGGCGTGGGTCTGCTATCGGGCGGGTACGGGGAAGACGAACTGACTCGCGCCGGCGCCTATCGGGTGTATCAGGACCCGGCGGATCTGCTGACGCATTTGGATGAAGTCGGCGTGCGTCGGGGAATGTAGGAGGGGAAACCGAGACAGCAGGCGCTGCCACGCTACAGAATGTCGGGCGGTCAATCCTGACCGCAACCGCTTTTCAGGCGGCCTGGGGCGCGTCGCTTTCTGAGAACTTCTTGGCGACAAGGACACCACTCGATGGATGCGGCACTATGAGAGGCGACTCCCACATTGGGATCTTGTCGGCCAGCCCTTGTTTGTCACCTTCCGTCTGCACGGCAGCCTACCGACGCCTCGCGTCTTCCCTCCCGAGAGCGTAGCCCATCGGGTCGAGCATTTGTGGCCATGGATCGGCTCCTGGACCGGGGCGCCAGTGGCCCGCTATATCTGCGCCGGCAGGAAATCGCTGAACTAGTGGTAGGGGCCTTGGAGGACGGCGAGCGAAGATTTAATCGCTACCAATTGCACGCGTACGTGGTGATGCCCAATCACGTCCACCTTCTGGCCACGCCCAAGGTCGTCGCAAGGCAATGGTTGGCGCCGCTGAAAGGCTTCATCGCCCACCGCGCCAATGAGCTGCTCGGCCGGCGCGGCCGCGCCTTCTGGCAGGACGAAAGCTACGATCATCTTGTGCGAAGTGGCGGACAATTCGAGCGAATTCGGTCTTACGTTGAGAGTAATCCGGTCACTGCCGGTCTGGTGGCCGAAGCCCAGCAATATCCTTGGTCGAGCGCCACGGGCCGCCTGAAAGGCGGCTGCGGTCAGGATTGACCGCCCCACATTTTCGCCAGGCCAGGCACACCGGGAGTCTTACAGACCCAGCTTGCTCTGCAAAGACCCGATCCACGACTTCTGGAAATCGGGTTCCACCGTGCGGGCCTGGTTGAGCGCGATTTCGTAGGCCAGGCGCGCCTCCTCCGGACGGTGCAGGGCGGTGAGCACATCGCCGAGCGCGGATTGCGCTCTCACCGAATCGGCATCGGCGGCCACCGCGGTGCGTGCTTCCTGCAACGCGCGGTCGGTGTCGCCGGCGGCGAGCGCCCGTTTGGCGAGGATGGCGTGCGCTACGGCGGAAGCCAGCGGCACGCGGAAACGGCCGTCGTATACGAAAACGCCATGTTGGATCACCGCGGTGGGACGCAGCTTCTGAAACGCATCGTAGGGGTTGGCCGCGCCGGGACCGGTTTCGTATCCGGAAAGAGTCGACGCGCTGATGAAAACGGGACCGTCGATCACCGGCGGAACCGGCTCCACTTCGCCGAGAAAGATGGTGGAGATGGTCGGGAGCACGCGGCACGGGATGCCATAGTCGCGCACTTCCACGGCGGTCTGGGCAAAATAGGCGAACCAGCAGTCCTTCACCCCGTGCGCGTCGGTGTACTGCTTCACCGCCAGGAGTTGCTGGCCCCAATCGGTGTTGGAATCGGTGAGGTGCTTGTAGACGTTGGCCGGTCCGCCCCACAGCTCGTTGGCATAGGCCATGTACACCGGGAAATTCCGCGCCGACGAGGCTGCGTGCGCTACCAGCAACGCGCCGATCGCATAACCCCACGCGCGCGGATGCAGCCGCCAGAACGCCACCGCCGCGCCGCTTGCCAGCACGGTGAAAAACGCGTAGAGCGGCAGGATGTGACGCACGCCGATGTTCAGACCGGAACTCATCGCGACCGCCAAGTAGAACAGCGGCGGCACCAGCAGGAATAGGATCTCCCGAGAGTGCGTCAGGCGGCGCGTGAGAATTGCGGCGATCGCCATTGCGAACAATGCCAGAAACCCGATGGTGGATTTGACCGCGAACGCCACCGGAAAATAGAACCACACGCCGTGGCGGTACACCTCGCCGAGCACATAGCTGGGGCTGCCATCGGTGGTATGAATCACGTCCGCCAAACCGTACAGATAGGATTCCGGCAGCACTCGCCACTTCGCCAGGCCGGTGAGCACCGAAGCTTGCCCCGGAGGCACGTCCCTGGCCGCAATCGACGCCAGGGGAGGATTCACCTCCAGACCGGCGGGACGCGCGCTATAGCGGAACCCGTAGCACGTCCACAATACCGCCACCGCGATCACAGCGATCGCCACCAGCGCGCCCGCGAACCGCGCGATCTTGCGGCCGAGCCCGATATTGTGGCGCCGCACCAGTTCGCAGACCGCCAGCAGAAAAAGGGCGGGGAAGACCAGCAGCCCGGTGTGTTTGGCCGCCAGCGTCAGCCCCGCGGCGACCCCGGTAATCGCTATGCGCCCGAACGACGGGAGATGCGCGTAGCGGTAGAAAGAGTAAATCGTGGCGAAGAAGCAGCAAGTCAGCGCCACGTCCGTGGTGACCAGCGCGCCGTGGGCTAAGAGGTTCGGTTCGAAGACCAAAATCGTCAACGCCAGAAACGCCGTCGGGATGCCGAACATTTCGCGTGCGGCGAAAAAGACGAGCAGGGCCAGCAGCAAGGGAAAAATGGCAGCGGCCAAACGGGTGCGCAGCAGAATCCGGCCGGCGCCGTTGTGGAACACGAAATCGCGCCCATCGAGGAAGGCTTCCACTTTGAAGTAGCGGTTCTTGACCTCGGGGACGCTTAGCGTCATCGGCAGCAGCGGCAGGGTCTCCACGAGCTTGGAAAGCGGCGGATGCTCGGGGTTGAGCCCGAAATCGCCGGTCTTCCACGATTGATAGCCGGCAAAGATGTGGTCACCCTCATCCCAGGTCTGGGACTCGGTGCGGATCGACAACACCATTTGGAGCAAGAGAATCGCCAGCAGGCACACGAGGCCCGCGACAGCCCGGGGGGCGAGCTTGTTGGGTTTATCCATCGGCCTACTATCAATTGTACTGAGATTGACGTTAAACAGGCCTGAAATGGGCCTGGCAGTTAACCGAAGTAAACCACGGCGAATGCGCGAACCGGGAAACTCCCCATGCCTTTTACCGGCGCGGGCACGGCGGAGAAACGAAAACCCGCTGCGGGAAGTTGCTCCAACCCGCGCAAGTGCTCCACTACCGGGATGCCGGCGCCGAGCAGTGCCGAGTGGACCGGCCGTTCGCCGCCCGAATTGTCGTCGATGTTGAGCGAATCGATCCCACACAGGGCGATGCGCTGTGCGATCAGCCACTGGGCGGCATCGGCAGTGAGGAACGGATGGCCGGAGAAATATCGCCCGGTTCCCCAGTGCTCGGCCCAGCCGGTGTGAACCAGTACCGCGGCGCCTGCGATATCCGAGCCTGCGAGCGCGGTCGCGAGCGCCTCGGCGATAATGGCGCGATCGGTTCGGCCGGTTGCCGACACCACCAGCCCGGGAAGATCGGCGAGTTGCGCCAGGTCGATTCCCGCGAGGTCGGTCGCGCCGGCATAGCGATGGAAGGGCGTATCGAGATACGTGCCGGTGTTTGCCACCATGTCGATGCGGCCGATGTGGAATTCGGTTCCGGGCGCATAGTGCGAGCGGCTATCCTCGCGGCTGAGATGCGCGCGGATGGCCGGCGCGGGGAGGCCGGGGTAGGTGAGCATGCCGTCCACAATGGGATGGCTGAGGTCGATGAAGCGGCGAGCGGGCATGCATCAACGGTAACGCATCCGGCGGCGGATCAATGCACGGGGGCGCTGCCTACACCCTCCTGCACATCGTTCGGGTCGAGCGCTGCCCAGACGGCGTGAGGCTGTTCGCCTCCGCAGATCGGTGTGGAAGAGAGAAGCATGTAGCGGTCGCCGTTCCACGTAAGTGTCAGCCTGCCCCAGAAAGCTTCCGCCTGTGCCGCGGCGGCGAACGGCGCGAGTGACAGGGTGAGCCGCCCCATCCCCTTGGCCGTCACGAACGCCGCCCCCTTGCCTTCGGCGATCGTGGCGCTGCCCTGGCTGTTCAACACCACGTCTTTTCCGTTCCGGATTACCACCGGGTTGACCAGCACAAGCTGACCGGCATTCGGTTCCACCGGCTCCCCTTGCGCGAATTTCGGCTGGGTGTCGGTGACAGAGCCGCGCAGGATCATGGTGCCGCCGCCCGCGACCGGGATCTCCAGCGATTGGCCGGGGACGTACGTGAGGCGGTGTCCATTCAGATCCAGCGTCTCCTTGGCTTGGAAAGCTTGCGGGTCGCCCGGAGTGTATCGGCGGCAGCGGATCGCCAGTTCCACGCGGCCTTCCTCGATATCCGTGACGGCGACGTGGCTGCTGACAGCCTGCATTTTAGCCGGCCCGCTCGGAGAAGCGGGGTCGATCGGAATCAGATGGTGATTCGCATCGTAGACCGGCCACCAATACGATGGCCCTTCGTCATAGCCCACGCGAGCGATGCTGTAGTGCGGCTGTTCTCCGCTGGCGCCGCTGTCCTTCGGCAGCAATTCGAACTCGAACCACAGTGGCCGGTCGCGGGTCTGTGCCCGCACCACGATGAGACCCGCCGAGACCGCTACCATCGCCAATCCCGCCGCGATCACGGCAAACCTGGGCACGAGCATCCGGGACTTGAGGAAGTCAAGCCTTCCGCTCTTGGCGGACTGCGACGACTGCCGGGAAAGGCTGCGCAGCTACTCGCTGATGGGGCCGGAACTTCGCCTGATGGCCGGCCAAAGCGAGACGCCCGTCGCGCTCCCGGCCGCTCTGCTACCGCGCGAGTTACTCATAGGAGTAGCCTTCCACCTCGCGGAGCCACAGGATGTTGCGTGAATCGGCGTCGAGCCGTGCGAAGGCAGTCTCCTGGGCGACATCGTCCACCGCCGGGGAATTCCCCAAGTAGACGCGGAGAAAGGCCTTACGGCGTTTTCCCGGCCTTATCTAGCAACGCGACCACCAGGTTCTGCCCTTGCCAAGCGATCTTCGCCCGGGCAGCTTTGAGGGACGCGCCGGGGAGTTCGAGCGCCACACTGCCGACCTCGCTGCCGTCGGTTGCGACGGCTCCCAAGGCCTTCTCCACGTCGGCCCGCGATGCGCTGGGAGCGAGCCGGAACCGCACCAGCCGCCGGCCGGTGTCGCGTAGCAAAGGCACGGCCAGGGTCTGGGCCACCTCGCCCGCATCGCCGAAGATCACCCGTACGGGAACCTGCGCGAAAATAGTGCGGTCGGCATCCACGACGGTGATCCCGAAGGGGGTGAAGCCCATCCCGAGCTTCGCCGAGCTGAGCCCGGAATAGTCGACGATCAGCCCCACGGCAGGCCCCTCGTCGATCTCCTTCACCATGGCCACGGCTCGCGCCTGGCCTTCGCGCGCCAGCTTGGTTTTGCTTTCCACCAGTGCGGTGTATCCCGCGTCCGCGCGCGCTTCGCGCAAGGCTTGCTGGAGTTCGTTCGGGCTGGGTTTGAGCGCCTC
>Ga0335071_10008156_pt1 | contig 10765 bp, 8 predicted proteins | sample Lox_Sample_15_FD_206724 | JGI IMG/M metagenome (GOLD analysis project Ga0335071, IMG submission 206724) | Soil microbial communities from Loxahatchee National Wildlife Refuge, Florida, United States - Lox_Sample_1.5 | ecosystem: Environmental > Terrestrial > Soil > Wetlands | place: USA: Florida...
AATATAATATCGACCTGCAAGTACATCTGAGTTTGACATCCGGACACGGTCAGGGCTGTTTCAACACTGCATTTTTTAATGCCGAGTCGACGGCTGCATGGAATATGTTATAGGACCATGTGGCACCCGAAATTGCATCCACTTTATTAATATCCTGTTTGTTAAGCAATACCCGTGGATATGTTTTCACGCCGTTCCAGTCGTTCCGGCATTGCTGCACATATAAAGGAATTGTATCAAAGTGTCTCTCGTAACTCTGATTAAAGTCCTCGTGAAGCATGCTGTCCCTGATGCTGAATCCGACTGAACAGATCTTTCCATCCGCTATTTTGATCCTTACCTTTCCCCAGTACGGTTCATCCCTGTACAAATGCCTGGACATGCCGGTATAGGTTCCGTTAACATATTTTGCCGTGCTGTCTGTGTCGCCCGGGAGATTCTGAATGCTTCCGGGATATGAGAAGTACGAAAGCAGGCTGATGATTATGGTTATCAATGCCAGCTGAGCTGCAGTTTTCAATCTTTTCATGGTATGTCGGTTCCTGGAAATATGACCCGGCAGGGCAGGATTACCCCATGCAAAACCACGATTATTTTACAATTACGCTTCGGGCCGGCAAAACTATTTCAGCCACGCGGCAACGGCTTCGGGGCTGAGACCCTGCAGTCCAAGCTTGTTCTTCTTATTGAAACCGTTCAGATCGTTTGCCAGCTTTCCCGGTTTTTCAGTCTCCCTGAGCTTTGCAATGGTCGTAAACCCGAGCTTCCTCAGTGGCTCGATCCATCCGGAAGGTATACCCAGGTCCAAATACTCCTCGTCGGTGCTTTCAACCTTTGGCTTATTAACGATCGGTTTCATCTGCGGGAAGAAGAGGACATCCTGGATTGACGGCTGGTTTGTCATCAGCATGGCCAGGCGGTCGATGCCCATGCCCATCCCTGAAGTCGGAGGCATGCCGTATTCCAGCGCCCTGACAAAGTCCTGGTCGATGAACATTGCCTCGTCATCACCCTTCTGCGAAAGGATGAGCTGGTCCTGGAAGCGTTCCATCTGGTCGATCGGGTCGTTCAGCTCGGAATAGGCATTTGCGATCTCCTTGCAGTTAATGAACAGCTCAAATCTCTCAGTAAGGCCGGGCTTGCTCCTGTGCATCTTTGTGAGCGGCGATGTTTCCATCGGATAGTCGATTATAAATGTGGGCTGAACAAGGCTATGCTCACACTTTTCGCCGAAAATGGCATCAATGAGCTTGCCCTTTCCCATAGCAGGATCGTGCCCGACATTCAGCCGGTCGCAGACTTCTCTGAGTTCGGCTTCACTGAGACCAGAAATATCAATGCCGGTGTTTTCCCTGATTGAATCAAGCATGCTGATCCTCCTGTAAGGCGGCTTCAGGCTGATAGTCTTGTCTCCATAAATGATCTCATCCTTACCGTGCATATCCATTACCACCTTATGTATGATGCTTTCCGTGAAGCTCATCATCCAGTTATAATCCTTGTACGCTATATAAATCTCCATCACCGTAAATTCCGGGTTGTGCGTCCTGTCCATTCCTTCATTCCTGAAATCCTTGGCAAATTCATAAACTCCCTCGTATCCGCCTACAATCAGTCTCTTCAGGTAAAGCTCATTAGCAATCCTGAGGTAAAGAGGAATATCGAGGGCATTATGATGGGTAATAAATGGTCTTGCCGTAGCTCCGCCCGGGATAGGCTGGAGAATGGGGGTCTCCACCTCGAGATAGCCGTTTGAGTTGAACAGCTCCCTCATCGACTGGATTATCCTGGTCCGTTTCCTGAAAATATCCCTGGCATGAGGGTTTACAATAAGATCAACATATCTCTGGCGGTAGCGCATCTCGGGATCAGTAACGGCATCAAACAGCATCCCGTCCTTTTCCTTAACGACAGGCAGCGGCCTGATAGATTTGCTCAGGAGGGTGAATTCCTTTACGTGGACGGTAATCTCACCCATCTGCGTTTTGAAAACGAATCCTTTCACACCAATAATATCGCCGATATCAAGAAGATGTTTGAACAGGTTGTTGTAGAGAGCCTTATCCTCGCCCGGGCAGATGTCATCCCTTCGCACGTAAATCTGTATTCTGCCTGTTGAGTCCATTAATTCGGCAAATGAGGCATTGCCCATAATCCTCCTGCTCATTATCCTGCCTGCGATACTGACATCCTGGTAGTTTTTACTCTCTTCAGAATAATCCTTCAGTATATCACTGGCAAAGGCATTTGTCTTGTATTCTGCGGCAGGGTAAGGATTAATTCCAAGCTTCCTGATCTCCCCGAGGGCATTGCGACGTATTTGTTCCTGTTCACTAAGGCTCATCTTAAAGTTGTTTTAAAATTTTGTGCAAAGATAGAAAAACTTGGTTTCAGCAATTGGGTGTTTTCAATGTTTGAGCCTGGCAGTGAGGGCTGTAAAGCTTTCACGTATTCTGCATGTCACTGGTCCGGGCTTTCCGTCACCAATTTTTATTGTTCCGACAGCCACAACCGGTGTAACCTCGGCTGATGTATTTGTAATAAAAGCTTCATCGGTACGCGCCAGGTCCTTTTCATCCATCGCCTCTTCCTTAACAGCTATTCCAAGATTCCGGGCGATTGCCAGGGCATTTTTCCTTGTGATCCCCGAAAGAACATATTCTGATTCGGGATGTGTAAGAAGGATATTATTCTTCACGAAGAAGATATTAGAGTGTGAACCTTCAGTAATTTTACCGTTCCTTGTGTAGATACATTCACTGAAACCTTTCCTGGTCGCCTCTTCAAAACTGATGGTGTTTGCAAGCAGGGCCACCGATTTTATGTCGCACCGGCTCCACCTGAAGTCATCCCTAAGCATTACCGTGATCCCGTTTTCTTTTCCTGAGGATTCAGGGACGAAACTTCTCGCGAAGGCGTAGACCGTAGGTGGTACCGCCGGGGAGGGAAACGTGTGGGTTCTCATGGCTGCACCCCTGGTTACCTGGATATAGACGAGGACGGGAGACTTTTCAAGACCATTGACCGATATAAGTTTCCTGCAGATGGCCGGGAAAGAATCTGCCTCCGGCCATGAAATTTCCAGCTCCCTGAGGCTTCTTTTAAGCCTTTGAAGATGACCTTCCATATCAAAGAATTCTCCCTCGTACCATCTCACAACCTCATAAATGCCATCGGCAAAAAGAAATCCCCTGTCGTCGGGACTGATCTTAATGTCCTCCCTTGGCAGGTATGCACCGTTGATATATCCTGTTTCCATATTATTATTCCGGATTATAAATTTCGTCAACGTATTCTACTGCACTCCTTGCCTCATCGGGTGAAGAGGCATTCCCGCAGGCATATTGAACAAACATTGAGGCGCCGAGCACCGTTGTTTCAGCCCTGTCGGTCACTTTGACCGGAACCCCTGCGAAATTGGCCCTCATCTGGTTCCAGAGCCTGTTTTTCGATCCGCCACCCACGCAAATGAGAGATTCGGCCCTGAAGCCCCCTGCGTTTTCGAGTGCTTCCTTGCCCTGCTTCAACCTGAGGCACAGGGCTTCGAGCATGGCCCTGTATATTTCATCACGGGTACTGTCCATCGTGAGCCCACTTATCTCTCCCCCGGGCTTTCCTTTTAGCTCTTCATAAAAACCCGGTTTCACGGTAATACCATTTGATCCCGGCGGTACTTTTGAGGCTCCCTCTATCATGAAATCGTAAACATTATCAGTGATATCAGGGTAAAGGGTTTTTCTCGCCCATTCAAGTATTCCCGAGGCAATCCATTGATTTCCTATGTTGTACAATCCTGGTTGTGAATCCAGCTCGGTTGTGATACCGGTATCCAGCTGCTCCCTGCCAGCCCGGTACCTGTTCGACCTAACCATCAGTATTTCCCATGTCCCGGAGCTCAGTACTGGCTGATTTACCCCGGCTCCTGATCCGAAGACAGCGAACTGGGTATCATGGCCCGTTGCAACAACAGGTATGCCTTCCGGCAACCCGGTGAGAGCCGAAGCTGCACGGGTTATTTTTCCGGTTATTGTCCCCGGTTCGACAGGCTTGCCCATCTTATGAAGGGGGAACCCTGTTTTTTCAAGGATCCGAGGCGAGTACGACCTGCCGGCCAGGGAGGTCACCATGGAGGTACCTGCCATAGTCATATCATTCACCATCTCGCCGGTGAGGAAGTAGGAAAAAACAGAGGGCATAAACAGGAATACGGCCGATTTATCTACCAGTTCAGGTATGTTTTCATTCAGCCAGATAAGCTTGTTGATTGTGTTGAAATTGAACGGAAGCACACCGGTCTCGGCATAAAGATCTTCAACAGGAATATACCTGCCTATGGAGGCCATTACCTGTACAGTTCTTTCACATTGCCAAGAGATGACGGGATAAAGCATTTTCCCATCCCCTGAAAAGATGGTTCCGTCAACTCCGAAGGTTGTAACCGTTAGCCCGGCAACCGAATTCTTATCGATTTTGCTGATCACGTTCCTGCATGCTTTGCAGAGCTTATCCCATATTTCGTTAACATCCCAGATCTTTCCGCCAGGGTAAAACGGATCGGGCCGGGTATTATTCGGGCACGATTCCGAAGCCAGAATATCTCCCGACATGTTGATGGCGACCACCCTGACATTGGTTGCCCCGCAGTCGAAAACTATCGCAATTTCTCCCTTTGGCATCTTATAAGGTTTTAATATTCAGAAAGTCCCGTAAATGGAATATTTTTCGGTATTACAAAATATTGAAGAATAAATATATAGCCCGGTAATATTTGTCTCCATCTTTCTTTCTAGATGAAGAACCGGCATTCCCTTTTTAATCCTGAGATACCTGCTTATTTTACCCGAAACTGGGATAGCTTTTATTCTTTGTTCACCGCCTTTTATTTCTATATGATATTTCTCCCTTAATATCCGGAACAGCGACCTGTCCTCGAACCGGAGGGAAGTAATCCGGGGCAGGTTTATATTGGCAATATAGCTGATATCATAAAAAATAGGCTTCCCGTCAAGCAATCTCAATCTTTCAAAATATATGCATCCCGATTCCTTTTCAATCTCGCTGAGAGGGAAAACAAAGTCCTTTTCCCATGGCATGATAACAGGTTTTGTAATCAGATGGGTCCGCAGGTTGCCTGCCCCCACTGCCGATGTAGTGCCCATTACCGATAAGATCCCTATATCTCTCCTTGGCCGGTGAACGATGCTTCCTTTCCCCTGGTGCTTCCTGATGAGCCCGTCGTTTGCCAGTGCAGCCAGCGACTGCCTTACCGTCGGACGTGTCATGTTGTAAAGGGAGCAGAGCTCGTTCTCCGATGGCAGGAGATTTCCTTCCTTGTATATTCCATCGAGTATGTGCTTTCGCAATATCTCGTAAAGCTTCCTGTATCGGGGGAGGGGTTTCATTTGGGAGTACTTGGAGTATTTGGAGTACTTGGAGTTTTTAAGTTAAAAAAGTCATTAAAGCCGGTGAAGTTGTTAAAGCTGGAAATGTTGTTGAAGTTGCTGAAGAAATTTAAGCATGTGAGGTACATGGGATCTTCAGTCAGGTAAGAAGATGACCTTATGGTTAAGTTTTCGGTCATTCAGGGTACAGTTTTTCACAAATATACACATTCGCACTTGTAAATACAAGTTTTATTTCTTAATTTTGTACATGCCTTAAAATCAAGCATAATAGAATTTGATAATCCAACATATTAGTACAAGTTAAATAATATACTGAAAATGGCAACACCGGTAATAATGCCAAGGCAGGGTCAGTCGGTTGAGACGTGCATAATAACATCCTGGCTGAAGAAGAAAGGAGAGCAGGTCAGTACGGGCGACCTGTTGTTCTCTTACGAAACCGACAAGGCTGCATTCGACATGGAATCACCGGCCGACGGGATGCTTCTTGATGTATTTTTCAAAGAGGGTGACGAAGTTCCTGTACTGACAGCGGTCGCGGTTATCGGTGCCGCCGGGGAAAAAACAGGGGAATTTTATTCATCACCCGAAAAAAAACCTGTGCCGGCGAGTTCTGCAAATCCGGCCGGAATTAATCTGCCGGGGAAGGAGTCCCTTGACGTGCCCGCTGTTCACGGAGACGGGAAAGTGAAAATATCACCGAGAGCAAGGAAACTGGCAGATGCAAAGGGAATAGATATCAGCCTGGTTGCAGGAACAGGTCCGGGCGGAAGGATTATTTTCCGCGACATCGAAGACTCTGCTGCCGGTAATAAGCTTCCGGCAGCTGATCATCAGCCTGCATCTTCCGGTTTTACCGACCAGCCGCTGTCCAATGTAAGACTGCTGATCTCGAAGGCGATGCATACCTCGCTCCGGAACTCCGCACAGCTTACCCATCACATGAGTGCTGATGCCCGCAGGATACTTGAAGCAAGAAGGGCCGTCAAGGAGTCGGGGAAAAGCAATATCACACTTAATGACATAATATGCTGGTGCGTGATCAGGGCTCTGGAGAACTTTCCAGTGGTGAACAGCCATTTCCTGGATGACAGGATAAGGACTTTTTCAGATGTTCACCTGGGCATTGCAGTCGATACCCCCCGGGGACTGATGGTCCCGGCGATTAAAAATGCAGGTTCTCTGGAAATTGATAAGCTGTCTGCAGCGCTGAATGAGGCAGCAACGGCTTGCCGCAAGGGCAATGTAAACCCCGAACTGCTTAAAAGCGAGGCGGCATCTTTCACAGTCTCAAACCTTGGAAACTATGGGGTTGAGATGTTTACGCCGGTGATAAACCTGCCACAGGTCGCCATACTCGGTGTGTGCACCATTACCTACCGCCCGGCCGACCTTGGAAACAATGTGTTCGGGTTCATCCCGGTGATAGGATTGTCACTGACGTACGATCACCGCGCAGTTGACGGAGGACCGGCAACATTGTTCCTCCGGGAGATAAAGAACCGGATTGAAAGTTTTGAATTATCGAAATAAAACACCCCGAACAGCCGGCTTGCCCGTTATTGGCACGTCGCGGTAAAGTACCAGGGTAAATCAGATCCCGGTCAGCTAAAAACGAATAAGGACTAAAATCAGAATATATGCCCAAGAGCCAGAACATCGATCCAAAGATCGTCAGGAAACCAGAGTACATCGAATTTGGCAGGATCCCTGTCAACCAGTACAATAAGACAATTGAACAGGAAAAAAAGATCTACTCATCTGAAGATTTCATAGGTATATTTACCGATATGGTGATTATAAGGGAATTTGAGACCATGCTCAACCTGATAAAGACCACAAATGAATACATGGGTATTCCTTATAACCATCCCGGCCCGGCCCACCTTTCGATAGGCCAGGAAGCTTCTGCGGTAGGGATGGCGTATAATCTGGGAGTGGAGGACTATATCTTCGGCTCGCACAGGAGCCACGGGGAGATACTTGCCAAGGGATTGTCGGCAATAAAAAAGCTCGATGAGGGGACGCTTTACGAGATAATGAAGAACTACTTCGGCGGCAATGCACTCAGGGTTGTCGAGAAAGGATTTTCAGGTTCGGCCAGGGAGCTTGGCAGGAATTTTCTCCTGTACGGTGCCCTGGCAGAGATTTTTGCCCGTGAAAATGGTTTCAACAAGGGGCTTGGAGGATCTATGCATGCATTTTTTACCCCTTTCGGGATATATCCCAATAACGCAATTGTTGGAGGCTCGGGAGACATATCTGTAGGCGCCGCCCTTTTCAAGAAAATAAACAGGAAACCAGGTATCGTGGTATGCAATATCGGTGATGCCTCATCAGCCTGCGGACCCGTGTGGGAGGGGATTTGCTTTGCAACGATGGACCAGTATAACACTCTCTGGAGCGGAGACTTCAGGGGTGGGCTCCCCCTTATTTTCAATTTTATGAATAACCTCTACGGGATGGGAGGGCAGACGGCAGGCGAGACGATGGGATTTAAGATTCTTGCAAGGCTGGGGGCTGGTGTAAACCCCGACAGCATGCATGCCGAACGCGTTGACGGTTATAATCCTCTCGCGGTTATTGATGCCTTCAGGCGTAAAAAGAAGATAATTGAAGAGAAAAAAGGACCGGTTCTGCTCGATACCCTCACTTACAGAATAAGCGGACATTCACCATCCGACGCTTCATCATACAGGTCAAAAGAGGAGATCGAAGCCTGGCAGAAGGAAGATTCAATTGTTGCTTACGGCAACAAGCTTGTCGAAGCCGGGATCGCGAGTGCATCGAAGCTCGAGGAAATCAGGTCTGAAACAGGTGAGCTTATGACTGCTATTCTGAAGCTTGCAATTGACCCGGTCGTTTCACCCCTTCTTGATCTTTCAGCAAATCGGGATGCGATCGGTGAAATGATGTTCTCCAACGCTTCCGTCGACAGGATGGAGGATGGAAAGCCTGAGGTCCTTTTGCCTCTTGAAGTCAACCCCAGGGTGAAGTCGTTAAAAACAAAGGAGAGGTTTTACATGGACGGGGAAGGCAAACCGGTATCAAAAGCAAAGCTCTACCAGCTCCGGGATGGAATATTCGAGGCAGTGATCGACCGTTTTTACAAGGATCCGACGCTGGCTGCATGGGGAGAGGAAAACCGCGACTGGGGAGGAGCGTTTGCAGTTTACAGGGGACTGACCGAAGCTTTGCCATACCAGAGGCTGTTTAATTCGCCGATATCGGAGGGAGCAATTGTAGGCGCAGCGATTGGCTATGGCATGTGCGGAGGAAGGGTCATTGCCGAGATCATGTATTGCGACTTCCTTGGAAGATCGGGCGATGAGGTGTTCAACCAGCTTCCAAAGTGGCAGGCAATGAGCGGTAACCTTATCAGGATGCCTGTCGTGGTCCGCGTATCCGTCGGATCAAAATACGGTGCCCAGCACTCGCAGGACTGGTCATCGCTGGTGGCACATATTCCCGGTCTGAAGGTTGTCTTTCCTGCCACACCATACGACGCGAAAGGACTGATGAACAGCGCCCTCCAGGGAACCGACCCGGTGATATTCTTTGAAAGCCAGAGAATTTACGATACCGGCGAAATGTTCCACCGTGAAGGAGTTCCCGGAGGATACTACGAAATTCCTCTTGGAGAACCTGATATAAAGCTGAAAGGCGATGACGTCACAATCCTGACTATCGGGGCAACATTGTACCCTGCCTTAAAAGCGGCAGAAATCCTGAAGGAAAAGTACGGGACCGGCTGTGAAATCATCGACGCCAGGTCCCTTGTGCCTTTCAACTACGCACCGGTGGTTGAATCTGTTAAAAAAACCGGGAGGATTGTGCTGGCCAGTGACGCCTCCTCCAGAGGCTCTTTCCTCAAGGAGATGGCCCAGACAATCACCGAACTTGCATTCGACTTCCTCGACGCACCCCCGGTGGTCGTTGGTTCCAGGAACTGGATTACACCGGCCTTTGAAATGGAAAAGTATTTTTTCCCCCAGGCAGACTGGATAACTGATGCAATTCATGAAAAAATCCTGCCGCTGAAAGGTTATGTATCATCCGGCAGGTACTCTTCCGACAGGACCGTCAGGCTCAGCAGTGAAGGTGTTTGATGAAGATTTATATCTTTGAACAGAAACAGGATAATTAATTACAGGATGAAGTACAGGGAAGAGCGCAGGGAAGTTGCCAGGTTCATGAGAAGGCTTTACCGGCATGGTCTGACAACTACTTCCGGCGGCAATATCAGTCTGAGGCTGGATGACGACATCGTGCTGATTACCCCGTCGGCAACAGATAAGGGGAGGATGAAAGGCAGCGAGGTTGGAATAATGACTCTAGACGGGAAAAACCTCACACCGTCGCTGAAACCTTCAATAGAGACTGGGATGCACCTGTCGGTTTACCGCAGGCGCGATGTAAAGGCGATTGTTCATGCCCATCCCGTGTTCGCCACCTCGTTTACAGCGATGAAGAGGAAAATAAACACATCACTTACGGCTGAAGCCTGCGCAATTATCCGGGAACCGGTCCTTGTACCTTATGCCCTGATGGGTTCCCCCGGTCTTGCAGAGAACGTGTCTGCCCTGGCAGATGAATCGGACCTGCTGCTTCTCGAAAACCACGGGATTCTTGCTGTCGGAACGAACCTTCTCCAGGCGTTCGACAGGATAGAAGTGCTGGAAAATGCAGCCCGGATGACTTTTATTGTTGAAATGATGGGCAGGAAAAGCCCACTTACTACTGCCAGGGCTGAAGAAATCAGGAGGCTTTTCAGATGATAAAAGGTGTTCTGTTCGATATGGATGGTGTACTCATCGACTCTGAAGAATATATCTGCAGGGCTGCTATGGAAATGTTCCGCGAAATGGGAGCTGCTGTCAGGGCAGAGGATTTTATACCCTTCGTAGGAAGAGGAGAGAACAGGTACCTTGGCGGGGTAGCTGAGAAATACGGGATAAGGCTTGATACAGGGAAAGCAAAAAAAAGAACATACGAGATATACGATTCTCTCGTGAGAGGTAAGATCGGGGCACTTCCGGGGGCAGTCAATTTCATGAGATCGTGCAGGATGTCGGGTCTGAAGCTCGCTCTTGCCACGAGTGCCGACATGACAAAAATGGAAATCAATCTCAGGGAGATGGGTTTGACCCATTCCGATTTCGATGCAGTCATTAACGGGCTTGAAGTCGAGAGGAAGAAGCCATTTCCGGATATTTACCTGCTGGCCGCCTCGAAAATCGGACTCAGGCCGGATGAATGCCTGGTTGCAGAGGATGCAATCAGCGGCGTCAGGGCCGCCAAGGCTGCCGGATGCAGATGTCTTGCCCTTCTTACTTCATTCAGTGAACCGGAGCTTCAGG
>Ga0335071_10008157_pt1 | contig 10765 bp, 8 predicted proteins | sample Lox_Sample_15_FD_206724 | JGI IMG/M metagenome (GOLD analysis project Ga0335071, IMG submission 206724) | Soil microbial communities from Loxahatchee National Wildlife Refuge, Florida, United States - Lox_Sample_1.5 | ecosystem: Environmental > Terrestrial > Soil > Wetlands | place: USA: Florida...
CCGTCCACGACGCGGTGCGGGCCGTGATGGAGGGTCCGCCGCGCCGGCTGGTCGAAACCTTGGCCGAGAACATCGCGGCCGATCTCCTGCGGCGCTTTCCGCCGGTGCAGGCGGTCGAGGTGGAGATCGTCAAACTCCGGCCGCCGGTCGAATTCGCCAGCGGAGGGCTGGGCGTGCGGATTCGCCGGGGCCGAACCTAAGTCCCCTACGACCGAACCCATGCCCGAAATCCCGCGTCAGGCCTTCATCGGGGTCGGCTCCAATCTGGGTGACCGCTGGGCCACGATCCGGGCCAGCCTCGCGGCCCTGGCGCGCGAGCCGGGCATCTCGGCACTCGAGGCCTCGGCGGTTTACGAGACCGCCCCGGTGGGCATGCTCGACCAGCCGCCGTTCCTGAATCTGGTGGCCGGCGTCGAGACCGGGCTCGCGCCGGAGGCGCTGCTGGCGGTGCTGCAGGCACACGAGCGCGCCGCGGGGCGGCTGCGCGACCAGGCGAGGCGCTGGGGGCCGCGCACGCTCGACCTCGACCTGTTGCTGTTCGAGGGCGAGACCCGCGCCGCCCCGGGCCTGACGCTGCCGCATCCGCGGATGTGGGAACGGGCGTTCGTCACCGTGCCGCTGCGCGAACTGCTCGGCCGCGCCGGCCGCTTTCAGCGCCCCGCGTGGGACGAGCTGCGCGCGCGCCTGGCGCCGCTGCCCGCGGGCCCCGGCGTGGCGCCGTGGGCGCCGCCGGACGAGTGAAACCGGTTGCGTTCGCCCCGGCCGCCGCCGAAGCTGCGCGTCCCCATGCCCGGGCATTTCACGCTGCTCCAGACTGACAGGGCCACCGCGGCCCGCCGCGGGCGGCTGGCCACGCGCCACGGGGTGGTGGAGACGCCGATCTTCATGCCGGTCGGCACGCAGGGCACCGTCAAGGCCGTCACCCCGGCGCACCTGCGCGAGATCGGCGCGCAGATCATCCTCGGCAACACCTATCACCTCAACCTGCGGCCGGGCTCCGAGCTGATCCGCGAGCTCGGCGGGCTCCACCGGTTCATGGGCTGGGACGGCCCGATCCTGACGGACAGCGGCGGCTTCCAGGTCTTCAGCCTGGCCAAGCTCCGGCGGGTCCGCAACGAGGGCATCACCTTCCAGTCGCACCTCGACGGCACCACCCTGTTCCTCGGCCCGCGCGAGGTGATGACGATCCAGCACAACCTCGGCTCGGATGTCGCCATGGTGCTGGACGAATGCCCGCCGTGGCCCTGCAAGCACGACCATTGCGCGAAGGCCGTCGAGCGCAGCGCCCGCTGGGCGCGGGAGTGCCTCGCCGCCGCCAGCGAGACCGGAGCGGTCGCGGCCGGCCAGCTGGTGTTCGCCATCGTCCAGGGCTCGACCTTCGACGACCTCCGGCGCGCGGCGGCGGAGGAGCTGGCGGCGCTGGAATTCGCCGGCTTCGCCGTCGGCGGCGTGAGCGTGGGCGAGCCCGAGCCGGAGATGTTCCGCCAGGTCGCCGCCACCACGCCCCATCTGCCGGCGGACCGGCCGCGCTACGCCATGGGCCTCGGCTCGCCGCCGCAGCTCCTGCGCATGATCGCCCTGGGGGTGGACATGTTCGACTGCGTGATGCCGACGCGCGTCGCGCGCAACGGCCTCGTGTTCACGCCCGACGGCCCGCTGAACCTGCGCAACGAGCAGTTCCGCGCCGATCCGCGCCCGGTGGTCGAGGGGCTGGACAACTACACCTGCCGGCATTTCTCGCGCGCCTACCTCCGGCACCTCTCCCTCGCCAACGAGATGCTCGCCGGCACGCTGCTCACGATCCACAACCTGCATTTCTACCTCGACCTCATGGCCCAGGCCCGCGCCCACCTCGAGGCGGGCGACTTCGCGGCGTGGCACCGCGCCTGGATCGAGCGTTACGAGGCGGGCCTGGCGGCGCGGCGCGCGGCCGCCCGGCCCCCCGAAACGTCCTGATCACCAATCCGGGCGCGGGCCTGCGTTAGAACACGAATGCGACGCCGAGGTCGTAGGTGATCGCGTTGGTCACGAGGGCGCCTTTCTGGAACGTGACGCCAAGGAGCCCCGCGACATTGTCGGTGAAGCGCTGGTCGAAGCCCGTCGTGTAGGTCATCTCCCGGCGCACGCCACGACGGAACTGGTTGTTGTAGGCCACCCGGCCGACGAAGGCGGTGGCGTCGGCGATTGCCGCCTCGAAGCCCGCGCCCGCCGCGTAGGTGGCGCGGTCGTAGCGCTGCGTCGGATCCGAGGGTTTGGTGCGATGCCAAAGATAGCCGAGGTCGACATCGGCGAATGGCTTGAACGCGCCGGCCTTGAAATAGCCGGTCACCGCGGTGCCCAGGGCATTGTCAGTGATGCGCGGGGTGTCCGGCACGCGGTCGAACGCGTAGTTGAGGCCGATGTCCCAGTTGTCAGCGGCCGGGAGGTTCAGGTCGAGCCCGGTGCCCCAGCCCTTCTTCGAGCTGCTGTTGCGAAAGTCCTGCAGCTGGGGATTGATGGCGAAGTAGTCGTGGCCGAGCAGGCCGGCGGAGCCGTGATCGTCGGCGGCAGGCGAGGCGGGCGGTGCCGGCTGGTCGTCTTGGGCGAGGAGGCCGGCGGAGGCGGCGGTGAGGGCCAGGCAGAGCCAAAGCAGTCGGGAGGTCATGATAGGAGGACCAGGTGGAAACGCAGGCGGCAGCGCTGGTCGCAGGAGCTTTGACGGCCGTCGGCAGAAAAAGTTTCATCGCCGCGGCGGGTCGCGAACTTAGGCTGGCCTGCCGGCGGGGAGGCCGGTTAGCCTCCCCGGACGTATGCGGATCCTCGTCACCGGCGGCGCCGGTTTTCTCGGCAGCCATCTCTGCGACCGCCTGATCGGCGACGGCCACGAGGTCGTCTGCCTCGACAACCTGTTCACGGGGCGGAAGGAGAACGTCGCCCACCTGCTCGCCCATCCGCGGTTCGAGTTCGTGCGCCACGACGTGGTCGATCCCTTCAAGGTCGAGGTCGACCAGATCTACAACCTGGCCTGCCCCGCGTCGCCCCCGCACTACCAGTACAACCCGATCAAGACGGTGAAGACCTCCGTCATGGGGGCGATCAACTGCCTCGGCCTGGCCAAGCGGGTGAAGGCGCGCGTGCTCCAGGCCTCCACCTCGGAGGTCTACGGCGACCCGCAGGTGCATCCGCAGCCCGAGGGGTACTGGGGCCACGTCAACCCGATCGGCCGCCGCTCCTGCTACGACGAGGGCAAGCGCTGCGCCGAGACGCTGTTCTTCGACTATCACCGCGAGAACCGCGTCGACATCCGCGTGGCCCGCATCTTCAACACCTACGGGCCGCGCATGCTGCCCAACGACGGCCGGGTGGTCTCCAACTTCATCGTCCAGGCGCTGCAGGGCGAGCCGCTCACCGTCTACGGCGATGGCAGCCAGACGCGCTCGTTCTGCTTTGTCGACGACCTGATCGAGGGCCTCGTGCGGCTGATGGCGCAGACGGAGATCGTGGGTCCGGTCAACCTGGGCAACCCCGACGAGTTCTCGATGCAGCGTCTGGCCGAGCTCACCCTGAAGTTGACGGGCGGCAAATCGAAGATCGTGCACCGGCCGCTGCCGGCGGACGACCCGAAGCAGCGCCAGCCGGACATCACCCGGGCCCGGAAGCACCTGAAGTGGAAGCCGAAGGTCGCGCTCGAAACGGGCCTGGAGCGCACCATCGCCTATTTCAAGAAGCGGGTCTGACCGGCGGCGGCGGGGCCGAGACAGGGAAGCATGCGACGCGGCGCCGCCATTCCGGATTTGCCATTTGCCAAGGCTCTCCGGCCCGATTTAGCTGAACCTTCCCTTTCATGATTTCCTGGCTCCTGAAGAAGTTCTCCGGTCGCCATTACCGCAAGTTCCTCGAGCGGACACGGCCCATCATTGCCCGGATCAACGAGATCGAACAGACCTACCAGGCGCTGTCCGACGAACAGCTCAAGGCCAAGACGACCGAGTTCCGCGACCGATTCAAGGCGGGCGAGACCCTCGACCAGCTCCTGCCGGAGGCCTTCGCGGCGGTCAAGAACACTGCCCGCCGCCTGCAGGGCCAGAAGGTCGTCGTCTGCGAGCATGAGCTCACCTGGGACATGGTGCACTACGACGTGCAGCTCATCGGCGGCATCGCGCTGCATGAGGGCAAGATCGCCGAGATGGCCACCGGCGAGGGCAAGACCCTCGTCGCCACGCTGCCGCTCTACCTCAACGCCCTCAGCGGCCGCAATGCCCAGCTCGTCACCGCCAACGACTACCTCGCCCGCCGCGACGCCGAGTGGATGGCCTACATCTACAATTTTCTCGGGGTCTCCGTCGGCTGCATCCAGCAGCTCATGGTCAGCGACCAGCGGCGCGAGATGTACAACCGCGACATCACCTACGGGACCGCCTCCGAGTTCGGCTTCGACTACCTGCGCGACAACGGCATGGCCCGGCGCAAGGAGGACCAGGTGCAGCGCGACCACTTCTACTGCATCGTCGACGAGGTGGACTCGATCCTGGTCGACGAGGCGCGCACCCCGCTGATCATCTCCGGCCCCGCCCCGATCGAGCGCGAGCAGCCCTTCACCCGCCTCAAGCCGTCGGTCGAAAGCCTGGTCAACGACCAGACCCGGCTCTGCAACAAGTTTGTCACCGAGGTGCGCGAGACGCTGGAGAAGCCCGACCTGCCGGCCGCGGAGCGCCAGCAGGCGCTGCGCCGGATGCTCCAGGTGAAGATGGGCAACCCGAAGAACAAGCAGCTCCTCCGCCTGATGGAGACGCCGGAGTGGCGCAAGCAGCTGGACAAGGTGGAGACGGAGATGAACTCCGACCTGAACAAGGACGAGCTCTACCGCCTGAAGGAGGAGCTGTACTACGTCATCGACGAGCGCCAGCACCAGGCGGACCTGAGCGAGATCGGCCGCACCAAGCTGCGCCCCGACGACGCCGACGCCTTCCTGCTGCCCGACCTCGCCACGGATTTCAGCGAGCTGGACAAGCACCACGAGCTGCCCCCCGAGGAGAAGGAGAAACGCCGGCAGACGCTCCAGCAGCGCTTCGAGGAGGTGAGCGAGAACATCCACGCCATCAGCCAGCTCCTGCGCGCCTACTCGCTCTACGAAAAGGACATCGAGTACGTGGTCCAGGAGGGCAAGGTCCTGATCGTCGACGAGAACACCGGCCGCGTCATGCCCGGCCGCCGCTGGTCCGACGGCCTCCATCAGGCGGTCGAGGCGAAGGAGAACGTGATCATCGAGCAGGAGACCCGCACCTACGCCACGATCACCATCCAGAACTACTTCCGCATGTACGAGAAGCTGGCGGGCATGACCGGCACCGCCGAGACCGAGGCCACGGAGTTCAACGAGATCTACCGGCTCGCGGTCGTCGTCATCCCCACCAACCGGCCCTGCATCCGGATCGACCAGAACGACTCGATCTTCAAGACCCGGCGCGACAAGTACAACGCGGTGGTGAAGGAGATCCAGCAGGCCCACGAGCGCGGCCAGCCGGTGCTGGTCGGCACCGTCTCGGTCGAGGCCTCGGAGGTCCTCAGCCGCATGCTCCGGCGCGCCAACATCACCCACTCGGTGCTGAACGCCAAGTTCCACCAGCAGGAGGCCGAGATCGTCTCCCGCGCCGGCCAGCGCGGCTCCGTGACCATCGCCACCAACATGGCCGGCCGCGGCACCGACATCAAACTGGGCGAGGGCGTGATGTTCCACGTCGTGCGCGAGGCGCAGACGGATCCGGCGAAGAAGGCGAAGGAGCGCTTCGTGCTGACCGAGCCGAAGACCGGCGAGACCCGCACGTTTGACGACGATTCCGAGGCGGCGCTCACCCTGCAGCTGCGCGGCGAGACGAAGGTCGCCGGCGGCCTCTACGTCATCGGCACCGAGCGCCACGAGTCGCGCCGCATCGACCGCCAGCTCCGCGGCCGCTGCGCCCGCCAGGGCGACCCGGGCCTGAGCAAGTTCTTCCTCTCGCTCGAGGACGAGCTGCTGCGCATCTTCCTCCAGGGCAACATCGCCTCCCGCCTGATGGAGGGCACGATGAAGGAGGGCGAGGAGCTGCAGCATCCGTGGCTCAACCGCTCGATCGAGAACGCGCAGAAGAAGGTCGAGCAGCAGAACTTCGCCACCCGCAAGCGCCTGCTGCAGTACGACGACGTGCTCAACAAGCAGCGCGAGGTCGTCTACGGCATCCGCAACGCCGCGATCCACGCCGAGCGGCCGAAGGACACGATCTTCGAGATGATCGAGGAGGAGATCGCCGAGCGGCTGGAGAACGCCGGCTTCGAGTCCAAGACCGGGCCCGTGCCGTCGGCGGTCGAGAGCCTCGTCGGCTGGCTCAATTCGCATTTTCCCATCGCGCTCAAGCTCAGCGAACTCGACGGCACCGACGGCAAGGCGGTGCTGGCGCGGGTCGTGGAACGGATCAAGAGGGCCTACGCGGTCAAGGAGTCGGTCGAGGTGCCCGAGGCGCTGGGCGCGCTCGAGCGCCACGTGGTGATCAACGCCATCGACCACCACTGGCAGGAGCACCTGACGGAGATGGAGGAGCTGAAGAAGGGCATCTTCCTGCGCAGCTACGGCCAGAAGGATCCGCTGCAGGAGTACAAGGGCGAGGCCTACCGGTATTTCGAGGAGCTGATGGCCAACGTCCGGCTGCAGATCTGCACGGGCCTGTTCCGCTCGACCACCAACCTGCAGGCGTTCGAGAGCATGCTGGCGGTGCTCGCGCGCAGCGCCCGGCTGCAGGGACCCGAGTCCGCCCCGGCCAACGGCGCGCTCCGTCCGCGCCCCGCGCCCGCGGCCCCGCCCGCGGCGTTGCGCGGCAGCCTGGGCACGATGCCGGCGCCGGTGCCCGACCCCGAGGGCGCGCCGCCGTCCGGCGAGTCCGAGGTCCAGCTGCCCCGCGTCGCGGTCCGGCGGGAGACGCCCAAGGTGGGCCGCAACGATCCCTGCCCCTGCGGCAGCGGGAAGAAGTACAAGCACTGCCACGGCAAGTGATCCGAAGCACGAGCGTCGGAAGCGGGTGGTCATTCTGAGCGGAGCGAAGAATCCATTTTGACCCCGCCGGCCATGTCGCTCTGGATGCTTCGCTGCGCTCAGCATGACCATCTTCGGCTGATACTGGGCGAATACGGAGCTGCGGCATGACCGAGTCATCACCACCCATTCCCGATCCCTACGACGTGCCCGAGCCGTGGTGGCGGCGGCACGCCGACTGGGTGTGGGCGGTGGCCGTGGGCGGGCTGACCGCGGCGCTCACGGTCATGATGTTTCCGCCGCTCAATGCGCCGGAGCTGGCCTACGGGTTCGCGGTGCCGGCGATCTACTGGGCGTACCGGCGGCCGCCGTTCCGCCTCTATGCCGGCACGCTGCTGGCGGCGCAGGTGGTGGCGTGGACGATCCTGCTCTGGTGGCTGCGCCACGTCACCTGGGTCGGCCTGTTCCTGCTCGGGCCGTTCGTCGGCGCGCTGGTCGGTTCCTGGTACCTGGCGGTGTGGTGGACCATGCGGCGGCTGGTCGGCCGGCCGCCGGCCCTGCGGATCGCCGGCCTGCTCGGCCTCGCCGGCGTCTGGGTGCTGCTCGAATGGCTGCGCACGTGGTTCCTCGGCGGCTTCCCCTGGCTGCCGCTCGCGGCCAGCCAGTGGCAGCGCACGGCCCTGTTGCAGATCGCGTCCTTCACGGGGGCCTACGGCATTTCGTTCATCCTGATCTTCTTCAACCTCGGCTTCGCCACCTCCGGGTGGCGCATGCTCACGAGCAACGAGCGCGGGCTGTTCCGGCGCAGCCCGGAGTTCAGCTTCGCCCTCTTCGTGCTCGCCGCCGGCACCATGCTGCCGATGGCGGGGGCGTTCAACCGCGGCCGCTTCGAGCGCCGGCTCGCCGCCGTCTCCTTCGTCCAGCCCTACATCCCGCAGGAGGTGAAATGGGACCCGGCGCGCGGGCCCGCGATCCTCCGGACGCTCGAGGAGGCCACGCAGGTGGCCGCGGCCGCCGGGCCCGACTTCATCCTCTGGCCGGAGGCAACCACCCCGTGGGCGGTGCGGGGCGACCCGCGGACGCGCGCGTGGATCGAGGGGCTGGCCGCCACCGCCAAGGTGCCGCTGGTGCTGGGCTCGATCGCGATCGAGCACCCGGGCCGGCCCGACGAGAAATGGTACAACGGCCTGTTCGTCGTCACCCCGGACCTCGGGGAACAGACCGCCTGGTACGCCAAGCGCCACCTCGTGCCCTTCGGGGAATACATCCCGCTGCGCTTCCTGCTCGGCTGGCTGAGCAAGGTGGTGCCGATCGGTGGCGACTTCACGCCGGGCGATTCGGCCGCGCCGCTGCTGGTGCCGGTGCGCCACGAGTCGCTCGCGGCCGGTCCCCTGATCTGTTTCGAGGACATCTTTCCCGCGCTGGCCCGGGCGGACGCGCGCGACGGCGCCGATTTCCTCGTCGTCGCGACCAACAGCGCCTGGTACGGCGAGGGCGGGGCCGCCTACCAGCACGCCGCCCACTCGGTCCTGCGGGCGGTGGAGACCCGCCGGCCGGTGCTGCGCTGCGGCAACAGCGGCTGGAGCGGCTGGATCGACGAGTTCGGCGTCATCCGCGGCGTGCTGACCGACGCCGAGGGCAGCATCTACACTCGCGGCGTGAAGACGCTCGCGGTGCGGCGCGACGCCCGCTGGATCGGCCGCCAGAGCTTCTATGTCGAGCACGGCGACTGGTTCGTCGTCCTGTGCGCCGGCCTGGTGGGGCTGGGCTGGCTCGGCGTCGGCTTCGGCGGCCCGCGACCGCTCCACGTCCGCCCCGGCGGCGAGGGCGCGCTGGGCCGGTATCCGCTGCAGCGGCCCGAGGCCTAGCGCGGCGCCGGCGGCCCGCCCTCCGCGTCGCGGGCCAGCAGCCAGAGGAGGTCCGAGACGCGATTGAGGTACTGCAGCAGCAGCGGGCGCACGGTCTTGCCGTGGCGCGGCAGGGCGACGAGCCGGCGCTCGACGCGGCGGGCGAGGGTGCGGGCGAGGTCGAACGCGGCGGCGGCGGGATTGGCGCCGGGCGTGGCCCAGCCGGCCGCCGGGGGCTGTTTCGCCTCGAGCGCCGCGACCGCGGCGTCCAGGCGCGCGAGCGCCGCGGCGTCCACCCGGGTGAATTTCGAGGCGGCGTGGCGGTCCGCGTCGGCCTCGGCGCAGGCGATCTCGCCCATGAAGGCGACGAGGTCGTGCTGGATGCGCTCCAGCTCGGCGCGGCGCCCGGCGTCGGGGTCGGCGGCGCGGGCCAGCCCGAGCGCGGCGTTGAATTCGTCGAGGTTGCCGACGGCCTCGATCTGCGGATGGTCCTTGGGCACGCGCTGGCCGTAGAGCAGGCCGGTGGTGCCGTCGTCGCCGGTGCGGGTGGAGATGGAGCGGGGCATGGCGGGACGCGGGAACGCTCAACGTTCAAGGTCCGACTTTCAACGCTCAAGTGGAGGGCGGTGGGGGCCGGAGCGTGGCGCCCTCGACCCACGCGCCGCGCGTGAGCAGCGTGCAGGGCAGGGTGGGGATGCCCCGCTCGTTCTGCATCAGCCGGTCGATGACCAGGCGCGCCGCCAGGGCGCCGATCGCGAAATGATCCTGGTACACCCCGCTGACCGGCCCGTCGGGGTCGGCGTTCACGTTGACCAGCTGCAGGTCGGCGCCGGCGCGCAGCCGCCGGCGGGCGCACCACGCCTGGATTTCGGGCAGGAACTCGTTGGAGGTGACCACGGCCTCGGGGCGGACGCGCTCGAACCATTGCTGGAACACGGCGGCCCGCCATTCCGGGAGGATCAGCGGCGGCACGGCGGCGAAGCCGCCCCCGGCCTTCTGCTCCGCCCAGTACGCGGCGGTGTTGAGGAGCTCGGTGCGCTCATGCCCGATTCGCGAGAGGGTCAGGCCGACCCGGCGGACCCGGCGCCACCGGCACTCGGCCATGATCTGCCGCATGCCGGCGTAGCTGTCGTGCACGACGCGGTCGAACACGGGCGTGGTGAAGGTGTACTCGATCACCACGGTGCTGAACTGGTCCCAGTCGAGGTCGAAGTGGCCGTGCGCCTCGGGCAGCGAGCCGATGATCAGGCCGTGGATGCCGCGCGCCCGGAGGGCGCGGCTGAGGCGCTGCTGGCTCCGGGCGCCGGCCTCGAGGTGGAAGGGGGTGATCTGGTACCCCTGCATCGCCGCCGCCGCCCGCGCCCCCCGCAGGTGTTCCTGGCGGGACGGGGCGTCGCCGCCGCCGCGCAGCAGATAGCCGAGCGTGGCGTGGTAGCGCGGCGGGTGGCGTGCCCGGCGCAGGGTGATGAGCGCCGAGACGAGGGGATGCGGCCGGTAGCCCATCTTCTCCGCGATGCGCTGGATGCGCGCGCAGGTCGCGGCTGGCAGGCGGGGGTCGTTGCGGAGCGCGCGCGACACCGTGGTCTGATGCACGCCGGCATAGCGCGCCACGTCGTCCATCGACGGCTGCCGGCGGACGGGGGGGCGGGCCTCGGGCATTGATAAGCATAACCAAGGCTTTGCCTCGCGACAAGGGGTGCCTACCAATTTTTCTGCACACAGCCCGCGTCCCCGCACTGCGCCGGCTGCCCCAAGCCAACCCTCAGTTGCCTCCCGGCCGTTCCCATCCTGGTTCTGCACCGGACGTCCCCCGTTCCGGCCGCGGCCGTGCAGGCCCGTGCCGCGACGGCGGACTCCAGTCCGGGGCTGGAACTTCCGCCCCGCCGACCGCCTCTACCCGCAACCCCTAGCACCCGAATCCGTAATCACGATGAAC
>Ga0335071_10008159_pt1 | contig 10765 bp, 9 predicted proteins | sample Lox_Sample_15_FD_206724 | JGI IMG/M metagenome (GOLD analysis project Ga0335071, IMG submission 206724) | Soil microbial communities from Loxahatchee National Wildlife Refuge, Florida, United States - Lox_Sample_1.5 | ecosystem: Environmental > Terrestrial > Soil > Wetlands | place: USA: Florida...
CATCCACAATCCCCTCGCCTTGCTGGCCGGCATCGAAGTACCAGGGAGGACGTCGTAACACGCTGCCGGCGACGGTCTTGTGCAGGTAATGGACGCTCTCCTTGGTCACTGCTGGGTTATCCACAGATCCCGTTTGTAGTTCTCCAAACAGCGATGGCGTATTGACGAGTTCCTTTTGCAGAATGGTAGTAATCTCGTAGCGTTCCGTCATGATATCGTAGAGCAACACTCCATTTCGCTCGGCCGAATCGAACGCCGCGCGCAGCAAATGCCAGCCTGCAAGATCGATGCACATGGGCTTGTCCGCCAGAACATGAATCCCCGTATCCACTGCTGATTTGATGTAGCCTGTCTTTTTTCGATTGTTGCCGGCAGTCACGAGGACGTTGCCGGGCTTTTCCCGCAACATGGCTTCCAGGTAGTCGGCCTTGTCATAGACAATTTCCTCCCATTGGGTGGGGTTCTCTAAACGCCGATTGAAACCCGTTATCCGTTGCAGGTGGTCCACCAGGTCAGGGCCAGCAGGTGCAAACACAAATACAGTCGGCGAGATCCGCGGACTCATCGTCTTCTGAACCAGGGCCGCATGGAAATGTCCCGGGTCCAGAGTGATCAGTTTAATTTTGCCAAGGACTGATTGGGAGTTCCTAGATGGATCAAGCATCGGGGTGGTCATGGTCTTATCCTATATTAAGGAGATGGGCTGTTGGGCCTAGCCGGGCCAAGAGTATAGCCCAGGATGACCTAACTTGTGGCGCAAAACCGAATATTCATAGTCCCAGAGACACATTCAATCCAAAATCTCTCACACCGTGCATTTTTTGATTGCATCCTCCACTCCGCTACTGATTGACACCGCCCGGCATGGAACCTATACTCTCATTCTTGATAATTCCGAATGAAAGGCGTTGCACTTGAGGGTTCTCGGATTGGATGTTGGTTCGGTGAGAATCGGAGTTGCGATGAGCGATGAGACAGGTCTCATTGCCCAAGGTCTGACGACCCTTGAGCGCATCAGCTGGAGGAAGGATTTGGGGAGGATTATGGACCTGATCCGAACTCATGGAGTCGAGATGGTGGTGGTGGGAAATCCCTTAAATCTGGATGGTTCGACTGGCGCTCAATCCGAGATAATTAAAGATTTTGTTTTGCGATTGGAAGAAGTCTCCCCTATCGAGGTGCGGCTTTGGGACGAACGCCTCTCTTCTGTTTCTGCAGAGCGAGTACTCATTGAGGGGGGCATGCAGCGAGGGAGGCGCAAGCCACTCATTGATAAACTGGCCGCAGTCATCTTTCTCCAGAATTTCCTCGACCACCGAAACCAATCCCCCACTGAAGGGCTGGAGGATGCGGGACAAGGAGGCTAGGTTCACTTGCCTAGGTGGGTGAAATTGGTCATCGGGTGCGGGCTCCTTTTTGGAATTGGAATTGCCGGAACTCTGGGATACCTTTGGGGAACTCCCTACAAGAACTTCAAGGAAGCCGAAAAATTCCTGCTGATTCCTCGAGGGACCTCAGCGCTGGGAATCTCGCATCAACTGGAAAATGAAGGTATCATTCGTCATTGGGCCCTGTTTCTGTCGTATGTCAAAATCTGCAGAATTTCCCGTCCGCTCCAAGCTGGAGAATACCGGTTCGAAAAGCCGCTGAGCATTCGTCAAGTGGCTGACCGGCTCATTCATGGACTTGTCTTTTACCACGAAGTCACGGTTCCCGAAGGCTATTCGGTTTTTGAGATTGCTGACCTCCTCGTCCAGAAGAATCTGGCATCGCCGGAGTCCTTTCGGGCGGCTGCCGGCGATGCTCGCTTGATTGCCGACCTAGCTCCGGAAGCACGAAATCTGGAGGGGTTCCTCTTTCCCGATACGTACCGATTCACTCGCGGTGTGAGCCCCGAGGAGATGGTTCGACAAATGGTGAACCGGTTTCGCCAGCTGTATTCTGGTTTTTTCAGGACGGAAGTCGAGCAGAGTTCGATGAGCTTGAACCAGGTGATCACGTTGGCATCCCTGATTGAGAAGGAGACTGGGGTTGAAAATGAACGGCCTCTGGTATCTTCGGTCTTTCACAATCGCTTGAAGCTTCACATTCCTCTACAATGCGATCCCACGGTCATCTATGCGGCCAGGTTGCAGGGAGCTTTCCATCAGGAGATTCTTCCAAGCGATCTAGATATACGCTCCCCATACAACACTTACCTTCACCCCGGTCTTCCTCCGGGACCCATCGCCAATCCTGGTCTCTGGTCGGTGGAAGCTGCCTTGAAGCCTGCGGCTACAACCTATTTGTACTTCGTAAGCAATAACAAGGGCGGCCATGTGTTTTCTACCACCTTGGAGGAACATAACCGTGCCGTGGCAGTCTATCGTCGCGACCTGAGAAAAACGGTTCAACGAAAGCAGGGAAGATCATGAGGGGAGTTGGAACCTGCCCATGAAGAAACTGATCTTGGGGTTCATCATACATTGGTATTTTCTGGCTTCCTGGTCACCGGCACAGGAGCGTTTGGCAGTCACCGATGTGAAGCTTGGCAACGGTTTGAAGGTGCTTTTGCTCGAGGTTCCTCAAACTGGAGCGATTTCCATTGGGTGCTGGTACCGCGTCGGGTCCAAGGACGAACCCCTGGGCTCGACGGGAATCTCACACTGGGTTGAACATATGACTTTCCAGGGCACCCGAGATTTCCCCGTGGGACGCTTTCAAAGCGCTATTGAAGAAGCGGGTGGGACGCCTACCGGTTACACCTTCCTGGACCAGACAGGTTACTTTACAACGGTGGCCGCCACGGCATTGGAATCAATGCTGAGGCTGGAATCCGATAGAATGACCTCCTGTCTCATGGAGCCAGCCACAGCCGAACAGGTGAGGGGGCGTCTTCTCCTTGAACGGCAATCACAGGCTCGCAACCCGGAAGGTTCGCTGGATGTCGATGTGACCGCCGCTGCCTTCAAAATTCATCCGTATCGCTGGCCCACGATCGGCTGGTCCAGAGACTTAGAAACTGTCACCCCTGCTCGCCTCCAGGACTATTACCGCCAATTCTACGCCCCCAACAACGCCGTCCTCGTGTTAGTTGGTGATTTTCAGGTTCAAGCCACTCTCGACTTGGTTAAGAAATATTTTGGGAATATTCCCCGCAAGCCAGACCCACCGCGAATTCTCAGTATTGAACCTGCCCAGGAGGGGGAACGCCGAGTGAAAGTCATCCGCGAAGGATATGGCCTATACCTGGAAATTGCCTATCACGCCCCGGATATTCTCAACGACGATATTTATGCTTTCTGGGTTCTGGACGCAGCCTTGAATGGAGTCCAGGGAATGAATATCTGGTCAGCGCCTGCGGGGCGCGAGATCAGCAAGTCGTCTCGTCTTTACAAAGCGCTGGTTGAAAAGAAATTTGCCACCCGCGTGAGCTCCGAACTCTTCTCCACCCAAAATCCTTTTCTGTACAAAATCACCCTGAAACTCCCCGACGTGTTTCAGTTCCAGCCCGCAGAAGATGCAGTCTACGACGAACTAGAAAAACTCAAGAACCAGGGACTGAGGGATTTTGAGCTTGCCAAGGCTCGAAACCAATTAGTCTCTCGTACTTATCTCGATCAGGATTCCTTAAGCAGACTCGGGCACCAGTTGGGGTTCTTTGAGGCCGTTGCCAGCTACAAAGTACTGGACAACTTTGAGGAGAAAGTGAACCGGATTACCAATGATGATTTGCGTCGTGTGGCCATTAAGTACCTGGCTGAAAACTCTCGCACTGTGGGATGGTACCTTTCCGTGAAGCGACCGGAAAAGATCGAGGTCGAGAAATTGTCTGCCCGGATTGATTCGGATTTGCCCGCCCCCATGCGTAGGCCCGCGTTCAATGATAGGCTCAATTCCAACTTCTCCTTCGGTGACGGACTTCAGTCCAAGCGAGATGAGAAAACCTCAGTCGAGGAAAAAGTGCCCGGCGACGAATCTCGAGTTTTGCCGCATCCCCAGATCTCTATTCGGCCAAGCCGAAGGATTCTTCCTAACGGCTTGGTTGTGGCAGTCGCCGAAAATCGTATGAGTCCCACGATGACCATTGAGGCAAGCATCAAAGCCGGGACCCTCCGCGATCGTGATGAGACTGCCGGGATTGCCTTTTTTGTTGGGCGCATGCTAGACCGCGGTACAAAGAACAAGAATCTCCTCCAAATTGCAGAGGGATTTGACAGCGTAGGGGCTGACTTAGCCATCAGCACAGATTATCTGTCGACGACTTTGAGAGTAAATGGACTGGCCCGAGACGCCGGCACGATAATTCAACAACTGTCTGACCTGATCCAGGTTCCTACATTTCCTCCAGCTGAAGTGGAAAAGGTTCGGACGGAAATCCTGACGGAGTTGCGCGAGGAGGCAGACGATACACAAAGGCTTGCGGAGCTGACTCTGCGTAGCAGGATTTATCCGCCTCAGCATCCTTTTGGCCGTGGTGTTCGGGGAACTATCAGAACTGTGCAGTCTCTTAAAGCATCGGACCTCTCAGCTTTCTACAAGCGCTACTATCGACCTGATGCTGTGGGAATCACCATTGCGGGAGCGGTCAATCCCAATTCAGTTACACAGATGGTCGAAGAACAGTTCAGCAAATGGGCAGTTCCAGGCCCACGGGAGGCCTTCTCCGTCCCACCGGCATCCCCTGGCCTGGGAAAAGGGCAATATGTGATAGCAAGGAGCCTTGAACCTTACTGTCATGTCGCCTTGGGGTTCCCTTGTATCTCCCGAACGAACGCAGATTACTACACTCTGCTGCTGATCGACCAGATTCTAGGTGAGGCCCAATCACCGGGAAGGCTGAGCCTGAAGTTAGTCGAGCGCGATGGGCTTGCCGATCAAGCTTATACTGCTATGGATGCCAGCATCAGCGAAGGTCCTTGGTACATTTACATCAAGACGGTCGCCAACCACGTTGATCCAGCCTTGGAAGAGGTTCGTGAGGAGATTCATAGAATGCAAAGTGAGGGAGTCAGCGACGAAGAGCTGGTTTTTGCCAAGCGCCGGCTGATTAATCTCTTGCCTGTTGGTCTTGAAAGCAATCGAGGGATTGCTTCGCAGTTAATGGAGATGCAGCTCTTTGAGTTGGGCGAAAATTACCTGAATTGGCATGCAGGGATGGTTGAGAGCGTGACGACGGAGAGGATCAAGACTTTTCTAAAGGCTAAGTTGCCCTTAGAACAAGCCTCCATTGTCATAGTGGGGCGGTATCCCCCCAAGTGAGAGGTCTCAAAAAACCGCAACGAAGGGAATCGGAATGGGAAATTTCAGCGTCCCCTCTATATTCTGCCCAGTGGTCGCGTGAGCAACAGCGGCAAGGCAGTGAGCCAGCTTGTGAACTACTTGATTTCAAATTAGAAAATCCATGAAACTCCGCAAAATCAAATATCGAGGTGCGTTTATCACGGGAACCGACACAAGTGTCGGGAAAACCCTGGTGGCTGCCGGGTTGGTCGGCCTTTTGAAAGAGGAAGGAGTTGATGTCGGAGTTATGAAACCGGTGGCTAGCGGCGCCATCGAGTGTGATTCTGGCAAGCTGATTTCCCAGGATGTCGAAATGCTGGTGAAATTCTCGAAGTCAGAAGATCCTTGGGATGTCATCAATCCTTATTGTCTGCCAACCCCGGTCACGCCTGCCCTGGCCGCCAAGATCGAAGGAATCAGTCTGGATTTCGATCGCATTAAGCAGTGTTTTGAGGCAATCTCGGCCAAACACGAATTCGTTGTCGCTGAGGGGGCGGGAGGAGTCATGTCCCCTTTGTCTGACAATCTGGTTGTGGCTGACCTCATTCGTATGTTAGGTCTGCCGGCAATTATCGTCTCACACGCGGATCTGGGGACCATCAATCATACTCTCCTCACTATTGAGTGTCTCAGGAGTCGGCAAATTAAGCCCTTGGGGTTCTTTCTTAATCGCTTTCCTGATTCCCCTAATCTAGCTGAAAGCACCAATGCCGAAATCGTCGCCACGGTCAGCGGTGTTCCTCACTTGGGCTCGATCCGGGAACTTGGGGATTTCTACAGTCAACAACAAGTCGTTGAGGCTTTTGCCGGATCAGGTGCAAAGGAAAGAATCCTAAAAGTGTTGTGTGATTAGAAGAGGCCTTTGAACTGGAAGGATGTTCAAATCCTCAGCTCAGTCTGTCGACTCAATCCCTGGGTGTCCCCCCCTTTGCCTTCTCGAACATGAAAAGACTTCGTCGTGTTCTAGCTCTGGTCCCTTTCTTCTTTGGCGGGAGTTTGTTCATTGGCCTCATCCACAAGATTGGACCTGCTTTGGTTTTTAGCGAGGTCAGGCAGATTGGCTGGGGTGTCGCCTTACTGGTGTTGACTTGCGGTATCAGATACTTCATCCGAACGTTGGCCTGGTTCTTCTCGATAGAGCCACCATCCCGAAAGTTAAGTGTTTTCGAGCTGTTCAATATTCGCCTGGCGGGTGAAACTTTCGGAGAATTGATGATTGCCGGTTTGTTTGTGGGCGAGTCAACTAAGGCCATCGCGGCTTCGTTTCGGTTGCCAGGCCTCAGTGCCTATTCTTCCATCTTTATTGAGAACCTTTTGTTTGGGCTGTCCGTCGTAGTGTTCTTGGTCATGGGGGCCTCCTTCCTGTGTTATGCGGCTTTCTTTCCCGCCCAAATCTTGTACTTCATTCTGATTGTATCCTCGTTGCTCTTGATCTGCGGATCAAGCTTATTCCTTCTCCTTCACTGGAGACGGCAGGTATGCAGCCCGCTGCTCAATTTTCTGGAGAAAAGGCAATTTGGATGGAAGTCATTAGAGCGGCAGGCTCAGCCAATCCGAGACTTTGAGGAAGCGGTGTATGGGTTTTACGAAAGGCATCGAAAGCTTTTCTTCGTCCTACTGGCGCTGGAATTTTCTACGCATTGGATCGGGGTTCTTGAAGCCTGGTGGATGCTCTATTGGCTTCAAGGGAAAGGCACTTGGCAAGCGGCATTTCTGGTAGAGTCAGTCAACCGTATCGTCAACTCATTCTTTTCGCTTGTTCCGTTACGGACTGGAGTAGACGAGGGTGCAATGGCACTCCTCCTGAGGTCTATTGGCTATCCGGGTTCTGTAGGGATCTCCCTGGCTATCGTCCGCAAAGTCCGGTTGTTATTCTGGATGGTACCGGGTCTTTTTTTGATTGGGAAATACTCGTTCCGCCCGAGAGGCCCGAGACCTGTCACAGGAGTTTCCAGACAGCTGTAGCGGCGGACTGCCCGAGCGGTCGCACGAGGTGGACGAAAATCGAACGAGGGTTCTTTTCCTTGATATGCAGCTCCAGACTCAAGTGTGTTCCAGGAACGAGCTTCTGACATTCCAATTCGTTTTGTTCCATCGGCAGGCTCTCGTAACCGTGTACGATCCATCTCAGGCGATAGCCTTCCAGGGTATAGGCAGGTAGTGTGCGGCGTGTGGCAATGTGAACCTTGAATTGATTTCCATTCGACTCAATTCTCGGGCTCTCTATTGGGCTGGCTTCATGGCGGAGTAGCTCAAAGGAAGGCTTGCGGTTTCCATAGAGGTCGACTACCCCATGGACGCGCTGCTTGAGCGCAACATTAGACTGAACTGTACGGCGTTTGAATAATCGTCTGAATCATTGACCAGAAATTCTCGAGCGGAGTGTCAAGCTGCACATGATGCGTGGGCCCTAAAATCAAACCACCTTTCTTGCCCAGGGTGCGGAGTCGAGAGCGCACCTCAGCTCGCACATCGGTCGGCGAGCCAAACGGCAGGGTCTCTTGTTCGTCGATTGATCCCCAGAAACAAAGCCGGTCGCCGTAAAGCTTCTTTAATCGGACAGGATCCATGCATTTCGGTTGGACAGGATTCAGGACATCCACGCCGATTTCGATGAGGTCGGGAATGATGGGATAGATCACCCCGTCAGAGTGATAAGCGACTTTTAAGTCTGGTTTCATCGACTTCAGGGCCGCAATGAAGCTCGCCATTCTTGGCTTCATGAAGCAACGCCAGGTCTGAGGTGAGATCATCATCGCGTTTTGGGTCCCCACGTCATCACCAATCCAGATCATGTCAACACCCGCCTCAACCAACTTCTTGGCTGCAGTCAAGTGATAGCGGTAGGGGATTTCCAGAATGCGATCAGCCAGATTCGGGTTAATGGAGAAGTCCATCAGGAGTTGCTCCAATCCTCGCAAGGCCCAGGCTGTCTCGAATATGGTTGTTACGGTGACTCCGACAATCCAGTAATCCCGGCCCAAGTCTCGGATCAGCCGCCGGGCACCCTCGTAAAGAGAGGGACGATTTGCATCCGGAGGGACATAATTCTCAAAGGCATCGTCCTCAGCCAATGGATGCCCGATCATCTCTGTGTAGCAACCCCTGCCATAGCGCGTTTGATAGGGGGAATTCTTCCACTGGACTCCCCACTCGTCTGTATAAATGTCGCCGCCTTGCGAGTATTCCTGATTTGCATAGTAGGAGTTTGCCCATCCGACTGAGGTTAAGAGGAGATCTTGATCCAGCTCCTGTTCCAGGGCATAGGTGTTGCCTCCACCATGAGGATTGTGCTGAGAAGCTTCTGACTGGCCAAGGTGGCTCTTCAGGCGAGCAGCAAATTCCGGAGTAAAGCTAACTTGCATCGGGCAGCGGTCTGGGACTTGGTGGTTCAGGGCTGTCCATACGCGTTCCCGGTGATCCATAACGGCCTCTCCACGCGAATTGCCAATCGCATTATACCTCTGATGACATGTTTTCGTAGGAGTTGATTTGGCTAGATGTTGCCAGTTGTATTGCGGGGCACCCATAGTGTAAAGTTTAGCCGGGTGCGACCGCAAGCTGGACGCTCGCGCTTCCAACGGAATGGCAACGACCACAAAAATCGAGGGCATCTTCACTCCCCATATGGTTCCTCTGGATGCAAAGGGACGGATCCACGAGGAGACGCTGCGGCATTACATTGACTGGCTGATCGAGCGAGGAGTTCACGGGATATACCCTAACGGGTCTACCGGCGAATTTACCCGGTTTAGCCCGCAAGAGCGGAGGCTTATCGTCGAAATCGTATGCGATCAGGCCCGGGGGCGAGTACCCGTGCTGGCTGGGGCTGCCGAAGCCAATGTCAGAGAAACGCTGGAGGCCTGCCAGCATTATGCCCAGTGCGGAGCCAGAGCTGTCGCGATTGTGTCGCCCTTTTATTATCGGCTCGGTCCGGAATCCGTCTATGCCTACTTCCGGGAAATTGCTCTCCAGTCCCCCATTGATGTCACCCTTTACAACATTCCCATGTTTGCCAGTCCAATTGATGTGCCGACCATACGCAAGCTGTCTGAACTGCCGCGGATCGTGGGGATCAAGGACTCCTCAGGCGATCTGGCCTTCATGATGCGAATGATCGCGGCCATTCGTCCTGTCCGGCCGGAGTTTGTATTCCTGACAGGATGGGAGGCTGTTCTGGTTCCAATGTTACTAGTCGGCTGTGACGGGGGGACCAATGCCACCAGCAACATTGTTCCTGAACTCACCCGCAAGGCCTTTATCCTGACTCGGGAAGGCCGGATTGGTGAGGCGATGAAGCTCCAATATCGCCTGCTGGAGCTCTTTGATGCCATGCTTTTTTCAGCGGATTTCCCGGAAGGGTTTCGTGCGGCTGTCGAACTCCGAGGTTTCGATTTCGGGCCGGGGCGTCAGCCTCTCAGCGAAACTCAAAAAACCGATCGGGCGGCCCTTCAACACGTTTTGCAGTGCATTCTGGCTGACTTTGGAGTGGTAGAAGCCCCCGCCGGAGGATGCGCCGTTCGAACTGGAAACATGGGGCAGGACAAGGTTGCGCAAATTGCTCAGGAGGTTCTCGAAAGACTTCGCGAACGAGGCGTGATTTGAGCGAAGCACTGGGCCTTATCGAAGTTCGTGGTTGGTCCTCTTCGATGCTGGTACTTGACCGGTTGGAGAAGGCTGCCCGGGTTCGCCTGCTTCAGGTGGAACTGAATGACCTCTATGGGGTCTGCATGAAGGTAGCCGGTCCAATGGCTAATGTCCGGACCGCATTGCATGCCGGCAAAGCCCTTGCCGATTCTCTGCAGGCGGAGTGTGTTGTCGATGTGATTCCGCGTCCCGACAAGCGTTCGCAACCGGCTTACGATGCCAAAGCGGAGTTCAATCCCCTGATCGAACAGGATGTAGTCCATCTGCCAGCCTGGCGGCCGGAGGAAAAGGAAAATAGCTTGATCCAGCAAGATCGTTTTGCCATTGGGTTCATCGAAACTCAAGGATATACTGCAGTCATTGAGGCGATTGACACGGCTTGCAAGACTGCTGATGTCGACGTGCTGGGCCGAGAAAAACTCGGCGGCGGATATATCACCGTAGTCATCAAAGGCGATGTAGCTGCAGTCAAGGCAGCTATTGACGCAGGCAAAGTCAAAGTTGAAGGTCTAGGCAAGCTGATTGCCGCCCATGTCATACCTAGCCCTAGCCAGGCAGTGCTCTCCCTCCTGCCCAAGTCTCAGACCTAAGTTAGAAACCAAACGCAGAAACGCAAAGACGCGAAGGCGCAACGAAGAGTCGGTGCTCCAGAAGAGCGTTGTTTAGCCGTTGCCAGTAAAGGCGCCCCGAGAAAAGGGGATGTAAGGCTCCTCTGAAAATGGGGTTTTTGGAGGGCCGAACTTGGTGAGATCAAGTTGGAAGATCAGGCTGGATGGACGTGAACGTTGGAAGAGACACCTCTTGATGTCAGAGCTGCCACAAGAAGATAGACCAGTCCCAGTGAAGTCAAAACCAA
>Ga0335071_10008161_pt1 | contig 10763 bp, 9 predicted proteins | sample Lox_Sample_15_FD_206724 | JGI IMG/M metagenome (GOLD analysis project Ga0335071, IMG submission 206724) | Soil microbial communities from Loxahatchee National Wildlife Refuge, Florida, United States - Lox_Sample_1.5 | ecosystem: Environmental > Terrestrial > Soil > Wetlands | place: USA: Florida...
CAGGATGACCGAGGCCACTTGCCTCGCATCCAGGGAGAACTCGAATCGCTCTCTCGCAGGTCGGTTTCCGCGCATCGTCGGGCCGGGCCGGGTCCCCGGGCGGCCCGATTCTAGGCGTCCTCCGCGAGTTCTCTACTTTCCATCCGCTCCGGAGCCGCCACCCCCAGGACCGCGAGGCCGTTGCGGAGAGCCTGCTTGAGCGCCCGGGCGAGCAACAGCCGGGCCGCGGTCTTCGCGGGGTCCGACCCGATGAAGCGCTCCCCGCTCCTCTTGCCCTGCGTGTAGTAGGAGTGGAAGGCGCCGATGGTCTCCTGCAGCCAGAAGGCCACCCGGTGCGGCTCGTAGGCGCGGGCCGCGCCGGCCACGACGTCGGGGAAGGCGAGGACCCGCCTCACCAGGTCGAGTTCCTCCGGGGCCGTGAGCGCGCGGACCGCCTCGAGGGAGAAGCCGGGCGCGGGCACGCCGGCCTCGGCCGCCTTCTCCAGGATCCGCGCGAGTCGCGCGTGCCCGTACTGGACGTAGAAGACGGGGTTGTCGAGCGTCTGGCGCTTGGCGAGCTCGAGGTCGAAGTCGAGCTGCGCGTCGGCGCGCCGGGTGAGGAAGATGAACCGGGTGGCGTCTCGGCCCACCTCGTCGACGACCTCGCGCAGCGACACCACGTTGCCGGCGCGCTTCGACATCTTCACCGCCTCGCCGCCGCGGGTGAGGTTGACCATCTGGATGAGGACGACGTGCAAGTCGTCGCGCGACGCACCGAGCGCCTCCAGGGAGGCCTTCAGGCGCGGGACGTAGCCCCCGTGGTCGGCGCCGAGGACGTCGACGAGGGAGTCGGAGCGCTGGCGCTTGTCCCAGTGGTAGGCGATGTCGGCGCAGAAGTAGGTCGGCGTGCCGTCGGCCTTCTTCACGGGGCGGTCCACCTCGTCGCCGTACCGGGAGGAGCGGAAGAGCCAGAGCTCCTCGCCCTCCGAGATGCCCTCGTCGCCCTGGGCCGGCGGGGGCGCCTGGCCCTTCTTCGACTTGGGCGGAGGCAGCCTGCCCAGGTAGACGAGGTCCTTCTCCTGGAGGTGCGCGAGGAACCGGTCCACGGTCCCGGACTCGTAGAGTTTCTTCTCCGACGTCCAGACGTCGAAGGAGATGTGAACGGCGTCGAGGTCCTCGCGGATCATCCCGAGCACGTGCGCCACGGCCCGGTCCCGGAACAGGCCGAGCCACTCCGCCTCGGGCGCGTCGACGTACCGCGGCCCGAACTCCTCCCGGAGGTCCCGGGCCACGTCGCGCACGTAGTCGCCGGGGTAGCTCTTCGGGGGCATCTCGACCGGGCGCCCGAGGAGCTCCTGGTAGCGCAGGTGGACCGAGCGGGCAAGCGTCTGCACCTGGGCGCCGAAGTCGTTGACGTAGTACTCCCGCACCACCTCGTGGCCGCTCCATTCGAGCAGCCGCGCCACCGCGTCGCCGGTGACGGCGTTGCGCCCGTGCCCCACGTGCATCGGGCCGGTGGGATTCGCCGAGACGAACTCCACCACCACCTTCTCGCCCCGGCCGGCCGCGGACCGGCCGAACTCGTCGCCTTGGCGCTCCACCTCCGCGAGGGCTTCGAGCCACACCTCGGGGCGCAGGCGGAGGTTGATGAAGCCCGGGCCGGCGATCTCGAGCGACTCGATCTGGCGCCCGCCGTCCACCTCCCGGATGGCGGCGACGATGCCCTCGGCGACGTCGCGCGGCGGCCTCCCGGCCGCCTTGGCGAGGACCATGGCCGCGTTGACGGCGAAGTCGCCGTGGCGGGGGTCGCGCGGGGGCTCGACGGTGAAGGAGGCCTCGAGCCCCGGCCACCGCCCCTCGCTGGCCCCGCGGGCCAGCGCCGCCCGGACGATCTCGACGACGGTGTCGCGCATTGGGGGGACGGTCATACCCGCCGGAGCGGCCGGGGGCAAGCGGGTGCCCCGGGGGCGGAGGTCACGGATAGGCGTCGAACACCCCGCAGCGCGGGCAGCGCCAGTCGCGGACCGGGGCGCCCGCCCCGCAGCGCCGGCAGCGCAGGAGCCGGACGTGGCGCACCAGCGCCGCCACCATGAGGTCGTGGCGGGCGGGGAGCTCGGCGGGCGGCGGTGCCTTCGCCTCGCGCAGGATCTCGCGGAGCGCCAGGGTGACCTCGCCGTCGGCGTCGACGTCCATGGCGCGGCGGACCTCGGCGAGGGACTCCTCGGTCCGGCCCTCCCGCGCGAGGAGCCGTCCCCGCAAGAGCATGAGCCGCGCGTCGCCTGTCCGGCTTCGCCCGGCCTCCTCCACGACCGCGAGCGCCCGGTCGGCGGGCAGGGCCGCGAGCGGCCCCCAGGCGAGCAGCGCCGCGGCGGGGTCGGCCGAGAGCGCGCGGGCGACCGACCCGGCGGCGACCGCGGCGTCCCCGCCGGCCGCCTCGGCCAGGGCAAGGGCGAGCAGCGCGTCGGCGGAGGACCCGTCGGCCTCGCACGCCAGGCGCGCGGCCGACCGCGCGCCCTCCGGGTCCGCCCCCAGGGCGGCCCGCGCCGTCCCGGCGAGGAGGTGCGCGAGGAGCCGCGCGTCGGGGGGGCAGAGGTCACGGTGGACGGCGGTCGCCTCCTCGAGGCGCCCCTGCGCGACGAGCACGTCCCGGAGCCCCTCGGCCGCGGCCCGGTCGGCCGCCGCGAGCGGCCGGTAGATGTCCGCCGCCTCGCTCAGCATGCCCGAGCGCCGGTAGTCCTCGGCGAGCTCTCGCTCCACCTCGCTCTTGCGGGACGGGTCGAGGCCCGGCCGGTGCAGCATGTTCCGGTGGAGCCGGATGGCCCGGGTGAGGTCGCCGGTCCTGCGGAAGAGCTCCCCGAGCGCCAGGTAGGTCTCGACCGCCTCGGGGGTGCCGAGGCGGGCCGCGTCGGACAGGGCCTCGATGGCGGCGTCCGGGTCGTCCGAGATCATCGAGCGGACGCCCTTCAGGTAGGCCTGGGCCTCCTCGCCGCGCCGGCGGAGCCGCGCGGCCAGGACCGCGGCCACGACCGCGAGCAGGAGCGCGATGGGGAGCCAGTGCATCTCGAGTCGGCGCGGCCCCGCCGTCCTAGCCGGCGAACCCGTTCCGGATCTTCCTCCAGGACTCGTCGAGGTGCTCGATCATCACCTTGGTGTCGGCGAGCACCGGCATGAAGTTCGTGTCCCCGCCCCACCGCGGCACCACGTGGTAGTGGAGGTGGTCGGCGATGCCCGCACCGGCGACCCGGCCGAGGTTCATGCCGAGGTTCATGCCCTCGGGGCGGTAGATCCGGCGGACGACCGCCACCGCCCGCCGCAGCTCGTCGTGGAGGTCGGCGAAGTCGGCCGCGGCGAGGTCCTCGAGCGCCGAGGCATGGGCGCGGGGGATCACCATGACGTGCCCGTTGTTGTAGGGGTAGCGGTTCAGGATCGTGAAGGACCGGGGCGAGCGGTGCGCGACGAGGTTGGCGCGGTCGCGCTCCTCCCCCTCCTCCGCCGGGAAGTCGCAGAAGATGCAGCCCGGCTTCCTCGGCGCCTCGATGAACTCCATCCTCCAGGGCGCCCAGAGCGGCTTCTCCACGGTTCCTCCTCCCGGACCGCCCCCGGTCAGCGCGCCAGGTAGTAGAGGCCGGGGCTCTCGGCGGACACCGACTGCCTCTGGACCTCGGCGCGGACGGTCTCGGCGAAGGACTCGGCCACCTTCTGGGCCATCCCGCCCATGAGCTCCTCCAGGAAGCGCGCGCGCTCGTCGGGCGGATACACGAGGCGGGGCTCGCCCTTGAGCTCGGCCATGTCCTTCGCGAGGTCGACCGCGTCCTGGAACCCCCCGAGCTCGTCGACGAGCCCGAGCTCCTGCGCCTGCTCCCCGGTCACGACCCTGCCGTCGGCGAACTTCTGCACCTGCTCGGTGGTGAGGTTGCGCCCCTCGGCCACCGCCTGGATGAACTGCTTGTGGATGCGGTCGGCGAGCTCCTGCCAGTAGGCCCGGTCCTCCGGCGAGAAGTCGCGGAACGGGCTGCCGGCGTCCTTCAGCTTGCCGGCGGTGACGGTGTTGACGTGGACGTTCCAGCGGTCGAGCAGCCCCTTCACGTTGGGGAACGCGCTAATGACGCCGATCGACCCGGTGAGCGTGCCGGGCTCCGCCACGATGCGGTCGCAGCCCATGGCGACGAGCAGGCCCCCGGAGGCGGCGATGTTCCCCATCGCGCAGACCACCACCTTGTCCTCCGCGAGCTTGCGGACGCCGTCGAGGATCTCCTGGCTCGTCCCCACGGCCCCGCCCGGGGAGTCGATGCGGACGACCACGGCCTTCATGTCCGAGTCGTCGCCGTAGCGCTTCAGGAGCTTCAGCACCGGCTCCGACTCGACCGAGCCGCGCCCGCCCATGCCGATGGGTCCCTTGATGTCCACCACGCCGATGCGCGGCCCAGAGGCGAGGCGCGGGGCCTCCCCCTTCACCGCGCTGTAGGCGAGCCACAGGAAGGCGAAGAAGACCAGGAAGAGCCCGCCGAAGACGAACAGCACCACCGCCAGCGCGGCGCGGTCGCGCCGCGGCGGGGGCTGCGGCGGAAGCGGCGGCTGCCCGGGCCAGGAGGCTCCCCAGGCGGGCGGGGCGCCCCACTGCGGTTGCGCGGGGCCTGCGGCGGCCGGGGCCGGGGGCGCTGCCGCGGGCGGCGGGACGGGCGTCGTGGGCAACGGCTCGTTCGGGTTCTCTTCGCTCATGGGGGATACACGTAAGCACGTGGGGGGGGGGGCCGCAACCGCGCCGGCGGCCCCAAAGGCGACGGGGAGCCAGGTCGCCCCGGCTCCCCGCCTGGTGTCGCCGCCGCGCCTCGCTAGCCCTTGCGGCGGTTGAACTTCTCCATCAGGTCGCCCAGGCGGGCCCGTCCGTCGCCCTGCTTGCGGAGGTACTCGCGGTAGTCGTCGTCGCCGTCGCGGGAGAGCGCCTTGATCGAAAGCGCCACCTTGCGCTCGTGCGGGTCGATGTCGATGACCTTGACCTCGACCTCCTCGTTCTCCTTCACCACGTCGTGCGGGTTCTCGACCCGCTCGTCGCGCATCTCGGAGACGTGGACGAGGCCCTCGATGCCCGGCTCGATCTCCACGAAGGCGCCGAAGTCGGTCACCTTGGTGACCTTGCCCTTGACGCGCGAGCCCACCGGGTGGCGATCGGAGAGCGTCGTCCAGGGGTCGGCGTGCAGCTGCTTGATGCCGAGGCTGAAGCGCTCGTTCTCCACGTCGATGTTGAGAACCACCGCCTCGACCACGTCGCCCTTCTTGAACTTCTCCCCGGGGTGCTTGATGCGCTCCGTCCAGGAGATGTCGGAGACGTGCACGAGGCCGTCGATTCCCTCCTCGACGCCGACGAAGATGCCGAAGTCGGTGACGTTGCGGACCTCGCCGCGGATGACCGATCCGATGGGATACTTGTCCTCGAGCAGGGTCCAGGGGTTCGGCTCGATCTGCTTCATGCCCAGGCTGATGCGCTTCGCCTTGGGGTCGATGTCGAGCACGACCGCCTCGACCGGCTCGCCGGCGTTGAGGACCTTCGACGGGTGCTTCACCCTCTTCGTCCAGCTCATCTCGGAGACGTGCACGAGGCCCTCGACGCCCTGCTCCAGCTCGATGAAGGCGCCGTAGTCCGTGAGGCTCACCACCTTGCCCTTGACGCGGGTCCCGACCGGGTACTTCTCGTCGGCCCGGTGCCACGGGTCCTCCTGGATCTGCTTCAGGCCCAGGCTGACGCGCTCGCTGGCGGGGTCGAATTTGAGGACCACCACCCGGACGTCCTGGCCCACCTCGAACATCTCGCTCGGGTGGCCGATGCGGCCCCAGCTCATGTCGGTGACGTGCAGAAGGCCGTCGATGCCGCCGAGGTCGATGAAGGCCCCGTAGTCGGTGAGGTTCTTCACCACGCCCTTCAGGACGGCGCCCTCCTTCAGGTTCTTGAGCGTCTCCTTCTTGAGCTCCTCGCGCTCCTTCTCGAGCAGCACGCGGCGGGAGAGGACGATGTTGCCCCGCTTCTTGTTGAACTTGATGACCTTGAACTTGAACTTCTCCCCGATGAGCTTGTCGAGGTTGCGCACCGGGCGGATGTCGACCTGAGAGCCCGGGAGGAACGCCTTGACCCCGATGTCCACGGAGAGGCCGCCCTTGACGCGGCCGACGATGACGCCCTCGACGAGTTCGTCCCGCTCGCAGGCGGCCGAGATCTCGTCCCAGATGCGCATCTTGTCGGCCTTCTCCTTGGAGAGGACGACCATGCCGGTGTCGTTCTCGCGGGACTCGACGAGAACGTCCACCCGGTCCCCGACCTTGACGAGCGGCTCGCCGCCCGGGACGGGAACGAACTCGTTCAGGGGCACCTGCCCCTCGGACTTGTAGCCGATGTCGACGACCACGTAGTCCTTCGCGATCTGGATCACGACGCCGCTGACGACGCGGCCTTCCTCGACCTGTCCGGTGCGGGCCTCGCTCTCGGCGAAGAGCTTCGCGAAGTCCTCTGTCTCCTGCTCGGACGGACGGATAGTCTGATTCTCCATTCGATTGAAACCCGGTTCCTGTGGGCTGGCGCCGGCGGGCGGGGACGGTTTGGAGCGGGCCCGGGCTGTGGCCGGCGGAAGCTGCGTTGCCCCCTCATCTCGGTGCGCATCCATTCCCCGGGGATCGAGGGAATGGACGGGCCGCCGGGACCTCCCCGGTGGCAAAGGAAGCGGCAAGCTACACGGGCGGGATCACTGCGTCAAGCCAGGGGGTCAGCGGAAGGAGCCGAGCCGGGCGGCCACTCCCTCGATCACCCAGTCGGGGGTGGAGGCGCCGGCGCTGACGCCGACCACCTCGCACTGCTCGAACCAGTCGGGCCGAAGCTCCTCCTCGGTCTCGACGTGCCAGGTGCGCGGCTGGATCTCCCGGCAGATCTCGGCCAGGTGGCGGGTGTTGGCGCTGTTGCGCCCGCCCACCACCACCACCGCGTCCACCTCGGCGGCGAGCTGGCGAGCGTCGGCCTGCCGCTCGTCGGTGTCCGCGCAGATGGTGTTCACCGCGCGGACCTCCTTGTGGCGCAGCGCGAGCGCCCCGACCACCCGCTCGAAATCCGCGCCGATGCAGGTGGTCTGGGCGATGACCGCGACCTTCTTCGCCTCGATCGCCGGGATCCGGGCGCCGGGCTTCACCACCGTGCACGGCCCCTCGGCGTAGCTCACCACCCCCTTCACCTCGGCGTGGTTGGGGTCGCCGACGATGACGAGGTGGTAGCCCTGGCGGGAGAGGCGCTGCGCCATGGCCTGCGGGTACTTCACGTAGGGGCAGGTCCCGTCGACGACCTCGAGGCCCCGCTCCCGCGCCGCCTCGAGCTCGGGCTTCACCGCCCCGTGGGTGCGGACCACCACGGTGGTCCCGCCCTCGACCTCGGCGACGCGCTCGGCGGTGCCGACGCCCATCTCCCGCGTCCGCGCGACGAACTGGGGGTTGTGGATGATCGGCCCGAGCGTCACCACCGGGCCCTGCCGGTCCTCGGCGACCACCATGAGCTGGTCCACCGTCCGGCGGACGCCCCAGCAGAAACCCGCGGTCCTGGCGATCTTGACCTGCATCGAGAACCTCCGGCCGGGTTGTATAAGCGGGCGCCGTCCCCGGGGCCAATCCGGGTTCACCCGCGCCGGCACTCCACCAGAGCGGCCAGCCGCTCGACCACCTCGTCGAGCGTGAGCCCGGTCGAGTCGAGGACCACCGCGTCGCCGGCGGGCTTGAGCGGGGCGACCTCGCGCGAGCTGTCGTCGAGGTCGCGCTTTCGCTGGTCGGCGAGCACCGCCTCGAACGTGGACGGGTCGCCCTTCGCCTGGAGCTCCCGGTGGCGCCTGCGCGCCCGCACCTCGGCCGAGGCGGTCAGGAAGAACTTGGCGTCCGCGTCCGGGAACACCACCGTCCCGATGTCCCGGCCCTCGAGCACGGCTCCCCGGTTCCCCGGAGCGGTGGCGAGGCGCCGCTGCAGCTCGAGCAGGCCGGCGCGGACGACCGGGCGGGCCGAGACCGCGCTCGCGCCGAGCGACACGGGGGGCGCGCGGATGGCCTGAGAGACGTCCTCGTCGCCGAGCAGCACCCTCTGCCCCCGCGCCTCCTCGCCCGGGGGCGGCGGCTCGAAGCGGATGCGGAGGCCGGGCAGGACGCGCGCGAGCGCCGCGTCGTCGTCGAGGGCCACGCCGGCCCGGGTCGCGGCGAGTGCCACGGCGCGGTAGATGGCCCCGGTGTCGACGAGCGCGAAGCCGAGCCGGGCGGCGAGCCGGCGCGAGGCGGTGCTCTTGCCCGCCCCGGCGGGGCCGTCGATGGCCACGATGAACGGGCGCGCCGCCATCAGCGCCCCAGGACCTTCTTGAGGGCGGCGAGCGCCTTCTCGTTCTCGGCCCGCGTCCCGACGGTGACCCGCTGGGCGGTGGGGAAGCCGTAGCCTCCGACGGGGCGCACCACGACGCCCTCGCGCAGGAGCGACTCGAACAGCGGGCGGCCGGGCCTGCCCGGGAAGTCGGCGAGGAGGAAGTTTCCCTGGGAGGGCACGACGGTGGCGCCGAGCGCCGCCAGCCCGGCGGCGAGCCGGGGCCTCTCCACGCGCACGAGCTCGCGGCTCCGCTCCACGTGGGCGTCGTCGCCGAGGGCGGCCACCCCGGCCGCCTGCGCGAGCAGGTTCACGTTGAATGGCGCCCGGACGCGGTCGAGGTACCCCGCCACCTCCGGCCGCGCGAAGCCGTAGCCGAGCCGGAGGCCGGCGAGGCCGTAGATCTTGGAGAAGGTGCGCAGCACGACGAGGTTCGGGAAGCGGCGGCGCAGGGCCAGCGAGTCCTGGAACCCCGGCGCCTCCACGAACTCGACGTAGGCCTCGTCGAGGACCACGAGCGCGTCTGCGGGGACCGCCCCGAGGAAGGAGACGAGCTCGTCCTCCAGGAACCAGGTCCCGGTGGGGTTGTCCGGGTTGGCGAGGAAGACGACCTTGGTCCGCGCGGAGAGCCGGCCGCGCAGCGCGTCGAGGTCGTAGTGGAAGCGGTCCCGCATGGGCGCCTCCACGAGCACCCTCCCGTGCGCCTGGGTGGCGAGCCGGTAGGCGACGAAGCTCTGGGCGCTCGTCAAGACCTCCTCGCCCTCGAGGACGAAGGTGCGAACGATGAGCTCGATGAGCTCGTTCGATCCGTTCCCGACGACCACCTCGGCGGCCGGCACGCCGAACTTCGCGGCGAGCGCGTTCCGCAGGAAGAAGGCGCTCCCGTCCGGGTAGAGGTGCGCGCGGCCCGCCGCCTCGCGCGCGGCGGCCAGGGCCTTCGGGGAGGGGCCGAGCGCGTTCTCGTTGGAGGCGAGCTTCGCGACGTCGCGGACCCCGTACTCCCGCTCCACCTCCTCGATGGGCTTGCCGGGGACGTAGGGCTCGAGGGAGGCGACGTTTTGCGGGACGAGGGGCATGGGCCCGTCTCATACCACCGCTCGTCGCGGGCGGAGAAGCCCGGTCGATGTCCTGGCTACTCCTCGGTCGTGAAGACGCCCATGGCCCGGTACTTCTGGTAGCGCTGCTTCACGATCTGCTCCGGGCTCAGCTGCTTCAGCTCGCCGAGCTGGCGGCGCAGCGCCGCGGCGAGGTTCTCCCCGGTGAGCCTGGGATCCCGGTGCGCGCCGCCCGGCGCCTCCTTCACCACCTCGTCGACGATGCCGAACGAGACCAGGTCGCGGGCGGTGAGCTTGAGGTTCTCCGCCGACTTCTGCGACTTGGTGGCGTCGCGGTAGAGGATGGAGCTGCAGCTCTCCGGCGAGATGACCGAGTAGGTCGAGTACTCGAGCATGAGGATCCGGCTCGTCACGCCGAGGGCCAGCGCGCCCCCGGAGCCGCCCTCGCCGATCACGACCGAGATCGAGGGCACCTCCAGCGAGGCCATCACCTCGAGGTTCACGGCGATGGCCTCGGCCTGGCCGCGCTCCTCGGCGCCGATGCCCGGGTAGGCGCCGGGCGTGTCGATGAAGGTGATGAGCGGGCGGCGGAAGCGGGCGGCGAGGTCGTAGAGGCGGCGCGCCTTGCGGTACCCCTCGGGGCGAGGCATGCCGAAGTTGCGCAGCATGTTCTCCTTGGTGCTCCGCCCCTTCTGCTCGCCCACCAGAACCACCGGCTCCCCGTCGAAGCGGGCCAGGCCCGCCACGATGGCATGGTCGGCCCCGAATCGCCGGTCGCCCTCGATCTCGAACCAGTCGGTGAAGAGTTGCTGGATGTAGTCGAGCGTGTACGGCCGGTTCGGGTGACGGGCCATCTGCACGGTCTGCCAGCGCGTCAGGTCCCGGAAGATCTCGGCCTGGAGCTTCTTCGCCTTCCGCTCCAGCTTCAGGATCTCGTCGGTGAAGTCGACACCCGCGCCGCCGGAGAGCTGCTTCAGCTCCTCGATCTTCGACTCCAGCGCGACCAGCGGCTTCTCGAACTCGATGGTGTAGGACACTCGGGGGGCCACGGGCCGGCCTTATAGCACGGGGTGACGGGATTTCACGGCGCAGTGCGGCAGAGCTCGGCGACCGCCCCGGGATCGACGGGCGGGGAGAGCCACTCGAGGTCTCGTTCCCGGCGCAACCAGATCAACTGACGGCGTGCGTACCGACGGTGGTCGGCGGCAATGCGGCGGGCGAGCTCGGCCACGTCGATCTCCCCCCGCGCGCAGGCCACCGCGTCGACGTACCCGATGGGGAGCTTCGGCAGCGCCGGGCCGAAGCGGGCCACCAGCGCCCGCGCCTCCTCGACGATCCCGCCCGCGGCGATGGCGCGCGCGCGG
>Ga0335071_10008162_pt1 | contig 10762 bp, 9 predicted proteins | sample Lox_Sample_15_FD_206724 | JGI IMG/M metagenome (GOLD analysis project Ga0335071, IMG submission 206724) | Soil microbial communities from Loxahatchee National Wildlife Refuge, Florida, United States - Lox_Sample_1.5 | ecosystem: Environmental > Terrestrial > Soil > Wetlands | place: USA: Florida...
ACCAATTGGAGATTCGGCGGTTGCTCCACCCCGTAATACCTGGCTGGATCGCTCTCGCCTTTGCCCCCGACCAGCCAGACCGCCTCTGCATGGGTTGCCAGCCCGACGCAGGTGTGAAAGGTCTGGAGTGACTCCGGCGCCGTCGAGGGAAACGCATGCGAATCCACATAGGCCACGCGCATCACGCGCCCCCGACCATGGTGTCCTTCACCATGGGGCCACCGCGACGCGCGCATAAACCTCCTCGAGATCGTCCAGCATATGCGTCAATGTCCAACGCTCGCGGACGCGCTCGCCCCCGTGAACCGCCCACCGCTCAAACCGCGGCCGATCCTGCAAAACGGCGCAGATCGCCTGGGCCAACCGCCGACTGTCCCTGGGCGGGACGAGCGTCCCGGTCTCGCCGTCGCGAATGACTTCCGCAACGCTGCCCACATCCGTGGCGACCACCGGGCGCTCCATGGCGAGGGCCTGTAAGAGGATTTGCGGGACGCCTTCCGAGCCGGTGGACGCCAAAATAAGCACGTCCAGACTGGCCAGGATGTCCGGAATGTCCTCGCGCTGACCGGTGAGCACAACCACAGCACCAAGACTTAGTTCCGATATCCAGTGCGTGATATTCCGACGCTGTGGGCCTTCGCCCACGATCAGCGCACGAAGCTCGGGCAAGCGCTCCCGGATTTCTGCAATGGCGTGCAGGAAGTCCCGATGCCCTTTCCAGTCTCGCAACGTGGCGACGATCCCGATCAGCGGGGCCTCGCTGGCGATCCCCAATTCCTTCCGGACGCGCGTGCCGTCCGCCTTGCGCGGATCGAATCGCGCCGTGTCAATTCCAGTCGGAATACTCCGGACCTTTGACTCCGGCAAGTGGATGTCCTGAATGAGGTGCGCGCGGATCGTTGCGCCCGTCGTGATCACCGCATCGCACAGCGCGCGATAGACAAACCGCGTGGCGGGGTTCGGGCCGATCGGAACAGACAGATGCCTCACGCGAGCGACCGGGACATGCAGGAGTCGAGCGGCGACCCCGGCGCACCAGCTATCCACCGAACTATGGGTGACGACCACCTGCGGGCGGAAGCGGCGGAACGCGACAACCATGCGCATGACGGTCCGCGGATCCAAGGCAAACGGCATAGCATCCGAGACGACGGTGAGCCCGGACTGGGCCGCCCGGCCGGCGATCGCGCTTCCCGGTTTGCACAGGATGGCGACGCGGTGCCCCCGATTCTGAAAACCGGATGCCTCGGTCAGGATGCGGATCTCCTGGCCGCCCCAGCCGGTCGAGGCCTCGGTGTGCAGAATGGCAATCGGGGTCGGCGTCATGCTTCGGGAACGCGCGCACCCCGTTCCCAGAGGTGAGCGTATTTGGCGAAGGTGTAACAGGCGTACAGACCCGCGAGCACCAATCCTCGCCATCCATCCACGAACCCGCGCTGCAGTCCATACATGCGGATGAAGGTCCAGAGGGGCCGCACCGTGAGGTCGGTCACCCGCGCGCGACGGCCATTAGACCACAGTTCCTCGGCGGCAAGCGCGGCGTAGCGCTCCATCCGGGTGAGGAATTCCTCGACCGAATCGTACGTGAAGTGATCCATCGGAGCAGTGAGGCGCCCCACGCGCCCCTCAATCTTGACGACTTCATGCACCGGTCGGTCGGCGAAGCGCCCGTGCGTCTTGTGGAAAAGGCGGAGCGAGTCGTCCGGATACCACCCGCCTCCCCGGATCCAGCATCCGAGAAAATGATTACGGCGTGGGATGAAGTACCCGTCGAGGGCTGTCGGGTCGTTGAGGACGCCCTCGATTGCCTCGCGCAACTCCGGGGTCACGCGCTCGTCGGCATCCAGTACCAAAACCCATGCATTTCGGCAGCGTTCGACGGCGAGGTTCTTGTGGGCGGCGAATCCGCGCCACTCGTCCCGGTACGTGCTTGCCCCCGCGGCGGCCGCGATCTCACGCGTCCGGTCATTGCTGCCGGAATCGCAGACGATGATCTCGTCCGCCCAGGCCACGCTCGCCAAGCAGGCTGGAAGCTTTCGCTCCTCGTTCAGCGCGACGATCGCCACCGACAGCGGGGTCCCCATTCTACTGGGCCTCGGCGCTTGCCGGAAGGAACCGCTCGACCGCTTCAAGAATCCGGGCCGCGGGAATGGCGTCCAGACAATCGCTGCGCTTCGTACCCAGGCACCCGTCGCGCCCACACGGACGGCAGAGATAGGGACTCGACACCACCACATGTCCAGGGCCCCAGGGGCCCCAATGGTGCTCACCGGATGGGCCGAAGAGTGCGACGACAGGGGTCCCCACCGCCGCGGCCATGTGCATCGGGGCGGAATCTACGCCCACGAAGACCTTGGCCTCGGCCAGCACCGCGGCCAATTCCGGCAAAGACGTTTGGCCGATCAGATCGATGACTGGCACATCTGCCTGTGCGAGGATCGCGCGCGCGGCCATCTGCTCTTTCTCTTCAGGACCGCTCGTCACCACGGCCGCGGTCCCCCGGCGGGCCAAGTGGGCCAGCGTCTCGGCGCAGCTCGCCGCGGGCCACGCCTTGAACAGCCAGCGGGACACCGGATGCACGGCAACGAACGGCGTGCCCGCGGCCAGGCCGCGGGACCTCAACCGCTCGCGTATCTGCTGCCGAGCCTCTTCGCGCACGATAAGCACCGGAGCGGCCTCCTCTACGGGGATCCCAATCCCCTCAAGGAGGTCGAGGTTACGCCGGACCGTGTGACGCCGGCCGTCCGATACCACGGCGCGTGTCAACAAGAGCCGTCGCCATTGGCCGCTGTGACGCGGCAGAAACCCGACCCGCTGCGGCGCCCCCGAGAGCCGAGCCAAGATAGCTTCCCGGTCTCCGTCGCCCATCGCGAGGACCAGGTCCGGCCCAAACTGGCGTGCGGCCCGGACGCTGGCCAGCGCACCACGACTTCCCGTGCCGCGATTGAACACGAGCACCTGATCGAGATCGGGATTCCCCTGCAGCACGCCTTCCGTCCCGTGCGGCACCATGGCGGCGATTATGGCGTCGGGCCAAACCCGTCTCAAGGCCCGCGTCGCCGCCGTCATGAGGAGAACATCCCCGATGTGCTTTAGTTTCAGGCACAGAATGCGGCGCGGCCGAAACCGCTGATCCATGCCTCAGGGCCCCTGAAATTGATTTTGGTAGAGCCGGGCGTAGACGCCCCGCATCGCGATGAGTTCCGCGTGCGTTCCGCGCTCGACCAGTCGCGCATTGTCCAAGACGAGGATCGTGTCCGCGTGGATCACGGTCGAGAGTCGGTGGGCGATCACGAAAGTGGTGCGGTTCCGCATCAGCCGCTCGAGCGCTTCCTGGACCAGGTGCTCCGATTCGGCGTCCAAGGCAGAGGTCGCCTCATCGAGGATCAAGATCGGCGGGTTTTTCAACAGGGCCCGCGCGATCGCGATCCGCTGCCGCTGCCCCCCTGACAAGCGCACGCCCTTTTCCCCGATCGCCGTCGCGTAGCCGTTCGGTAAGCCCTGGATGAATTCATCGGCATTGGCCAACCGCGCGGCCTCCCGGATAAGCCGGTCGTCGGCCGCCGCTTGGCCGTAGGCGATGTTGTTCGCTACCGTATCGTCGAACAGAATGGTTTCCTGTGTCACGATACCGATCTGGGCGCGCAACGAACGGAGCGTGACCTCTCGGATGTCCATTCCATCGAGCAGTATACGACCCGCGCTCGTGTCGAAGAAGCGGGGGATGAGATTGACCAGCGTGCTTTTGCCGGCACCGCTGGCGCCGACGATCGCCGCGATTTCGCCGGACTTGATCTCGAAATCCAGGTCCTGGAGCACGACCCGCCCCGGCTCATAGCCGAAACTTACCCGCTCGAATCTGACCCGCTCGGTGACCGGCGCGAGCGACCGCGCTCCGGGCTGCTCGGCGACATCCGTCTGGACGCTTAGCAGCTCGAAGACCCGGGTGGCGCCGCCCATCCCGCGCTGGATATTGTTGTTCACGGCGCTCAGCCGCTTGATCGGCACGTACAGGGAGGCCAGCGCGGCCATGAAGCCCATGAAGGCTCCCGGTGTCAGCTCGCCGCGGAAAACCAGGTACCCTCCCATCCAGACGGCTGCCACGACCCCGACCGACTCGAGAATCTCCATGACCGGGATCGAAAGAGAATCGGTCCGCGCAATGCGCATGACCGCCTGGAACAACTCATGATTCTTCGCCCGGAAGCGCCGGGTCTCATACTCCTCCATCCCGAATGCCTGCACAATGCGCACGCCGGTAATGCCTTCTTGCAGGAGGGTCGACAACTCGGCCCGGCGCTCGAGGACCCGCGTGCTGCGCCGGCGCACTTTCTTACCGAACTTTATGATCGGAATCACCGTCATGGGGAAAATCAGCAGCGACGCCAGCGCCAGTTTCCAGTGAATGACGAACAGGAGCACGACCAGTCCGATAATGGTAAACGGCTCGCGGAGGGCATTCCGAAAAATATCGGTCACCGCACTCCCTAGGGCGTCCACGTCGTTGGTCACCCGCGACGCGATCTCCCCGGTATTGTGGCGCATGAAAAAGCCGAGCGACAGCTGGTGCAGATGTGCGTACACTTCGTCGCGGACATCGGTCATGATCCGTTCGGTCGCATACCGCATCAGGATCACGCTGACATAATTGACCAGCGCCTTGACGATCAACACGGCCAGCAGGAACCAGGCGAGAAACGTGAGTACACTCATTTGGTTCGCCCGCATGAATGCCTCAACCGCATCCAGCGACGGGCCCAGCCATGCCTGCAGGGTCGACGGCAAACTCAGCATCTGCCGTTTGGTTCCCCCGCCGAACAGGGCGTCGAAGGCCGGCTGGAGCGACGCGATGGAGACCGCATTCAAGAGCGAGGCGATGAAGAGGCAGGCGACCGAAGCAATAATGCGCCCGCGATACGGCAGCGCATAGCGCATCAGGCGCAGATACTGCTTCACTGGGCACCCCGTCGGACGAGTGGCCGATCCTGCCAAAGGGGATCGGGCCCGAACGCACCGTGCGAGCGCTCAGGGGCGCAACGGGTCAGGAGTGACGTGCGCAAGGACAAGAACGACACAACCCGGTGGGCGGCGACTCGCTGCAACGAATCCATCTGTCATCCAATTCTGTCGTCTCGTGCCCACTGCCACTCAGGCATGTGCCGGATCCCGTCCGGCCGAATCCGCGTACGCCAGCGAGGCCCGGATGAATTCCCGGAACAAGGGATGCGGACGCCGGGGACGGGACTTGAATTCGGGATGGAACTGACCGCTGACGAACCAGGGATGATCGATCAACTCCACCATCTCGACAAGGTTTCCATCCGGGGAGAAGCCGGAGAACTGCAGCCCATGCTTGGCCAGGACGTCGCGGTACTCGTTGTTCACCTCGTAGCGATGGCGGTGCCGTTCCGAGATCTCGGCTTCCCCGTATGCGTCGGAGGCTTTCGAGGCCGGCGCCAGCCGGCAGGGGTACGCCCCCAGTCGCATCGTGCCGCCCATGTTAGTGATCCCGCGTTGATCGGGCAGCAGATCAATAACGGGATGCGGCGTGTGGGGGTCAAACTCGCGGCTGTTGGCACCGGTCAGGCCGCAGACATTGCGGGCGTATTCGATCACGGCGCACTGCATGCCGAGACAGATGCCGAAAAACGGGATCAACTCTTCACGCGCGTAACTGATCGCGGCGACCTTGCCTTCGATCCCGCGGCCGCCAAAGCCGCCGGGCACCAGCACGCCCGAGACGTCGGCCAGGTGCTCCTTGGGGCCGTCGCGCTCGATCTTTTCCGCATCCACGGCTTTGATGATGACCTGGCAATCGTTCGCAATGCCGCCGTGGTGAATCGCCTCGTTGAGGCTCTTGTAGGCATCGCGGAGATCCAGGTATTTTCCAACCACGGCGATCGTCACCCGGCGTGCGGGATGGCGGACCGTTTGCACGATCCGCGTCCAGGAGCTGATGTCCGGCGCCTGGTCTGAGAGCGACAACATCTGGACGACGAGCGCGTCCAACCCTTCTTGGTGGAAGGCCAGCGGCACTTCATAAATCGTGCTCACGTCGCGGGCCGTGATCACGGCTTTCTCCGAGACGTTGCAGAACAGGGCGATCTTTTTCTTCATCTCCTTCGGGAGGTCCCGGTCGGCGCGGCAGAGCAGGATATCCGGCTGGATTCCGATTTCGAGCAGCTCCTTCACCGAGTGCTGGGTGGGCTTCGACTTCAGTTCGCCGGCGGCACTGACGTAGGGCACCAGCGTCAGGTGCACGTACAGGGTATGCTCCCGGCCGACATCGGCCTTCAGCTGCCGGATCGCTTCGAGAAAGGGCAGGCTCTCGATGTCGCCGACGGTGCCGCCGACTTCGATGATGACAACGTCCACATCTTTAGCCACCCTCAAAATCCCGCGCTTGATCTCGTCGGTGATATGCGGAATCACCTGCACGGTGCCGCCCAGGTAATCGCCCCGGCGCTCTTTGGTGATGACGGAAAAATAGATCTGCCCGGTGGTGATGTTGTTGTGGCGGGTCAGCCGGGCTTCGGTGAACCGCTCGTAGTGGCCGAGGTCGAGGTCCGTTTCGGCGCCGTCATCCGTGACGAACACTTCGCCGTGCTGAAACGGACTCATCGTACCGGGGTCCACGTTGATGTACGGGTCGCATTTGAGCAAACTGACCCGGATGCCCCGGCTCTCCAGGAGCGAACCGAGCGAGGCCGAAGCGAGTCCTTTGCCCAGCGACGACAACACCCCGCCGGTCACGAAGATAAACTTGGTCGGCATGCGCCCTCCGGAGAGAAAGAGTGATAAGAACCTGAAACGTCATCGCGCAAGCTGACGCGTTACCCCGTCTAGCCGCGCATCATCTGCCGCACCCGTTCCAGATCGGCGGGGGTATCCACGCCGAAGCTCTGGTGCTCGGTCACGACCACGCGAATGCGGATCCCATGCTCCAACGCACGCAGTTGCTCGAGTCGTTCCCGCATCTCGAGGGGCGTCGGCGGCAAGCCCGCCAGCCTCAGCAGAGTCTCGCGGCGGTAGACATACAGCCCGACGTGCAGCAGAAACGGTCCCGCCAAGTCAGCCGGCACATCCTCACGAATGTGCGGGATTTTCGACCGGGAAAAGTACAGTGCAAAGCCCTGCTGGTCCTGGACGACCTTCACCTTGCTTGGGTCTGCCGCCTCCGCGCTCCCCATCGGTCGTGCCAGCGTGCCCATCTCGATCCTGGCATCCTCGGCGAGTGGTGCGACCGCCATGTCCACCATGCCGGGGTCGAGGAGCGGCTCGTCCCCTTGAATATTCACGACCAAGTCGCAGGGGAGATCTCGCACCGCTTCGGCGATGCGGTCCGTCCCGGACGGATGGTCCGGAGACGTCATGCACACCTTGCCGCCAAACGAGACGACGGCGTCACGGATCCGCTCGTCGTCGGTGGCCACCAGTACCGCATCGAGGAGGGCGGCCTGCGCGGCGCGTTCGACGACGTGCTGAACCATAGGCCGGCCGTACAGATCCGCGAGTGCTTTGCCAGGGAACCGGCTCGAGGCGTACCGCGCGGGAATGACGCCGACGATGCGCGGCTTCATGCATCGCCTCCGACCCGGTGCGCTGTGCGCTCCTTTAGCGCGTCGCGCAACTCCGCTCGGCTCACCGAGGCCGTGCCGCGCTTGCCAACGACCACCCCGGCCGCGCAGTTGGCCAGGACGGCTGCATCTTTGAACGACGCGCCCGCCGCCAATCCCAAGGCGAGCCCTGCCATCACCGTGTCCCCGGCGCCGGTCACGTCGTACACCTCCCGCGCAAACGTCGGGATGTGCGTGACCCCATGCCCGGCCTCGAACAGCGACATGCCCTGCTCGCCCCGCGTGATGAGGACCGCGCGGGCCTTAAGTTGATTGAGAAGCCGCGTACCCGCACGCAGCAGGTCCGCTTCTTCGCGCACCAAGATGCGCGCCGCCGCGGCCGCCTCGTGATGGTTGGGGGCCAACACCGTGACGTTCCGGAACAGCGACATGTGATGGACTTTCGGGTCCACGGCGACCATCTTCCGGAGCCGTGTCGCCAAGGCGAGGGCGTCGCGAACCAGCCGCTGTCCCACGACCCCCTTGGCGTAATCCGAGATGAGCAGGACGTCCGCCTGTGCCAGCCGTCCCCGCACCTGCTCCAGGACACGGGCCCGGACGGCGGGCGCGAGGGGAGCATCACTTTCCCGATCGAAGCGGACGACGTGCTGGCTGCCCGCGACCACGCGGCTTTTGATCGTGGTGGGGCGGGTGTCGTCGCTGACGAGACCGTCCGCCTGTACACCAGCGAGTGTGAGTTCGCGGGCCAGCCGCTCGGCGGCCGCGTCCGTGCCGACTACTCCAACGACCTCAACCTGCCCCCCAAGACTGGCGATATTGACCGCCACGTTTCCCGCGCCGCCGATCTTGAGGCTTTCCGAGCGGACCGCTACCACAGGCACGGGGGCCTCGGGGGAAATCCGAGACACCGTCCCCCAGACGTACTCGTCCAGCATCACATCGCCAAGGACAAGGACGCGGGTACGGGGGAATCGATCCAGGTAGCGGGGCAGGGTTGGGGGCGTCTTCACACGCGACATCCTCGTTAAAACTCGGCTACCCTATCGCATTTCTCCCTCAAATTCAACCCGCATCTCCCTCACCTCACGAATGGTCATCCTGATGTAAACGAAAAAAGCGGCCCGGAATTCGAACCGGACCGCCATGCATTCAACTCGCCGAAGGGGAGTACGACGCCGTATTCGTTGCGCAGTCCTACGCCAGATGTGTTGTTGCGTGCTCAATAGGCGATATGCATGCCTGGGGCTCCGCAGCCGCTTCCGCATCGTTCTTTTTTTGGAAGTACCCCAGCGTCGCGGCCAGACCGGTCTCCAAGTCCACCGTGGGCTCCCAGCCGAGGAGCGTGCGGGCGCGGGTGATGTCCGGCTGGCGCACCCGCGGGTCATCTTGGGGCAGGGGCTTCTGGAGCACTGCCACCGGGCGCCCGAGCACTCGTGCGACCGCGGTGACCAGGTCCCGAATCGTCCGCTCCGTCGGGTTCCCGAGATTGACCGGCTCGACGGCATCGGAAAAGAGCAGCCGGACCAGGCCATCCACCAGGTCGCTGACGTAGCAGAAGCTGCGGGTCTGCTGGCCGTCGCCGTAGATCGTGAGCGGCTGCCCGGCCAAGGCCTGCATCAGGAAGTTGGAGACCACGCGGCCGTCGTGGGGCCGCATGCGGGGGCCGTAGGTATTGAAGATCCGGGCGATCCGGGTGGGCACTTCGTGCACGCGGTGGTAGGCCATCACCAGGGCCTCGCCGAACCGTTTGGCCTCGTCGTAGACGCCGCGGGGGCCGACCGGGTTGACATGCCCCCAGTAGGATTCGGGCTGCGGGTGCACTTGCGGGTCCCCGTACACCTCCGAGGTGGACGCGAGCAGGAACCGCGCCCCCTTGGCCTTGGCTAACCCGAGCGCCTTGTGGGTGCCGAGCGAGCCCACCTTCAAGGTTTGAATCGGGTAGCGGAGGTAATCTACGGGGCTGGCCGGGGAGGCGAAGTGGAGCAAGTAATCGAGGGGGCCGTCCACATACAGGAACTCGCTCACGTCCTGGCGGAGGAAGCGGAAGCCCGGCCGGCCGAACAGGTGGGCCAGGTTGTCCAGGGCGCCGGTGAGCAGATTATCGACGCAGATCACCTCGTGGCCCTCGGCCAGCAGGCGATCCGCCAGATGGGAGCCGAGGAAGCCGGCGCCGCCGGTGATCAGGGTGCGGGGGGGACGGGGCATGGGGTCACCTCCGGCCGGGGGTGGGCCGGCCGATGCCGATGTATTCGAACCCGAGCGCGGTGAGTGTCTCGCGGTCCAACATGTTGCGCCCGTCGAGGAGCAACGGCCGCACCATCGCCGCTTTCAGTCGGGCGTAGTCCAGGGACAGGAATTCGGGCCATTCGGTACAGAGGACCAGGGCCTCGGTCTGCTCGGCCACGGCATAGGCATCGCCGCAGATCTCGAGGTCCGGCACAACCTGCTTCGCCTTATCGGACGCCTGCGGATCGTAGCCCCGCACGTCGGCGCCCTCGTCGATCAAGCGCCGCGCAATCGCCAGGGCGGGTGCCTCGCGGACATCATCGGTGTGGGGCTTGAAGGCCAGGCCCAAGAGCCCCACCCGCTTGCCGGCCAGATTCCAGAGCGTCTGCTTCAACTTCGTGACGACGAGTTGCCGGCGCGAGGCGTTGATCCGTTCGACTTCCTTGAGCAGCGCGAAGTCGTAGCCGTTCTTTTCGGCGATCTTGACAAACGCCTTCAGATCCTTCGGGAAACACGAGCCCCCGAACCCGATCCCGGCATTCAGGAAGGCCCGCCCGATCCGTTTGTCGAGGCCGACGCCGCGCACCACCTGCAGAATGTCGGCGCCCGCCGCATCACACACGTCTGCCACGGCATTCGCAAAAGCAATCTTCATAGCCAGAAACGAGTTGGACGCGTGCTTGATCAGCTCGGCGCTGGCGATGTCGGTCACGAGGAAAGGGACGGCCCGATCCACGCGACAATCGAGATGGATGGGGCACGCAAACTTGCCGTCCACGATCGGCGCATAGAGCTCCCGCAGGGCGGCCTCCGCCCGCGGCCCGGACACGCCGACTACAATCCGGTCGGGGTGGAGAAAATCCTCGACCGCCGCCCCTTCCCGCGTGAACTCGGGGTTGGACGCGACCTCGAATTCGATCCCGGGCCGTTGCTTGTAGACCGTCAGCGTCTTCTCAATC
>Ga0335071_10008163_pt1 | contig 10762 bp, 7 predicted proteins | sample Lox_Sample_15_FD_206724 | JGI IMG/M metagenome (GOLD analysis project Ga0335071, IMG submission 206724) | Soil microbial communities from Loxahatchee National Wildlife Refuge, Florida, United States - Lox_Sample_1.5 | ecosystem: Environmental > Terrestrial > Soil > Wetlands | place: USA: Florida...
TCCCATCCCGGCAATGATCCACGCTTTGATAGTATTCACGCCTTTCCAAAGCTCGTTGTCACCTTTTTCCCGGTCACCCTTCTCTGTTTTCAAATCTTCTTTAAAATTAGTCATCTCGCCAGCAATCCAGCTATGCTCTGGACAATGAGCGCGTACATTCATAGCCTCACTCCTTGTTTATTTCGCTTCAATCTTCTGCTGTTCCGCCAATGCCGCTTTCGTTATCTCCAATTCCTTGGTAAGTCTAACTGCCTCATCGTAGACGCTTTTAAAGGCGTCTGCCGCAATCGTAAAAGCTTTCTGCGCCATCTGGAGAGCCTCACCATGTACCAACCGCACATCCATTCCTTGCTGCTGTTTCGGGTCCATAATCATATCTCCCTTACTCGTAAAAGGTTATCCAACCTGTCAAAAGTGTATCCTGTGGCCTCTACCGCCTCGCAGACCTCTTGGCACAAACAAAAACCGTATTTATTTACCAGTGCCGGTATGTCCATCTTCCGCACCATTTCAACACTGTACATGGCAAAGCCAATGTCGGGATGTTTCGGACCTTTCCAGTTGAAAGATACCGCACCGCATTTGTCATGCCTTTCAAGATATTTAGCAAGATCGGCAATATTGGTATCCATTAATTGCTCGTTGTCCCAATCGCTCATACAGGCGTATTTGTCTGGCAAAATAGACATCTCTGTAAAAATCAACCTACGGCACTCCGCCTCGCTTTTGCGCCTCGCCTCGCTGTATGTTCTGTGTGTATTTTCCTTACCACCATCAGTTTTTACTTCAATAGGGAAACACTCCACTGTCTGCCGCTTCAGCGATTCAATTACCTCGTTTCTCGGGTGATGATCTGAACGCAAACAGAGATATATGTTCATTTTGTGGTTATCTGCCTACTCCCAACAGTGTCTTTTTCAAAATGTAATCCAAAATCAAGTGCTATGGCGTGACCAGTATAAGTATCGGCGGCATCAGCCGGATCACGAAACACGCGCCAAATAAATCTCCCGCCTATTGTTTTTCCTGCACCGCTAATTACCGGGAAGTCAGTTCTCATCATTTGATTTGCGACACCACCCGCCGCGACTGTAACGGTTATTATTGTTTCAGCAGGCAATACATCAGTTCTATTAGCCCAGCGATACCCCAAACTAAATTTAACGTTTCCAGAGCCGGTATCTTCCGGCATCCAATGTATGTGCGGGGTAATATCCGATCCCTCTTTGTAAGAATGTAGAATTTCCTCTGTCGATTCTCCCTGCTGTACTGTTGTTGTCGTCCCGTGGAAGGCATTGAAATTATTGCCTCCAATTGTAACAATATCCATTACTGTCGTACCGCTTGTCTTTACAGAAGCAAATGACTTATTGATATCATCAAAAATTGTAGCGCTTCCGGTAAAATGCAATGTTCCATCGGATTCAAAATTCGAATAGTTTGTAGTGTGGTCGCCAAAACGAGCAGTGCCTAAAAGGTCAAAAGTTGCTGAGGGGGCGGTATTGTTTAATCCTGCCCCAATGTAGTTTCCTTGGGGATTTAAAATAAGAACGCCGGTATTTACATAAGGATTAACGGTTATTCCCACTGATGTGAAATCAATCTTATTATCAAGCACAACACAACCTGCCGTACTACCTATGGAAACCTTTGTCGATCCATAAATGTCAATCTCGTCTGTCGCGGTCACATACTTGATGTAATTGCTCGAACTGTAAAACTTCAGCGGTATATCAGCGGGAATATTTACGCCTGTTGCTGCTGTCAAGTTTATGCTTGTGGCAAGAACAGTTGTAGGATCAGTATTTTTTCCAATGTAAACATATCCGCCATTAGGTTGAATCAATAGTCCTTTTGGTGTTGAATCTGGCCCGTAAGCTGATTGAATCCACATATTTTCTGTTGAAATGTGAGAATATGATCCTATGTTTAATACAAGATTTGCCGTGGAATGTTGAACAATAAAACCATTTGATATATTTCCACTTGTTGGATAATTAGAATTAGCGACAAGAACTGTTAAAGCATTATTTATTTGTGCTGCGTCAGTAAAAAGAGAAGTTCCTCCAACAGTAAAAAAATTATAACTTCCTGCCGCCCCTATGTGAACATTCGTACCGTCATCAAAAATCTGACTGTTCGCAAGTCCTGTAGTATCAAATTTGGCAAGATAATTAGTGGTTCCTAAACTGCCAAAATCAGTATTTACTATCGCGCTTGATGTTAAATTCCCCGACGAGTCGCTATGTATTAGTCCTGCTCCGTATTGTGGAAAAGCAATATGGGGCATATCATCAGAAAACCCATTTTGAACAACTTTAAAAATATCATGTATCTCATCGACATGACAACCGCGTGGAGCTTTTATTGTAAAATTTCCTGTTGAATCATTTTCGCAAGAACAAATAAAAATATGATTAAACGCACCATAATTTAAAGCCGTTCCTACCGCTGTGTATTTTATATAATCATTTGAATCGTAAAACTTCAGCGGTATATCTGTCGGAATAATAATATCAGAGGTTGCGGTAAGATATATATGCGTTGTATTTAAAGTTATCCCAACGCTCGAAGACAGCAATGTCCCTGCCGTGCTGAGTAAAATTGTCTCGCTGCCCCATGTCGACCCGTAATTATGATAACCACCTTCTAGAATTAATGTATCCGCATACAGATTTGTCAAAGCCGAGTAACTTGATGACATTCCGGGATGAAACGGATACGCTTTCGTGGAAAAATATTCGATATAGTTATTGGCATTATAAAACTTCAGTGGAATATCTGTCGGAATATTCACGTCGGTCGTCGCGGAAAGATTTATGCTTGCAACGCTGGCCGTAATATGATCCCATGAAACGGTGAGTGCGTTATACTCCTGCACAAACGACATATAAGATCGCGCTCTCGTAAATACAAAGTCGGTGCCATATGACCTTAAATTAAAACTGCTGCCGTTGACAACAGAAATAGCGGAATATTTTCCAATGGTCGGTGAAGTCAATCCCCAATAAATTGCCCCTGACGATGCAGGATTATGGTATCCGCCCGTAGTATTAAACAAAAAATTATAATTAGCATCAATATTGATAACCGTACTCGCTGTAATAACAGAGAGTGGTGATTTCGCCCATGATGTCGTTGTGTCGGCGTAAGGAATGTAGGGTGGTGTGATACCATGGATGAGTGGAGCGTACTTAGAAGAAAGATCAATCCATGTTCTATCTCCTCTCAAAAATTTATCTGTCGGTGACGAATTTGCCTTATTTACAACATTATCTTTTAGAAACAAAACATCTTTTGTTGCCTTGCTGAAGTTGTTATCAATAGTGAATTGTTGCGCCTTAAGCGTTTCTACGTCGCTTTTCAGCTTTTTTAAAGAAAGAGCCAATTCATCGTATTTTGGATCGGACATAGATGCTATACCTTATAATTCATACTTATGCAGTTGAGTAGACCGCCCTCGATTGACAATTTGCTGCAATTTATTTTCTTTACCTTGAAATTAGGACAATATCTTTCAAGCAATGCAACAGATTTTTCGTCACCTGATATTCCAAATACCGGCAAAAAGATAATATCCTTTACCATTAAGAAATTAATAAAATAACCCCAAGCAGGATTATAATCGTCACCCATTGGATATTTTTTTCTGAATTGTTTCAAGGACATTTTTGGACACTTGTGATAAGCATACGTAAAAGGTATGCACTCGACATCTTGGCAGAAAAGAATGTTTCTGACGGTTTCCTCGTACCGACTCCAAGTGCTGCTTTTCATCACGGAATAATCATTAAGAAAAACCATGTCCTTATCACAAATATTTCCTGGAATGAATTTTACTATGCCATCGGTATGCCCAAGTTCATCTCCGGGTTCAACAGGAATTATTATCACGTCAGACTGAAGCACTCTTTCAAGCCTCTTGATAAGTTTTACCTTCTCAATACTCGGATTATGCTTAAAAACTATTTCGCTGATTATCGCCTTATCGTTGTACCGCTGGCAATTTCCGCCATCAAGGACGATGTTGCAATTCTTCACATTCGGAAGAAAGTTATACGCGCTTTTGTCTATCTTAAGAAAAGGATAAGCGGAATACCCGCCGCCATAGCCTTTATATAGAAACTTGACGTAACGATCTCCGACCTGTAAAGGCATCCAATCCCTACTCCATTTATTTTCCGCTTTGTTATTAACGATCAGATTTAATCCGCTTGCTGATAGAACGGAACAAATCTCGCAAAATATCTCAGGATATTCACGTTTCAGGCTTTCGGTAACATAGACCGTATTGGTCTGGTCGTCTCGAAACATGCTATTTCCCATTCCTTATCCCGAAGAAGATTATGGCGACAAGTATCAAAAACTCAAGCACTGTGTTTGCGTGTTGTTCCATGATTAAAATAACGGCTTAATTCCGGTTGCCGTTGTTCCTGTCTTGTTGATCGAAGTCCAGAAGCCAAGGAAATACTGATTTATGTCACCAACGCTTTGCGCTGTCAGGTCAATAGTCTCGGTTGACCCGTTCACCCACGTAACGCCGATAGTTCCCGCAACGGCCATCGTGAATCCTTTGATGATCGCATTAGGCTTGAAATCCTTCGAAGACAAATCAAGACCTGTAGATGACGAATAAAGTCCATCAGGATCATATACGGCATCACCATGGATAGGCCGGCCAATCGTTTCCTGAAGCTCTAATTCGCCAAAAGCATCAATTCCCTGCGCTGCAAGAAGTTTATTAAAATCAGTTACCAACATAGTAAACCCCTTTCTTTATTTGATTGAATATCCCGGTTTCGAATGAATGTGGACGAGTTTGTCTATCCCAGCCTCGACATGGCGTTCAACCTTTTCCAGCGGTTCAAATTCAAAGCAATCTGCGAGTGGAAGAATAAGTGTAACTTGTGATCCGTACCGCACTGTTCCAAAACGCTCGTTCTGGAAATAATGCGTTCCCTGATCCGTGCTGAAGGGTGATATAACATTTACATCACTGTCAGCGATTTGTATGAGGTAATAGGTATAGGCTCCGTTGACAATCGTGTTAATCACGCGCCCGTTCTTTGTCGGGTAGCCCATATTTTTATAGTTGATATGTCCCTTCATAATATCTTTTTCTTCAAAAAGCATAGGAACATTCAAAGTTTGCAAAGGAGATACTTTCTTGTAGTAAATAACGCCGTTGGTAGGCATCGTGTTTGTGTGAACATCCCATTGCGACATGAAAATAGAAATTACCAGAGACTTTTTATCAAAAACATCATCGTCAAGAAGTTTCTGTGGCGTGTATTGTATTCCTTTGACATCAGCAATCTCTTCGTCAGGACCAACGACTCCCTGGTCTATGACTATTCCATCGGCCGGAGAAAACATGAAATCACAGTCGGTATAAATCGGTCTGTTTGGATTTCTGAAAAAAAGAACGGAATACATCAGCTCGGGTTCGCACTCCTCAAGCTGCGAAACGTCTTCGTTCAGCCATTCTTTTATTGATTTTGACATATTCGTTCCTTACATTATTTCGCCATTTGGAGGAGCGAAATCGACAAAATTCCCGTGCATAATATTACATGACAAGGCTGCCCCGCTCTTATCAAACTCGGAAAGATTGAACACGCGCAGGCTTAATCCCTCTTTACTGCAAACATGATTCAGTCTTTCTATCTTGCTGTTTTCAACAAGGTAGCTTTCATCGCTTGCCTTCATTGCGCTAATGCCGGAACAGACCATAATCACAGAGCCTATTCTCACGATATTACACGCCATCGCAAGAGCCTCATCTTCAGGGATGTCAATAATTTCCACAATTTTTTCAAGCTCTTTGATGTCGGGCTTATCGAATATTTTGGTGCATACAAGAGCCTTTTCGGTTGTCAGCGGGGCAAATTGGCAATCGTAATGATAATTTCTTTGGCTTGTCATGTGGCACTTGGTAATTTTCATATTGTATTTTTTTTCCATCCACTCAAAAGTCTTCTTGTCGGATCGAATTCCGTAGCCGCCAGAAAAGATATTATCACGAACGAACTTCAAATCCGCTTCTCCTTCCCACCTTAAATCAGGCGGAGGATTCACGCACTTGTATCCTTGTTCCTCAAAGAACTTTTGTCCCACCTTTTCTTCGCCTCGCCGTGGTTCGCTTGTGAAGTTTGACATAATAATCAGGTCTTCACTCTCAACGTATAAACCCATATTTGCTACATATATGAGGTCTTGCAGCTTGGTATCATTTGGAATAAGGTACGTGAGCGAGTTTGCAGAAACAAATTGTTCAAGCTCTAACCATTGGGCAAAGGCTTTATCATAGTCAACTTTCAGTTCTTCCGGCGACATTTCCTGCATCCACAGATTGTTCGGTTTGTCAACATTGAAGTTGGTTTTAAATGGAGGAACCATGAAAAATGTAGGAAAGTGCAAATCGCTTGGCGTTTTCGCTTCTTCCGTCTTCTTGTGGGCGTTCTTGTCGTGCGGTGAAGCCATCTGGGAAGTCGAAACCTTCTCTTTCTTATTGTTGTTTTTCATTTCTTCCTTTTTAGAGACAGCGGGCTTCTCTTCCTTGTCGGTATCGCTATCGGGTTCACCGATCTCGGAATAAGCAAGGCTTCTCGAAGGAGTCTCTTTGTCTGTCTTTGATTTGAAAATGTCTGCCATGTTCATTTGGATGCTCCTTGCTCAGAATCGAACTTTATATTTGCCCGTTTGAATAAATTGATTGCCCTTTTTATTAATCTGTTTGACTCTCCGGTAACGCCTTCTTCTCCTGCTATTTCTTTGCTTGCTTTTGAAATATATTCCTGTACCTTCTGGCGCAGCGCAGGGTCTTTCTTGTTTTCGTAAATTATTTTTGCAAGGCCGTTATCGTTTTTCTGCCGAATGTCGGCTATTTCAAGTTCTTTAGTATCCGCTTCTTTTTTCATTTCATGAAGGACTTTCTGATCGCCTAAATCCTTGCCTTGATATTTCGATCCTTCCTTAAGCATTCCTTCACGCATAGCTTTCTTTACCGTTTCAACCTCATCAGCTTCAGGCTCCGGCATAGTCTGGCGGAATATTCTACTTGCGAAAGGGAATTCAGCAATCTTTTGCGCCATTGTTTTATTCATCATGTCTTTTTGTTTTTGCTCAAGTCCACCCGTGGCCGCATCCCATGTTCTCCCAAGAATATCAGTAAACAGATTCTTAGGAACAACCTGATCGACAGCGAATTTTGCCCTTGCCGGCGACAATTCAATTCCAACATCTTTTGCTTTATCCGCAAGTTTTTTGTACGCTTCAGGAGTATCATTTCTCCACTCTGCGTGAGGATCAACTGTTCGGCCTTTCCATATTGACTTATTCTTCCAGAAGTCGTAATTGGTTGCATAGCCTATTAAGGCTTTTATTGTCGGCGGCATTTGGTTAAGGTCTGATACTGGAATGTTTGGAATCAGGTCTATCAATCCTTGCCACAATTTGCTTTTTGGGTTATTGTCATAATCGACAGGCGCTTCAGCAAGGGCAGTAATAAGGCGCTGGGATTGTTCTTTCGGTATCGACCAGTAGAAATATCGAGTTTGTCCGTTTTTGTCAGGGTAGGAAATATCAGTCGTGAAAATGAATTTATTTTCTTTCTCAGAATCACTTATGCTATCCCAAGCCTCTTTGTGCTGCGCTCTATTCCAATAGGTAAGGGCGCCGGCAAGCGTCATGAGCTGCGCGATCTTGTAGGTAGTAACCTTGGGATCATTCTTCATTGCCCTGAATAATCCACGAGTTCCCTGGATTGATGCATTGAGATAAGGAATTCCTTTATCCCAAAACTTTGACTGCGCACCGCCTTGAGCAAAATCCATGTAGTTGCGAGCAATAAATGTTGCTTCTTTTGGAGTTTTTCCGTTCTTTATAGCTCTTTCGCGCAAAGCAAGGCGCGTGAATAATTCAGAAGTTTCGTTGAAATATCCCATCATTTTTGTCGTATTGTACAGGACTTTTCCAAGGACATTTCCTTCAAGCTGATATGGTTTTTTTACATTCTGTCCTTGGTTTGTCATGAGTTCCATTCCGCCACCCTCTCGGATGTAATCACGGAATCTCTTGCCGCGACCGAAAGCATCTTTGGCAACAGTAAGAATGTCTTTCCCGAGCTGAAATGCCGCAACAGGAATAGTGGGATTGTACTCTTTGGTTGTCATCCAGATATGGGCAATATCACGAGGCGTATTGGTAATGGCAAAATAGGGGTTTATTCCTGTTGCAAGAGGTTTGACAAGGAAAGAGCCTGAAAGATAGTGAATTGTCTTTGCTACCGCTTCGTTTATGGCTGGATCGGTGATTGCCCATGATTTTGCAATCCCCGTTGGCATTATCATTTCTTTACGCTTGCCGTCGATCATAACGGAGATAGCGGTATGGCCAGCCGGGACATCCTGTTTCTTGAACTCAGGAGCTTTCTTGAAGCCAAGCAGGTCTGTTTGCTCAGACTTATCGCCCGGAACAACTTCTACGTCGCGTGTTGTAATTCCAAGTTCGTTGTTCGGAACTTCCGTTGCATATTTGTAAAGACTTTTATTCGCTCTGTTTTTGAATATTCTCCCCTGAGTACGTGCTATTGTCTGAGAAAGAAGAAGGTACGGGTTATTCAGCATTGATTCCGTACTTCCTTCTTCAAGCGATTTTATTCCACTATCAGGAACACTTATTGCCCTACCGTCACTGCTGCGCTCCCACCCTTCATCAATGTGCTGAATGAAACGACGCGGATAATAATGTTCATGTTTGAGAAGAGCTTGGTATGCCTCATTGTCTATTAATCCTTCATCCTTAAGCTGCTTGACTTGGGATTTCATCGTATTCCAAAAAACTCGTGCAGCTTTTTCTACGGCAGCGGATTCTTCAGGATTCAACTTTTTGTAACTGTCAATCCATTTTTGAGCAGCCTTGACTTCAACAGGACTTTTGATTCCTTCGCCTTTTTCCGCCTTGAGTTTCGACACTTCAATCGTGCGCGTATTCTCAAGATATTTAGCAAGATTATATTTTACTTGTTCATCATAACCTTTAAGTTCTTTTTCGATGTCTTGTACCGCTTCGCTTGCCAACGCTTCTGCTTCGCTCGATGCTCCCTTTGCAAGATAGTAGTCAATTGCCGCTTCCTTGCCGTAGGGATCACGTTCAAGCACGCGGGTAATTGTTCCGCCGCGATCAACCCATCCGGTTGCAACATTTTTCATCGCTTTCTTGAAATTGAAAGCAAACTTTTTTCTCATGTCCTTATCTTGCTTTTCAAAATGGTCCTCAACAGCTTTAATATCGGGGTCAGACTCATCGACGTTGGTACGCCGTGATTTAGGCTTGAGACTTACAGAGCCTTCTTCACTCTTGAGGATATCTGCGGCTTTTGAAAGCGGGCCTTTAGGCGCTGGAGGAGGAACAGGTTCAACCACAGGAGCAGGCGCAACAGGCGGTGGCTCTTTAGGCGGCGGTTTTAATGGTAATTGAGTCTGTTCGCTTGCCTGTTGCTCTTTCTCAAATATCGGTAATCCCTCAGTGCCTTTATCGCCGGCCCTTTTCGCTTCTTCAGCTTTTTTTAAATCCTCTTCGGCTTGCAACTGTTCGGGAGTTTTTTCTCTTTCGTTAAGAATATTGGTTTGTGTTACGGAAGGTTTTTCAGTTTGCTCTTCCTGTGATTTTTTGTACGCTTCTTCCTGTTGTTTCCAATAATCTTCGTATTCCTGATCCGCATCAGCGGCCTTACCTTCAGCTTCTTCTCGCTGTTCTTTAAGATAATCGGCAGACCAGTTTTTAAATGACTGTGTTGGGCCAGAGTTTTTTGTTGGATGACGGGAATCTTCAAGCCACGAACGAACATCATTTGCGTTTTTTGGAGGATTTAATTCCATTTCCTCCAAAGCTCTTGTTCCGTCAGGATCAGTTCTATAATTATCAACTACACTTTGAAGAAAAGAATTTGCATTTTCGGAAGGAGTTTTTCGACCACCGCGTTTATTGTAGCGGGTTTGCCCGGTAAAATTCTTGCGCTCTGTAAGAAGATTATAATCATCAAGCCATCCCTTGTAACTTCCAGGATGAAAAACTTTTTGATTTCCAACACGCTCAGTCCAACCGTTTTTTAAGGCATCGTAAAGTTGGGCGTGTAGATTGGATTTAAATTCTTCTTGTCTATACTCTGTGGTATTTTTTAAGTCTTCTTCTGAAATCGTGGATTCAACAGTCTCAGCGGGCGCATTGCTCTCGACATTAGCGGGTGTTCCTGTCGGCGCTTCTGAAGTTGGCTGTTCTGGTTTTGCAACTCCTTCGGCAGCTCCACCGGCTTCCCCTTGTACGTCACCACGGGCGATCCGGTTGACGGTTTGTATGGCTCCTTCAAGGGCGCTCCGGTCTTCGGGTGTACGAACCTTGGATGACTGAAGTAGTCGCGCCGCCCTTTGTCCCACTTGTCTGAGGTCGGTAGCTGTAACATAGTCCTTTTCTCCAACAGGTGTTCCCTGTATATTATAAGGCTTTTTTGAAGAATTGTCAACACTTATTTGATTCTTGCCAATTTGCTTAGATTTGTAGAGATTGTCGTCGGCTTGCTTAAGGTCATTTCCAATGCCTCCCGATACCGTAACGGGAGAATCTTTAACCCTAACCTCGCTCGGAACAGCTTTTAAAAACGCTTCGGCTTGCGCATGCTCATTTTTAGGAAGGATTACGGCAAATTCCTCACCACCAAAGCGTCCATATTCAGCCCCAGGGAAATGATCTCGAATTGACTGAC
>Ga0335071_10008165_pt1 | contig 10761 bp, 8 predicted proteins | sample Lox_Sample_15_FD_206724 | JGI IMG/M metagenome (GOLD analysis project Ga0335071, IMG submission 206724) | Soil microbial communities from Loxahatchee National Wildlife Refuge, Florida, United States - Lox_Sample_1.5 | ecosystem: Environmental > Terrestrial > Soil > Wetlands | place: USA: Florida...
AACGTCTTCGATCCTGCCAGCGGGAAGCGCCGCCCGGCGACCGTCCAGGACGTGCGGGATGCAACCCGCCTGTTGGACGCTCTGGACAACTGCCACACCATCACGCCCTTCTTTACCCCGACCGAAATACCCGGCGGGATCATGTCCCTGGCGATGTATCGGCACGCCCTGCCGCATACGGTAAAACCGCTCCAGGGACCGGGCGTGCAGTTCGCGGCGGAGGCGCGCTGGGCCGTCCGCATGGCCGAAGTCGTTGGCAGGCCCGAGGAAGTCCTGACTCTCTCCCTTTCCCCGGTCAGCCCGTTGAGCCTGCCCGACCATGAAGCCGAGGCCATCCTCGAGATCGCCAGGCTGGGAATCGCTTTTGGCCCGCTCCCCTGTCCGACCGCAGGGACGACCGCGCCTTTCTCGATCGCGGGGGCGATCGTCCAGCAGAATGCGGAGGTGTTGGCGGCCCTTGTCCTCGCCCAATTGGTCCGGCCGGGACTGCCGATGATCTACTGCGGCCGCCTGGCGATGATGGAGCCGCGCACGGGACTTTCGGTCTGGGGCGGGGTGGAGATGGGCATGGCCTCCGCCGGAACGGTCCAGATCGGCCACCGCTATAGCCTGCCGGTCAACGTCTACGGGTTTTCGACGAACGCCCACAGCCTAGACATCCAAGACGGTTTCGAGCGCGCCTTGAACGCAGTCCTGCCGGCGCTGGCGGGTGCGGACGAGCTCTCCGGGATCGGGGAGATGGAAGCCGGCGTGATGGGCTCGTATGCCCAGATGGTGATCGACGACGAATTTGCCGGAAGCGTGCTGCGCGCCCGCAAGGGATACGCTGCGGATGAGGATGCCCTGGCCGTGGATGGGATCGCGACCGCCGTGGCGACCACCCATAATTTCCTGGCCCAAAAGCACACGATGAAGTATCTCAGGTCCGGGGAAGTCTTCCTGACGAAGCTGGCCGAACGTTCTTCCTGGGAAAGCTGGGAGACGGGTGGACGGGCGGGACTTTCCGAGCGGGCCCAGGCTCAGGCCGATAGAATATTGAAGGAACACCAGGTCCCGCCGCTGGAGCCGGCCCAGGAAAAAGAGCTGGATCGACTCCTGGGCGCGGCGGAGCGCGACTTGGTAAAATAGCCTGGTGCCTGACCCGGCGGCCCTCTCTTTTTGGAGCCGGGATATTTCGAAGGAGAGCCATGCTCGAAAAGGCCCGTTCTATCCAGCCACAGCTCGTCGCCTGGCGGCGGGATTTCCACATGCACCCGGAACTTGGCTTCCAGGAAAATCGGACTTCGCAGCGCGTGGCGGAGATCGCCGAGGAATTGGGCTGCAGTGTCCGCCGCGGGGTCGGCCGGACCGGCGTGGTCGCCGAGCTCGGCAGCGGCAGGCCGGTCATCGCCCTGCGGGCCGACATGGATGCCCTGCCGCTCCAGGAGGACAATCCCGTCGAGTATGCCTCGCAGACGCCCGGGGTGATGCATGCCTGCGGCCACGACAGCCATACTGCCATGCTCCTGGGTGTCCTCGCCATCCTGGCGAAGGAAGAATTTCCCGGGACCGTGCGTTGCCTCTTCCAGCCGTCCGAGGAGGTCGCCGATCCGCAGGGGATCAGCGGAGCGCCGGCGATGATCGCGGATGGGGCCATGCAGGGCGTGGACATGGTGCTGGCCCAGCATGTCGACCCGTCCCTGCCGGTCGGGGATGTTTCCGTCGAGGCCGGCCCCTCCTCGGGTGGGGTCGACTCGTGGTACGGGACGATCCTTGGCAAAGGCGGGCATGGCGCCCATCCATATGAGACGGTCGATCCTTTTTACCTGTGCGCTCACGTCCTCTTTGCGCTGAATGCAATCCCGTCCCGGCACATTTCACCATTCGACCCGGCTGTGGTGAGCGTCGGCTCGCTGCATGGCGGGATGACCGAGAACGTCATCCCCGACCGGGTGGAATTGACCGGGACGCTGCGCTTCATGGATCCGGCCGTCCAGAAGAAGATCCACGCCGAGATCGAACGGGCTTTTCAGCTCGTCCGTCCTTTGGGAGGCGATTACCGGCTGCGCTTCGAGATCGGCACGCCCCCGATGCAGAACCATCCCGATGCAGTAGAATTGATCCGGAGGGCCGCCGGAAACTTGCTTGGTCGGGAGCATGTCGTGCTTCCCGAGAAGGGCCTGGGGGCGGAAGATTTCGGCTGCTTTACTGAACTGGCCCCCGGGGCGATGTTCAATCTGGGCACGCTCATCGCAGGCGACGAGCGCTATGGCCATAACCCCCGCTTCGACATCGATGAAAATGCCATGCCGATCGGGACGGCCGTTCTCGCCGAAGCGACGCTCTCATTTTTGAATGCAAATCATTGATCGAAGAGGAGAAATCATGCATACCATTCTCAAGGGCAAGTCGAAAGAAATAACCATCGGGATCGACCGTCCCTTTGCAATGATCGGCGAGAAGATCAACCCGACCGGGCGGAAGAAATTGGCCGCGGCCTTGAGCGAAGGGAACCTGGATTACGTCCGGCAGTTGGCAGAGAACCAGGCGGCCTGGGGGGCGGACGTGCTGGACATCAACGTGGGCGTTCCGGGGATCGACGAGGCGGCGGTCGCCAGGCAGGTGGTCGAGCTGGTCGCCTCGGTCGTGGATCTTCCGCTCTGCCTGGACTCGGCCAATCCGGCAGTGCTCGAAGCCGGGCTGAAGGCGGCCCCTGGGAAGCCTTTGGTCAACTCGGTCAGCGGCGAGGCGAAGAAACTCGATGCCGTCCTGCCGCTGGTCAAGGATCGCGGCGCAGCCGTCATCGGCCTGACGATGGACGACAATGGGATCCCGAAGACGGCCGAGGAACGCGTGGCGGTGGCCGAAAAGATCCTCAATCGGGCGGCCCAGCTCGGAATCCCGGGCGAGGATATCATCATCGATCCGCTCGTGCTGACGGTGGGCTCGGACAGCAAAGCCGCCCTGGTCACGCTCCAGACCGTCGAGCTGGTGCGGAAGGAATTCGGCGTCAACATCAACCTGGGCGCCAGCAATGTCTCCTTTGGCCTGCCGGACCGTCCAACGGTCAACGCGGCTTTCCTGACCCTGGCGATCCAGCTGGGTGCGACTTGCTCGATCACGGACCCGGTCAAGCTTGGGCAAACAGTCAAGGCAGCCGACCTGCTCCTTGGCCGTGACGATAATTCGATGCGCTATCTCAAATATTTCCGCGCTGCCGAGGCGCTGCGGGCGAAGGAAGCCGAGCAAGCCGGATGATGCTTTATCGTTAAAATCCTTTATCGGTTCAGGAGTAAGGAAAATGGATACAAATTGGAAATCCAGAAAGGTCGTCATCATCGGGGCGGGCGCGGTCGGTTCCACCTTCGCCTTTGCCCTGGCCCAAAAGGGCTTGGCGGACGAGATCAACCTGATCGACGCCAATCGCGATCTTGCCGAGGGGCAGGTGCTCGATCTGGCGCATGGTCTGCCTTATTATCCGCCGGTCCAGATCCGGGTTGGGCAAAAAGGAGATTATGCGGATGCCCAGGTGATCGTCATCACCGCGGGCGTCAAACAATCCCCCGGGGAATCCCGCCTCGCCCTGATTCAGAAGAACGCGAAGATCATCGAGGCTGTGGTCGACGAGATCGTCAGCCAAAAATCCCAGGCGGTCATCGTGGTGGCCAGCAATCCGGTGGACGTGCTGACCTATGTGGCGCTGAAGCGTTCGGGCTGGCCGAAGGGAAGGGTCATCGGTTCGGGCACCGTCCTGGATAGCGCCCGCTTTCGCTACCTGATCAGCCAGCACTGCGGCGTCGACGTGAGCAATGTGCATGCCTATTTTCTGGGCGAGCATGGCGACAGCGAGCTGCCAGCCTGGTCGATGACCCATATCGCCGGGGTTGCGATCGATGATTACTGTCCACTGTGCAACCAATGTGATAACTGGTCGTTGGAGCGGGAGAGGATCGTCAAAACGGTCCGGGAATCGGCCTACCATATCATCAACTACAAAGGCGCGACCTATTTTGCCATCGGCATGGCGCTGGTACGCATTGTGGGCACCATCCTCCAGGACCAACGCAGCGTCCTTCCGGTCTCGACCCTCCTCGAGGGTGAGTACGGGCTGAAAGATGTTTGTCTGAGCATCCCTTGTGTGGTCGGGCAGGGCGGCGTCCGGGAGGTCGTCCAGGCGCCTTTGTCCAGCAAGGAGCAAACAGCATTGGGCGCTTCTGCCTCCATTTTGCAAGGCGTATTGAAAGAACTGGAAGGTTAGCCCGATAAAAACCAGATTTTCGGGACGATCAATGACACCCGGGTCGTTCGAAAGGATGAAGTAATCGATATGTCGAAGTGGAAGAAGGCAGGAATTTGGGGTACGCCGATTGCTTTTTCCGTTTATTCGGTATTGGCTTTGTACTCCTACAATATTGTCGAGATTCGATTCGTTTCCACCTTGCGCACCCTGGCAGCCGTGGCTGGCTTGGCTGTCGGGATCGTGTTTTGCCTGAATCTCTTCCTGCGAAATCGTATGAAAGCAAGCATGATCGCGACGATCTGGCTGCTCGTGTTTATATCCTATGGCCATATCTACAACCTTCTCGACGAGACACCGATATTTGAATTTACACGAAATGAGGTTCTTCTTCCACTCTCGGTATTATTGCTGGCAGGGTCCTTTTTGTGGATCTGGAAGGCGAAGAAGTCGATCGACTGGTTACTTTCGTTTTTTGGAACGACAGCGGCAGTCCTGATCGTCTTCACGATGTATACTCTTGTCAATTACTTTGTCTTCCTGCCCAAAGTGGGGAATAAGAACGATGCGCCTATCCAAACCTCGGCAACCCAGACTCCCGGCGCGAAGCCGGATATTTATTACATCATTCTGGACGCCTATGGGCGTTCGGATATCTTGCAGGGATTATACGACTTTGATAATTCAAGTTTTATCGATCAATTGAAGCAAGATGGATTTTATGTCGCCGATGCCAGCCATAGCAATTACCCTCAAACCTTGCTGTCGCTTGCATCGTCCCTCAACATGGATTATATCGATGCCTTGGATCCTCCCACCCGGGACCCGAAACATGGGCGAGTCTGGTTGACTGACGAAATCCATCACAGCCTTGTTCGTCAAGCTCTGGCGCAACAGGGCTACAAGCTAATCTCCTTCGATAACGATTGGCTGACGACCATTGAAGACGCAGATTACGTATACTCGTTCGAACATACCGAGCTTGCGACGGAGATAGAGGACACCTCCGGATTTAATAAATTCGAAACTCTATATCTTTCCTCAACACTGGGGCGGATTTTCTTCGACCTTGGCTGGCTGAAAGATCGCAGTGACCAAGAGCAATATCTTTTTCATTATCAGGAGACCCGCTATATTTTCGATCAGCTTGAGGATGTCCACGAACTCCCCGGCAGCTATTTCGTCTTTGCCCATCTCATCGTACCGCATCCGCCATTTGTCTTTAGCTCCGATGGCGGATTTGTCCAGGGAACCCAACCCTTTTTCCTGGGAGACGGATCTGCTTTTGCGGGCACACCGGAAGAATATGTGTCGGGTTATCGAAATCAAGTGGCCTATGTCGATGATGCCGTTACCAAGCTGGTCATGGATATATTGGCAAACTCCGATCCGGCTCCGATCATCATCATCCAGGCCGACCATGGCCCTGGTTCGCAATTGGATTGGAATTCAGCCGACAATACCAATCTGGATGAGCGATTTGGCATTCTCAATGCGTACTATTTTCCCGGCAACCTGAACAACGGCCTCTATCCCTCGATTTCGCCGGTGAATTCGTTCAGACTGGTTCTCGATGATTATTTTGGGATGAATCTGCCCTTCTTGCCTGACAAGAGCTACTTTTCCACTTGGGATGACCCACTCAAGTTCATCGACATCACTGGTTCTTTGAAAAAGTGAAAGATCGGTTTTCGAGGATAGTATTTCGGAACGAGTTGCTGATTGTTTGAAAGTGGGGGATTAAATTTCCAAGGCGAGGTATTTCATATATAAATTGGTAAAGGAAGCCTCGGAGGTCAATTCTATATAATTGATCTCCCTGGCGACTTTTTCGGCTTCCCTGCGCTTGTCGACCGAGATCAGCATCAGCCTCGCGCCGACCCCGGCGGCATTCCCAACCTGATCGAAACGCCCGGCCGGGAGGGACGGGAACATGCCCACCCGGACGGCTGAGCGCAAATCGAGGTAGGTGCCAAATGCGCCTGCCACGATGACTTTGTCCAGATCGGCGGAAACCAGCCCGGCATTGGACAGCAGGATTTCGATGCCCGAGCGGATCGCAGATTTGGCGAGCTGGATCTCGTGAACATCCCGACGCGTAACCACAATATCGCGGCCAAGGCCAGTTTGGGCAGCGCGAACGAGAATGAAATCCGAACCGGCAGCGGTCTGGAGAGCCCCGGTCCGCCTGACAAGCTTGCCGTCTTGGAGGGATGCCACCACATCCAGGATCCCCGAACCGCAGATGCCGATTGGCGGCAGGTTGTCGATGCTCTGCCACAGGATCCGTCCGTCCGACCAGCGGGTCCGCTCGATCGCCCCGGGGGCGGCTCGCATCCCTTCGTGAATGTGGGCGCCCTCGAAGGCCGGCCCGGATGCGCAAGAACAGCAGGTGATCTTCCCGCCTGAGACCAGGGCGATCTCGGTATTCGTGCCGATGTCCAGGGCCAGGATGTTCTTCGGCGACTTCCAGGCCTCGCTCGCCAGGAGCATGGCCAGATGGTCCGCACCGACATACCCGGCGATGACCGGCGGCAGGTAGACTTTGGCCCCCGGGCCGAGAGCCACCCCGATCTTATTGGCTGGAATGTCCAGAGGGAGGGTGGTTGCGGGGGAGAAGGGGGCGCGGCCGAGCTGTTCGACCGGCAGCCCGGCGACCAGGTGGTGCATGACGGTGTTGCCGACCAGAACGGCATCCAGTACATCATCAGTGGAGATTTGCGCCTGCGCGCACATTTCCGAGCACAAACGATTGATGGCCTCCACCAAAATGGCCTGGAGCTTTCCCGCACCGCCGGCCTCGTGACCGGCAAAAGCGATCCGGCTGATCACATCCTCGCCATATGCCACCTGCGGATTCATCGTCCCTGCCTGGGCAAGGGTTTCCCCGGTTTCGAGCCGGACCAGGTAGGCTGCCAGCTTGGTCGTGCCGATGTCCACTGCCAGGCCGCAGGCGCCGGGTTTCGCAACGGCTGGGCGGGGGATGACGCGGGTCTCCTGACCTTCGAGCTGAAGTCGCTGGGAAGTGGTCAGGGATTCGGGCGGGATGTCCAGCTTCACATCGCTGAGAGGTTCCGCCTGGCAGGCGAGGCGAAACCCCGCAACCAATTCCTCTTTGCTCAGGATGGCTTCTTCTACGGGGGAAGGCCTCGTCAGACGGCCAGCGACCAGGCGGACCCGGCATTCCTCGCAGGTGCCGGCGCCGCCGCAGACCGACGCCAAACCGATCCCGGCTGCCTGGGCAGCGGCGAGCAGGGTTTGCCCGGGACGAACCGTACCGCGCCGGCCAAGAGGCTCGAAGTCGATCCGATAGGACTCAGTCATGGCGGAACCGGCAGGTTTCATTCAGGCTGCAGAGGCTGCATAGGTCGGTCCTGGCCATCTCATTGCCAAGCCCGACCACGAACGAGATGGATTTTTGGGGGATCATCATTCCTGTGGAAGTCAGCCGAATGCCGGCCTGGTTTATATCGACAAGGGCAAAGACTTGCGGCTGGCCGATCTCAACCGGCCATTCCGGGCTTCCGGGGCTTAGCGGCGTGGATGCGCTCAACCCGTCGCGCTGTGCAGTTTCCCCGATCTGGCTGCAGACCTTCTGGGCCAGGATTTCCACGGCCGCGTTGCCCAGACCGTCCAAAGCCAGGGCGAAAAGCGGGTCCCGGTCGAATTGACGGGCCGCAGACTTTTCCAGTTCCCCTCCGATCGTACAGGTAACTGCGGCCAGCCGAACGGCGCCTGCCAGCTCGCGCGCTACCAAAGGACCGGTCAATCGAAGGCCACCCTCCAGGCCGATCCGCTCGTGACGATGTTCGGTGACAGCGTGGAACTGGGTAAGGGTGACCGGATGGAGCAATTTCTGTCCTTCGATCAGGGCGCGTTCGGCTACGGCAAGCAGGTTCGGTTTTTTTGCCCGGACGATTGCAGGGTTGGCCGCCTGTCCGCGCAGGATATCGTCGAGAGTGACAGAAATGATCCAATCGGCGGAAACTGTCATAAGTTCCTTCGAGGGAGATTTTACACTATAATCGGTCATATATTTATTCCGACGTTTTTCGAACAGCATCATCTATTATTTCATTGGTAGGGAGATCATGGAACCCGAACAGAGCTTATCCAACGAACCATTTCAGTTATTATTATTTACAATCGATCCGGCGGTCATCAAGAAAGCCTGTTGTGTCGGCATCCATGGATTCATCGTCGACATGGAATGGCGGGGGAAAAAGGAGCGCCAGGCAAATTACGATACTCAGGTCAATATAAATACATTGAACGATCTCCGGCGGGTTCGGGCGAACACCGACCTGAAAGTTATCTGCCGCATCAATGGATTTGGACCGGCTACGGGCCAGGAAGTGGAAGATGTAATCGCTGCCGGGGCGGATGAAATATTCCTGCCGATGGTGCGGCATCCGGATGAGGTCCGCCGGACCCTCGATATGATCCGCGGCCGCTGCGACCTGGCGATCCTGGTCGAGACGATGGATGCCGTCCGGTGCGCCGAGACCCTGGGCAGCCTGCCGCTGAAGCGTGTTTACGTGGGGTTGAACGATCTGGCCATCGATCGTGGCCTGAGGAATATTTTCGAATCCGTCGTGGATGGGACGGTCGACCGGATTCGCAGCCATTTCCGGGTCCCCTTCGGATTTGGAGGCGTCACCCTGCCGGATTTCGGATCCCCGATCCCTGCCAGGCTCCTGATCGCCGAGATGGCGCGTTTGAATTGCCGGTTCAGTTTCCTGCGCCGGTCGTTTTTCCGGGATATCGACGGGAAGGATTGGGAGGTGGAAGTTCCGCGGATCCTGCAGGCCTGTGATGCGGCCAGGCACCGCCCCCTGGCGGAGATGGAAGAGCAAAGGAATGAATTCATCTCCTCGGTCCGGGACATGGTTCAAGGCTGAATCATTGAATGATGAAAAGCAGAGGCGGTCTCAAAGGCAACCGGGTATTGGTCACCGGGGCGACAGGATTCGTTGGAGCCAACCTGGCCAGGCGCCTGGTGGCGGAGGCTGCGGAAGTGATTGTCCTGGTCCGCCCCGGATCGGATCGCTGGAGACTGCAATCGCTCCCACAGCCCGTCCGCTTCGAAGAAGGCGATCTGGAAGACCCCGACGGTATCCGCCAGGCGGTCTTGAAGGCGCGCCCGGCGGTAATCTTCCACTGCGCTTTCCCGGGTGGGCATGGCTCAGACGAGGAAACTGTCAGGAGGATGCTTGCGGCAGGTGTGATGGGAACCTATGGGCTCCTTTCGGCGGCCCGGGAAGCGGGAGTGGGCAAATTCATCCACATCGGGAGTTCGACCGAGTACGGATTTGGTCCGGGCGCCCACCGGGAGAGCGACCGGCTGGATCCGGTCAGCATCCGGGGAGTGTCCAAGGCGGCCTCGTCGCTGTTATGCCGGCAATTCGGCCGCGAGCATGACCTGCCGGTGGCAATCCTGAGATTGTTTACCGTCTATGGACCGTGGGAATCGCCGGGTCACCTTCTGCCGCAAGCCTGCCGGGCCCTCTTGGATGGCAAACCCCTCGAGATAACGCCTCCGGGTTTCGTCCATGACTGGATTTTTGTCGATGACGTCGTCGAGGCTTGCCTGGCTGCAGCCGCGTGTGAATATCCGACCGGCGAGGTATTCAATATCGGTTCGGGTGAACAGCACACGAACGAAGAAGTGGTCGAGACCCTTGCCGGGATCGCTGGAAGGAAACTCGAGCTGAAGGTGGGCCGCTTCTCACCGCGGGCCATCGATAGCAAGTCCTGGCTGGCCGATGTCAGCAACGCCCGGGAGAAACTCGGCTGGCAGCCCGGACACACACTCCAGGCCGGTTTGAAAGAAACCTACGAGTTCTGGCAGGGCAGGCATGAAAAACACAACTGAGCCAGAGCGTTTCTCGAGGACAGACGATCCAGCGGTCCCGGACCTGACTATCATCGCTCCGGTCTACAAGAATGCCTCTACATTGGACGAATTGGCGGCCAGGATTACGAGCACTTCCGAGCAAGCCGGTTACACGTTCGAGATCCTTTTTGTCGACGACGCTTGTCCCCAAGGCTCGCTGGATGTTCTCAAAAGACTGGCGTCCCGGGATGACCGGGTCTCCGTTATAAGCCTCGCTCAAAACACAGGCCAGGCGCAGGCGGTCATGACGGGATTGGATCACCTGCGCAGCCGCTTCTTTGTCATCATGGATGCCGATTTGCAGGATCCGCCCGAAGCCATCCCTGAACTGGTCCGTGGATTGGAAGAAGGCTATGACGTCGTATTTGCGGGGCGGGCAGGCCATTATGAATCGAGCGGCCGGCTGGCGACTTCCCGGCTTTATAAATGGACCATCCATATCCTGACCGGCCTGCCAGCGGATGCCGGGCTCTTTCTGGCAGCCCGGCGCATCGTTGCAGAAAAGCTGCTGGCAGCCCATCAATCCGGAATCCTGATCGTGCCCATGATCGGGACTTTCAAGCTACGGACATTCTCCATCCCGGTGGAGCGGGCCTTGCGACCGGTTGGTGAATCTGCTTATACGGGCTGGATGCGGATGAAGGTGGGC
>Ga0335071_10008166_pt1 | contig 10761 bp, 6 predicted proteins | sample Lox_Sample_15_FD_206724 | JGI IMG/M metagenome (GOLD analysis project Ga0335071, IMG submission 206724) | Soil microbial communities from Loxahatchee National Wildlife Refuge, Florida, United States - Lox_Sample_1.5 | ecosystem: Environmental > Terrestrial > Soil > Wetlands | place: USA: Florida...
CACTGTTGTCGGCCCCTTTACCGGACCCGAGGTCGTCGACGTTACGGCGGATGCGAGCGGCATCAATTACTCGGCATCCACCCTGGCATCGAATGTTACGTTTTTGCTGAAAAATAACTTGTTCCTCCTAAGATATCCCGGCGCTACCGCCCAGGTCGATTCAAATGCGAAGGTCGTCGCCGTCTGGTATTACGACCTGGCGGGCAATGTCCCGGCCGTCGGGGTGCCGCTCAAGATAGCCGCCTATGCCCCCGACAATTCCTATCTTGGAGAATATACTGGCATTACGGATGCCAACGGTACCGTAAGCTTTAGCTTCATTATGAGCCCTATGGCGGGATTCAATAATGTCATTGTTAGTAATAGTGCCCTCAGCAATCAGCCGCTAAAAAGCACTTCCATTGAAGGCATATTAAGCGATGCTACTCGTCTCACGCTGGCGTCGATTCCCTCATCGCCCATATATGCGGATGGCCAGACCGGCTATACATTCCAGATCCGGGCGCTCGATAACGATGGTAAACCGGTCAAATATAAATATGTCACCGTGGTCAAAAATGGCGACGTGGATAACTCGGTGGGCGTGCTGACGAATAATAACGGGTATGCATGGGTCGATATCGGCGCATCCCATTACGTCCAGGACGTGACGATCGAAGCGTCGACACAGGCCTTGAATAACTCGACGATCACTAACTCGACGATCCTGAGATATGTCGCAGGGCCGCCATCGTCCATCAAGGCCTTTGCGAACCCGTATGTGGTGGCCAGCTCCGACGTGCTCACCCCTCCCGGCATGACCGATGTCCACCAGACGGATATTACCACAATCATAACGGATAGCTGGGGCCATCCCATCAGTGGACAGCAAGTCGCCATTTCTTCACTGGATACGGCGCTCGGCGATATATCCGGCCCGTCGCTCGGATATACGACGGCTAGTGGCGAATTTACGACTCAGTTCAAATTGAACAACGGCGTTTATGGAGAAGACCTGACGATCGGTGTGCCCATACGAGTGACGAGCGGCTCGCTATCGGACACCTGCTATATCTATTATACGAACCGGTCCTTCCTCAGCGTAAAATCGTCCATCGAGCCGAACAATAACCTATCGGTGAACGACACGATCAATGTCACCATAACCGTAAGGGGTATCGGATGGAAGATACGGCCGCAGAACAGCAGCATTTCCCTCATATTCGATTCCTCGGGCAGCATGGACTGGATGTCGAGTATCATATATCCCTACGACCTGAAGCCGGAATCCGGCTATATGCAGCCCTGGCAGTATACGAACTGGTCGGACCACAACGTCGACCCGCGAGACTGGCATTATATCGATACGTACGATTACGAGGGCGATGGGGCCATTCAGATCATGCTTTCGTCGAATTACCGCAATTATAGCTGGTATGGCAGCTACTATTATCTCAAAGTAATTGACCCCGACAATAATACATTTTCGACGGATAATACCTATTCGAGTAACGTCCAGAACTCGCAGAATGAAAATATAATAAAGTTCAACAACGCCCAGAAGGGACTCTATAGGATCTATGGCTCCTACGCATATAATGCGGCGATGGGTAACGTGCCCTATAATATGATGGTCCTGACGCAGCCTAAGCGGCTAGGCCAGGCCTCGGACCAGAATAGTGCCGCCAAAGTGGCCGCCAATGGCTTCGTCGACAATATGACGAACAGCCAGATCGGCGTGGTCTGGTTCAATGTGAGCAGCGGTATCCCGCAGCACCTGACGATCGATGACAGTGTCAACCGCTCCATCATCAAATCGTCCATCAATTCCCTGGCAGCGAGCGGCGGAACGAATATTTACCTGGGCCTGGACAGGGCGATCAGCGACTTTAGCTCGCCGTATTACATAGATGGTAATCGGAAATTCATCATCCTGCTCTCGGACGGCTATTCCCAGACACCAGACATGGACCTAGCTTCGGCCCGTACGGCAGCACAGCAGAACATCACGATATATACGATTGGCATGGGAATGCCCGATGACCTGAACCTCGGCGAGATCGCTAATATAACGGGTGGTAATTATTCCAGGGTATATACGGATGCGCAGCTCAACGACGTCTATTCGAGCATATCACGCGATCTCAGGGAAGTGGTCGCAAATTACACGGAGATGCACTTGCTGTCCAATTGCACGAATGTGAATAATACCTGGACGCCGGATGTACAATATATACCCGGGAGTGGCATCTTGCATTATCCCAACGGCACCGTCATCAATATGGATCCCGATCCCTATCCTTATATTGACTCGAATAATAGCTATAATATCGTCTGGAATCCGGGCACGATCAAGCTGAATGATACCTGGAGCGTCACCTATAGCCTGAAAGTCCTTAAGGACGGTAACGTCACTCCGATCCGGAACGATAGCTATATCTATTTCATCCGGGATGACGGCAGTTACGATACCCTATGGTTTAGCAGTCAAACCCTGTTCGTTAATGGCAACTCGAATAAAACTATGATGCAGCCCGGCTCGCGCCTATCGGTGAACATCACCAGTCCGCTACCTAAGACGGGGTCGGAGTTGAACTCCGTGTATCAGCCCATCGAGTGGACCGTCAATTACACCGGAAACGGTACATATCATCAGAAAATCTATATGATCCAGAAGGATGGGAGCCAGCAGATCATCGGCTACAGTGACGATGGCAATTATAGCGGAAACTACCGTTACATGTTAAACGCCGGACAGCTTAGTATCGGTAATTATACGGTCATGGTGTATGCGGATGACGGCATCTACGCGGACGACGATACCGTCGTGATAATCGTGCCTGATAACAGGGGGCAGATCATCCTAATATAGGGCGGGTAAAAATGATAAAAAAGGAATACTTGGTGATATCGTTAGTGCTAGTGATCCTGGTGGCCGCCTCGGCCGCAATCATCTATACGAATGGAACTCAGGAGTCGGCGCAAAGGCCCACAGGTTCCATTGTTCCCACACCATCCCCCATGATATTAACGTCGGATGAGCAGGTCTCTGCATTTACTGCACTGGAAATTGCCAATAATAGCGAATCCGTCAGCACGTGGATGTCAACAAATCGCGGCTCCGTCGCGGTGGAGAGTATCTCGACAGAGGCGAGCGTTGGGGGAAAATCAGGCGTCTGGACGATAATATATGCGGGAAGCCCTAATAAAGCTGGGGTACAGGTCACCGGAACCGGAGTGAACCTGACGACCTTGCCGGGCAGCTTCCCAGCCCATACGCTCGATATTGCCGGTCTTATCGATAGCGATAGGGCGATCTCCCTTTCGAATGATATTCTAAATAAAGAAGGATATACGCCCACAGGGCCCGCATCGGCAGAGCTGAGCTATATGGGGCCATACGCGGGCGTCTGGGACCTGAGCTTCCCTGTAGGTAATGATTATTATGTAATTCGTCTCGATGCAAAGACGGGCAGTCTAATCGGAAAGTCAATCGTGGGCGCAGGTGGCGTGAAAACCCAAAGCTCAAGTCTAGGATAAGGATGGGGCTGTTGTCGGATTAGAAATTTTCAAAATTACTTTTTTCGAATAATCTCATATGTAGTCACCCGCGGAGGCTGCTCGAGCGCAATCCCCAATAGACTGATACCTTTTAACTGGCCATATATAAACATTCGCCATGTAGCAGGCGATTAGAGTTTTTTATTTATATCCGTAGCTATTTATTAGTGATATAACGCTAACTGTCGTGATCAATTGCTTAAAGAAAACAAGATTCTACTAATTCTCATCATGGGAATGATGATGGGCTCCATCGACACCACCATCGTCCTGCTGGCACTGCCTTCGATAACCCAGAGTCTCAATGCAAACCTGTCTCAATCCATCTGGGTCATCGTCATCTACCTAATCATAGTGGCTGTAGCGACGACGCAGCTGGGCCGGCTCGGCGACCTGTTCGGCAGGAGCCGGCTGTTCAACCTCGGCCTGGTAGTCTTCACCATCGGCTCGGCGCTATGCGGCCTCGCGCCCGGCATGCTTTTCCTGATATTCTCCAGGGCCATCCAGGCCGTCGGCGGGTCCCTGCTGGAGGCGAACAGCGGGGCCATCGTCGCCGACACGTTCGAGCCCGCGAGGCGTGGCAAGGCTTATGGATATTTGAGCATGAGCTGGACTGTGGGCGCCATGGTGGGCATCGTCCTGGGCGGGATCCTCACGACTTTCCTGGGCTGGCGTTTCATCTTTTTCATCAACCTGCCCATCGGCATTATCTGCCTCATTTTCAGCAGGAGATACCTCAAGGACACAACGGTCGTGAAGGAAGACCTGGACCTGGCGGGCATGGCGCTCCTCGGCATCGCGTTAAGCCTGATATCGATCGGGCTGATCGATTACGTGGGCATTGGGGCCAGCGCGTTGAACCTGGCCTTAGTATGCATAGGCCTGCTATTGATACCCGTATTCATATGGTATGAAAGCCGGATACCGGCCCCTATCATACACGTCGACACCTTTAAGAACAAAGTGCTCCGCTCTTCCATCCTGGCATCGTTCTTCCAGTCGATGGGCTACCTCTCCCTGGCATTTCTAATGACACTATATTTACAGGGTGTACGGGGCCTGAGCCCACTCGACGCGGCGCTGTTCATGGTCCCAGGCTACATATTGAGCAGTGTCCTGGCGCCGACCATGGGAGGCCTGGCGGACAGGTTCGGGGCCAGGATCATCGCCACATTGGGCATCGCGCTGATGTGCGTAACAGTCATCCTTTATATGACTCTCGGGGTCGATACTCCGCTATATATCGTCGTGCTGGCGTCGCTCTTCTCGGGCATCGGGAGCGCAATGTTCTGGCCCGCGAACAACAGTGCAGTCATGGCCAACGCCTCGGCCGACCGCCACGGGAGCACGTCGGGGCTCCTGAGGACGATGGCGAACATCGGGACGCTGGGGAGCTATGTGCTCTCGATAACGGCAGCCTCCGCCTTCGTGTCCCGGGAGACGGCCTTCAGCGTATTCCTGGGCACCTCGAAGCTGATGGGAGGCCTCACTCCGGCATTCCTTACCGGGCTCGACGCCGCCTTCGGCCTCTCGCTCATTATTCTGATCATCGCAGGGCTGTTTTCGCTAACACGGGGCAAGGAAGAGCGGTCGGCCAACTCCTGGGCATAAAGCGCCACGACGATAAAAAAATGAAAGCCCAGGGATATAGCAAATAATAAGTATTACTATCGCGATATTGTACCCGTCACTTTACGCTTACAGGAGCATAATTACATGGAAACTCAGGAGATCGAGCTCATCACTCAAAAGCTGGCGCTCCAGAACGCCTACAAATACGGAAAAGCCCCGCAGGCCGGGGCGGTCATGGGTAAACTGCTGGGTACCCATCCGGAACTCAAGGCGCAGGCGAAGGAGCTCATGCCCATTATCAATAATGTCCTGGTAGATGTCGGGAAAATGTCCCCTGATGAGGTGAAAGCGAAGCTGCAGGGCATCGCGCCCGAGCTGATCGATGAGCTTCACGTAAAAAAGGAGACGCGGAAAGGTCTCCCGGAACTGGATATATCGAACGTCAAGCCAGGACAGAAAGTCACGCTGCGCATCGCCCCGAACCCGAACGGGCCGCCATCGCTGGGCAATGCCCGGGGCATCATCGTGAATCATGAGTACGCCCGGATGTACGACGGCGTCTTTATCATGCGGTTCGACGACACGGACCCATCCATTAAGCGGCCCATGCTGGAGGCCTACCAGTGGTACGTCGACCAGGCGAAGTGGCTTGGCTGCCCTCCTGATAAGGTCGTTATTGCCTCGGACCGGATCCCACTCTACTACGAGTACGCCGAGAAGCTCATCGAGATGGGCAAGGCTTACGTCTGTTTCTGCGACCATGACTCGTTCAAGGAACTGAAGGATAAGGGCGAGCCCTGCCCTCACCGTAATGCATCGCCCGAAGAGAACATGAAGAATTGGAAGGCCATGCTTAACGGCGACTTCGAGGAGAAGGTCGTGCTCCGCATCAAGACGGATATTAAGCATAAGGACCCTGCGTTGAGGGACTGGGTCGCTTTCCGTATCGTGCGTGAGCCTCACCCGAGGACGGGCGACAATTACATCGTCTGGCCGATGCTGGACTTCGAGTCTGCCATGGAGGACCACTTTCAGGGTGTGACCCACATCATCCGGGGTAAGGACCTCATGAAGACTGCGGATAAGCAGCGCTATGTCTACGAGTATTTAGGATGGGAGTACCCGCACGTAAGCCACTGGGGCAGATTGCGGCTGCTGGGCTTTGGCAAGTTCTCGACGAGCGTCATGAAGAAGGGAATCGAGGCGGGGGAATACACCGGCTGGGACGACCCGCACCTGCCCACGGTCGCCGCGCTCAGGCGCAGGGGCATCGAGCCCGAGGCCATCCGGAATGTCATGGTGAACATGGGCGTGACCGAGACGGATATCGAGTTCAGCATGGACTCGCTGTACGCCGAGAACCGCAAGATCGTGGACCCGCGGGCGAACCGGTACTTCTTCGTCAAGGACCCCGTTCCACTCAAGGTCAACGGTGCGCCGCAGACGACGGCGAGAGCCCCGCTGCACCCGCTGGATCACAAGCGCGGCTTCCGGGAGATCTGCGTCTGCGATAACCCCGAATTACTCGTCACGTTAGAGGATAAGGAGCAGATTAATGTAGGCAGCATCTTACGCCTGAAAGACCTTTACAATGTTCGCGTTACATCGCTTGACCCGCTGGAGGCGGAGTACATCGGCAACGATCTTGCCGTTTTGAAGCAGGGCGCGAAGATCATCCACTGGGCTCCGACGAACGGGTTTACCGTTCGTGTGCTGGGGCCTGACGGCGAGTTCCACGGCGTGGCCGAGCAGGGCATCCACGACGAGCTGAACAACGTCGTCCAGTTCGAGCGGTTCGCGTTCTGCCGTATCGATTCGATAAACGGGGTCATCGTGGCATATTACACGCATCCCTGACTTTTTCAATTTTATCGTCTGTCGATGTTTTCGCTTTTCGCTGATTTGTTCTGATTTTTATTTGCGACTCCTTCGACGGCTTCATGCAGGGCATTATCTCCGATGACCTTATTACTTTCTTTCGATTTTATAGGGGCGGCTTTTAAGCCGGCGCCCGGCCAGCTCCACATATTCTTTATCAACTTCATAACCGACATAGTGGCGGTTTAGCATTTTTGCGACCACGGCGGTGGTGCCGCTGCCGATGAACGGGTCCAGGACGACGTCGCCTTCAAAGGTGTAGAGCTTGATGCAGCGGGATGGTAGCTCGACCGGGTAGGGCGCAGGATGACCGATTTTTTTCGCCGACTCCGAGCCAAAGGACCAGACGCTCTTCGTGTATTCTAAAAACTCTTCTTTAGATATCGTAGACGCTTTATCGCCGGGGGCCCGCGAATATCCCTGCTTTGAGAATACGAGGATGTACTCGTGGACGTCCCTGAGCGTGGGATTTTTCGCCGACTGCCAGCTTCCCCAGGCCGTGGACGTGCCGGCGGCAGAGGCCTTATTCCAGATGATTTCCCCGCGCATCAGGAAGCCTATCTTGAACATATCTTCCGCGAAGAAGGCGTGCAGGGGCAGGTACGGCTTGCGCCCGAGGTTAGCGACGTTCAGGCAAACGCGGCCTCCGGGCACGAGCACGCGGTAGACCTCCGCCCACACCCGAGACAGGAAAGCCCGGTACTCATCCAGCGTCAGGTCGTCATCGTACTCTTTGCCGACGTTGTAGGGCGGCGACGTGACCATTAAATGGACGCTGTTATCGGGCAGCTCCTCCATGCTCTCGCTGGAATGGCAAAAAATCTTATCAAGGCTCATAGCCGGTACCGGGTTCTCTGTATAGTCGACCTTATCGTCGGCCTTGAGGCCCTCGTACATCCGGCCGCCATAGAACTTCGACGAGTCGTGGCTGTGCCGGCCCCCGGAGCCGAAGGCGCTCGTCTCGGTACCATTGGCCTTGCGCTTCATGACGGCTATATGTATAAGAATGAAGCTTTATCCGTCTTTCGATAAGCTACCGCCATTCCCCATTAATTTTTATATGCGTTTTTATATCCGCGGGTAAATCTATTCTCGGGGTTAGACGGGATGATGGGAAAGCAGGAAGACCGGGGCAGTCTTCAGAAACAGCTTGACAGCGCGAACGAGTCGCTGCAGGCCGTGCTCGACATCGGGATGAGCGGCTACGACGCGGCGGACGCCGAAGAGCAGCTCTACGAGATCCTCCAGACTCTCATCGATCTTTTTAAGGCCGACGCGGCCGTTCTGCATATCCGGGAGGGCGATAATCTGGCCTCGTTCATGGCGCTGGGGACCGGCGAGGAGGAGACGCAGCGTTTCACCGTGCCGATAGGCCAGGGGTTCGAGGGTAAGATCGCTGAAACAAAGCGGCATATCTACGTCCAGGACGCCCAGGCGGACCCGATCGTGATAAACCCTTACGTAAAGCGTGCCGGCATTCATTCGACCCTCGGCGTCCCCATGCTCTACGGCGGCGAGGCCATCGGAGTGCTGCACGTCGACTGGCGGAGCACGCATTTATTCAGCGAGCTGGAGCTGGAGATACTGCAGGTCGCGGCGGAGCGCTGTTCATCGGCCATTGCCGTGGGCCGGCTGTGCGAGCTGAACCTGGACATGAGCCGCCAGGCGTCGATGTACCTGGACATCATCGAGCACGACCTGAAGACCTTGAACAAGATAATGCTCGATGACCTGGAGACGGTCCTTTCGATACCGGGGCTGGACCGGGATGCCCGGGATACCGTGAAGGGCGTGAAGCGGGACGTGGAAGAAAGCGAGACCATCGTCGATAACGTCCGTATCCTGCACCATACTCTAAGTGAGGACCTGCCGGTCGAGACGCTGGACCTGGACGGCCTCATCGAGGAGGCCATCAAAGACGTGAGCTGGCCGCAGACGAAGAGCGTGAATATCCACTATACACCGCTGATGGGCCGGATGGTGAATGGCAGCGCCGTGCTGGAGGACGTGTTCTATACGCTCATCAACAACGCCATTATGTGCTCCCGCGGCGACGTGACTCTGGATATCAATGTGGATAAGGTTAACATCGATATGCAGCCTTACTACACGGTCTCCATCATCGATAATTCCCAGGAAATACCCGATGATACGAAGGATGAATTGTTTACGTTTCACCTTGGTATCACGCAGGCGCATGGAAAAGCGCTGCCGATGTTTCTGGTTAAGCTGGTGCTGGATAGGCTGGGCGGGGATATTCGCGTGGAGAACCGTGTGCCGGGGGATTATAAGAAGGGTAGCGAGTTCGTGATCACTTTGCCCGCGATCGAGGCGCAGGCGGTGCCGGAGCCGGAGCCCGTTTATCCTTAATGTTAAATATAGTGCGTGCTCATTTTTTAAGCTTTCAACTTTCGTATTGTACTTCATTTTCACATTTGTTCTGTTATCAAGTCTATTTAAAATTCACATATTAAATGTCCACATGAACATGGCTCTATGTATGATATATATAGGATTATAGAAAAAGAGACTTAAATAATAACGACAAATAAGTATAGCAATTGGTCTTTATGGTTAAACGCGCGACTAAAAAATCACCGGATATAACGAATGAAAAACTCGAAGACGCCGTAGCTCTTATCGGTAAGGCACAGATAAACATGCACATGGGCAACTTCGACATGGCGATAGAGAGCTTCAAAGAAATGCTAAAGATCAATAAAGAGTATGCGCCCGCGCATTTCGGCCTGGGGCTGGCATACAACGAAACGGGCGACACGAAGAACAGCATAAAAGAGCTTAAGGCCGCAGTAAATCTGGACCCGAACTCGGTCGAGCCCAGGACGTCGCTGGCGCTGGTCTACCTGAACATGGGGAAGACGAAGGACGCACAGCGGGAGCTGGAAGGGGCCGTGAAGGTCGACAAGAAAGATACGGAGTCGCGGTTTTACCTGGCGAACGTCTATTTCATGAACGGCAGGAACGACGAGGCCGTCGCGACGCTCAAGGAAGCGCTCAGGATCGACCCGAAGTTCGCCGACGCGCGCTATAACCTGGGCATCTGGTACCTGGAGACCGGCGAGCGGAGCAAGGCCATCGATGAGCTGCAGCGGGTCCTGAAACTGGACCCGGATGACCTCGACGCACGCAGGAACCTGGCGAGAGCCTATATCGGGCAGGAGAAGTACGGCCTCGCCCGCGAGCAGCTTGATATAGTGCTACTTGAGTCGCCAAAAGACCAGGATGCCAGGGACCTGATGGATGATCTCGATAAACAAGAATCATTTGATATGAAAGCTTTAAAGGAGAAACAGAAAGCAATGGTAACAAAGAAAGTTGTGAAGAAGACGGCGAAGCCAAAGACGGCCGCCGTTAAGGGTAAAGTGGTGAAGAAAGCCGCCGTTAAGGCGAAGCCGGTCAAGAAGACGGCCGCGGTTAAGGCGAAGCCGGTCAAGAAGACGGCCGCGGCGAAAAAGCCGGTCAAGAAGGCAACTGGTGTAAAAGCTAAGCCTGCTGCTAAGGCAAAGGCGAAGAAATAATCATTAAATTATTTATCCTTTTTCTTAATTTTTCTTTTCGCTCAAGATAAATAAAGGGCAAGTGCATTAAGAAACTAATCAAATATTAACTCATGATATTGCTTCGATGACCAGTTTCTTATCCTTAACAGCGAACTTCACTCTGGTACCTTCTTTTATCCCAACGACTTCTGCCAGGTCTTTTGGTATTCGGATTGCAAGGCTTCCGCCGATCTTGAATGTCTTTCTATTG